>Ga0308165_1003029_pt1 | contig 18757 bp, 18 predicted proteins | sample PhyWR2_FD_201032 | JGI IMG/M metagenome (GOLD analysis project Ga0308165, IMG submission 201032) | Phyllosphere microbial communities from UC Gill Tract Community Farm, Albany, California, United States - DLSLW.R2 | ecosystem: Host-associated > Plants > Phyllosphere > Unclassified | place: USA...
CCGAAGATCAGCGTGGACAGCACGATGATCTTCTTGCGGCCGTACTTGTCGGCTGCCGGACTGAGAATGAATGCGCCGGCAGTCAGCCCCAGCAGACCCACCGCGAAAATCGGCCCGAAGGCGCTGCGATCCAGGCCCCAGTCCTCGGCGATGCGGGGCGCGACGTAGGCAATCGATTGCGTATCAAAACCGTCGAGCATCGCAATGATTGCGCACAGCGCGGTGACCATGATCTGCATCGGCCCGAAGGCCCCGCGATCCATGATGGTCGCGGACTTGTCGAATTCCAGCGTTGACATGGTGTCTCACCCCTCTCTCGTGGTGTTGGTGTGTTGACGTGCAGATCGCCGGTCACCCCGCTCTCTGGCGGGGATGACACATCGATGGGTGTGGGAACGGACGGGTATTGAAGATCAGTGGCGCGCGCTGCACGCCACTGCGGTCAAACTGAGTGATCCGGCTGCTGCTGCGGTTGTGCCGCGATGAACGCCGGATGCTGGTTGGCGTGTTCGTAGATAGCCATCGACCGACGGTAGGGCTGCAGATCGCAGCCCGCGCGCAAAGCGTTGGCCACTTGCGGCACCAGACATACGTCGGCCAGCGTCGGGGTATCGCCGAAGCACCACGGGCCTTGCGGACTTCCATGTTCAGCCAGCAGGCGTTCGACGGCCTCGAAGCCCTCGCGCACCCAGTGGCGGTACCACGCGTCCTTCTGTTCAGCGCTGACACCCAGGGTCCCCTGCAGATACTTCAGCATGCGCAGGTTGTTGACCGGATGGATGTCGCAGGCGATCAGGTTGGATAGTTCGAGCACCCGTGCACGTGCAATGGGCGCTTCAGGAATCAGCCGCGCTTGCGGATACGTACGGTCCAGGTAATCGATGATGGCCATCGACTGGCCCAGCGTCAGTTCACCATCGACCAGCGTCGGCACCACGGCCGACGGGTTCAAGGCCACGTAGTCCGGCGCGCGGTGTTCCCCGGTTCGGATGTTGATGCCGTGATAGTCCGCATCCAGCCCTTTCAAGGCCAGTGCGATGCGCACCCGGTACGAGGTCGAGCTGTTGAAAAAACTGTAGAGCTGCATGTGTCGCCCGCCCTCAGACCACACGAACCTGAAGCTCGCCCAGGCGCTCGACGCCCACCGTCATCAGGTCGCCCGGCTTGACGGCGCCGACGCCTTCGGGCGTGCCGGTGTAGATCAGGTCGCCCGGCTCCAGGCGGAAATAGGTGGACAGATCGGCGATGGTTTCTGCCACCGACCAGATCAGATGCGTGACGTCGCTGCGCTGCTTGTCGGTGCCGTTTACCGTCAGCCAGATGGCCCCTTGATCGAAGGGGCCGACCTCGCTGGCCGGGTGCAGCGGGCCGATGGGCGCCGAGGCATCGAAGGCCTTGCCGATTTCCCACGGACGGCCCATTTCGCGCATCTTCATCTGCAAGTCGCGGCGCGTCATGTCCAGGCCGACGGCGTAACCCCACACGTGTTCCAGCGCGCGATCGAGCGGGATGTTCTCACCCGCCAGGCCGATGGCCACCACCAGCTCGGCTTCGTAGTGATAGTTCTCGGTGCGCGACGGGTAAGCCAGTTCCAACGTCTGCCCATAGGCCACGGGGATCACCGCATCGGCCGGTTTGCAGAAGAAGAACGGCGGTTCGCGGTCAGGATCGAAACCCATTTCGCGCGCATGGGCGGCGTAGTTGCGACCCACGCAATACACACGTCGCACCGCGAACTGCGCGTCGCTGCCGACAACGGGGACCGCAACCGGTGCGGGAGGCGTGAAGATGAAAGACATACGGGTTTCCTGGTCGAGAAAATTGGGCAAGGGTCCGCCCTCCCCCAACGCGCGGGGATGGCAGTCCTGGTAGCGGAAAGAAAGCGGAAAGGCGCTTATTCGCGCACTTCGCGCAGCAGGTTTAAGGCGTCCTGAACCGGGCGGTCGGAGTAGCTGAACAACACGGCATCGCCAGTCGCAGCCAGTTGCACCGGCTGCCACGACGGCACCACGAAGGTGTCGCGCGGCCCGAACTGGAAGGTGTTGTCGCCGATGCGCACCGTGCCCCGGCCTTCGACCACGCTGAAGATCGTGGCATCGGTGCTGCGATAGGTACGGCCTTCAAAACCGGCGGGCAGGAACTGCATGAAGGTCGCCATGGTGGGCATCGGCCAGCCGCCGGTGGCCGGGTTCACGTAGCGCAGCTTCACGCCATCCCAGGCATCGAGGTCACCTTGCCGGTACAGCTGGTCCAGCGCCTCGCGGCTGCGCGCATAGGGGTAGCTGAAGATGGGCGAAGTCGGGTCGGTCACGCGGTGGCGAACCGGCCCCATGTTGTGGCCGAAGCGCGCAAAGCTGTTGCCCTCGGGGCGGATGACAGGCTGAACGGCTTCCGGGTAGTTCTCGGCAAAGCCTGCATCCAGGTGCGCCAGCAGGGGGATGTCCAGGCCGTCGAGCCACACGACCGGCTCCCCGCCGTCTGCTACCGACGGATTGCCGTGGTCATGCCAAGTCCAGGACGGCGTGATGATGAAGTCGCCCGGATGCATGGTGGTGCGCTCGCCGTTGACGGCGGTGTAGGCACCCTTGCCTTCGACGATGAAACGCAATGCCGACTGGGCGTGGCGATGGCTGGGCGCCACTTCGCCCGGCAGGATCAACTGCAAGCCGGCGTACAGCGTGGAAGTGATGCTGGACAGTCCCTTCAGGCCGGGATTCTCCAGAATCAGCACCCGCCGCACCGCTTCTTCGGCGCTGATCACCTGACCGGCTTCCATCACCAGCGGACGAACATCGTCGTACTTCCAGATGGCGGCGACCGCTTTCGGACGGGGCTGCGGCGGCACCAGCGCATGCAAGCACTCCCACAAGGGCGTCAGGCGCTGCTGCTCGATGCGGGCGTAATAGGCCTGACGCCGGGCTTGCACGGCGGTCTGGGGATCGAGGTGTCGATCCGCTTGCGTGGCAGGCGGCACAGCGGCCGAGGCAGAGGCCGGGGCGATCGAATCCATCGGGATCTCCTATATGCTTTTGGTTATGGCTGGCGCTGTCTACTGGATGTGCGACATCAAACCCAGGCGCAGCAACATGGGTCGGATTATTTGCCTTCGGCCATGCCACGTAAAATCACCTTTTCCTCTGATCCATATATATTTACGTATGACTCACAGGGCTAACCCTAGGAATTCCGCATAGCCATGGACTGGACCCACCGTTTGCGCCTGCGCAATCTGCAGATGCTGTTGAGCCTGGCGCGCACCGGCAACATGAGCCAGTCCGCCCAGGCGCTGAACACCACGCAGCCGGCCTTGTCGAAGTGGCTGAAGGAACTGGAAGAGGACATCGGCCTGCCCTTGTTCGAACGCCACGCCCGCGGCCTGAAGCCGACCCGGCATGGCGACGCGCTGATCGCGCACGCACGCCGCATCGACGCACATCTGGACAGCGCGCGCGACGACATGCAGGTTTTGAAGGATGGCGGCAGCGGCCTGGTGGTGGTGGGCACGTCCGGCGCCTCGGCCTCGGATGTCGTGCCGCTGGCGGTGCTGCATTTGCTGCAGCAGCAACCGAACAGCCAGATACGCCTGTCCGAGAGCACCATGAACGTGTTGATGCCGCAGTTGGCCGCGGGCGAGCTCGATGTGGTGGTGGGCCGTTCCGCGCCGGAACTGCACGACGCGCAGATCCAGGCCGAGACCCTGTATCTGGAGCCCATCCACTTGGTGGCGCGGCCCCAGCATCCGCTGTTCAAGCTCAATGCCCCGGACTGGCCCGACCTGATGGCCTATCGCTGGCTGATCTGGCCCAAGGGTGCACCGATTCGCAACGCGCTGGAAAACGCACTGCTGGCTGCCGGGCAATCTTTGCCACGCGACCCGATCGAGTCGAATTCAGTCACCTTGAACCTGACCTTGCTGAACCACAGCGACATGATCGGCTTGGCGTCCCACCGGGCGGCCCTGCGTTTCACTCAGATGGGTGCAATGCGGATACTGCCAGTCAGGTTGTCGGGATTCGGGTCGGTGTCGATGTACTGGCGCAGCGACAGCATGAACCGCAGCGCAGTTGCCGGCATGCTGGGTGCCTTGCGCCATGCTGCGGCGACGCCAGCCGGGGACATCGGCAGAGTTTGAGCACCGATATGCATACCGTGCCGGCCAGCTTGCGCTACTGATCTTTCTGCGGAGCTTCCGTCTGCGTTGGCAGCGGTTGACCTGCCACCAGCACTGCCTCGTCCGCAGTGATATCGAACACTTGCTGTACGCAGCTTTTGCCGATGAACGAGAAACGGACCATATAGCGTTTCATGGGTTCGGGACGGAAGCTGCTGTAGAGCGGCCCGCAACTTCCGCTGCGCGTGGAATAACCGGTTTGTTTGGTCCCGGACGTGTCCGACCACGTGGAATTTCCCACAATCCGCAAGAAATCCGACGCGTCGATCAAGACCTCACGTACAGGAAGGGCGTCGTAAACCGTACGGTTCGTGGCCGCGACCATTCGCACGATACTGGGCAGCAGCTGCCTGGTCAGGTCTTCCACATCGAACACGTTTCCAAGTGGCTTCCTGGTGCCATTCGCATCCTCTCCGCTGAATTTGACGACCATGGGTTGGCCATTGCTTTTCAGTACCAGTACCGCTTTCTGCGCATCGGGCGAAAGTTGCGTCTTGATCTTCGACGGATCCGACAGGTCCACCACTGGCGGCGGTGTCGAACAAGCTGTCAGGACGAGTCCGGCCGACAGCGCGGCAATATATCCAAACCGAAAAATTCTCATCTCCCTCAAACGCAGTGCCCGGGCACTGCCCTTCAATCAGCAAGCAAACATGACGCTCAGGGCAGCAGCGTGAACGGCAGGCGCAGGCCGCCAACGAACAATTCGACCGGCATGGTGACGTTCATGTGCATGCTGACGTCGCCGCTGCTGATATCACGGTCGGCGCCCAGTCCAAGACTGACGTTGCGGCTGATTGCCACTTGCTGCAACAGACCCACGCGATTGCTGGTCGACGTGCCGTCACGCAGTCCCACAAAGGTGCCGCTGATGGTGCCGAAGCCGCTGACCGGCACGTCGGCGCGTACCGAATTGCTCAGGCGCTGGTTGGCCGTGGTGCCGTCGTTATAGGCGGCCAGATCGGCAAACCCCGGCGAGCTGAAGTCATTGCGGAAATTCAAGCTGAAGGACTGTGCGTTGTAGCGGTAGCCCAGCGACATGCGATGGCCCTGGTCCTGGCTGTAGCGGCTTTGCGCGTGGCCCGCCGACAGCGTGCCGAAGCGGCCCAGCGAGTACAGCCCGCCCACGCCCACCAGGTTCATTGCTGTCGCGTTCTGCACCTGGCTTTCCAGCGTGAAGTCCGACGTCACGCCATAGCGCAGGCTGCTGGACCCGGCAGACGTGGCATACGAGCCGCTGTTGCTGGTGCTGGTCGACGACGCCAGACCGCCCACAGTCGACGAGAACCCGAATTCGCCGTCAGGCATGACGGCGTTGGACCCGGTCGGCCAGCTGGATATCTGCAAGCCGCCCAGCTGCACCCCGCTGCCCCACGAGGGCGCGTTGGTATCGAGCGCCCCCACCGACACCGTCTGGCCGTCCAGCAAGCCGTTGTAGCGCCAGTTGCGCTCGTTGCGCTGGACTTGCAGCGTGTCCGGATTGGCGGCCACCAACTGCGGTTCGCCGCTGGGCTTCGGATCGAAACTGACCGCGCGCACCTGGCGCCGGCTGATCAGCGTGGAATAGCCCTCCCAATCTGCAGGCAGCAAGGCATCGGACCAGACCGGGCCGCGCAACCAGTCCGCGTTGGTGCGGAACGGCACGCGCAGGCCGACGCCCGGGTCGGCAGCAGCCGTTTCCGTGGGCGCCGTGCCGTCGTTGATGCCGGTGCCGGGCTCAGGATCGACCTTGACCGGGAAAGTCTCGGCAATCGGCGACACCGGCGTGCGGTCGAAACTCACTTGCGGCGTACCGCCAACAGCCTGCGGCACAGTCGGACCCTGAGACGAAATAGTGTCCGGCGTCAGCACCACGGCAGAGGTGGCGCACGCGGTCAGCCCGGTCAGGGCCAAGCCGCCGACAGCGCGGCGCAAGAAAGAGGGAGTGCAGAAGCTAGGCATAACCCTAGTGTAGAAAATCCTGAGCCCTCGAGTGGTAATGCACCGTTACCATGGAAAGATTTTTTACCTCGCCTCGATCCGCCATGACTGATGCCGTCTTGCCTTCTGCCCCGCCGGACATTGCACCCCGGCTTCATCGTGTCGACAACATCGAGCTGGATATCCTGCAGATTCCCGCCAGCCGCCCTGAGCTGCCGACGCTGGTATTCCTGCACGAGGCGCTGGGCTCGATTGCGCAATGGCGCGACTTTCCTGCCAAGTTATGTGCCCGTAGCGGTTGCGCCGGGCTGGTGTATTCGCGCTACGGGCTGGGGTGGTCGACCCCGCTGAGCCGCGCGCCGCGTCCCGTGGATTATCTGGAAAACGAAGGGTGGAACAGCCTGCCTGCGCTGCTTCGCAGCCTGGGCATCGATCGCCCTTACCTGGTCGGCCACAGCGACGGCGCGTCCATCGCGCTGCTGTATGCCGCGCGCAATCCGGTCGTTGGCTTGACTGCGATGGCGCCTCACGTGCGGGTCGAGGAAGTCACGTTGGCCGGGGTGCGCACGGCCGAGGCCGACCGCGAGCGGCTGGTGACGGCGCTGGGCAAATACCACCGGAATGCGGCGCTGACCTTCGACGGTTGGAGCCAGACCTGGGCCAGTGCGGAATTCCGCGACTGGAACATCGAGGCGCCGATGTCGGGGATTTCGGCGCCGGCGCTGTTGATCCAGGGCGAAGACGATCAATACGGGACGCTGGAACAGCTGGACTGGATCACCGCCGGCATCGCGTCAGGCGACACAAAACCGCCGGTGCGGCGTGTGGAGTTGCCTGGGGTGGGTCATGTGCCATGGCGCGAGGCCGCGGATACGGTGCTGGACGAGATCGAAGCGCACGTCAGGATGTGCGTGGCGCGGCCGGGCTGATACGCAGCGCCGGCCTGAGACGCCTGCCTGGATCGCCTGTTGCGCTATTCGGCGCCGGACCCCACCGCTGCCCTGCCCAGCCGATCATGAATACCCGCCCAGGCGGGCGTGTCGGGTGGCGTTTCGATCAGCAGGCGATCGAGCGCCAGCTGGTCCAGACGACGCAAGACGGCGTACAGCTCGTGTGCATAGGCCTCGGGCTCAGCCGGCGCGGGCAGCCAGGTGCCACCAGAGGGTGCGAGCGGCGCAACCGACCAGATGCCGAGACGACGACCGGCGGCTATCTCTTCCGCCACCACATCGTTCAGTCGCTCAGCTGCCACCAGTGCCAGCGGCGTGCGCGGCGCGTAGTGAGCGGCCAAGGCACCGGAGACACGCGGTAGCGTTGCCTGTGTCTTGGCCTGCGCCGATATCTTTGCCTCGGCCTGTGCACGACTCAGTACCGGTCGTCCCAGCGCCTGGGCCAGTGCTTGCGCACTGATATGTCCGGGACGCAGCAGCACCGGTTCGTCACGCGTCACATCGACGATGGTCGACTCGATGCCGACCTGGCAAGGACCGCCGTCCAGGATCATCGTCAATTCGCTGCCGAATTCGCCGTCCACGTGTTGCGCGGTGGTCGGGCTCACATGGCCGAAACGATTGGCTGAAGGACCGGCCAGGCCGCCCTCGAAGGCCACCAGCAAGGCTTGCGCAACCGGGTGCGAGGGGCAGCGCACGGCAACCGTGTTCTGTCCGCCGGTGACGGCATCCAGCACGCCGTCTGCGCGCGCCATCACCAAGGTGAGCGGGCCGGGCCAGAAGCGATCGATCAACACTTGCGCCACCGGCGGCACCTCACGCGCCCAGCGCGACAAGTCTGCACCCGGGGCCACGTGCACGATCACCGGGTGGTCGTTGGGCCGGCCCTTGGCCGCGAAGATGCGGGCCACCGCATCGGCCTGGCTGGCGTCGCCGCCCAGGCCGTAGACAGTCTCCGAGGGGAAGCCCACCAGTCCACCTGCGCGCAACACCGACACGGCCTGCGCAATGGCCTCGGGCGTGGGGGCGAAGATGCGGCTCATTGCGTTGCCCGCGTGTCGTTGGCCGGACGCGCCAGGCGCACCACCTGCAGCGACTGCTTCGGACGCGGTGCCGGTGCGGTACGCGCAGCCGGCGTCAGGCGCGCCAACTCCACTGCCAGCATCCAGCGCATCGGTGGCACGTAGGCCCAGACTTGCTTCAGCCGCCATGGGCAAGCTGCTGCACTCATGGGAAGGCGATGCCCAAGGCGTGGGCGACCTTGGCGGCATCCGCATCGACGCTGAGTTCACCAGGGGCCACGCAGGTCACGTGGCCCATCTTGCGGGCGCGGCGCGCAGATTCCTTGCCGTACAGGTGCAGGCTCGCCGAGGGCACGGACAGCACGGCCGACCAGTCAGGTTCGCGGCTGCGATCGTTCTCGTCGAACCAGATGTCGCCAAGAATGTTCAACATGACCGCGGGCGCCAGCAGCGCCGTGTCGCCCAGCGGCAGGCCGGCGAGCGCACGAACCTGCTGTTCGAACTGGCTGGTGACGCAGGCGTTGATGCTGTAGTGGCCACTGTTGTGCGGCCGCGGCGCGATTTCGTTGACGACCAGACGGTCGCCTTCCAGCACGAAGAACTCCACACACATCACGCCCACGTACTGCAGGCCGTCGGCCACGCCGATGGCGGCCGCGGTGGCGCGCTCGGCCAGCTCGTCGCTGGCCTGGCGCGACGGCACGGTGGAAATCGCCAGGATGCCCTCGCGGTGCACATTCTCGGCCAGCGGGTAAGCCACCGACTGGCCGTCGGCGCCACGCGCCACGACGACCGAGACTTCAAACGCCAGCGGCAGGCGCGCTTCCAGCACGCAGGCCACGCCGCCAAAGGCATGGAAAGCCGCACGCGCTTCGTCACGCGAAGATACGCGAGCTTGGCCCTTGCCGTCGTAACCCAAGCGAGCGGCTTTCAGAATGCCGGGGAACAGCTCGTCCGGCGCGCCGGCCAGGTCGTCTTCGCTCAGCACAGCCACGTGCGGCGCCACGGGGACGCCCAGCGACGAGATGAAACGCTTCTCGACGATGCGGTCCTGCGCGATCGCCACGGCATCGGCCACGGGGCTCACGCGACGGTCGCGCGCCAGGCGACGCAGGCTGTCGGCCGGCACATTCTCGAATTCGGTGGTGATCGCGGCGCAGCGCTCGGCCAGGCGGTCGAGGCCCGCCGGATCGTCGTAGGCGGCCTGGATGTGCAGGTCGGCGGTGTCGCCGGCCGGGCAGCGTTCGGCTGGGTCCAGCACCGCTACGCGGTAGCCCAGCGTCTGCGCCGCCACCGTGAACATGCGGCCAAGCTGGCCACCGCCCATCATGCCCAGCCAGGAGCCGGGCGGCAGCGGGGTCAGTGCGGTGCGGTCGGCGCTCATGCCTGGGCTCCCGGTGCGTTCACCGGCAAGACCATGGCACGGGCCGCTTCGGTCTGACGCGCGCGGAAGGCGTCCAGCTTGTCGGCCAGCGCCGAATCGGTCACTGCCAGGTTGGCGATGACGTGCAGCGCCGCATTGGCCGCGCCGGCTTCACCGATGGCGAAGGTGGCCACCGGCACGCCCTTGGGCATTTGCACGATGGACAACAGCGAATCTTCGCCACGCAGATACTTCGACGGCACCGGCACGCCGAACACCGGCAGGCGCGTCAGCGCCGCCAGCATGCCCGGCAAGTGGGCAGCGCCACCCGCGCCAGCGATGATCGCGCGCAGGCCACGGCCGGCTGCAGCGCCGCCGTACTCGACCATGTCGATCGGCATGCGGTGGGCAGACACCACCTGCGCTTCGAAGGAAACACCGAACTCGGTCAGGATGTCGACCGCGTGCCGCATCACCTCCCAGTCGCTGGAAGATCCCATGACGATGCCGACGAGCGGCGCGGGAGTGGAAGCGGGGGTGGAAGAAGCGTCGGACGGGTTGATACGGGTCATGACAGGCAGGCTCGGTCAGGAATGGAGGCGAAAGCGAAGCGGGAAACGGTCCCCGTCGTCTCGGATCGGCGGCGCTGGCCCCGCGTGGGCGGGACGGATCGCTTGGCCGCCAAGGGCGTCGTGTCGGCCAGGGCCAGGCCCGCATGCGCAGGACAGACCACTGGAAAGCCGGGCATTTTACCTGCCTTGCCGGGTTCACCCGTGAACAAGGCGCCACACAAGGCGGTCAGCCTGTACGACAATTGCTTGAAACGGGGCCGGACGCCCCCACCCCTGAAGTTTGGCTGTCCCTGTCTGGCTGCGTTTTTTGGCCACGCTGGTACAGCCCACGCTACAACGCAACCCAAAGGATTCCGCTACATGGACGTTACCCTCGCCAATTTCGAACGCGAAGTTCTGCTCGCCTCGCGCGATTTGCCGGTCATCGTCCAGTTCTGGTCGGCCCGCTCGGCCGCCTGCCAGCAACTTGCCCAGAGCTTTGCCAAGCTGGAACAGGAACACAAGGGCCGCTTCAAGCTGACCCGTGTCGACGCCGACAACAACCCGGAACTGGTCCAGCACTTCCAGCTGCGCAGCCTGCCCTTCGTGATCGCCTTCGTGAACACCCAGCCGGTGGATTCGCTGAGCGGCGCCGTCAGCGACGCGCAAGCCCGCGAATTCATCGAGCGCCAACTGCCCAGCCCGATCGAAGAGGCCTACAACGCCGCGCTGCAGGCTCGCCAGGCAGGCGACCTGGAAGCCGCCGAGAAGCACCTGAAGGCCGCGCTGGTGCTGGACCCGAAATTCGACGATGCCCGCTTCGATTACGTGGAAGTGTTGCTCGAGACCGACCGCGGCGAAGACGCCCAAGCCCATTTCGACCGCATCACGCCGGTCGGCCAGGCCGACCCGCGCCATTCGGCGCTGGCGACGATTCTGGCAGCCCGCGCCAAGGCGCTCGAACTGCCGGAAGAAGACGCACTGATCGCCCGCATCGAGCAAGATCCCGCGAATCTGCAGGCTCGCCTGGAATTGGCGAACTTGCGGATTGCACGCCGTGCGTGGGCAGGAGCGATGGAAGAGCTGCTGGAAATCGTTCGCCGGGATCGGACGTTTGAAGACGACATCGGTCGCAAGACGCTGATCGCGGTGTTCAGCCAGGCATCGGCGCAGCCGGAACTGGTGTCGCAGACGCGACGGAAGTTGTCGACGCTCTTGAACTGAGCGATGGCTGCGCGATGCCGGCAGGTGTCGCGCTCGCCATGCAGTTCATCGTGTTCGGTTTTGCAGTAGCTGGCTCTTAACAAGCTTGCGAAGAGCCCGCTACTGCACTGCTTCATCCCCCAGGTCAAACGCGCAAGCTGCGCATCGGTTCGCGGCTTCCGAACCGAGATGAGTTTGCCGATGCACGCCGCCCCACCCTTCTCCTGGCAGTCTCTTCGCGCAAATACGCCAGCAGCCGACGCCTTCGTCCATCTCAATCACGCGTCCACCAGCCTGCCAGACCAAGCGGTGTTCGACGCGCAGCGCGACTTTCTCGATCTCGAAGCCTCGCTCGGCATGCATCGCGCCGTCGATCGCATGGGCGATGCGCTGGCCGAGATGCCTGCTTTGGTCGCCCGACTGATCGGCGCACAGCCGGACCACATTGCGTTTGTCGATTCCGCCGCGCGCGGCTGGGCACAGGTTTTGTCGGCAGTCGCACCCGGACAATTGCTGGAGGTGTTCGTCAGCCGACAGGAATGGGCCGCCAATCTGATGACGGTGGCAAACCTTGCCCGGGCGCGCATGACGGTCCTGCAGCATCCGGCCGATGGGGATTGGGCACAGGTCGTGGCAACTGCCTTGGATCAGCGGGAGCGCAGCCGCATACCGGTGGTGTCCCTGCCGCTGCAAAGCAGCTTCTGCGGTGAACCGAACCGGCTGGATGGTGTGGCATCCGTCGTCCGCGATGCGGGCGGTTGGCTGTTCGTGGACGCCAGCCAAGCCGTCGGCCAGTCGGCTGTGAACATGCAGAGGCTGGGCGCCGATGTATTGGTGTTTCCTGCCCGCAAGTGGCTGCGTGGTCCGCGCGGAATCGGCGTGCTGGCCTTGTCGGAACGCGCACTCTCGCTGTCCGAGCAAGCCTCGACATCCGAATTGGGAGCGGCCCACTTCGGTTTGCCAGCCATGCTGGACGTCCACGGCACCCGAATCGACAGACTGGATGAAACCGCTGTCACCTTGTCCGCGAAACCAGGCGCCAGTCGCTTCCAGGCCTACGACTATGCACCGGCACTGCGGCTGGGCCTGGGCGCGGCGGTGGTCACGCTGCTGGCATCCAATGTCGGCAAGGTCAGCACCCAGATACTCGCGATGGCGAACGGACTGCGCGCGCGAATGTTGCAGATCGACGGCGTCACCCCTGCAGACGCTGGCGGTTCGGGTCTGGTGTGCCTGCGCACGACTGGCGTCGACCATCAGTCTGTCGTGCACCGACTGTGGCAACGCCATATCAACATCGCGGCGGTAGGAGCGGTTTATGCGCCGCTGGCTTTCGGCCACGATGAGTCGGTGCTGCGACTGAGCCCACATGTGCTGAATCTGGAAGGGGAACTGGACAGTGTTCAGGAGGCCATTGCGCAAGCGGTTGACTACGCGAGGAACAAGCATGCTTGATGTAACAATTGCCATCGCCGACGCGCGCAGCGAAGTTGCTACCGATGCGGCCGGCATACTGCCCTTGAGAAGCAGGAAGCAGGTGTGGAATGCACTGGCGGCGGGATTGGACGAGCATGTTGCATGGGCCGCGCGTGTAAAACTCGATGCGCTGTGCGTGCGTCGGATGATGCCGATCTGGGCTGCGCGCTTCGATCCCGATGAGATCGAGGCCATGCTGTCACTGGCGGATGCCGTGATGGTGGGAAGCGTGGACGCCAACGATGCGGCACAACAGCGAGACCGTTTCTACACGGACGTCGTGGATAACCGCGAATACGGCAGCGACCCGTTACCCATGTATGTGGGGCATGCCGCCGCCAACACGGTCATCGAGGCTTTGACGCTCAATCACGTCGATGCCATGCCGCAGGCGGACGACGACGAAGACCTCGATCCTGAAAGTTACCTTCCCTGCTACCTGGCAGCCTGCGCGGAAGCGGGCGGCATGAACGATCGGCCAGCGTCATCCGAGCGACGCCGGGCGTTCTGGCTTTGGTATCTGGACGAAGCGGTGCCGGCGGCCTATGGGATTGACTGAGCAGGCAATCGTCGACAGACGTCGACTGCTGGCTCTCGTTTTCAGCGGCACACATGCTCACTATTTCCGTACGCTGCAAATCCGGCTGGCACGCAATCAAGCTGTACGCTCCGATGATCACATTCATTCTTATTCATAACGATCTTTACTGCATTGCAAAAGCAGTGCAGGAATTTTCAAAAATCAAATACGGTCTCAATAAAAGATGGCAATGATCACCCAGTCGGAACAAACAGCAATCACCAAGCTGTATGTCGGTCTGCTCAATCGTGCTCCGGACGCGTCGGGGCTGACGTTCTGGGCTCAGGCCCTGGCTGACGGTGTATCACTTCCGGTCATCACCCAAAGCTTGGTGAGCAGCCCGGAAACAACGAGCCTCCACCCGATGACGCAGACCTCTGCGCAATTCATATCCACCTTTTATCAAAGCGTATTCGGCCGCACGGTCGATGCAGGGGGATTGGCATTCTGGACTAGCTTCCTGGACGCCTCAGGTGCAGCGGGTTCGGCTGCTGCCAAAGCCGCATTGATCTCGCAGATCATCGGCATTGTCAGCACCCCGCTGACCATCAGGCCGTCTGACTTGAGCGACGCGCAATACGCCCAAACCGTTGCAGATCGCAGCAACTTCGCGAAGAAAGTCGAGGTCGGCCTGGCCTTTGCCACCGTCACCAAAAGCGACGACCTGACCCTTGCCAAAGCAGCGCTGGCCAATATTTTCACGCCCGCGACGCCCAGCACGCCGGACAGCCCGCAACCCCAACCGCAAATATTCACGCTGACGACAGGTGCCGACACGTTCGCGGGCGGTAACGCCAACGACATCTTCAACAGCGCTGCCGGCACCTTGCAAGCCAGCGACGTCCTTGATGGCGGCGCTGGCAGCGACACCTTGAACGTCATTTTGGCGCCCGGCGTCAACGTGACACCGGCGGTGCGAAATATTGAAGTCGTCACCGTTAGGTCCAACGATCCCAGTTCTGTCTTGAACCTGAGTTCGGCGACGGGGGTGACCGAGGTCGGTGTGGTCGACAGCCCGACCCAAACGCGTGTTTACGGGGTGGGCAATGCGGCACTGTCGGTGGTCAACCAGACGTCCTATACGATGTTCTCAGGCTCCACCGCAACAGCCCTGTCCTTGAACTTGAAAAACGTCGGCTCGGCGGGCGATAGCCCGTTCATCGACTTGGCGAGCCAAGGCACGGGGGCCCTGGCCACCACGTTCAACATCGTTACTGAAAATGCTTACGTCGTGATTGCTCAAAAGGTCGCCAGCGCCCCTGTGCTAGGCCTGACCATCGCTGCCAGCGGTACGAATGTTCTGGACTTTTACAGCAATGCTGCGACGCTGAAGTCGCTTGCGGTGAACGGCACCGGTTCGGTCAATTTGGGAGATAGAACCCTGTTGGCACTGACCTCGCTCAAGGTCACGGGCAGCGTTGCGGTCACGCTCAGCGTGAGCGGTGAGAACATCGAAACCCTGAGCACAGGTTCCGGCAATGACAGCATCGTGGTGTTCAATAACGCACTAGCTTCGGACGCTCGGATCGACCTGGGTGCTGGCGACGATACGCTTGACCTGAGTGCCACGCCCACCGCAGGAGCAATCATCGATGGTGGTGCAGGGCGCGACACGCTCAGGATGCTTAGCGCAACGCCCAACTATGCGACGATCAATGCCGTCACGAACTTCGAGGTGCTGGCGGTAGAGGTTGCCGGCGCAACGATCGACCTGAACCAGATCACCTCGGTGAACGAATTTCTGGTTACCTCTCCAGGAATGACTAACTTTGCCAACGCGAAAAACGGGGCGTCATTCAATATCGACAACAGCTATGGCGTGAACGGCGTGACGATAAATGGCACGACCGTCAGCAACGCGAGCATCACCCTGAACAATGCGGGCACAACGCCTCGCCTGAATTCGATCAATACTGCTAATTTTGAAAGCGTGTCAGATCTTTCTCTGACCTCGTCCGGTACCGGCACGAACGCCAATAAGATCAATTCTCTTGTTCTCAACACCGGCGCCACGCTTACCATCAAAGGCGCTGCAGATCTGAACGTCACACTTGCTGGCAACCTGGAGAACATCACGGTCGATGCAGCTTCATTTACCGGCAAGTTGATATTGACGGGCACCGATAGCGCCGATGTGTTGAAGGGCGGCAAGGGGGCCGACACGCTGACTGGCAATGGCGGAGACGATAGCTTCATCATCGAATCGACTGCCATCACGCGTGGCAGCGCATTCGCCGCGGCTGACACCAGCGTCGCCAACATCGACAGGATTACTGATTTCGTCGGTAACGGCGGCGCCGCAGGCGATCAGATACGCTTAGGCCTTGGCGGCGAGGTTTTTGGCGCGGGCATCACCTTTACCGGCGCGACTACCGCCCTTGTGACCGCCGTGACTGTGGTTAGTGCCGCTGACTTCAATGCGTTGACGGCGGCGATCCAACTTGCCAACCCCGGCGTCGCATCCACCAGCGCCACTGCACAGATCTACGACGTGACCATCACCAGCGGCAACCTGGCAGGCCGATATGTGGTCTTGAACGATGGCACCAACACCATCAGCGTGGCCGACATGATCGTCTCAATCACGGGCATCACGGGTGTGTTGAACGCACAAGACTTTACGTTCGCCTGAGATGATCGCGCGACAGCAGAGCATGGAAGCAATTCTGCGCGGCCTGATCCAGCGCAAATTCGGCGCGGTACCTGATTGGGCAAATGCGCGCATCGCCGCGGCTGACGAGGCCTTGTTGCAGCAATGGACATTGAGCATTCTCGACGCGGAAACCGTCGAGGCGCTCTTCGCAGCTTAGGCTGTGTGCTACCCCACCCAACCCGCCTCCTGCGAAATCCGCATCGCCTGCGCCTTCAAGGTCTGCGCTGTCTCCCCATCCAGTTCATCATCCAGCGCCCCCTTCGGCCCCATGATCGTGATCGCCGCGACCATCTCCCCCAGGTGATCGAAGATCGGTGCCGACAGGGACGTGAACTGCGGCAGCAAGGCATCACGGCAGCGGCTCAGGCCGGTGTCATTAATGCGCGCGATCATCTTGTCGACCTCGGCGCGCGAGGTGGGTACATCAGGTAGCGAACCGGTCGCGGCACCTTTCAGTTCCAGCTTCAAGGTTTCGTCGGTCAACGATCTGGGCAGGTGCGCCAGGAAGTTGCGGCCCAGCGCGGAGCTCAGCAGCGGCAGCACCGTGCCCACGCGCAATTCCAGAATCGGTCGTCCTCGCCCGCTTTCGATGCGGTAGACGATGGTCGGGCCGCGGTTGCCCCAGACGCCCAGGAAGACGGTGTGCCCCAGCGTGGTGGCCAGCTCGGCCATGACCGGGCGCGCGGCGGTGTAGACGTCGAACTGTTCCAGCGCCGCCATGCCCAGGCGCAGCGCGTACGGCCCTAGTCCGTAATTGCCGGTGTCGGGGTCTTGCCGCACCACGCCAACCGCCTGGAAGCTGACCAGGTAGTAGTGGACATTGGCGACTGCCAGGCCGGTGCGCTCGGCGATCAGGCGCAGCGGGATGGGGCCGCCGGACACCCGCAGCACGTCCAGGATGCCGAAGCCCACTTCGATCGACTGGATGCCGCGACGCCGCGATTTGGGGGCCTCTGCTTCATCGCGAGGCGTGCTGCTGCGCCGCTTCGGTGCATGGGTGGCGGTCGGGGCATCGACAGAGGGCAGGTTTTTCCGGGTGGTCACGCGGGCAAATTCCAGGAAGAAACAGTGGGTCCGTCTCGGGGAAAAACGCTTCCCCCCAAAGCAGAACGTGATGATTGGTGGCCATCGTACACGTCGCCCAGGCCGCGTCCTTCCCCACCGACGCGATGACATCGGCTGCCAAGGCCGTCGAGATGATCAACCAGGCCGCTGCCAATGGCGCGAAGCTGCTGGTCTTCCCGGAAGCCTTCATCGGCGGCTACCCGAAGGGCGATTCTTTCGGCTGCCCGATCGGCATGCGCAAGCCGGAAGGCCGTGACGCCGACCTGGCGTACTACAAGTCGGCGGTGAACCTGGACGGCCCGGATGATGAACCCGGGCTATCGGACTGGCTTGCCGATGATGCGGATCATTTTGTGCAGCTGGCGGTGTCGCATGCGGCGGATCGCGCCGCGCTGGGGCGTCTGCGGGCGGGAGGGCTGCGGGAACAGGTGCTGGCCTCGGCCTTGATGGACACGACGCGGTTTGTGCGAGATGTGGAACAGGCATTCTGCGGAATATGGGCGCACGGAATGGCGAGATTGACTGAGTGAATCGGGTACGCAAGGCCTGAGCAATGGCATGAAAACCCCGTACGTTGAAAATCGTCGGGTCTGAAAACCAGAGACCTGAAAATCAAAAAGCTGGCATCGCGATTATCGCGACGCCAGCTTTTCCATATGGAAGCCGGCTGGCAGACCAATGCCTGGAATAGATCAGAGAGAATCCATCGCACAAGCGTATTGACCGCATGCAGGCTGCATCTGCGCAAAGTTGCTCACTGGCTGCGCCTTGCTCGGCACATCTCTATTCATCACAGGATTTTCAACAGCAATGGCGACGATAACCCCTGCCCACCAAGAAGCAATCACCCGCCTGTACGTTGGTCTGTTCAACCGTGCGCCCGATGCACAAGGCCTGCAGTTCTGGGCTCAGGCACTGGCCGATGGTGTGTCCCTCGGTGCGATCACTGGCCGCATTTTTTCCAGCGCCGAATCGCAGGCCATCTACACAGCAACACAAACGGCCGACCAGTTCGTGATGGCGTTTTATCAGACCGTATTCGGTCGCTTGCCCGATGCAGGTGGCCTGCGCTTCTGGACCGATGTGCTGAAAGAAGCAGGTGGTGTGGGGTCGCAGGCAGCCAAGGCCTTGCTCACCGAGAAGATCATCGAAATCGTCAGCAATCCGCTGGCCACCAAGCCCGCTGACCTCACGGACGCGCAATACGCGGAAACGGTCAAGGATCGGGACACGTTCAGCAAGAAGGTCGTCGCCGGCATCACCTTCGCCGTTACGCAACAAGGCACGGATCTGGGCCTTGCCAAGCAGGCGCTCATCAATGCCGTAGCACCGCCAGCAAGCACGCCCAGCGATCCCGTGGTACCAGTCGCGGGTCAGACCTATACGTTGACCGCGCAAGACGACACGCTTACCGGCACGGCCGGTAATGACACGTTCACCGCAGCGTTGGGCACCTGGCAAGATGCCGACACGCTCGACGGCGGTGCCGGCACCGACACGCTGAACGCCGCCCTGTCGAACAGCGGCACGTTTACCCCCACGCTGAGAAATATCGAAATCATCAACGTGACCAGCACTGGCTCCGGCGCGCGGATCGACCTGGGCGCATCCACCGGTGTCACCCAGGTCGGATTCATCAGCAGTGACAGTGGAAACAACCGCATCCTCAACGTCGGCAATGCCGCCCTGTCTGTCTCGGATCTGACGCGGAATGTGAATTTCAGCGGTTCAACCGCGACGACCTTGTCGTTGACCCTGAAGAATGTAGGCACCACGGGTGCGAGCATAGGCGTCAACTTGGCC
>Ga0308165_1003032_pt1 | contig 18741 bp, 11 predicted proteins | sample PhyWR2_FD_201032 | JGI IMG/M metagenome (GOLD analysis project Ga0308165, IMG submission 201032) | Phyllosphere microbial communities from UC Gill Tract Community Farm, Albany, California, United States - DLSLW.R2 | ecosystem: Host-associated > Plants > Phyllosphere > Unclassified | place: USA...
AATGTTGGCTTTTTGCAAAATTTAGAGGGGATGGCCATTGCACAGGTTATGGCGTACGATTTCTTGTACGATGCAAACGGAAACATTTTAAAAGATACCAATGGTGCACCTCAAAGGGGAGAGCTAAAACCTTATGGTTCGGCCTATAACAAATGGGCTGCGGGATGGACCAACGAGTTCACCTATAAAGGAGTTAATCTTTCATTTTTGATCGATGGTAAATGGGGAGGTAAAATCTTTTCAGCAACCGATTATTACGGATACATTTTCGGTTTGCACCAGGCCACGTTAGAAAATCGTGATGCCCTCGGCATTAATGCAGCAAACTATTACAGCACTTATGCAAACAACGTTTCTAAACAGTTCGTTCAAGATGCAAGCTTCATCAAGTTTCGTCAGGTAATTTTAGGTTACAACTTCCCTGCAAAAATGTTCAACAACAAAATTAAAGGGCTAAACTTAAGTTTCGTGGGGCGTAACCTGTTTATCATTATGAAGAAGACAGATAATATCGATCCCGAATCGAGTTACAACGCAAGCTTTCCGGGTATGGAATTGGGCGGCGTACCGCCGGTGCGTACCTACGGTTTAAATTTAAGTGTTAAGTTATAATCCTTTAAAAAATTGAAAAATGAAAACGATTAACAAATTATACGTACCACTTTTATTATCCGGGTTAGCACTGATAGCAAGTTGTACAAAAGATTTCGAAGAAATAAATACCGATCCTGTTTCTGTAGGTCAGGAACAGTACAATCCAAATTACCTTTTATCTACCGCTCAGTTAAATTATACCGGGAGCATAGATTTTGCCTACGAAACCTGGCGTGGTAATTTAATATATGCAGCCACAATGATGCAGGGAATGTCGTCGGTAATTAGCTATTGGGCCGGAGATAAATATATGCTCAACGAGGGCTATACCGCTGCTTATTGGGAGAAAGCCTATCCAGATCAGGTAAAATATGTGGCCGATTTGGTAGAGTTTACGAAAGACAAGCCCCAATATAACAACGTGCATCAAATGGGCAGAATCTGGAAAGCACTCATTTTTGAGCGTCTTACCGATTTATATGGCGATATACCGTACTTCGATGCCGGAAAAGGTTATTATACCGGTAATCTGTATCCAAAGTACGATGCGCAGCAAGCCATTTATACCGATTTGCTAAAAGAAGTAGACGAGGCCGGAAACGCTCTCAGCACAGGCGGCGATGCCGTAATCGGCGATCTTGTTTATGCTGGCGATATTGCCAAATGGAAGCGTTTTGCCGCAAGCTTAATGTTGCGCATGGCGATGCGCTTAACCAAAGCCGATGCAACACTAGCGCAAAGCTACATCAACAAGGCCGCAGGCAAAACCATGACGGATAATGCCGACAATGCCATGTTTAAGCACGATGCCAATGGCGGCAGGGTTACCCAAAACAGGAATGCGCAAGTGCTGTTGGGCGACGGTGGCCAGGAAAATTTTTACACCCGGTGGAGCAGCACCTTTATCAACTACTTAAAAACCAACAACGACCCACGCTTAAGCAAGGTTGCGGTAACCAAATTGTACCTAACCGATCAAACAAAAGTGCAAAACCCGGCTTTTGTTACTACTGCATCCGTACAAAAAGGCATGCCCAATGGAAAGGATTTGAGCGGTACGGCGGGTAGAGATGTTCGCCAGGATCCATCTTACACCGATTTTACCGATTACTCTTCACCGAATCCCGGCATGTTGAAACGCGATGGCAATACCTTCATTTTAACCTATGCCGAAACCGAATTGCTTTGGGCTGAGGCGGCACAACGCTTTGGTATTGGCGGCTCGGCAGCTACCCATTACAATGCCGGTGTAACTGCTGCAATGACTTTCCTTTCGCAGTACGATGCAAGTATGGCGGTGGGCATAAACGATGCAGGAGTCTATTTGGCAGCGCACCCTTATGTAGCAGCCAATGGCTTGGAGATGATTGCAACACAATACTGGGCGCATACCATCACCATGCTCGATTTTTACGAAACCTGGTCGAATTGGCGCAGAACGGGCATTCCGGCACTGGTTCCCATTGTGTATCCAAATACCAACACCGGCGGATCTATTCCACGCAGATTTCCGTATCCACTTGTAGAAGGCGTTTCGAACGCTGCGAACTACAAGGCAGCTTCGGCGGCGGTTCCCGGTGGCGATAAATTAGTTGGAAAAGTTTGGTGGGATAAATAGTTATTCATCCATTAAAGTCTTACTGGCCGGCCTTGCAACTTCAGGGCCGGCTTTTTTTATGCGTAACATATATAGTGCGATTTTTGATTAACGCCGCTGTAAAGAGTTGGTAACATTCAACAGGCTGTACTTTTAAGGGTTTGGAGCGCAATGCCAGTACAGCTATTACTGTTCGTCCTGCTTTGCGCTTCAATTTTTTTGTGAAGGTAGGGCCGAAGTCGGCAGAGTAACAAACAAAAAAGATTTTCGCTTCAATCAGGGCTAAATCGGTTACGTTTATACCTCAAACACTTACAATTCTATCCTGATCAGCTTAGCGGGCTTTGCAAATTCGTTCTTGTTTTTTAACTTACACAAATAAACTTTCGTAACAATGAAACTCGTTCTCAATCTAATCAGCATAATCGCGGCAATTATACTCATCACATACGGCGTAAACAATATTAGTCAACCCTCCAATTTGAAGGTTTGGATTGGTGTTGGAGAAGTTGTTTTAGGTTTAATTGTGCTATATTTTCCGCTTAAAAAACTATTCAAATAAATTAACGCTAATGGAATATCAAGACGCTACGAAAAAAACACTGTATAAAAAATTAATCAGACTTATTGCCGGTGTGGTAATACTGCTCATTGTAATTGCAGTTCAACCTTTTACTTACGAAAATATTGATGCCGGTAATGTGGGCATCAAAATAAACCTTTATGGCTCCGATCGTGGTGTAGATAACATTACTATTGTTACCGGCCGGGTGTGGTATAATACCTGGACAACCAAAATTGTTGAGTTTCCTACTTTTACACAATCGGTAGATTATGAGCCTTTTGTGGTAACCACCAAAGATGCCGCCGAGTTTAAGGTCGATCCTAAATTGAATTACCATGTAAATTCGACTATGGTTCCTCAAATTTACAGACAATACCGCAAGCCGCTGGCAGAAATCGAACAACAGTTTATGCGTAATACCATTTATGATGCCTACCGTATTGTGGCCAACTCTTTCAGTTCAGATTCGGTGATGAGTAACCGCGAGCGTTTTGAAGATCGCATTCAAATGATCTTAACCAAAAACCTGAGTAAAGACGGCTTTATCTACGATCAGCTAACATCTGCAATTACGCCTCCAGAAAGCTTACGACAAATGATTGACGAAAAAAATGCATCCATACAGGCAAGATTGAAAGCAGAAAATCAGGCCAAACAAGCAGATGCGGAAGCGAAGGTTAAAGTGGCTACAGCAACCGGCGAAGCACAGGCCTTGCTGGTAAGGGCAAAAGCAGAATCGGAGGCCAACCGCTTAAGGCAACAATCGCTGACGCCATTATTGGTGCAGCAACAATGGATACAGAAATGGGATGGTAAATTGCCAACTACGCAAGCTGGTGGCAATGCAAGCTTCATGCTCCCGGTAAAGTAAATTAAAGTGTTGGCCACAAACTAAAAATAATTACTTATTTTTGTGGTTCAATTATGCAGCAAATAAAAACATCATTCGATTTTGAGAAACCCATTGCCGACCTGGTTCAGCAAATAGAAAAGGTTAAACAAGTTGCGGAAAAAACCAAGGTAGATATGTCTGCCACGTTAGACGAGCTTGATGGCAAATTAAATGAAACCACAAACACCTTATATAAAAACTTGACTGGATGGAACAAGGTTCAAATGAGCCGCCACCCCGATCGTCCACAAACACTCGATTATATCAGCATGATTTGCGATGACTTTATCGAGCTTCATGGCGATAGGACGGTTAAAGATGACAAGGCAATTATTGGTGGATTTGCAACCATAAATGGCCAAACGGTTATGGTAATTGGGCATCAAAAAGGCAAAAACACAAAAGAGCGTCAGTTTCGTAATTTCGGAATGGCAAACCCCGAAGGCTACCGAAAAGCCCTTCGTTTAATGCGCCTGGCCGAAAAGTTCAATAAGCCGGTTATTTCGTTTATCGACACCATGGGTGCTTATCCAGGTTTAGAAGCTGAAGAACGTGGACAAGGTGAGGCCATTGCCAGAAACCTGCTCGAAATGTCGGTGCTGCGTGTACCAATTATCTGTATTGTTGTTGGCGAGGGCGCATCTGGCGGCGCTTTGGGCATCGGAATCGGAGATAAGGTTTACATGTTAGAACATACGTGGTACTCGGTGATCTCTCCAGAATCTTGCTCATCAATTTTATGGAGGAGCTGGGATTTCAAAGAAAAGGCGGCAGAGTGTTTAAAATTAACTTCCGACGATATGTTCGGCAACAAACTGATTGATGGAATTATCCCTGAACCACTTGGCGGAGCGCACCAAAACGCTGAATTAATGGGTAAAACATTAAAAGAGTATATTGTGAGAGATTTAGCTACCTTAGGGAAGGTTAAAACTGACAAAATGATCGAACAGCGAATTGAAAAGTTCGGTGAAATGGGTGTTGTAAACGAATAATCATTAACTAACTATATTATCCATCCCGTTTGGCTATGCTGAGCGGGATTTTTTATGGAAACGAACGCAAGCTTATTTTATATAGTTCACGCTCTACTGCCCACGCTCGTTTGTAACGAGTGTGGAAATAGCTAATCGTATTTTACGATGAAGAAGGCATGCCATATCCAAGACACATCCAACAATTCTATTTGGCTCATGCTTATTTGAGAGATGAGTTGAAGCAGTGGTTGGCTTACGATAGAATCGTAGGGTTATATGTGCACTCGTTAGAAACGAGCGCAAACTTACTGCTCACGCTCGTTTGTAACGAGTGTGGAAATAGCTGATCGTATTTTACGATGAATACTGCTCACGCTCGTTTGTAACGAGTATGGAAATAGCTAATCGTTATTTTACGATGAAGATTATATTGCATTCGTTAGAAACGAGCGCAAACTTACTGCTCACGCTCGTTTCTAACGAGTGTGGAATAGCTAATCGTATTTTACGATGAAGAAGGCATGCTCAATACACGTCTAACAATTCTACCTCTATAACCCCGCCTAAGCTTGAGTAGTTTGATGCAGAACTATAAATATAATGCTCAGCTTCTGATACAATACCTGCTCTAACCGGATTTTGATGGATATAGTTCAGTTTCTGATAAGTAAAATCTACCGCAATCAATTCAACGGCATGGTAGCCGTCTTGCCACACTTTATAGTTTTCGACTCGTTTAAGATACTTGGCTGCGAATTCAAACTTATTTAGCAGCCATTTTTTACGGCTCTCGTTGCCTGTATTGATTTCATCAATAATTGCTCTGTTCGTGAATTTCTTAAAATCGCGGATAATTTCGAAAAGTTCGATCTCTCCACTTGCAGAAGCGATTAGGTGGATATGATTAGTCATTAAACAATAGGCATAAAGTACCAGGCCCTTATGTTGCTGACAATACTTTAATGAATCTATGATGATCTCTTTGTAAGTCATCCTGGTAAATATATCCACCCAATCTACGATGGTAAAGGTTAGGAAATAGATTCCCTCTGGGTTATTGGCTTTATATTGGTCAGACATACTTTAAAGCTAAAAACTTTTTTCTACAACTTACAGTTGTGTTTTCATTTTTTGTCCAGGTGAGTGTATTTGTTGTCAATTCTTGTTGAAGATTACGATACAATCGTAAGGTTATGTATGCACTCGTTAGAAACGAGCGCAAGCGCGAAGGTTATTTATGCTCTGGCTTTTTACTATAGGGCTCACGCTCGTTTCTAACGAGTGTGTAAATAGCTAATCGTATATTACGATGAAAAGCAAATCCGAGCTTTTTTTGCGGGGAGATTTTCTCCACTTCGGCCGATCGTCAAATAACGGAACTAGTCTGTGGCCACACAAGCATCATAAAAAAAGCAGCTACAAATTAATGCAGCTGCTTTCCTATTCACTTAGAAAACCCTATTGTGGACTTTCTTGTGGAAAGAACATCGATAATCGACTTTCTAGTCCGATAAAAATTTTCTGCAGATTGTTGCTTACTTTGTCTTGTCCGGCGGCTTTGCTAGTATTGATCATTCTGTTCAAGTAATACAAACCAGTCTGAATGCTCTGCGATCCCGTTAGACCTTTAGCTTGTGATAAATCGGCCAGGTAAGTCAGCTCTTTATTGATATAATCTCCCGATTGGGTCAATATTTCATTCGCCCTTTCATTTTCGCCAAGCTTATAAAGATTCTCTGCCATGTAATATTTAACAACAACGGTACGAATACCGAAGAACTTTTGCGGCATCACATCGTAATATTTATCTACAACTTTTTTAGCCTCTGCAATTTTACCTTCTTTAATTAAGCTTCCTGTTAAGTTACTCAAAATGTTGGTGAAGATAAAAGTATCGTCAGATGATTGCGGATCTAAATAGGTTGCCGTTTTCATGTTTCCCCATTTAAATTTGTTCATTACGTTGTTGTACAAGGCTGGCGTATTTAATTGTTCCGTTTTTTCTTCGCCAGATGCAGTATCTGGTTTCAGCGGCATCAAACGCAAAGCCAATCCCTCACTATACAAGTATTTATCTAAACCATTAAATTGCTCAGAAGGAACGGTAGACGCGAAATAAATTGGTCGTTTCCAGTTGTTGTGTGCCAAAATATCAAACATGGCCAACGTTCCTTTAGTAACATATCCCTTGTTGAAAGTCCAATCCATTACCGGAGTAATCTTGGCGGCATCGGCGGCAGAAACAGTCCCTGTGCTAACAACCTGTTGAGGATCGATGGTAATTTTTAGGTTCTTCGTTGGTAAAAAATTCGATTTAGTCCCATCCTGCATCGCAACCTTATCCTCATCGTTTGGAGATAACAATAGGTCGACGATGTTTTTAAGTTCGATGGCGCCGGCAATTTTATAATCATCATAAGGCATTACATCACGTTCACCTTGTACATATTGCGATGGCTTCATGGTGATTGGCAACGGTGCCGACTCGTTTTGTTTTTGCCTCAATCCGTTGATGTACCAATCAGTATCAAATAAGCTGAGGTTAACAATACGCACGTCCGGACGAACATTTTCTACTTCCTGAATATACCAAAGCGGATAAGTATCATTATCGCCATAAGTAAACAGAATGGCATTCGGTGCACAAGATTGCAGGTAATCATACGCTATATCATGCGGCACCATCTTGGTCGAACGATCGTGATCATCCCAACCTTGCTCGGCCATAATTACCGGAGCGGCTAGCAAACCGATCACTGTTGCACCAATTGCGCCCATGGTTGGGGTAAGTTTCTTAAACACCCACTCTTTTAGGCCGAGTACGCCGAGCCCTATCCAAATGGCAAATGCATAAAACGATCCCACATACGCGTAATCACGCTCGCGAGGCTCTAAAGGCTTCTGATTCAGGTATAAAACAATGGCGATACCTGTAAAGAAGAAAAGCAACGCCACTACGCCTGCATCTTTTTGATTGCGTTGGAAGTGCCAAAGCGCACCGATAATACCGATGATTAATGGTAAAAAGAAGAATCGGTTATAGGCATTATTATCAACAGTTGATGGTGGCAAATTATCTTGCGGGCCACGCAACATGGCGTCTATTGGCTTTACGCCGCTAATCCATGTGCCCTCATGTCCGCTTCCCTGACCTTGTTCATCGTTTTGGCGGCCGACAAAGTTCCACATAAAATAACGCATGTACATGTAACCAATTTGGTAGCTGAATAAAAAGCCCACATTATCAACCAGATTTGGGTTTTTAGAATCGTCCAGGCGCATCCACTCTTTGTAGAAAGCAGCATGATCGTCGCTGTACATCCGTGGCAACAAAGTATTATTATTGTATTCGTAATCGGTTTTTTTACCTGCAACCTCGTATTTGTCGGCGCCTTTTCTCCAGAGCGTTTTTCCTTCGCTCAAGCCAGTTCTTTCCGAATTATAATTCGGACCAAACAATAACGGCCTGTCGCCATATTGCTCACGGTTAAGATAGCTTAAAAAAGAGAAAGCATCTTTTGGTGCACTATTATTTAGATTGGGATCAGCTTTTGCTCTGATAACGATCATCGAGAACGAGGCATAGCCAAAAATGATGAGCACGGTAGAGATCAAACCCAGATTTAACAATTTCTTCTGGTGTTTAATTGAGTATCTGATGCCCCAAACCAAGGCTCCGATTACCAAGATGGCGAAAAATATAATTCCCGATCCGAAGCCCATACCCAGTGTGTTTACAAAGAATAAATCGAAGTAAGCACCAAACGAAACCAGATATTGAATAATTCCATACTGAATTACGGCAAGGATTAAGATACCAACAATCAACGTTTTTATGATGCCTGTTCCGGTTGCTTTACCAGTCCGTTTAAAGTAATAAACAAATGCAATTGCAGGAATGGTTAACAGGTTTAACAAGTGAATACCGATTGATAGCCCCATAATGTAGGCGATAAATAACAACCAGCGATCGGCTCGTGGCTCATCGGCATGTGCTTCCCATTTCAGGATCGCCCAAAATACAATTGCTGTAAATAGAGACGATTGTGCATAAACCTCCGATTCTACGGCCGAGAACCAAAAACTATCTGAAAATGTATAGGCTAAGGCACCAACTGCACCTGCTCCCATAATGCTGATTAAGTTGCTTGTCGATATTTCTTCGCCAGCTTTAATGATGGTTTTTTTAGCCAATGCTGTAATTGTCCAAAACAAGAACAAGATCGTTGCGCCACTTGAAACCGCAGAGCCAACGTTCATCCAATAAGCAATTTTGGTTAAATCGCCAGCAGCGAAGATTGAAAAGAAGCGTTGAATCATTAAGAATAATGGCGCACCGGGCTGGTGAACCACCTGCATTCTAAAAGCCGAAGCAATAAACTCACCACAATCCCAGAAACTGGCAGACGGCTCAAGAGTTAAAATGTAAGTTGTTGTGGCAATTAAAAAACAGACCCAGCCTATTATATTATTGACTTTTGAATAATTCATTGGTTTCTATAATGATATTAAAAAATAACGTTCACATAAAAATGCTGCCGAAATTAACTATTCTCGTCGATAAAACAGGTAAATTTTTGGATTGATTTAACAAAATTTAACGGCTTTAGCTTCTGATGCGTATGGTGAGTCAACCGTATCTTTGAGCGAAGTCGGGTGTCACCTTGAGCGAAGTCGGGTGTCACCTTGAGCGAAGTCGGGTGTCACCTTGAGCGAAGTCGAAAGGTAAGTGCCAGCGGCTTCGACTCCGCTCAACCTGAAAAAGTGGATGCGAAATGTCATTTGGGACATGTGCTTTTTGAGGTCAGTATTCCTTAGCTTGGAGGCTCTTCACTGCCTGCCCGTCCGGTCAGGCGGGTGTTCAAAAATGACAGCAACCTCCAAATAAACTAATGAACTAATGAACCAATGAACTGATTAACCAGTGAACCAACTAACCAATAAACCAATCAACTGCTCGCCAATGGTGTCAATCGATCGATAAAACTGCTGTATTGCTGTTCTAATTTTTTACTCATTCCTGTCTGATCAAAATCCTTGGTCAATTTCGCCATCTGCCCGAGAAACGTCAAGTAAAAGCGAATGTTCTGTTCAGATACCAGCTGCTTTTCACTTTCCGAGACTTCAGTTAAATAGTTTAATTCCTTGTTAACGTAGTCTGCGGTTTTACTGATCATGGCGTTTGCTTTGTGAAAATCGTTTAAGCGGTACAGGTTTTCCGTAAAGTAAAACGTAGTCATTACCTGGCGCATGGTGTAAAATTTGTCAGGTATTACTTCGAAATACTTTTGCGTCACTTTTTTAGCTTCCCCAATTTTTCCTTCCCTAATGAGGCCGGTCAATAACCCATTGAACAGGTTCGAAAAATAAGTCACATCATCGGCCGATTGCCTGTCAAGATGGTTGGCGTATTTGATGTTTCCGTAACCGTAAATGTTCACAAGGTTGTTGTACATCGGTTTCACATTAACGCGATCGTAATCTTCGGTAATACTCGTATCAGGTTTCAGTGGTAATAATCTTCTGTTCAGCCCCTCGGTGTATAAATATTTGTTTAAGCCTATATATTGCGCATCAGGCATGGCGCCGGTAAAATAAATAGGCCTTTTCCAGTCGTTATGAGTTAAAATATCGAACAAGGCCAACGTTCCTTTAGTAACGTAATCGCTGTTGTAAGTCCATTCCATCGTATCTGCAATTTTACCGGCATCTTCTTTTGGCACCGTGCCAGTATCCAAAACCTGTTTCGGATTTACAGTAATCTTTAAGTTTTTGGTAGGAAGCACATTGTACTTCGAGCCGTCCGTCATCGTTACTTTATCAGCATCGTTATCAGAAAGAAGTACGTTCATAATCTCCTTTAGCTCGATATATTGAGCGATTTTATAATCCTGATAATACATGATATCTCGTACCCCCTCTACATATTGTTCTGGTTTCATAGAGATGGGCAGGGGAGCCGATTCGTTTTGTTTTTTCTTCATCCCATCAATGTACCAATCGGCGGTGAACAAGCTTAGGTTTACCACCCTAACATCCGGACGGACATTTTCTACCTCTTGTGCATACCAAACCGGATAAGTATCGTTATCACCATAGGTGAAAAGAATGGCATTTGGCGCACACGATTTTAAATAGTTAACCGACATATCGTGCGCTACATAACTATCAGAGCGGTCATGATCGTCCCATCCCTGACTTGCCATCAATACCGGAGCGGCAATTAAAGCAGCCATCGAAGCAAAAATTCCCGCTTTCGCCGGCGTTAATTTTTTAAAAACCCACTCCTTCAGGCCAAAAACGCCAAGGCCGATCCAAATGGCAAAAGCATAGAACGACCCCACATAGGCATAATCTCTTTCCCGTGGTTCTATTGGCACCGAGTTTAGGTAAACCACTATTGCAACGCCTGTAAAAACGAACAGCAAACCGATAACACCCGCATCTTTTTGGTTGCGTTTAAAATGCCATACCGCACCAATCAGACCGATAATTAAGGGCAAAAAGAAAAACCGGTTATAAGCCTTATTCTCCGTAATAGATGGCGGAAGGTTGTGCTGACTACCGAGTCGCAACGCATCAATTGGTTTAACTCCACTAAGCCATTCCCCATCGCGGCCACCAAGTTGGCCATCTTCATTATCTCGTCGGCCAACAAAGTTCCACATAAAATAACGCATGTACATCTGCCCCGCCTGAAACGAGAACAAGTATTTAAGGTTATCCATCAAAGTAGGTTTGTGCTGATCATCGAAACCCATATAATTTTTGTAAAAGCGAACATGCTCCGCCTTGTCGCTGTACATTCTTGGAGCAAGAGTTTTGTCACCGAAAACATATTCAGATTTTGTTCCCGCCGATTCGTATTTGTCTTTCCCTTTACGGTAAATTTGCCCGGTAACTTTGATATCAATTTTTTCCGAGTTGTAGTTTTGGCCATACAGCAAAGGCCGGTCGCCGTATTGGTCCCTGCCAACATACCTCAAAAATGAGTAAACATTATCTACGTCGTAATTATTGAGATTTGGTTTAGCCTCAGCCCTGATAATGAGCAGGGCAAAAGAACTATATCCGAAAATAATGAGCGAAACAGATAGCAGGATCAGGTTCAACGCCCGCTTGTTGTTCAGTATAGAATAACGGATGCCGTAGACTAACCCGCCGACAATTAAGATGGCATAAAATAAAATTCCCGATCCAAAAGAGAGACCAAGGTTATTTACGAAGAAATAATCGAAGCTTGCCGCAAATGAGATGAGGTATTGTATAATGCCAAACTGAACGATAGCCAGTGCCAAAATCGATAAAAGAAAAACCTTTACAATATCTTTCCAATTTGGATTGTTCGTTTTCTTAAAAAAGTAAACAAAAATTATTGCCGGTATAACCAACAGGTTTAGTAAGTGTACACCGATTGATAAGCCTACCAGATAGGCGATAAAGAGTAACCACCTATCGGCCCTGGGCCCGTTTGCCTGCGACTCCCATTTTAAGGCGGCCCAAAATACTATTGCGCTAAAGAGCGATGACAGAGCGTAAACCTCTGCTTCGACAGCCGAAAACCAGAAGCTATCAGAAAAAGCATACGCCAATGCGCCAACCAGGCCAGCGCCAATAATGCCGATGGTTTTTGAACGGTTGATTGCTTCGCCGGGTTTTACAATCGTTTTCTTTGCCAGTGCGGTAATCGTCCAGAATAAGAACAAGATTGTGCCTGCACTTGCGAGTGCCGACGACAGGTTGATGAAATAGGCCACCATGGTCTTGTTTCCGAATGCGAAAGTCGAAAACAGCCTTTGCACCATCGATACAACTGGTGCGCCGGGCTGGTGTACTACCTGGAGGCGAAATGCGGAGGCAATAAATTCGCCGCAATCCCAAAAACTAACAGATTGATCCAGCGTTAAAACATAGGTGGTTATTGCAACGGAAAAGCATATCCAGCCAACAAGGGTATTGATTTTTGAATAAGTCATAGCTTATGTTAATGGTTAGGTTTAGCTAAAAAGTCGGATTTTGAAATGCAATGTTGCACCGTGCGAATAATTTTTTTTGACTTTCAATTAGTTAGCAATAATTTTTATTTTTTTTTAAATACGCTCTTGCATAATTAAAATATGCTTCCTACATTTGCATTCCCTTTCGGGGAAACATCCTCGATACGTTTTTGTCCGATAGTATAAGGGTAGTACAACGGTTTTTGGTACCGTTTGTCTTGGTTCGAATCCAGGTCGGACAACTAAATTTCAGTTCGGATTGTATCTCACCAGATACGATCCGATTTTTTTTAACCGTAAACTACACGGATTATGCCATTGCAGTTTAACCCGGTAAAGTTATTTTCCGGAACTGGTTCAAGAGGATTATCACTTAAGATTGCTGAACATTACGGCAAACCGCTTGGTAACGTAACCATTCACAAATTCAGTGATGGCGAATTTCAACCTTCCTTTGACGAATCGATTCGTGGTAGTGACGTTTTTTTAATCCAATCTACTTATCAGCCCAGCGATAACTTAATGGAACTGCTTTTAATGATTGATGCCGCTAAAAGGGCTTCAGCACATTATATTACGGCAGTGGTTCCTTATTATGGTTTGGCCCGTCAGGATAGGAAAGATAAACCCCGTGTAGCAATTGGCGCCAAACTGGTGGCTAATTTATTAAAGTCTGCAGGTATCCACCGCATCATGACGATGGATTTACATGCAGCGCAGATACAGGGCTTTTTTGATATTCCGGTTGATCACTTAGATGGATCGGTTATTTTTGTGCCTTATATCAAGAGCTTAAATTTAAAAAATTTAACCATTGCATCGCCGGATATGGGCGGTTCGTACAGAGCCCGTACCTTTGCCAAGTTTTTTAATGCGGAGGTAATTATTTGCGATAAGCGCCGTAAGCGTGCCAACGAAATCGAATCAATGTCGATTATCGGTGACGTAACCGGACAGGATGTGGTTTTAATTGACGATATTTGCGATACTGCCGGAACCTTATCAAAAGCTGCTGCTTTAATTATGGAGAACGGGGCCGCAAGTGTTAGGGCTGTATGTACACACGCAGTGTTATCGGGTAAGGCTATAGAAACGGTAGAAAATTCGGTGTTAACTGAGTTGATCGTTACAGATACCATCCCATTAAAACAAGAAAGTGAAAAAATACGGGTGCTAAGTACCGCCGCACTATTTGCAAGGGCAATTGCCAATGTAAATGAGCATGGATCAATTAGCGACCTGTTTAGAGTATAGTTAGGGTAGAAGGCAGAGGGTTTAAGGCGGAAGGTCTTTATACCCGATATGCCTAAGGCATCCCTTTGGGACTAAATAATTGCTACTAATAAAATTAGGGTAAAAGGTAGAGGGTTTAAGGCATAAGGTCTTGAGACTCGATACTAGATACTCGTTACTAAATAAATAAATATAAATAAAATGAAAACAATCGCTATTAGCGGTTCTCCAAGAGAGAACGTAGGGAAACGCGATGCCAAGGAACTTCGTTACGAAGGTAAGGTTCCGGCGGTATTGTACGGTGGAAATGAGCAAAAACACTTAGCTGTGTTGATCGCTGATTTAAGAGATGTTATTTATACCCCGGAAGTAAATTTTGTGGAAATTGATGTGAACGGTGCTAAAACAAAAGCAATCGTAAAAGACACACAATTCCACCCACTTACCGACGTATTAATGCACATCGATTTTCTTCAGTTATTCGACGAAAAAGAAATCGTGATGGAAATTCCGGTTAAGTTAACAGGCACTTCTCCAGGTGTTAAAATGGGGGGTAAATTGATCCAAAAGTTACGTAAACTTCGCGTTAAAGCGTTGCCAGCTAACATGCCACAAAACGTTGAGGTAAGTTTAGAGCAATTAGAAGTTGGTAGCTTGTTCCGTGTTCGCGATCTTAAAGGTCAGAACTACGTAATTACCAACACTCCTGAAGATACTATCGTGTCAGTTGCAATGTCTAGAGCATTAAAACAAGCAGAAACTGAAGCTGCAAAAGGTAAAAAATAGTCAGGACTTCCAAGATTATCAGGATTTTCTTGATTTAAAAAAAGCGGTGCAAATGTTGCATCGCTTTTTTTTGTGAACAAAATTTACCGTTTCGCATTAAGCTTTGGTCTCCAGACTCGAGACTGTGGACTCGGGGCTTCGTACTCAACACTCCCAACTCAACACTCCCAACTCAAGACTCCCAACTCAAGACTCAACACTCCCAACTTTTCCCTACCTTTGCGCCATGAAATATCTTATCGTTGGTTTAGGCAATATTGGGCCCGATTATGCACATACAAGGCACAACATAGGTTTTGATATTGCAGATGAATTGGTGAAAGGCTTAAATGGAAGCTTTGAGAATATTCGTTTGGCTTACTATGCAGAAGTGAGCTTTAAGGGCAAAAAACTTCATGTGATAAAGCCAACTACTTTTATGAATCTCAGCGGCAAAGCCGTAAACTATTGGATGAAAGAGCTTAAGATTGCTCCCGAAAACGTGCTGGTTATTGTTGACGATTTGGCCCTGCCTTTAGGGAAACTACGTTTAAAACTACAAGGGTCGAGCGCTGGGCACAATGGACTGAAAAGTATTGAAGAGGTTTGCGGCGGACAAAACTACGCCCGATTGCGTTTTGGCATCGGAAGCGACTACCCGAAAGGTCGTCAGGTAGATTTTGTACTCGGCCTGTTCGATAAAAATGAGCAACTGGAAATTCCGGCCCTCATCGACAAGAGTGTTGAATTGATTAAAAGCTATGTAACTGTTGGCCCTGCACACACCATGACTGCCTTTAATAAATAAGTGGTGTTACGCCTGTTTATTTCGTTATTGCGAACGGAAAAAATGGTTTTCGCGGCAGGGTGAAGCAATATCTTCAGAACAATTGTACGAGAAAGATTGCTTCGGCTCGCCCGCATCCAGGCTTGCAATGACGGCCGCTTGAATTGATCGAGTTCAGATTGATAGATCATTCCTCTAAACTCCTGTTCTGTAAAGCTGAAATTACAAAACCAAATGATTCAATTTTCTATCTTTAGCCACATGAAATCTCTATTGTACTTTTTCTTCCTCGTTTTGCTATTTTCCGCTTGTAGTAAAAAGGAAGAGGCGGACAGCATTGTTTACAACGCAAAAGTTTATACAGTTAACACCAACTTTGATACCGTTGAAGCTTTTGCCGTAAAAGATGGTAAAATTTTGGCACTTGGTACCAGCCACGATATCAAGACGAAATACAAAGCTAAGGAAGAGATAGATGCCGATGGCAGGGCCGTATATCCGGGATTTATCGATGCCCACGCCCATTTTTATGGTTACGGACAAAGTTTGCAAACTGCCGACCTTCGCGAGACACAATCCTGGGACCAGGTTTTACAGCGGCTAAGCGAGTTCGCTAAAACACATCCCGACGGTTGGCTAATCGGTAACGGATGGGATCAAAACGACTGGCACGACAAGTCTTTCCCCACAAACGAAGCCTTGACACAGCTCTTTCCTAATCGCCCGGTGTTTTTAAACCGTATCGACGGGCATGCAGCCATTGCCAACCAAAAAGCTTTGAATGATGCAGGTATTAAAGGCGAGGTAAAGTTGGTTGGTGGCGATATGCTAATCAAAAACGGGAAATTAACGGGCGTGTTAATTGATAATGCAGTGGCGTTGGTAGAAAGCAAAATCCCATCGCCAGATGCTAAACTTGCTGAAAAAATTTTTACCGACGCTCAAAAAAACTGTTTTGCCGCTGGTTTAACCACTATTGATGATTGTGGGCTAAGTTATTTAGCGGTAGAATTTATCGAAAAGCTGCAGAAAGAGAACAAGCTTAAAATGCGTTTGTATGTGATGCTTTCTGATGATGAAGCTAATTATAAATATCTGTTTAACCGCGGCCCGATAAAAACTGAACGCTTAAATGTACGGGCCTTTAAGGTTTACGCCGATGGTGCGTTGGGTTCTCGCGGCGCTTGCCTGTTACATCCATACAGCGATATGCCAGGCAAAAAAGGCTTTTTATTGAGCAATCCTAAACATTTTGAAGAAGTGGCTAAGAAGATAGCTGCCAACAACTTTCAGATGTGTACACATGCAATCGGCGACTCGGCGAACCGTATCATCCTGAAAATTTATAACAACGTTTTGAAAGGCAAGAACGATAAACGCTGGCGGATAGAACATGCGCAGGTTATTAACCAGGCCGATTTCGATTTATTTGGAAAAACAAGCATTGTGCCTTCGGTGCAGCCCACTCACGCTACTTCAGACATGTATTGGGCTGGCGAGCGTTTAGGGGAAGACCGCTTGAAAGGTGCCTATGCCTATAAGCAATTATTGAAACAAAACGGCTGGATCCCTTTAGGAACAGACTTCCCCGTCGAAAACATAAATCCGATATTAACGTTTTATGCAGCAACAGTTAGAGAAGATTCAAAGGGATTTCCGAAAGGAGGTTTTCAGGTAGAAAATGCCTTAACTCCCGAAGAAGCCTTACGTGGCATGACGATTTGGGCAGCCAAAGCAAATTTTGAGGAAAAGGAAAAAGGCAGTTTGGAGAAAGGCAAACTGGCCGATTTTGTTATTCTCGACCAAGATATTTTAAAATCAACACCACAAACAATTTTGAAAACCAGGGTTTTAAAAACCTACTTGAACGGAGAAAAAGTATATGAAGCGAAATAGATTATTTATTCTGGCTACGGCGAGTTTTTTTAATGTTTTATGTTTAGTGGCATGCGCACAAGAGCATTCCTCGAACGAAAAAAAACTTTCAATAGCAAATTCGATAAGCAGAAGCACGGTAGTTTTAAACAATCAGGATTCTATAATTCCGTTAAAATCGCTCGATAAAAAGAACATTGCCTCGGTAAGTTTGAGCTTTGCATACAGTGCCGTGTTCGACAGCCTTGCGAACAAATACGATAAGATTACTTCCTTCTCTGCCGATTCTTATAAAGACAGCATTAACCTGTACGATTTGGAAGATGATCTTAAATACTTCAATACCGTGCTCATCTGTGTTGACGATCAAAACAGCAACAACGCAAAGTTTATTAATTTTATCAGCAGCATTAGCAAAACGAAGAAGGTCATTCTTTCGGTTTTTGGCAATGGAACGGCCTTAAAATCTTTTGATGCAATTCAAACCCCTGTTGTATGGACGGCGCAAAACAATGCAGATGCTGCGGCCATTGTTCCGCAATATATCTTCGGAGGAATTTCGGCAGAAAATAAGTTAACTAAAGGCTATTCTACACGCTATACCATCGGCTCAGGCTTCAAAACTACCAAAACAAGGTTGAAATATACCGTTCCCGAAGATGCAGGCGTAAATTCAAACAGCCTAAAGGAAATCGATGCCATTGCATCAGAAGCCATTACTCAAAAAGCTACACCCGGTTTGGTTGTACTCGTAGCTAAAGACGGAAAGGTGATTTTTAATAAAGCCTACGGAACGCACACTTATGATTCGAATATGCCCGATAAGGTGACAGATATTTTCGATTTGGCATCGGTTACAAAAGTTACGGCCACTACACCTTCGGTAATGCGATTATTTGAAGAGGGCAAATTAAAACTGGATACCAACATTGGCGCTTATATTCCAAAGGCACGAACTACCCCAATGAATAACATTCAGGTTCGTGAGGTGATGCTTCACCAGGCGGGTTTCATCCCTTATATTCCTTTTCACAATTACATAAAAGCTGGCGATTACAGCCGCGATTCATCCGCCGCGTTTCCCACGAAAGTTGCCGATAATTATTACATCAAGAAAGGCTTTTTTAAAGACTTTATGTGGCCAAAAATGTTAAATTCTCCAATAAAAACCCGCGGGAAATACGTTTACAGCGACATTAGTATGTACGTAATGAAAGATATTGTCGAGCACATCAGCGAGGAACCGTTAAATGATTATGCGTATCAAAATTTTTATAAACCACTAGGTATGCAAACTGCGGGTTTCCTGCCAAGAAATCGTTTCAAGGCCGATCAGATCATTCCGACAGAGATGGATACTTATTTCAGGAAGACATTGTTGGTAGGCTACGTTCATGATCAAGGTGCAGGGTTGGCTGGTGGCGTTTCTGGCCACGCAGGTCTGTTTGCCAGTGCCAAC
>Ga0308165_1003034_pt1 | contig 18739 bp, 15 predicted proteins | sample PhyWR2_FD_201032 | JGI IMG/M metagenome (GOLD analysis project Ga0308165, IMG submission 201032) | Phyllosphere microbial communities from UC Gill Tract Community Farm, Albany, California, United States - DLSLW.R2 | ecosystem: Host-associated > Plants > Phyllosphere > Unclassified | place: USA...
TGCCTTATTTTTGGTTAATGTGCTGGTTTGCTTGGAAAGAATCGTCTCTTCGCCTGGGGATAGAAATTTCGTTGCCTGAAATCTGGTTGACGAGACTTTAACACTTCCCTCCATCAGCGTAGCGGTTTCCTCACGATCGTCGGGGTAAGCCTGAATATTAAAATGTGTGCCCAATACCTCAATGTGCTGCCCGCCGGTTTTTACGAGGAAAGGATGTCGGGCATCTTTTGCTACCTCGAAATAAGCCTCGCCAATCAGCTCCACCTCTCGGGTTTTCTCGGAAGCAAAGCTAACAGGGAACTTGATTCTGGTTGCAGCATTTAACCAAACAAGGGTTCCGTCTGGTAGAGTTAGTTGATGTTGCCCACCTTTTGGTGTTTCGAGCATATTAAATGCCATTGATGGAATGGGATCTTCGGCTGCGGTGTAAGCAATTTTCCCATTTTTGCTCACAATGGTTGTACTACCCTCTCTAACAACTTGTCCGTCATTTTTTCCATCAAGGGAAATTTTTACACCACTGGCCAGGGTCAAGATTGCCTTGTCCCGCCCAGGTGATATATCGTGATATGCTACCTCGGTAACTTTTGGCCGGCCGACCGGATTCTTTTGTTCTAGAAGGAAGGGTATGGCGAAGACGGTCAGGATTGCCGCTGCTGAGGCGAGCTTATACCACAAACGGATAGTTTTATGCTGCGGAATCTTGCCCGACTCTATCTTTGTCCAAATTTCCTTGCCTACAATATCATAATCTATTTCAACAAGCTGATCGGTAAGGGCTTTGCTCCTTTCAGCGTACCAGCTTTCGACAACTGCATTTTCTTCACTTGTCGTCTGTCCGCTTAAGTACTTTTCAAGAAGTTTTCTTACTTGTTTACGATCCATCGGTTTGCTCTTGTTTTGTTAGCTATATCATAATGATCCCTAGCTCGAGCAAATGTTGTACGCTGAGTTAAAAAAAAGTTAAAATAAATGAAAATTAAAGTTATGGGGCTTTTTGGAAGGATGTACGCAGTTATTCTTTTTAATGATTTTTATTAAAAAGGCTATAAAAATGGAACGAACATATAAAAATTATCTCCAAATTTGTTTTTAAGTGTTTTTATTGCGCGATTCATCTGAGTTTTGACGGTAAGTTCGGAAATTTCCATTTTTTCGGCAATTTCCCTGTAGGTCAAATTGTGTTTTCTCTTGAGTTCGAAAACTTCTCTAGTCCGCGTTGGTAGATTTGCAATCTCCTCTTCGATAATTTCAATGAGTATTCGCTCTCTAACACGGTGGTCGGTAACGTTGTGGCCCACTTCTACAAAAGTGCCCAAGCTTTCTATGTGGGCATCCGAAACCTTGCTACGTCTGAAAATTTTTAACACACTGTTTCTTGTTGCTGTATATAGGTATGGGCTGAGCAGCGTGTCAGAATCGAGTTTGGGCGCAATGGTCCATAACGAAGTGAACACATCCTGTACCACATCTTTCGCCTCGTCAGTGTTCTGTAGCCACTTTCGGGCGTGGCGAAATAAAATTGGCCAATACCGTTCATAAATTTCTGCATACGCAAGGTTGTCTCCTTTCTTTAGAAATTGAAAGAGTTCTTGTTCGTTATGTGACTGGTAATTTGGCATTAAAGTATTCTACATTATAAAAGGCAGATTCTGTTGCAAAGTAAATATTTATTTTCAATATCGCGTCTTTTGAAAGAGGCAATAGCCACCAAAATCTATAATTTTTCTTTAAAAACGATGCTTTCCAAGATTCAAAAATTGGTATTTGCTGTTACTTTAGTGCTGAGATCAGCAGAGCTTGCACGTGTTGAAACAAAATAAACCTTTTTTCTACAAAAAATCCGTTCGATATCTGTTTATCGTCATTAATTGATATTTTTACAATGAAAAATTTGCACAATGAACCCTTGTTTTTCTTTTTCTGATGAAGAACTTGTCTCGCATTTACGAGAGGGGAATGTGGATGCCTATTCTGAAATTTATCGGAGATACTGGCCAATTTTATATCGGCATGCCATGCGCATGTTGAAAAACGAGGAGGAAAGTGAGGATGCCGTTCAAGAATCCTTCATCACCTTATGGAAAACCTCAGCAGTGTTAGAGGAAAAAACAGTGCTGGGTGCCTATCTCTACACGCTGCTTCGAAACAGGATACTGGGTATATTTCGTAGAAGTGCAGTGCAGAGCAGTTATATCGAAAGCCTTGGCGATTTTATGGATAGCGGCTATGAGTTAACGGATTATGCTATCCGCGAAAAGATACTGGCTGCATTAATTGAGCAGGAAATCGAAAATCTTCCTGCGAGAATGCGGGAGGTATTTGAACTCAAGCGTAAGCAAAATCTATCTTACAAACAGATTTCGCAGGTAATGAATATCTCAGAGCTAACTGTAAAGACACAAATGAATAAAGCAATTACGATCCTAAGGAAGAAGTTTGGTGACCACCTCACCGTTATGTTCCCTTTTCTCTAAGTTTAGAGATGCAAATGCAATGCAACCTGAGAATCAAAACCATATTTCTATCTAATTATTATATAACCCTTCTCAATGTATGACCTTGATAAAGCCTGCAGGGGTTGGCAATTGATATAAAATCTTCCCAAAATAAAAAAAAAGATTTTTTTTAAGATTAGATACAACATTGCCCGCAGGAAGGTATTATACCTATATATCGCCTTTTAAAAACAAATGAAACCTGAACAAACAAAAAAGATAATAGATATCTACTTGGAAGGTAAGCTGACAGAAGCCGAGCGATCTCGACTTGAAACTTGGTATTTACTGCAAGCTGAAGATGCGAAACCCGCGGTGATAAATGATTATGATCTTAAAGAAAAAAAGATGTGGGCGGTAATTTCTGGAGTGATAGCTGCGCCTGATAGCCTGAAAAAGAAAGGTTCGCCATTTATTACCCTTACTAAAATGGTGAGAATAGGTGTCGCCGCTGCGCTTTTAATCGCAGGAGGGCTAGGTATTAATTATTTGGTTAATCAATCTGGCAAAACTGAGGTCATTGCAGAGGGCAGCCACGATATTGCAGCTGGTGGAAACAAGGCAATACTTACCTTATCTAATGGAAGCAAAATTGACCTAAGCGGTGGACGTTCCGGGGTAATTGCTGAAGAAAGTGGCGTCAACATTAGCAAATCTCCAAATGGTGAGTTGATCTATACCCTTCGAGAATCAGCCGCAAAAGATAACGGCTTTAACACCATTGAAACACCCAGCGGTGGGCAATATATTGTCGTTCTCCCTGATGGCTCAAAAGTCTATCTGAATGCAGTTTCTCAATTAAGGTATCCAACGGCTCTTGATCGCAAAAGTAGGAATGTTACTCTTCAGGGTGAAGGCTATTTCGAAGTTTCGCATCAGCGCGAAAAGTTATCGGGTAAGCGAATTCCATTTACGGTAAATATAATAAGGGATGGACAGCAAATGCAGACAATCAAGGTATTGGGCACGCATTTTAACGTGAACGGTTACGATAACGAGCCTGCCGTAAAAACCATCCTTGTTGAGGGTAAAGTTGCGGTAGAAACAAAAAGCGGCAGTGTAATACTGCGGCCAGGCGAGCAATCGCTTTTTGCCGGAAATGTGCTTTCGGTGTCTCCTGCTGATACGGATGCGGCCATTGCATGGAAAAATGGCGACTTCGCGCTGCGTGAAGATTTATCCAGCGTGATGCGGAAGATATCGCGATGGTATGATGTGGAAGTGATATTCGAGAAAGATGCACCCAAAACGCTGAACTTGGGGGGCTGGATTTCCAGAAGGAAAAATATATCCGAGGTGCTGAAATTTATCCAGTCAACAGATAAGGTTCACTTTAAATTAGAGGGAAGGAGGGTAACTGTTTTTAAATAACACTTAAAAACCAGGCCAGAAAAATAACCAGGAGATGCTTAAACACCCCCTGGCGAATGTTCGGTATTGATCAATAAATTATCAACTTTTTAACCAGCCTAATGCCTTGCCTTCGAAAACCTGGGCATTACGCAAAACCAAACTAACAAATGTATAAAAATTTTACCTTAAATTTTTGGATGCCCTTTTGCGTCCGGAAAGTCTTGATTGTTATGCGATTAACCGCCCTAATCTTACTCCTCGGACTTATGCAGCTAAGTGCCTCTACCAAGGCGCAACGCATCTCCCTTAAGGAAACGAATGCATCGCTTGAACGTGTACTGAAGGAGATTCGCAAGCAAAGTGGCTTTGATATCCTCTATGATCTTGACTTGGTTACAAACGCCAAGCCTGTAGATATTAACGTACATGAGGTGAACGTTTATGAGGCGCTTCAAAAATCGCTTGAAGGCCAGTCTCTTTTTTTTAGTATTGATGGGAATACGGTTGTGATTAAGGAAAAGTCATTGGTACATAAGATGGTGGATGTAGTCAATGATCATGACTTGAAAATTATCGTCAAGGATTCGGCAGGAAAGGTTATGCAAGGTGCAAATATTTACATCAAGACTATCAATCGGCAATTTGTAACAGATGGCAAGGGTGAATTCACGGTAAGGGACATTCCTGAGAACGGTCTTGTTATCGTTATTTCCTTTGTCGGCAGCATGAACCAGGAAGTTTTTATAAACCGTGAAACCAAAGGGCCTTATGTTGTTACATTAAAATCATCAACCTCGGTACTTGAGGGCGTAAGCGTTGTGTCAACAGGTTACCAAAAGCTTAGTAAAGAACGGGCGGCCGGCGCTTACTCGGTTATTACCCAAAAAGATATCGAAAGTACGCCAGCCGTTAACCTGATGGAACGTTTGGAGGCCAAAGTACCTGGTGTAAAATTTGATATCAAGAACAATGTGATTCAGATAAGGGGTGTCACGAACTTTTCTGGCGGATCCGGAACCCCACTCATTGTGGTTGATGGCTTTCCGCTGATGAGCTCAAGCGATCAGGCACGACTCACCAATCTGGTTAGTGGAAACGCTTTTGGAAATCCCATAATCAGCAGTTTAAACCCCGCAGATATTGAACAGATCACTTTTCTTAAGGACGCTTCTGCAACCTCTATTTGGGGATCCCGGGCCGCTAATGGCGTTATCGTTATCGACACCAAAAAAGGGAAACGCACATCGCCAATCTTGAACCTAAACTATATACTTGGGACCAGTAAAAACCCTTCCCTATCAAAGCTGCGGTGGATGAATAGTGCCCAGTATGTTGATCTTGAAAAGGAGATGGTTGATAAGGGCTATTTGATCGATCCTGCGCTCGCATCCAGTTCAAATGCAATTTATACTCCAAATAATTCGGAAGCTACCGAATGGATGTTTAGGGTGAAGAGGGGTACTGCCACACCAGCGCAACGTGATGCTGCACTGGCAGAAATTTCATCAAGGGAAGGAAAGGCCCAAATAGAGGATTATCTTTTGCAGAATGCGATAAACCAGCAGGTAAACCTTACTTACAGCGGAGGTAGTGAAAGCAGCACTTACCTAATTTCGGGAAACTATACTCGTGATGTGCCTATTTACAAAAGTAACCTTGCCGAAAATGCTTTCATAAATGCAAACACGACGGCAGATTTCTTTAATAAGCGCATCACCCTAAGGGGCTTAATTAACTACCAGTTCTCCAGATCTAAGTATAACGGCGCCGCAGTAAATGCCCTTTCGGTAGGTACAACAGCACTAAGACCCTACGATCTTGTTGCCGATGCAAGCGGTAACGGTATATCACGTACGGTAATATTCAGGGAGTCAGTGGCTGCCCCATACCTTGCTCAAGGATATCTTCCCTTTAGTTATAATACCTTGGATGAGCTAAATTATTCCAACAGCATTAGCAGCAACAATATTTTTAGAATCAATGGCGGAATTAATGGCAAAATTACCAAATGGCTTAATGCCGATATTTCCATATCAAGTCAGCGCCAGGTTGGCAATGGAAATACGATCAATGAGCTCAATAGTTACTACTCTAGAATACTGGTAAATACGGGTACAGTAGTGAACAACGGAAAGCTGGTGTACAATGTACCCTATGGCGGAACTTATGCAACCTCTCACCAAACCGCTTACGATACCGGCCTAAGGGGACAGCTGAATGCAAACCTGAACTTAAAAAATGCGCACCAGATCAATGTAATTGCAGGGGCAGAGATCAGGGAAACTGGCAATACCGGAAGCTCGGAAACCAGGTACGGCTATGACATAGATACCAAGACTACCCAGCCAGTGAACCCGACAACTTCGTATATGACAATTTATGGGTACAGCACGACATTGGGGAATAATCTTAGCAGCCTTGTTGATAATAAAAAAAGATTTTTATCCTATTACAGCAATGCATCTTATGCATACCACGACAAATATATTGCAACCGCAAGCCTGAGGTTTGATGACTACACCCTATTGGGTATTGATAGGAGTAAAAGAGCCAGGCCATTCTGGTCAGCCGGCCTGAGATGGAACGCAGAGAAAGAAGGTTTTATGGAACAAGTTAACTTCGTAGATAACCTTGGTCTGCGTGCAACCATCGGAACAAGTGGTGTAGTTCCTCAGGGCGGATCCAATATCACCTTATTGTCGGTAAGTGGTACAGATTCCAGAACAGGGCAGCCTATAGCAACCATATCTAGTCCCGGCAATAGCGATTTGGGCTGGGAAACCACTACCTCCGGAAATTTAGGTTTGGATTTTAACCTTTTCAAAGGCCGCTTATCTGGTACTTTTGATATTTACAATAAAAAATCTAAGGGAATACTTTCCTTTTTTGCCTACAACGCTACCTATGGATGGTCTAGCTTACAATTTAACAGCGGTACCCTAAAAGGTAATGGCTGGGAATTCCAATTGAACGGCAGGGTACTTCAGGCAGGTAGATTTAGTTGGAATTCAACGGTTAATTTCGGGTATACAACCAATACGGTAACAGATGCCAGATATGCAAACAATGCTGGAACAATTGCCGGCACACCATCAACTGTAGAAGGTATGCCACTAGGTTCGCTATATGTGTACCGCTGGGCTGGGCTCGACAACAAAGGCCAGTCGAAAATTTATGATCGAAACAACAATATTATTAACAACACGACCAACCTAACAGCAGCTTTCACGAAGGAAGACCTCAAATATGCAGGTACAACCTACGCCCCATATAGCGGAGGATTTATAAACACATTTAAGTATGGTCGCTTCGAGGCAGGGGTACAGATATCAGCTTATTTGGGACATGTATTTTTGAAACAGTCGATTGAGAACTATCCTACTTTTGAGGGTACCTATACGGGGGTGTTAGGGAGAAATGTTGATCTGGCCTCGAGATGGCGTAACCCTGGCGATGAAGCTACCACTGATGTTCCTGGCCTTACTGGAGTAAACAACAACAGTATTGTGCGGTACCGATACTCTGATCTTTTAGTGAGAAAAGCCGATAACATCAGACTGCAGCAGGTGTCTTTGAGCTACAGCTTTCCTAAACAATACCTCCCTTCAAAGGTGATTAGGAGTTTTTCTCTTTCTGCAAATGTGAGAAACTTGGGGATAATCTGGAGGGCGAATAAGGATGGTATCGACCCAGAGTATATCAATACAGGCAACTATAGCAGCATCAGCCCAACCCCGAGTTATGTTTTTGGTTTAAACGCTTCATTTTAAAGATCATGAAAAGAAAATATTTATTTTTCCTTGCCTTAACCTGCATTTTCGCCTCCGGCTGCAGAAAATATGTTGAGATTGAACAGCAGGGTACCCGTACCTTAAAATATACAACAGATTACAGGTACACAATGAATAATAACAGCGTGTTTGAAGGTACTTTTGGATACCCTATACTAACAGGCGATGATACAGAAATCAATGATGCCACACGGCAAAATGCCCTTAATGATATATTGGGTAATACTTACACCTGGGGTGAGAAGTTTACCAGCGCAACCCAGAGTGATGGCGATTGGGAGAAACTTTACAAGGCTGTTTACACTTGCAACGAGGTTATTGCAGGTGCAATGTCTTCAGAGGGTGGTACACAGTCACAGAAAGAACAGGTATACGCAGAGGCATTGGTGCATCGGGCTTATTCTTATCTGATGCTCGTAAATCTCTATGCTAGGCAGTATACTCCCGCAAGTGCCAATACAGATCTTGGGGTTCCATTACTGACAACGCCAAACCTCTTCACCAGCCTTAATCGTTCATCAGTTGCGGCGGTGTATACGCTTATACTGCAAGATTTACAAGCATCCATACCAAAGTTGCCTGCGACACCAGATTATAATGTCAGGCCAGCTAAAGTTTCTGCTTATGCAATTCTTGCCAGGACATATCTTAACATGAGGGATTTTACAAAAGCTGGCATCTATGCCGACAGCGCATTGAGCCTCCAAAACACCCTTTTGGATCTCAAAACCTATGAATCTTCACCCGGAACCATTCCTGTGAGGTTGAAGGATCCGGAAATTATGTTATCCAAGGTTGTAAATGGATCTTATACCGCAATTTCCATCGATCAAAGCCTGCTGAATTCCATGGGCGCAACCGACCTCAGATATAAGCTTTTTACCAACACAAGAGGTGGTTATGGCTCGTCTTTTAGTACAGCCTTCACCGGAAGAGCTTTCTGGAGATACACACTCAACGGCGAATATGTTATTGTAAACGGACCGTCAGTTCCCGAAATGATGTTTATAAAGGCTGAATGTCAGGCAAGGGCAGGAAATGCGGCAGGGGCAATGGATATTATAAACAATCTCCGCCGTAAGCGTTTTACAGATGCCAATTTTACCTTATTGTCGGCCTCGAATGCAAATGATGCACTTGAGTTGGTCGTGTCGGAAAAACGGAAGGAATTTTTTGGTACTGGTCTTCGTTGGCTAGACCAAAAACGGCTCAACCTTGACCCCGCATTCGCCCAAACCAAGAACCGAAGCTTTAAGGGAGCTTCCTACAACCTGGAGCCCAATAGTAACAGGTATTTATATCCAATTGGTGATAAATATATCCTCTTGAATCCTGAGCTCGAGCAGAACCCCAGATAAAATCAATTTAACTTAGATGAAAAGACATATTTTTACAGTATGCCTGCTACTGCTTTGCGCAATCGAACCGGTAATGGCAAAAGGCACTAACCTACGGATACGTCCGGAGCACCCGATTGCGGGCAACGATTTTACTATTTTTTACGAGCCAAAAACATCGGTCAAATCACTTTCTGCAGAGATTTTTCTTTACAGCGGATTTCATTGGAAAACCGTTCAACTCCCGCTTAAAAAGCTGGGCAATAACTTCTCCGCAAGCCTAAAGATACCTGGCAATTGCGCCTACTTTGCCTTAAGGTTTGTAGCTGACGGAAAGCTTTATGATGTTAATGGAAAAAATGGTTATACATACCAGACCCGTAACAAATCCGGAGGGTATCTTCCAGGAGCGTCTCTCGGTCCGGCAATACTGGGTACTACAAAGTTTGGGCTTTCACCCGAATATTTTCAGGTTTCTGACAGCAAAACTCCGAGCGAACTTCAATCAGCGATTGATGCTGAGCTCAAGCATCCTTCCGTAAGCATCAAGCAATTTGTGGCCACATATCTATCCATCCAGCGGATTATTTTGAAAGGTGATTTTGCTATGCGTGCACCGGAAATTTTAGTCAGGATAATGAAACAGGATATCACATCTGAAGATGACTTATCAACTATCCAAAGGATTTATAAGTTTGAGGTAAAGGATGCTCAGGCGGCGGATCTGATCAGCTCAAAAATATTAAACCTTTATCCTAAGGGTAAAACGGCCCGAATGATGGCTTTTTCTAACTTAACAAAGGTTGTCAATAAGGACTCGCTAATCCTGAACGCCAACAACTTCCTCAAGGAATTTCCCAAGGGACAGGCTAGTCAAAATTTAGATAGACAAGAGTTTATCTATTACGAGCTTGGACGGATTTTGGCCGCAGCCTACTTTGATACCAAGCGGTTTAGCGAATTCCTGTCTTACTCAACCCAGCAGGATTTTAGGTATGAAAATGAAATCTACAGGTGGAATATACTAAGAGCTTACACTTTTAAGACTGTTCCTTTAGAAGATTTATGCCCGATTGCTGAAGTTTTAATGAAGCAGATGGTTGCCAAGGTTAATGATGGCTCCTTTGGAAAAGACCGGGGAGTTGGCTCTATTGAAGCCAATGCCCTGGCCCAAAAGCAACTTGACGATCGTCTGGCCACACATATATCCATGTTGTACGATTACGGCAATTACAAACGGGCACTTGAATATTTTAATCATTTTTCTAAAAAGGCAAAATTTGCGGACGCTCAGCTTAACGAACTTCACTGGAAACTGCTTGAAAAAACTGACCAGAAGTCACAGGTCTTGAATATACTGGAGCAGAGTATTAACGCCAATGCGTATTCCCAGTCCATGATCGAGAAGCTAAAAGCATTATATGATGTGAAAACAGGTAGCACAAAGGGCTTTGATGAGTATCTCACAGAACTCAAATCCACTGATGAATCAAAAGCACTTCGAAAGTATGTTCAGGCCCACTTGGTAAGCCAGGAGGTTATGCCATTTGCACTGGAGGATATGAAAGGAAATCTGGTACGTTCAAGTGATTGGGAAGGAAAAATTGTCGTGATAGACTTTTGGGCAACCTGGTGCCGTCCATGCATTATGGCTTTTCCAGGTATGCAAATGGCGGTAGATAAATATGCAAATGACCAAACTGTCGACTTTTACTTTATCGCAACCATGCAGTTTGGAGATTATAAAGAGAAGGTGACTAAGTTTATAAGTGAGGAAGGTTACCGTTTCAAAGTGCTCCATGATGGTATTAATTCCAAGACAAATGCACAAGATGCCGTGTTTTCGACGCTAACGCCTTTTTTCAAGTCTTCAGCTATTCCTCGCAAGATCATTCTCAAGGATGGAATAATGAGGTACACCACAGAGGGTTATTCAGGAAGCCCAAGTAAATTACTGGATGAGATTTCCTATGCCATCGAAATACTAAAATCAGAAAAATGAAATTAAACGTAGGAATAGTTTTTGCCCTATCCATTGTCTTGGGCTTAGCTGATGTCGGATTTGCACAAATGAACCCAAAGCAAAAACTTGCAGAGGCGATCACGGCGATCGATTTAAATTATGTAGACAGAGTGCCTGAGGAGCATTTGACAGATGCCGCCATACTTGGAATGCTGAAGGTGCTCGATCCTCACTGTAAATATTACAGCAGGTTGGAAATGGAGGAACGTAAGACTGCCATGAGTGGCACCTATGCTGGCATAGGTATTCAGTTCCTCATTCGCTCAGACACCGCAAATGTAACGCAGGTAAATGACGGCAGCCCCGCTGGCAGGGCAGGATTGAAGACCGGCGATCGCATTCTAGCCATCGATGGCAAATCAGTGCTGGGTGGTACTTTCAGCAATGCCGCCATTATGAAAATGATACGTGGCAGCGCCGGATCTCCCTTGGAGATAAAAATTTATAGGCCGGAAGGTAGCGAACAAAAAAGCTTTTCAATGAAAAGGGCAATGACATCGGATAGCCCGATCAAACTCGCTTACATGCTCGATAAACAAACGGCCTACATTGCGTTCAGCATTTTTTCACAAACCTCCAGACCCGAAATGGATAAGGCCTTGGCATCCTTGAAAGCCCAGGGCATGAAAAACCTCATTTTGGATCTACAAGGAAACGGAGGCGGATATGTTCAGGCGGCTCTTGGCATCGCAGATGAATTTTTAAAGGCCGACAAAATGGTTTATTATACCGTTGGTGCTGATGGTGGAAAAGATTATTACTACACCTCGGGCCAAGGGAATTTCCAACAGGGAAGGCTCGCCGTTTTAATTGATAACAATACCGCCTCCGCAAGTGAAATAATGACGGGTGCACTCCAGGACTGGGATCGTGCAGTAATCATAGGGCGACGAAGTTTTGGAAAGGGACTCATGCAAAAGCCCTATAACCTATCTGACGGTTCTGTGTTGGAGCTAAGCGGAGCCAGGTATTACACCCCTACAGAAAGATCTCTTCAAAAGCCTTACAGCGAATATGAACAGGATCTTTCCAACCGGTATAAAAGAGGAGAAATGGTTGACCTATTAAAAATAAGGCATACAGATACCCTAAAGAAACTTACGTTGATTTACAAAAAGCCGGTCTATGGCGGTGAAGGAATTACACCAGACCTGTTTGTACCCGTAGATACCCTGGATTCAAATGCCGGATTGGGAAAACTATTTTCATCGGGTGCAATCACCACTATGTCTTTAAACTATGCTGAGCTACACGGAAACGAAGTTAAATCCAGGTATCCAACTTTCGTTGCTTATCAGGACGGCTTTAGTGTTCCCGAAGATTTGGTCGCAAACATGATCGCCAACACTCAGGAAAAATTATTCTCGAAAAATAACCCAGCGAGCTTTTTAAAGTTAAAAAACAAGGTTTCACTGGAAGCTAAAGCCCAAATTGCAGCCCAGCTTTACAGTGGCTCATCATCTTATGCCCAGGTTATCAATTCTGGAAATGAGGTAATAATAGCGGCTTTTGAACTACTTACAAATCCGGAAGAATTTGAAAGGGTACTAAAAGGAAAAAGACCTATACACAATAGAAAAAAACAGTAAATACAATGAACATGAAAAATTTGATAATGGCTTTTTGCTTACTCCCCATCGTTAGCTTTGCACAGAATGGTTATGAGATCACCGGAAAGGTTGGAAGCCTTGATAAGCCCGCCAAAGCATTTTTGGCCTATAAAATAAATGGGGTGCAGTTTCTGGATTCGGTAGCACTCAACAAAGGTAGTTTCGTATTTAAGGGAAAAGTAGGGGCTCCTAAGGAAGCTCACCTGCGTATACGCCACGATAACAAGCCTGATCATCCAGCGATGCGAACCAGGTATGATGTATTGGCCTTTTTTATTGAAGATGCCAAAATTCAGCTCAATGCAAAAGATTCTATCGCAAGGGCCAGTATTTCAGGCTCCCCGGTAAATGACGAGAATTTGAAGCTAACAGCACTCTTGAAACCTATGTATGATGAGTATGCGGCCTTGAACGACGAATACAGGAAGCATGAGGATCAGAAAGCTGACACTGCTTTTATTGCATCATTAGAATCAAAAGCAAAACAGATTCAGCAAAAGATAAACACATTCAAACAGCAATATGCCAGCGCAAACCCAGCGGGTTACATGTCTCTAGTAGCATTAAGTTCAACTCTAGTTAAGGGATTTGATGCAATAAAGGCGGAAAAGATTTTTAATATTCTGGCTGAAAATGTAAGGACATCGGAACTCGGTAAGATAACTTTGAAACGGATTTTGGATACCAAGAAAACCCAGGAGGGTGTGGCTGCTATGGATTTTAGCCAGCCGGACGTTAAAGGTAAAATCATCAGTCTTTCGGACTACCGCGGAAAGTATGTGTTGGTTGATTTTTGGGCGTCATGGTGCGGGCCATGCAGACGGGAGAACCCGAATTTGGTTAAAACTTATGCCGCCTATAAAGATAAAGGATTTGAAATCCTTGGCGTTTCTTTGGATAAAGCGGCAGACCGGGAAAAGTGGTTAAAGGCCATTAAGGATGATGGGTTAACCTGGACTCAGGTTTCTGATCTTAAAGGTTGGGAAAATGAGGCGGCAAAGCTGTACGATGTGAATGCTATCCCGATGAATTTTCTTATTGATCCAAATGGAAAAATTGTAGCGAAATATCTCCGTGGGCAGGCCCTGGATGACATGTTAAAAAAGATTATTGATCAAAAAATTAAATAAACTTTTAATAGTTAGTTTCAATGATAGTAATGCAGGCTGACGGATGTCGCCTGCATTTACGATCCTTGCAATCATTTTTCCCAGGTATTGGGGGGCATTGAAGTCTGGACGGCAAAAAATATCAGGATATTTTATGTTGTAATTACTGAGTTTCGGAAGATAACAGTTTTTAAGATCCTAATTATCTTAGGTATGTCAGGCTGGTTGTCAACCCATTGACTCGGTTTTTTATAATTCTTTGATTTTTATTGTTATATAATGGTGATTTCCATGAGAACTTGTTTTGGGCAACTAGCGGGCTATCCGCTCATACGCCTTCTGGCCTTGTGCGCTTGGCCGGTATCCGCTGCTATCCTGTTGCAAAGCAAATGATTCTCTAATGATGGAGGAACGAAAGGAGTCTAACCCGTTGGCTTGTAATGTGTTGTAAATCAGTATTTTTTTAGTTTTTATTGAGCGTTCAGGAACTAAAAACTCACCTCTATTTTTTTTTAATGCAAATTCTTTACTATAAAGATACGAAAATGGCGGGAATCTGCACAAATAAATATCAAATCAAGACCAAGTAACATCTGTGAAAAGCAAGTTGGGTGGACTCTGTTTACGAGATAAATTTAAAGTGGTTAATAGAATTTTATGTTACTGGCGTAATGCCAGGAAAGTCGATGCCCAGGTCATTATAAAGCCTTCGAACTTTTCTTCTGTAGCTAGATTGAGCTGACATCCAGTTCTTTTTGCCAGTTTGTGGTAAAATGCGGTGATCACTATGATTCGGTCGATTTTTTCGTTCTAAGGCTTTCATCTCAAAGTGAAGTAATCGTAATGGATTTCCCACTGGACTTACCTCATTGTCCAAATCAAATATTGTGCGATGCTCTTCTTCATTAAAATTTTCTTGTTTGTACCTTAAATCCGCCATCAGTTGCGCAAGCGAACAATCTTCTGTTAGGTAATCAAGATCATAAATATCCTTAAAACTAGCTCGATTTGAGGCAGTCATCAATTTGAGTAAACCAATATCTCTTATGGAAGCTAGTCTCGCTCCATTAACAAGTTCTGGACCGTCTAAAAAACGTGCGTTCTGAATTATCTCTACTTTAATATTGAATTTGCCTTTTTTTACCCAAAAACGCAGAAACATATATTGATCACTTTCGTCGCAGGGGTAGTCAAGCCGAGAGAGATGTTCTCCAAAGTATATCTTTGTCTCATCCTCTATTTTTTTATAACCAGATTTACCAATTATATCAGAAAAGAAAAGGTCTATATCTATAGATTCTCTATGATTATACCTGATGGCCAGATTTGTTCCACCTCCTAATGACGCATTTTTTAGGCTTGAAAGACTCTGAATTTCAATAATGGTTTCAAGCAGTTCTGTAGAAACAGCGGACATTAATACCTAGAAAAGTGTTTTATATGATAGCGTTTTGCTACCATAGTACATACTTTATTGCTGATGCGTTCTTTTGTAGATTTAAGTTCTTTAACGATTTCTGTACGCTTGTATAAGCGTTCTAAGCGCATAATATCAATAGTAAATGTACTTTCGGTTGTGGCATAGAGCGCCCTTGGGATAATTAAATCCTTATCTTCCTGAATATCCAGATGAGATAGGTTTACATCCCAGAAAAGTTCTTTAGGAAAAATGGTCGCTATGTTATCTGCCGATTTCATTTATACAAATATATAGATTCGAATTTAATAATAATGTAATCTAAATAAATTGATCTTATATTAGATAGTATTTAGCAAATCACTTGCCAAAAAATCAATGATTCTCTGTCGAAATGGAAAAAATAGCTTATAGTGAATAAACCAATTTGATTTACCCCATTCCGTCAATTTCAGAATGTCACAAAACGAGATGATAATCAGTGAGTAATCAATATTTTTTTTGGTGAAGAAGGGGCAAAAGTTGTGGATTTTCCAGTAAAGTTGAGGCGTATCAATGAGCGCCATTATTATTTGGTCGCTTCATTTTTAATGAAGCTTTATAGAAAAAAAAATCAGCCTTTGGAAATTATGTCCGATGATATGCTTTCTGAACTGTCAGGAAATACCTGTCGATGGATGTGCTGATGGGGAAGTTCTACGGAGAAAGGGGAATGTTAGAAGCCTATTTTGAATACATCAAAAAACAAATGGAAGCAGCCCCCAGTATTCATTTAAAAACACTTTGGACAGAACTGAAGCAGAAAGGATATCCCGGGGCCTATAGCACATTGCCTGAATCACTGAGCTACTATGACATCAGGGTAGGAAAAAAGGCAAGACAAACAAAACTTCCTCGGCAGGCAGGCTCTATCTTTAAGCCTTCAGCTGCTCCCATGGCATTTTTAGCTCCAGGTTCTCCATGCTCAAAAAATAGCAGCTTTAAAGGCAAAAAAATAACGGAACAATTTTCATAAAATAGGTCACATCTGCAATGCTCATACACGAAGCAGAAAAGAGGGGATGCAAGGATTTGTAGAACCCTTTTTAACCCCTTTCAGCCAGGCACCCGATTTGGATATAACAGATGGGCATACGCGCCTTACAAGAATGCGTTTTTTGCGGGATTTTATGGATTTGTTTTAAAAACAAATCCATAATTTTGCCGGGTATTCGCTATCATCAGGATATTATGTCTGCATCATTTCAAATGGTATATTTTCTCCCAATGGTTTTAATAGATTTAATCCTCACCACACTGATTATGATCAAAGCCTTTGGCAAGGACATTTTGGCCTCAAAAAAAAGGAATAATGAAGGTCTAAAGGAGATAAATGTTAAAACCGGACTGTCGAGGATCAAGTTATCCGGTTACCCTGATATCTTCGCGGCATCACAATCAATCCATGGTTCTAGTCACAACGACCAGGCCAGCGAAGGTTTTAGCAGTATGCTCACTAACTACTACACTCAGCTGTCAGAGTTGACTTATGACAACTTTTTCCTTTATTCTTACAACGCTGGTTCCGTAGAATACCTTAAACTGGATTTGGCGACTTCTCGCGCCCTGGAGATAAATCAGTTATTGCAGGAACTTTCAAACAGTAACTCCTTACTCACCTCTTTTTTGGTCAAGAAAACAGCATTATTCAATTCCAACTCCCGGCTTGCAGAACACATCAACAGCATCAGGGCAGAATTTGCCACATATGCTGCAGCATATATCCAAACCCTTGGTGAAATTGCCGAAAGTCCTTGTCAGGGCAAATCATGCTATCAACATGCTATAGCAGAAAATAATCGGTTAACCGCTGAGCATCAGTTCGCCTTCAGCAAAACTTTTTCTGCTTATAGAAAAGAAACTAATTTTTTCATCGAAATGCTAAGTGAATATTTGATTCTGGAATAATCTGCTTATTTCAAATAAAATTCCCGCGAAACAAGTGGTCAATTTTAACCCTAATTTGGGAAGGATTGTTCGCCCTAGAATTACCTGTTGATTTGTGCGATAATGAATCCCCTGTACGACCTGTAGAGGGAAACCCCATCAGTATTTTTGGGCCGGCCAATAAATTGGCCGGATTCATTGCGCCGATTGCATAAACCAATATTTTTGGATTTTAATAAAACCATTTTGTTGTCATGATAGTTTTTTAAAGACCTATAAGCATTATGACTATGAAAAATGAGAAGAAAACGTTTGAGGATCCTACCGGAAAATATCCACAGCCACCATTTCCAAAACAAGATCAGAAGCCTCCTGGTGTCGAAGGATCTTTAATTCCTAAAGCTGACCATGGGGAGAAATCTTATAATGGAAGTGGCAAGTTAGTAGGTAAAAAAGCAATCATCACCGGAGGTGATTCAGGGATAGGAAGGGCAGTAGCGATAGCTTTTGCCAGAGAAGGTGCCGACGTTCTCATCAGCTATTTCGACGACTCAGAGGATGAAGATGCTGAGATTACCGCTGAATATGTACGGGATGCGGGAAGAAAAGCAGTTCTGGTGAAAGGGGATATCAAAGCACAGGCACATTGCCAGGAAATTATTGATAAAGCCATCACGGAACTCGGCGGGATTGATATCCTTGTTAACAATGCAGCTTTTCAAATGGCAAGAAAAAATATTCAGGAAATCACTGCGGAAGAATGGGACCGGACTTTCCAGACCAATATCACAGCGATGTTCTACCTTTGCAAAGCGGCAGAACCGCATTTGAAACCTGGGAGCAGTATTATCAATACCACATCGGTAAATGCTTATTCGCCCAGTGAACAGCTCCTGCCTTACGCCGCAACTAAAGGTGCTATCCAGAATTTTTCTGCAAACCTAAGCCAGATATTGCTAATGGGGGGAAAAGGGATAAGGGTCAATGCGGTTGCCCCCGGGCCTATATGGACACCTTTAATCTCTTCAACTATTCCCAATCATACTGAGTTTGGAAAAGACACCCCAATGGGTAGAGCAGGTCAGCCTGTGGAGGTCGCACCGGCCTATGTTTTCCTGGCTTCGGATGATGCCAGCTATGTGGCAGGGGCAACAATTCCGGTGACCGGCGGGCGAATCACAATTTAAATACTTTTTAACGGAATCATTATGGCTAAGTATTCAAAAAAAGCATCAGAGAAGGTAGAAAAAACGATGCATGAAATGAAAGAGGGAAAACTGAAATCCGGGAGTGGAAAAAAAGTAACTAATAAGAAACAAGCAGTTGCAATTGGACTCTCGGAGGCAAGAAAAGAAGGAGCAAAGGTACCGGAAAAAAAATGAATTGATTCAGTTCAACCAGGGGATTGCTTTACAGGTGTTTTAATAGCAATTTTCAATACGCTCATCAACGCTTTTTGCTGAGCGTGTTTCCAATTATCGGAACTAGTAATTAATTTTTCTGGTAAAACATTGAAATTAAAATGGAAACCATTATTGTTCAGGATACTGATCCGGCTATTTTAGAGGTGCTCACAGAGGCTTTAACCTTTGAAGGTTTTGATGTCTTAGCCGTTTCAGATTTTAAGGAGGACTTGCTCAGCCTTGTTGAAGCGAGCAGACCGCAAGTAGTGATA
>Ga0308165_1003036_pt1 | contig 18731 bp, 24 predicted proteins | sample PhyWR2_FD_201032 | JGI IMG/M metagenome (GOLD analysis project Ga0308165, IMG submission 201032) | Phyllosphere microbial communities from UC Gill Tract Community Farm, Albany, California, United States - DLSLW.R2 | ecosystem: Host-associated > Plants > Phyllosphere > Unclassified | place: USA...
ATGTTTTAAATGAGCAAATTAATTAAGCTACGCGGGCTAGTCTCTCGAAAAAAAGATAAAATCTGCTTGTGACAGAGAGCGTCACAAACATATTTTTCTATTTTTCAGTCAAGGTTTAACGAGCCCACTTCGCTTTTAAATCAAGGAGGTAAATATGGGATCACTTCAACCACCAGAAATAGTGGATGTTACAATTGAAAAAGGCGTGCAAAAAGCGCGTGCTAGTTTTTTGACGTTAGCAGTATTAGGATTTTTAGCAGGTGTTTTTATCGCTGTTGCAGGGATTGCGATGATTAGAGCAATGGGAACGATGCCAAAGGAATGGGGGTCGCTGGTAAATGTGATCGGTGCAGCTGTGTTTCCGTTTGGGCTGATTTGTTTATTGTTAGCTGGGGGAGAACTGGTTACGGGAAACATGATGGTTGTTTCGATGGCGTTGTTTGCTAGAAAAATCAGTGGCAAAGAATGGCTGAGAAATATTGTGATCGTGACGCTTTTCAATCTGATCGGTTCTTTATTTGTAGCCTACTTCTTTGGCTATTTAAGCGGCGCTTTACAAGGGGATTTTGCTGAACGAGCAATTCAAGTTTCACTTGGTCGAACCAAAGATACTTTTTTACAAGGATTTCTTTCAGGGATTGCCTGTAATTTCTTAGTCAGCACAGCCGTGTATTTAAATTTTGCGGCAAAAGATTTCATTGGTAAGATTGTAGGGATTTTCCTACCAATCATGGGCTTTGTGATTTGTGGCTTCCAACATGTTGTGGCAAATATGTTTTTGATTCCGATGGGGATTCTTTTAGGCGGCAATACTTGGTCGGCTTTTGGGCAAAATATGGTGAGTGTCTATCTGGGAAATATCATTGGCGGAGGTTTCTTTGTAGCAGGGCTTTATTTCTTAGCATATAAAGTTGGCACTGGCCAGTTGTCAAAAAAATAAAATCTAGTATGATAAAAAGAGAAGTCAAGAAAAAGGAAGTAAATTGAATGAAAACCGTCCGTGTCGGTACCAGAAATAGTCCTTTAGCAATGAAACAAACAATGATCGTATTAGATTTACTGAAAGAGGCTCATGGTGATTTTCCAGTTGAAATTGTTCCAATGACAACTAAAGGAGACCAAATGCTTTCTGTTAGTTTGTCTAAAATCGGTGGAAAAGGATTATTTATCAATGAAGTAGAGCAGGCTTTATTGAAAGGCTCGATCGATTTTGCGGTCCATAGTTTAAAAGATATGCCTGCAAAAGTTGCAGATAGTTTGACACTAGCTGCGATTCCAGAAAGAAGTGATCCAGCTGATTGTCTGATTTTTAGAGAAGCTAGCTCTGTAGCAGAGTTGCCCAACACTGCTAGAATCGGAACGAGTAGTTTACGACGTGAATTTCAAATGAAAAATTTACGCGAAGATATTCAAGTGGAATCGATTCGAGGGAATGTGGGGACTCGTTTGAAACGAATGGAAGAGCAAGGACTAGATGGCATTGTTTTAGCTGTTGCAGGGTTAAAGCGATTGAATTGGTTTGCTGATCCTACGCACCCTTATCATATTTTAACGTGCGAACAATGTATTCCAGCTGTAGGACAAGGAGCTTTAGCGGTAGAATGTCGCAGTCAGGATCAAGCGATGAACGACTTTTTAAGACCAATCGATGATTTATCAACAAGAAGATTAGTTATGGAAGAACGGGCTTTTTTAGCAATGTTAAATGGAAATTGTGACATCCCGATTGGAGCCTATGCTGTTCAAAAACAAAACGGCTATCACTTTTCAGGGTTCTTAGGCGATAAAGAATTACAACAGTCATTCACTAAAAGTATTGTTGTACAAGAATTAGTCGGTGTTGGAAAGCAAGTAGCAGCTGACTTGCTAAACGAAATGGATCAGGCATCACGATGAAAAAGATTCTTCTAACACGGTTGCCGCAGGATAATGTCGACGATTGTCTTTATTTTCAGCAAAAAGGGTTTGAAACAGTGGAAATTCCTTTACTTGAGTTAAAAAGACGAGTAATGGGGCAATCTTTTGAAGTAATGCTAAAACAGAGTGAGTGGGTTTTTCTAACAAGTCAGCATGCTGCGGAATTCTTTTTTCAGCAAATAAGTAAAAGAGATGTTGAACAGAAAAAATTTGCTGTGATCGGTGAGAAGACTGCTCAAGTCCTCTTAGCGAATAACGTAAAATTAATGTTTCAAGCACCACGCCCAACAAAAAAGCATCTATTTGAAGCTTGGGCAGCTTGTAATAGAGAGCCGACATCAATTTTATATCCAAAAAGTAATTTAGCAGATAACCTTGGCGAAAGCGAATTAATAGCAAAGGGGCATCAATTGTTTACACCCATTCTGTATGACAATTACGTTCCTCAGAAAAATCAACAAAAGCTAAAAACACTTTTATTGGCCGACAAAATAACCTCAGTTTATCTAGCAAGTCCGTCCTTATGGCAACGTTTTTTTGCAGTTTTTAAAAATACAACCTTAAAAGAAATGCCGATGCTATACTGTTTAGGTGAAACAACAAGACAAGCTATTTTAAAAGATGGTTACGAAGCAATAATCAAAAAAGCAGAGAAGTATAGTTGAAAGAAGGCATGCACTTCCTCTCAACTATGCTTCTTTTGTTAGACAAAGTAGTTGACGAAAGCGTTAAAACAGGTACAATAAATAGTTCGAGGTAAGAGAACGTTTAATTGAGATGGAGGTTTTTTTGTGAGTAGAGAAGTTATTTTATATATCGCAGCAAGTGTTGATGGATATATCGCAGAGCCAGATGGTAGTATTGATTTTTTAGGTGGCGGGATTGAATTAGTAGAAGAGGATACTAGTTACCAAGAATTAATGGAAAAGATCGATACAGTGGTGATGGGGCGAACGACTTATGATCAAGTAGTCAATGAATTATCTCCAGAGCAGTATCCCTATGAAGAACAGCTATCTTATGTCATCACGAGTCATCCAGATAAAAGTACAGACAAGCTGTTTTTTACAAATCAAGGGCCCGTAAAGTTGATTCAGGAATTAAAAGAACAAGAGGGAAAAGCAATCTGGGTCGTTGGTGGCGCTAGTATTATTGCACCTTTAGTGGAAGCAAACTTGATTGATACCTATATTCTGACAACAATCCCAACGATTTTAGGAAAAGGGATTCGGTTATTCAATGAGTTGAATGGACCGGTTAGTTTACAAGTTGAGCATGTATATGAAAAAAATGATCTGGTATATACTACCTATTCAACAAAAGCTCATTCATAGGTTATAGCAACACTGTAATTCAAGGTATTTTCTCAAATATGAAAAAAACCTAGCTCCTGTCTATCAAAGGCAAAAGCTAGGTATTTTATTACGAATAAAAAAATTGATTTACAAAATTTTAACATCATTTTCATAATATTTTTTAACGTCATCCAATAATTGATCATCCGTAATCAACACTTCTAATTGATTTAATTTAGCAAATGTTGCAATTGATTTTTTCTCAAATTTAGTACTATCGATCAATGCGATCGTATGTGGTGCAATTTCTACCATACGTTTTTTTAATTCCACTTCATATAAATTAAAATCAGATAAACCTTCAGAGGAAGAAATCGCGTATGCCGAAGTAAACAAGGTATCGATATTTAGCTTCTTCAAAATCTCAATCCCTAGAATTCCTTCAACCGCATTGGAAGAGCCCTTAACAACACCACCGATTAAAATCACCGTCAAATTAAAATTTTCCTTCAATAACGACGCTGTCCGGATACCATTCGTTAAAATCGTTAATTTTAAATCAGATTGATCGATCAATTTTGCCAACTCATAACAAGTTGAGCTAGCATCTAACACAATACATTCACCAGGTTGAATATAAGCTAAGGCTTTTTTGGCAATCTGTGTTTTCTTATCTATATTCTTTTGTTTGCGAATATCATAATTTTTGTCTATTTTAAGCGTTTCATCCTCTTTGCTGCGAATGGCTCCGCCATGTGTACGAATCAAAAGATTATTCTTACTTAAATAGTTTAAATCAGAGCGAATCGTGGCTCTGGAGACATTTAAAACTTCTGTTAATCCATTAACAGATACAGACTCTTGTTCCTGCAATAGGGACAAAATCTTCTCTCTTCTTTGGTCTGTATACAATTTTTATTCCTCCTTAACTCCTTATGTTAGCTAAAGTATACAGGATTAAGGGTCAAATGACAAATTTGTTGTCGTTTACTTTCGTTTTTTGTCTTATAAGAAAAAATGAAACAATTCATTCACTCTAAAAGTTTAATTGTTCTCTCTGAAAAAGGCTATATTGACCTAATCTCTAGACAGATTACTTTTAATTTTTGTTTTCGATAACTTTCTTTTTTATTAAAAACGAAAACAAACGAAAATAAACGTTGACAAAGTGAAGGTTAAAAGCTAATATGAATGTAGACAACGAAAGAGGTGGAGAAAATGAAAATCGGGATCGGCTCAGATCACAATGCATTTGAAATGAAAAATCAATTAAAAGACTATATTGCAACCTTAGGAATAGAAGTAATCGATTTTGGCTGTTTTTCACCAGACGAAGTAGATTATCCGAATATTGCTTTTGAGGTAGCCAAAGGCATTAATGAGGGCAAAATTGAACGTGGCATCTTGGTTTGTGGAACAGGTATCGGCATGGCGATGGCTGCAAACAAAGTTCCGGGAGTTAGAGCAGCGCAATGCCACGATACGTATTCAGCAGAGCGAGCGCAATTAAGCAATAATGCGCAAATCATTACCATGGGGTCAAAAGTTATTGGCATAGAAGTGGCAAAAAAAGTTGTATCAGAATATCTTTCGGTAAAATTCGAAGGTGGAAATTCTGCACGAAAAATCGATCAAATTATGCAAAAAGAATCCGAATTTAGCAAGTAAACGCACAAAGAAAGGGAGCGAGACAGATGAAATTTTTTCTTGATACAGCCAATGTTGATGAAATTAAAAGAATCAATGAATTGGGTTTAGTGGATGGAGTAACAACAAATCCGACAATCATCTCTAAAGAAGGCCGAAATTTTAAAGAAGTCATCATAGAAATTTGTGAACTTGTAGAAGGTCCTGTAAGTGCAGAGGTCATTGCACTTGACACAGAAGGAATGCTCAAAGAAGCCCGCGATATAGCCAAATGGGCAGAGAATGTTGTGGTAAAAATTCCTATGACAGAAGCAGGTTTGAAAGCGGTTCATATTTTGAGTAAAGAAAATATCCAAACCAATGTGACGCTTGTTTTCACCGTTGCCCAAGGATTGATGGCAGCCAAAGCAGGGGCAACGTTTATTAGTCCATTTGTAGGTAGACTGGATGATATTGGAACAGATAGTTTAGCCTTGATCAAAAATTTAAGAAATGTATTGGATCAATATGGTTATTCTACTGAAATTATCGCCGCTAGTATTCGCAATTTGAAACATGTTGAAGAGGTTGCTGAATTAGGGGCAGACATTGCCACGATTCCTGGCAGTATTTTTCCAAAACTGTGGTCACACCCATTAACAGATGCAGGCATTGCAGCCTTTATGAAAGACTGGGAAAATTTTACTAAGTAAGAAACGAATTCGGAATCTTTAAGTAATGACAGCTTAAGGATTCCGAATGAAAAGAAAGGAGGAGCGAGTGATGACGAAAAGAAAACCGATTGTGGGAATCAGTTTAAAAATGTATCAAAATCAATTAAAAGAAGCGCAACATTTTGCTCAAAAAATCTCTGAGTTAACGGGACAAGTCGAGGCAGTTGAGCAATTTATGTGTCCGGGTATGGGGGTTCTTTATCCAGTCTCTGTATTGCTCCGTGAAACGAACATTGGGTTAGGTGCACAAAATATGGCACCGGTTGCTTATGGCGCCTATACAGGAGAATTTTCGATTGATTCTTTACTGGATATGGAAGGAACCTACGTCGAATTAGGACATATCGAACGACGAAGGATTTTTGGTGAAAGTGATGATATGATCAATCAAAAAGTGTTATTGGCCTTAGAAAAAAATGTAATACCCGTTCTTTGCATTGGGGAGTCGGAACATAGTGAGGATTATGAAGAAATCAAAAATTTGTTATTGAAGCAATTATTCCTAGCATTGAATCAAGTCCCGCATAAACAAGCTGAAAAAGTTATTCTAGCCTATGAACCAGCTTGGGCAGTCGGAAAAACATTGGCAGCAAGTGCTGTTCACGTCCATGCAGTTCATGGAATTATTAGAGAGTGTCTAACAGAGTTATATTCATATGAAACAGCTCAAAAAACACGAATCATTTATGGGGGTTCTGTTTCTCAAGAAAATGTTCAGTTGATTGTTTCAGATGAAAATGTTGATGGGGTTTTTGTCGGACGATTTGGTCATGATCCTGAGCGCTATGCGAATATTGTGAAGACCGTCAAAATGATCAAGGAGGGTAAAGGATGTTTGGAATAATTTTGGTTTCCCATAGTCAAAAAATTACAGATGGCACAAAAGAAATGATTGAAGAGATGACAGGTGAATTAGACGGTGTGCGGGTTATTTCAGCAGGTGGGACAGGTGATGGACGTTTAGGAACAAATTCAGTGATGATTATGGACTATATAGAGAGTTGTCGGGATTGCGAACATATTTTAATTTTTTGCGATATTGGAAGCGCTATTTTGAGTTCGGAAACAGCGATCGATTTAATTGAGGATGAAGGGCTAAAAGATAAAGTAGAAATCATGGATTGCCCTTTAGTAGAAGGAGCCTTTGCTGCTGCGGTTCAAGCATCCGTTTCACAAAATAAACAACTAGTTGTTGCAGAGTTAAGTCATTTATAAAGAAAAGGAGCAAAACAATGAAGTTCATACGAGGATTGATCGGCTACACGATTGCGGGCATGATAGTGATGGCGGTTTGGGGACAATTGGGGGCGTTCGGCATTTTTGGTGGCTACTTAGCTGCGTTTATCATTATTGGTCCGATGTGGTTTATGAATCATTTCGTTAACTTAGTCGGAAACGAAGATGATGCGGCATTTGTTGATATGGGATTAGCAATTGGGGTCTGTGGTATTATGCGAGACACATTTATGAATGGGACAGAAAGCCTCGTCTCTTCATTACCAACAATTGGTTTAGTTATTATTGGGGCTGTCATTGGTGGAATTGTTGCAGCAGCGATTGAAAAAAGCATGGCAAAAGAGACCGAACATGAAGCAACTGCGCCAGAACCTGGCATGACAGAAAAAGAATTAGATCGTTTAGCAGAAACAGAATAAAGGAGGGAATCAAACATGACGATTAGTTTAGGGATTGCAACAGTTTTAGGCGGCTTTTTATTTCCATTTGCCGTTCGAATGATCTGGGGAAAAATGGTTGATCAGTGGGGTGCAATTGGTGGTTGGATGGCAGCGGCATTTGTTGTGGGAACTGTGTGGTGTATCAATCATGGGATTTCGACACCGATGATCACACAATCTGGAACAGCCTGGGTCGATATGGGGTTAGCAGCCGGAGTTGGTGTTTGGGTTGCGTCAGCTTTAACTGGAGGCAATGTGAAAAAGTCGTATAGAAATGTCTTAGCAGCTGTTTCTGGCGGTATTCTTGGTGGATTCTTATTGTCATTATTTTTATAAAATGAAGGAGAGATTTAGATGAGAAGATTAGTAAACGATGGCTATGAAGTTGTCGAAGAAATGTTAGAAGGTTACTGTGCTGCACATGAAGAGTATGTTCGATTTGCTGATAATAAAAGAGTATTAGTTAGTCAAAAAATGAGTGAAGAACCTAAAGTACGTGTGATTGTCGGCGGTGGCTCTGGTCATGAACCTTTATTTATCGGCTATGTTGGAGAAAATTTTGCAGATGCTTCGGTTGTTGGTAATATCAATACTTCACCAGCCCCAGATGCCTGCTATGATGCGGTCAAAGCTGTAGATAGTGGCAAAGGCTGTTTATTCATGTACGGTAATTATGCTGGTGATGTGATGAACTTTGATATGGGTGTAGAATTAGCTGCAGAAGATGGAATCAGAGTAGAAACAGTACTGATTACAGATGATGTCTATTCCGCTAAAAATGTACCGGATCGTCGTGGTGTTGCAGGGGATGTACCGGTCTTTAAAGTTGCCGGAGCAGCAGCTGCTAAAGGCTACGATTTGGATAAAGTCAAAGCTTTAGCAGAAAAGGCGAATAGTAACACTTATTCGATGGGCGTTGCCTTATCCTCTTCAACCTTACCAGTCACAGGAAAAGCTATTTTTGAAATGGATGAAGGAGACATGGAAGTTGGCATGGGGATTCATGGTGAGCCAGGAATCAAACGAAGTAAATTAGAACCAGCTGATAAAGTCGTAGATCAACTGTTGCGTTATATTTTAGAAGATGCACAGGCGAAGGCTGGTGAAGAGTACCATGTCATGGTCAATGGCTTAGGCGGGCTACCTGTCATGGATTTATATGTCTGTTATCGACGCGTGGCAGAAGTATTAACAGAGAAAGGCATCGTTCTCCACAGACCATTAGTTGGAAATTATGCAACATCAATGGATATGGTAGGAATGTCGATCACAATCGTTAGATTAGATGAAGAATTGAAAGAATTGTTGGATATGTCATGTGATACGCCGTATATGAAACTTTAAAAAAGGAGAGTACAAAAAATGGAGTATAAAGGATATGATATTAATTTTGGTTTAACGGATAAAGTAGCGATCATCACTGGAGGGTTAAGCGGAATCGGTGAAGCAATCGCAGCGCTTTTTGCACAAAAAGGGGCTAAAATCGTTATTTTTGATATAAAAGACGAGACAGAACAACTTGTTTCAGAAAAATTCAAAGAAAATGGCCTTGGGATCAAAGTAGATGTCACCAATAAAAAGAATGTAATCCAAGCTATTGCTACAGCAAAAAGTCATTTCGGCAAAATCGACATGCTCGTCAACTCGGCTGGTGTCGCTTTACTAGATGATGCTGAAAATCTGTCTGAAGAATATTGGGACAAAACATTTGCGATCAATGTAAAAGGCAGCTTTTTAGTCGCACAGGCAGTTGGAAATGAACTAATCAGTGGCAATGGTGGGAAAATCATCAATATGGCTTCACAAGCAGCAGTCGTGGCATTAGATAATCATGTCGCTTATTGTGCAAGCAAAGGAGCCATCGTTTCGATGACAAAAGTGCTGGCCTATGAATGGGCGCAATATGATATTAATGTGAATTGTATTTCTCCCACGGTGATTTTGACGGAATTAGGGAAAAAAGCTTGGGCAGGTCAAGTTGGTGAAGAGATGAAAAAACAAATCCCTGCTGGACGTTTTGGCTACCCAGAAGAAGTGGCAGCTTGTGCACTCTTTTTAGCAGCTGATGCATCAAACTTGATCACTGGAGAAAACCTTGTGATCGATGGCGGGTATACGATCAAATAAGGACCTAGGTATTGAGTAATAATTGTTTTAACTGATTATTACTTAATACCTAAAAGAATTTTATTTTAGATAGGAGTAATGAGCTATGACAACAGAAGTAATCGCAAATAAAACCTTTTTTAAAAACTCACTTATAAAGATGGCAGAGCTATCAGAAGAGCAAAGAGATTATTGGACTTCTTTGGATTCGAACATCGGAGATGGGGATCACGGAATCAATTTGAGCATTGGCTTTCGCGGTATTTCTAAAGAAATCGAAGAGCTGGATCAGACAACAGAAGATATTCATTCATTACTCAAAAAATCTGGGATGATTTTACTGTCTAAAGTAGGCGGAGCATCAGGACCTTTATACGGCAGCTTTTTCATAAAAATGGGCAAAGAGGTTGAAGGGAAAACAGAAGTAACCTTCCCAGAATTTGTAGAGATGCTTCAGTCTGGTATTGATGCCATTCAAGCCCGAGGCAAAGCAGAACTACAAGATAAGACAATGTTAGATGCACTGCTGCCAGGGATTGAGTATCTACAAGCCCATAAAAATGAGGAAGATTATCTGACAGTCATGGAAAAAGCAATTCAAATGATGCAAGAAGGAGCCGAATCTACTATTCCATTAATCGCTAAAAAAGGTCGGGCAATGCGCCTTGGTGAACGAGCAATAGGGCACAAAGATCCTGGTGCTGAATCTTCTTGGATGTTGCTGAACGTTTTTTACGAAGAAATGAAAAAGAATAACTAAAGCAGGATGTGTGGCATGGAAAAGTTAGAAAAAAAAGCGCAAGAATTGAGAAGGATGATTATTGAATCATTAGCGGCTGCAGGGTCAGGACATCCCGGTGGTTTCTTATCAGCAATCGACATTTTAACAACCTTATATTATCAAGAAATGACGATTAATACGCAGAACTATGAACAACGAGATCGAGATCATTTCATTTTATCCAAAGGACATGGTGCCCCAGCCTTATATGCGATATTAGCAGATAAAGGTTTTTTTCCAAAAAGTGATTTAATGACATTACGTAAATTTGGCAGTCACTTACAAGGACATCCAGATAAAAATAAAACCTATGGCGTTGATGCATCAAGTGGTTCATTAGGTCAAGGACTATCAATTGCCAATGGGCTAGCATTAGCGAAAAGAAGTAACGATAGTGACTGTTTTACCTTTGTGCTGCTAGGTGACGGAGAACTTCAAGAAGGGCAAGTTTGGGAAGCGGCGATGAGTGCGGCTCATTATCATTTGAATCGGCTCATTGTGCTGATTGATCATAATGGCTTACAGATCGATGGGACCAACGAGGCGATTATGGGCGTTAATTATATTGGAGCAAAATTTGCTAGTTTTAATTGGCATGTACAGCAGGTAAATGGACACACTATATCAGCTATCGCTCAAGCGATTCAGATGGCAAAAAAAGAAACTGAGGCACCAAGCGTAATTGTTTGTGAAACCATCAAAGGTAAAGGAATCAGTTTTATGGAAAATCAAGTCGGGTGGCATGGAAAAGCTCCTTCACATGAAGAAGCAGCATTAGCCTTGGCAGAGTTAATGGGAGCTGAATAAAATGAAAAAAGCAACAAGACAAGCATATGGTGAAACGTTGGTAAAGCTAAAAGAACATCCAGATTTAGTTGTGCTAGATGCAGATTTATCTGCGGCAACAAAAACAGAAATTTTTGCAAAAGAGAGTCCTACCAAATTTTATAACATGGGGATTTCAGAAGCGGATATGATCGGTACAGCGGCTGGTCTAGCACTAGGTGGAAAACGTCCTTTTGCGAGTAGTTTTGCTATCTTTGCAGCTGGTCGGGCCTATGAACAGATTCGCAATAGTGTGGCGTATCCGCAGTTGAGTGTCACGATTGCTGCGACGCATGCAGGCGTAACTGTGGGAGAAGATGGGGGCTCACACCAAGCAATTGAAGATATTGCATTGATGCGAGTGATTCCGGGCATGACGATCCTCAATCCTGTGGACGATTTAGAAACAGAAGCTGCGATAGAAGCAATCATGGAACATACTGGACCAGTTTATTTACGTTTAGGTCGGTTACCGGTGACCAGAGTCCACGCAGAAAAAAATACGTTTAAAATTGGAGAAGGAGAAACACTGACAACAGGTTCTGACGGAACCATTATAGCAACAGGCTTGATGGTACAAGAAGCTTTGATTGCTGCTGAAAAATTGAAACAGTTAGGAATTGATCTTCGAGTTTTAAACTTTTCTACGATTAAACCGCTAGATGAAAAGCTTGTTTTACAAGCAGCTAAAGAAACACCTTGGCTGATTACGGCAGAAGAACATAGCGTAATCGGCGGCTTAGGTTCAGCTGTCTGTGAATATCTTTCAGAACATTATCCAACAAAAGTGATAAAAATCGGAATTCAAGATCGATTTGGCCAATCCGGGGATCCAGAATTACTGAAAAAAGAATATGGCTTAACTGCTGAGCATTTGATTGAAACAATAAAGAAACTCTCTTTTCAATAAAACAAGATTGAAAAACTTCTGAAAATTTAACGGAAGTTTTTTGTCTATTCACAAATGACTTTCTCCTCTTTGACAAACGTATAAAAAAGAGTTATTATTAATTTAGTGATTGACTACGGATGTAGTTCTTTGTGCTGTTAAGCAAGAGAATAGTAAAAGGGAGACTTTTTATGTCAGAAAAGAAAAAATCATTAAAGATCACAGATGCAGAGTGGGAAGTCATGCGTGTTGCATGGACAACGAAAGAAACGACGAGTAAAGAAGTCACTGCAGCTCTGAATGAAAAGACTGAGTGGAAAAGTACGACAGTTAAAACGTTGCTAAGCCGTTTAGTCGATAAAGGAATGTTGGGCACAAAGCGGACTGGGAATAAGTTTATTTATTTTCCTTTAGTAGAAGAACGCTCTAGCATTGAAATACTTTCACAAGAGCTGTTGACAAAAGTTTGTAGCAAAAAAGTCGGTAAAGTTCTTGAATCCATCATCACTGACAGTTTATTGAGTGTTGACGATATTACCCGATTAGAAACACTGCTTAAAGAGAAACAGAAAACCGCAGTGAAAGAAGTACCTTGCAACTGTATTCCTGGTCAGTGTCAGTGTCATTTAGTGAGTTAAAGCAGTACAATTAAAACAAGGATAAGGAGTGTTTACCAATGGAAAAAACAGTAACGATCAACGGAATGAAATGCGATGGTTGTGTAACGATCGTCAAAGAAAATTTTGAAAAAATTGCAGGTGTCCAATCAGCTAGTGTTGATTTAAAAAATAAATCAGCCGTCGTGATTAGTGACAAAGAAATTTCAAATGATGAGCTACAGCGTTCGCTTTCTGAAACAAAATTTACTGTAGCGTAACGAACAGTCAAAAAAAGTTTAGTTCCGAAAAAAATGGAACTAGACTTTTTTTATGCTCTTTTTTGTATACTAAAATTAGCTTTTTTTATTTGCTCGAAAATGATTACGCTTACATTTTTGCAAGTAAATGTTGCAACAATCTCTACTAATCAATTGCAGCAAACAGCTATATACTGAAATCAGACAAGGAGAGAAACAGATGAAAGATCGAACAATACAAATCCTAAAACGCTTTATTTGGTCAGACTATCCAGTGACTTTAGAAGAGTTAAGTGAAGATTTTCGAGTCAGTAACAGAACTATTAGAAATGAAATTAAGGAAATTAACGAATTTCTAGCAAATCAAGAACTACCAGAAATAAAAACAATCAGAAAAAGAGGAATGTTTTTAGCCTTACAACTAAAGGAAAGAACGAAGTTGGAACCCCTGATTGATGAAAAGAATGAATTTGATTATTTGAATCGGGAAGAACGGATTTTTGACTTGATTTTGGCTTTTTCTTTGTCTGAACAACCTATTTTTTTATACCAAAAAGAAAGTGAGTACCAAATTTCAAAAAGTACGATGGATGAAGATATGCGCAGAGTTCGAACGATTCTTTTGAGGTATGGTATCGAAGTTTTGAGTATGCCAAAACAAGGAATCGTCTTAAAAGGATCAGAGCGAACCATTCGTACGATGATTTATGATTTGATCAATCAAGCGATAGACAATTTGCAGTTTATTGATGAAAGTGAGATGGGACTGACAACTTCAGAAAAGCAGTTATTTCGTTACATGCCTAAAAATATACTAAAAAAAATAGATCAAGTCTACCATCAATCAATTTCTCCACGAGAAGATATTTATCGAAATCATTCTGTTATGTTCACTACAGTTTGGCTGAGTCGTTATTTTAGGCAGGAGTTGATCGTGACGTCATCTTGGGAAATAGCGGATAGTGTTCAAAATAAGATTCGGTCTTTTATAGATCAATTATGCCGAACACTTGCAGTTAGACCGCCAACAGCTGAAATAAATTATATTGTGTTTATGTTAGAGACGATTCAAACAGGCAGCATGAGTACTTCTGTTGAATGGGTCCAAGCACAATTGCTATCGATCCAGCTCATTCAATCTGTCGAACAAGCGACAAAAATACCCTTTTCAAAAAAAGAAGAATCACTACACGAAGGATTATATCGACACATGGCTGGTTTGATCAATAGAGTCAAAAGTGAAATCCAACTTTTAAATCCTTTAAAAGAAAACATCAAGCGCTACTATGCTTCGATATATTTAGCCATAAAAAAATTTGCACCAACGATCGAAGCTATTACGAAAAATGAATTGAGTGATGATGAAATTGCCTTTTTGACGATTCATTTTTCTACATCGGTTAGTGCGATCAATCAAGAGTTGAAATACACGTACAAAGCAGTTGTGATCTGTAACCACGGAATAGCAACAGGAAAATTATTAGCAGAAAATCTAAAAGAGTTATTCAACATTGAGGTAGTAGCTGTTTTAAGTTCTGGAGAAATGGAACTGATCTCAAAACTAGATGTCGATTTGATTTTTTCAACAGTCAACTTGACCTATCAAGAATTACCGATTCTAGTTTTAGATCCGATCATTAAAGAAGAAAGTCGTCAAAACATTCAAGAATTTTTAGAACGAAATAAACAAGTTCAACGCTTGATCAATAATGGGAAGGATTCTACAGACTTATTTTATGCAGTACTTGATTTGATCAAGACAAGTGGCGGAATCGTTTCTAGTGAAATTTATCAAAGTTTAGAAGAAGCATTTGATAAGAACAATTTAAAGATAAATAAAAAGGAGTTGCAGCCGATGCTGAGAGATGTCTTAAAACAAAGCGATATCTTATTATTAGAAAAATGTCCAGATTGGGAGTGTGCGATTCAAAGCGTTGCGCGTCCATTGTTAAAAGACAAGAGTATTGAAGAATCCTATATCAAGGCTATGATTGCCTCAGTCAAAGAGTTTGGTCCATATATTGTGATCGGAAAACATTTAGCTTTGGCTCATGCACGACCAGATGATGGCGTGAATAAACTAGGAATCAGTGTCGCGACCATGGCCGAACCCGTTGTATTTGGAAATGAGGAGAATGATCCGGTAAGTATTATTTTTTGTTTAGCCGCAGTCGATTCATTTTCTCACTTGAATATTATGAAAAGCTTAATTGAATTGATCAATGACGAGACGAAGATAAACCGTTTAGCTCAGTGTACGACTGTAACAGAATTTGAAACGATTTTGTATGAAGAAAGTATGAAAGAAACACAAAAATAAACAAGACAGGAGCAAATCATCATGAAAAAACTAACGATTCTATTTGTTTGTGGTGCAGGATTGGGGAGTAGTTTTGCAGCGCAAATGGCGGCAGAAGATGTGTTAAATCAAAAAGGAGTCGAGGCAAAACTAGAGCATACGGATATCTCATCGGCTGTTTCTATGAATCCGGATATCATTATCACTGCTCAAAATTTCCAATCACAATTCGAGAAATTTAGCATTGATGAGGAAAAAACAGCGATCATCTATTTGAAAAATATTGTATCAAAAGTGGAAATTGATGAAAAAATCACACCCGTTTTACAAGCAAAAGGCGCAATTTAGCGACAAAAAATTAATGGAGGGATTTTAACATGGGGGTAGTCAATTTTATCATCGAAAATATTTTAACACAGGCTTCGATTACAATTAGTTTGATTGCAATGCTAGGATTGATCTTACAAAAAAAATCGATTGGGCAAGTTTTATCGGGCTCATTGAAAACACTGTTAGGGTTTCAGGTGTTGAGTGCAGGTTCTAGCATTATCGTAGGGAGTTTGACGTATTTTGGTGAGATTTTTACAGAAGGGTTTCATATGCAGGGAATCATTCCATCGATCGAGGCAATCAACGGCCAAGCGATGAATGAACTGGGGTTAGGTCGAGACATTGCGTTGACCTTTCTAGCTATTTTTGTTTTTAATATTCTCATTGCCCGTTTTACAAAATGGAAATATATTTTCTTAACAGGCCAAGCGATATTATGGATGGCAACGATGACGACAGTCTTTGGTTACTTTGCCGGTCTTCGTGGAATAGCCTTGATCATTGTAGGTGGCTTTATCGGTGGCGTTTTCGCCGTTGCAATGCCAGCAATCGCGCAGCCTTTTATCAGAAAAATCACTGGCTCAAATGATATTGCTTTAGGTCATTTTTGTACAATTGGCTATCTATTTGAAGCAGGAGTCGCTTGGATTTTTGGTGAACGTGGTGAAAATAAGAAGTCAGTAGAGGATCTTAAATTACCGAAATCCTTTGAATTTCTTCAAGATACCTATTTGTCTGTAATGGTTGTGATGGTGCCATTATATATCGTGACGGTGTTATTCGCAGGAGAAACATTTGCTTCGACATTATCAGGTAACCAAAATTATATCATGTTTGCTTTCCTACAAGCGATCCAATTTGTTGTTGGAGTGTATGTTTTATTAGCTGGTGTACGCTTATTACTTGGAGAAATCGTACCAGCCTTTAGAGGGATCGCGATGAAACTTGTACCAAATGCCATTCCAGCATTAGATTGCCCTGTATTTTTCCCATATAGCCCAAATGCAGTGATTTTAGGCTTTATTACAACTACGATCGGGGCTGTCTTAGCAATGTTCATTTTACCGACATTTGGCTTAGCAATGATCTTGCCAGGTATGTTGACGAACTTTTTTGCCGGTGGAACTGCTGGGATTTTTGGAAATGCGGTAGGTGGAAGAAGAGGCGCGATCATTGGTGGCATTGCCCATGGCTTTTTCATCACATTATTACCAGCCTTGTTAGTCACGATCTTCAACAGCATGGGCTTTGTCAATGCCACAGCGACCGATGTAGACACCGTTACCGCAGCGCTTCTATATGCTTGGATCATTAGTCCAATCATGAGAGCCTTTTAACAATAGGAGGGAACAGCATGTTTAATTTTCTCAAAAAGAAAACTGTTGTGAAAACAGAATCTGAAGCGCAACTAACAGAAGAGCAGCAAGATGAAATGCGCAAAAAAATCGAACAAATAAAACGAGAAATCGATACTCCAGAATTAGCGGATAAAGAATTAGCTGAAAAATATGAGGAACTTGGGCTATTATTGGCCCAACTAAAAGAAGACGAGCAGGCGATTGCTATGCTAGAAAAAAGCCAAATCTATAAAAATAGTATCGGAGCAGGCTATAAAAAGTTACTCAATTTATACAATCAAAAACGTGCAGAAGCTGCCAGAAATGGAGATGATGGGGGAATCGATCACTGGATGAACAAAATGGATGAGATGCGACAAATTGCAAAACAAGTTACGATTGGTGGCAAATAAAATCAATAGACAGGAGACGGACACATGTATACAACCTTAAAAGAAGTAACAGCAACAGCAACAGAATTGAATTTTACAGTAGGGGCTTTTAACGCCCATAATTTGGAAATGTTGCCTGAAATGATTCGGGCAGCAAAAGAGATGGGGGCTCCGATTATTATCCAAACTAGTGTCGATACAGCAAAGTATATTGGCTACGAGGTCTTGGTTTCTGTGGTGAAAACAATGGCTGAAAACGAAATGGTTGATGCGGTCCTTCATTTAGACCATGCGCGGAATTTTGATGACATTAAAGAAGCAATCGATCAAGGGTACACCTCTGTTATGTACGACGGTTCACACCTCCCTTTCAAAGAAAACATTCTAAAAACCAAAGCGGTAGTCGAATATGCTCATAAACATGGTGTTTCTGTTGAAGGAGAATTAGGTACGATTGGTGGAACGGAAGAAGGAATCCATGTGGCAGAAAATGACAAAGTTTACACTAAACCAGAGGATGCACTAGCATTTGTAGAAGCGACTGGAATCGATGCCTTAGCCATTGCGATTGGAACAAATCATGGACAATTTAAATCTAAAACCGAAGTGAACCTACCTCTGCTTAAAGAAATCCACGCAATTGTTGATATTCCATTAGTTATTCATGGCGGAACTGGCGTTAAAGAAGAAGATTATCCAGAACTGATCAATAATGGTATCCGCAAATTTAATGTTGGGACGGAACTTTTAGTGAATTGGACCAAGATGGCCAAAGAGTCATTTGAAGAGACTGCTGTAAATAAATCATTACGATACAATGTGATTCCCGCCAATGAAGTTTGTCACGACATTGTGAAACACAAAATCGGTTTGTTTATGAATACCAACAGTCCATTACAAGTAAGGTAGATTAATGAAAAAGTATTTAATTCTACTGGCAGGCAGCCCAGCAACAGGTAAAAGCTATCTCATTCAAAAAATCCGCGAACAGATTCCTGATCTTTTTCTAATTACACCAGATGAAGGAAAAGAATTGTTTGCAGATTCAATCGGGTTTGATACGCTTGCCGAAAAAGCGCAGCTGGAGAAAAAAGTTTGGCATTTTTACTATGGTGTTTTAGCGCTCTATATGGAAGCAGGCAAGCAAGTGATTGTTTCAGAGTATCCTTTTAGTGATAAACAAAAAGAAACACTAGCGAACTTGGCAGATACTTATGCGTATGAAGTAATCACGATCCGGTTGGTAGCTGATTTTGAAGTATTATGGCAAAGAAGAGCCCGACGAGATTTAGAACCAGATCGCCATCTCAGCCATCTCATGTCTCATTATCATTTTTCAGACAGATTAGAGGATCGAAGTCAGGCAGACAATCTAATTACGAAGGAAAACTTCAAACAAATCACTCAAACAAGAAAATACGATCAATTTCAATTAGGAGAACTTCATGAAGTAGATGTCACTGATTATGAGAAGGTCGATTACACGTCGTTGATCGACTATCTAAAAAAGAAAGTTCAAAGCAAAAAAAATAAATAGAAAGCAGAGAGACTCTGAGCCGACCCCCAAAAGTTAGACCCAAAAATCTAACTTTTGGAGGTCTTTTTGTATGGCAAAATATAGTTTAGAATTCAAATTAAAAATTGTTCAAGAGCATCTTGAAGAAAAAA
>Ga0308165_1003038_pt1 | contig 18725 bp, 18 predicted proteins | sample PhyWR2_FD_201032 | JGI IMG/M metagenome (GOLD analysis project Ga0308165, IMG submission 201032) | Phyllosphere microbial communities from UC Gill Tract Community Farm, Albany, California, United States - DLSLW.R2 | ecosystem: Host-associated > Plants > Phyllosphere > Unclassified | place: USA...
CGCGATTGGCGAATACGCCCTCGCCGTCACGATGGCAATGTGCGGCGCCCTGCACCTGCCCGCCTGCGCACCGAAACGCCCCTGCTGCCATGACGGGGATCAAGGCCTGTCGCACACCGCGCAGGTAGACTCGGTCGATTGCATCGGAGGAAGTGCGCATGAACGTGGATGTCGCCATCGTCGGCACGGGCCCGACCGGCCTGTGCCTGGCCCGCTCGCTGGCAGACAGCGGCCTGTCGCTGCTGCTGATCGACAGGCAGCCCCACGACGCCATCGCCGATCCGGCTTTCGACGGCCGCGAGATTGCACTGACCCACACATCGCAGAACATCCTGGCCCGCCTCGGCATCTGGCAAGGCATCGACGCCGATGAGATATCGCCGCTGCGCCATGCCCAGGTCTTGAACGGCTCGACGCTGCCAGGCATGAAGATCGTGCCCGTCGGCAATGACCCAACGCTAGGTGCGCTGGTGCCCAATCATCTGATCCGCCGGGCTGCCTATGCCGCGGTGCAGGACCAAACCGGCGTCGAGCTTCGCACGGGCGTGGGCCTGTCGTCATTGCAGGTGGAAAACAGCGGCGTCACGCTGACGCTGTCGGACGGCGAGCGCGTCAATGCCCGCCTGGTGGTTGCCGCCGACAGCCGCTTCTCGGAAACTCGCCGCATGCTGGGCATCGGCGCGCAGATGCGTGACTTCGGCAAAAGCATGATGGTGTGCCGCATGGCGCATGAACTGCCGCACGCACACACGGCCTGGGAGTGGTTCGACTACGGCCAGACGCTGGCGCTGCTGCCCTTGAACGGCGACAAATCATCGGTGGTGCTGACCCTGGCGCCGCGCGAGATGCAGCAGGTCACGCAGATGGAAGATCGTGATTTCGAACGCGAGATCCAGCGTCGATTCCAGGGCCGTCTGGGTGCAATGAAGGTGGCCGGCACCCGGCACGTGTATCCCCTGGTGGGCACCTACGCGCAGCGCATGGTGGGACGCCGTGCGGCGCTGATCGGCGATGCCGCCGTGGGCATGCACCCGGTGACCGCCCATGGGTTCAATTTCGGCCTGCAAAGCCAGCAACGCCTGGCCGAGGCGCTGTTGACCGCCGTGAAGCTGGGTGCCGACATTGCCGATCCGGGCTTGCTGAAGCGCTACGAGCGCGGCCATCGGCTGGCTACCTATCCGCTGTACCTGGCGACCAATCTGGTGGCCTCGCTGTACACCGATGACCGCCCCCCGGCCCGCTTGCTGCGCGCCGCGGCACTCAAAGCGGCTGATCGCCTGTCACCGTTCAAGCGTGTGCTGGCTGCGCAGCTGAGTCACTCGGTGTCCGAAGGGCGCTGAACGTCAGAGGAACCGGTAGCCGCAACCAGGCTACCGATATCGCTCAGATCCCCATGTACCTGCCGGGCTTGTGATTCAGCGCAATCACCAGGTTCAGCGCAATCGCGCCAAGGATGGACGCCGCAATCGCCATCGGGCTGACCACGAACAGCGCGGCGAACACCACGCAGAGGTCCACGCACATCTGCAGCTTGCCAGCCGGGAAGCCGAACTTGTCCTGCACGTACAGCGCCACGATGTTCACGCCGCCCAGGCTGGCGCGGTGGCGGAACAGCACGATGGACCCGGTGCCGATCATCAAGCCGCCGAAGATGGCCGTATAGAACGGCTCGGCATTGTTGAACTGCAGGAACTTGGGATGCAGCAACGAGAATGCCGACACCAATGCCACCGAGCAGAAGGTGCGCAGCGCAAAGTTCCAGCCCATGCGCATCACCGCAAACGCGTAGAACGGCAGGTTGATCAGGAAGAAGCCCACACCGAAGGGCAATCCGGTGGCGTAGTGCAGCAGGAAGGCCATGCCGGCCGTGCCGCCCGTGACCAAGCCCGCCTGCCCGTACAAGGTGATGCCGAAGGACACGAAGAGCGTGCCCACCACCAGCGCGAACAGGTCTTCACGACGGCTGTGGCTGATCGACGGGACACGGCGCGCAGCCGATAGCGGGGTGGCGGCAGAAGCAGTAGAGCTCACGGGGATTTTCCGGTAGCGCGTCTTTGGGCCAGCGGGGGGCGGCCGGACGGCAATGCATATTGGAAAACGTGGCGGATATTCAGGCGGCCATATCGGCAATCGCCCTCACCCGTCACGCAATGCTGTCAGTGGAACACAGCAACGCATGATTTGCTCGGGAAAACCCTTGGTAGGCTGGCGGTAGAACAACAACCCGGGCGCTGTGACGCAGACGAGGCGCTGAAAGCGCGGTCTGCAACGCCACGTAGCGGCACGTAGCACCACGTAGCGGCACGGATTCAGGTGCGGCCAGCCTCGAAATCCCGGGGATAACGAGGCGCGGGACGCGACAAGTCGCTGAGCGTTCGTCGCGCGGTGGCCGGCAAGCGCCAACCCACCGCATGCAGGTTGGCGCGCACTTGGTCGGCCGTGCGCGCGCCGATGATCACGCTGGGCACCAGCGGATTGTCCAGCAGCCAGCGCAGCGCGATCGGCGCGGGCGAATGGCCCAGTTCACCAGCCAGCTCCACCAGCGCGGCGACGATCTGATCGCGCTCGGGGGTCAGGTAGTTGGCCCCGCGGCCAAACCGGTCATCAGCCTGGCGCGTGCCTGGCACCACGCCTTCCACCCCGTGGTACTTGCCCGACAAGACCCCGCCGGCCAGCGGCGCCCAGGGCACCACGCCCAGTCCCTTCATCTGGCACACCGGCAGGATTTCTTCCTCGACGTCACGCACCAGCAAGCTGTATTGCGGCTGGTAGATCACGTAGCGGCTCAGGTGGTTGACCTGGCTGACCCAGATCGATTCCAGCAGGCGCCACGCCTCGAAGTTGCTGGCGCCCAGGTAGCGCACCTTGCCGTCGCGCACCAGGGTGTCCAGCGCCGACAGGGTTTCTTCGGCCGGGGTGCGCGGGTCGACGTGGTGCACGTAGTACACGTCCAGGTAGTCGGTCTGCAGCCGCCGCAGGCTGTCCTCGACCGCACGCAGAATGTGCGCACGCGACGCGCCGCCGTCGTTGGGGCCGGTGCCCACGCGGTTGCCGAACTTGGTGGCCAGCACCACGTCGTGCCGACGCTCGCGCAAGATGTCGCCAAGCAGGCGCTCGGACTCACCCGAGGTGTAGGAATTGGCCGTATCGAAGAAGTTGATGCCGCCGTCGAGCGCGGCAGACACGATTTCGCGCGCTGCGTCGCGGTCGGCCTCGCGGCCGAAGTTCATGGTGCCCAGGCAGAGTTCAGAGACTTTCAGGCCGCTGGTGCCGACGTAACGGTAGTCCATGGTTCGCGTGTCCGGAAGGCTGCGCGGCACCGCGCCGCGACGAAATCGATGGTCACCCAGCGTACCAGCGCCGTGTGACGCGGCAAGGGAATTTCGGCAGCATACCGGCCGGTTCGGGGATGACCCCAAGGCCACAGGCACGCCACCTGCGGAGGAATTCGCACACACATCCTGCCGATCGGCCGACAAACCTGCCGCTCGTCATGTTGAATCCGGGTCATATTGCTTTGCGTATGAACGTCCCGCATGATGAACCTTCATCGCCACCCAAGGGGCGCGCCATGACTACCTTCCCTACTCACACAGCATTTGCCGACGACCGACGCATTGCGCACGGGTCGTTGTCCGACGTTGCCCTGCATGTCGGCGCTGCCCTCAGCAGCGGCGAAACCGGCATCCTGATTTTCGACAACCGTACTGGCGAGCAGATCGATCTGGATCTGCGCGGCTCATCCGAGGACATCATGGCGCGGCTGGCGCTCAGCCACCCGCCGCCGCCCGATGCGCCCGCCCCGGCGCCCGCCTTGCCGCGTGGCCCTGGCCGTCCCAAGCTGGGCGTGGTGGCACGCGAAATCACCCTGTTGCCGCGCCACTGGGCCTGGCTGGCCGAGCAACCCGGTGGCGCGTCGGTCACGCTGCGCAAGCTGGTCGATGCCGCCCGCCTGGCCAATGTGGCGCGCGACGAGATCCGCCGGTCGCAAGACGCGGCCTGCCGCTTCATGACCACCATGGCCGGCAACTACCCGGGCTTCGAAGACGCCTTGCGCGCCCTGTATGCAGGCGACGTGACGGGCTTCGATACGCTGACCAGCGAATGGCCCTCGGACGTCCGCCAGCATGCGCGCTGGCTGGCCGAACCGGCCTTGTCGGGTCCGCCAGCCGAACCGGCCACGGAATGACCCGGTAGCAGAATGCAATAACAACGCGGTGCCTTCGTGGCCCCCGTGTCATGGGCAGGTCATCTCGGGTTCAGACAATGCGGCCTCCCCCTGGAGGTCCCTGTGACACGACGCACCCACTTTACTCACCCACGCACCCTGGCCATCACGGCCGCCACCTTGCTGCTGGCCACCCTTTCCGCCTGCGGTGGCGATGACGATCCGGCTCAGCCCGTCACCCCGCCCACCGTCCCCGCCAGCCTCGAAGGCGCGACCCTCGATGTCGCCGTGCTGGAAACCACCGATCTGCACGCCAACGTGGTCGGCTACGACTACTACAAGCTGGCCGAGGACAAGAGCTACGGCCTGGACCGTACCGCCACGCTGATCGCCAACGCGCGCCAGCAGAATCCGAACACCTTGCTGTTCGACAACGGCGACACCATCCAGGGCACCGCACTGTCGGACTACCAGGCACTGGTTGTGCCGACCTCGTGTGCCGAGATGCCCGCGATCTACCGCCAGATGGACTCGCTGGGCTATGACGCCGGCACCATGGGCAACCACGAATTCAACTACGGCCTGCCCTACCTGTCGCAGATCACCAATACCGACTTTGGCCTGGCCGGCATCGGCAAGGGCACGGCGCAGACCAACCCGACGCAGGCCAAGACCTGCGCAGCACCGCGCTTTCCCTTCGTGTCTGCCAACGTGGTGTCGGCCGCCAGCAAGAACCCGATCTTCCAGCCCTGGCGCGTCATCGAGAAGACCTTCCAGGGCAAAGATGCCAGCGGCAAGGCCATCGAGGTCAAGTTCAAGGTTGGCGTGATCGGCTTTGCGCCCCCGCCCATCATGCAGTGGGACAAGGCCAATCTGGACGGCCGCGTGGAAGTCACCGGCTGGAAGGAAACCGCCCAACGCTACCTGCCTGCCATCAAGGCGGCCGGCGCCGACATCGTGGTGGCGCTGGCGCATGGCGGCATCGACATGAATACGCCCTATACCCCGCTGATGGAAAACGGCTCGGGCTACCTGAGCGAAGTGCCGGGCATCGACGTGATCCTGACCGGTCACCAGCACCTGCTGTTCCCCGATGCCAGCGCCACGTCCACCTTCCTCGGCCAGCCCGGTGTCGATCCGGTCAAGGGCACCATCAACGGCGTGCCCGCCGTGCAGCCCGGCCAATGGGGCAACAACCTGGGCGTGGTCAAACTGGCGCTGGACTACCAGGGCGGCTGGAAGATCCGCAAGGCAGCGACCGCCGTGTCGCGCGTACCCACGCTGCTGACCGCCGCCCAAGGCAGCACGCCTGCCACCTACGTGGCGCCGCAAGTCTCCTTGCAGCAGCTGGTGCAGGCCGTGCACGAGGCCACCATCGCCTACGTGAAGACGCCGATCGGCCGTGCAAGCTTCGACCTGTCGACCTACTTCGCGCTGGCTGGCGACGTGTCGGCGCTACAGATCGTCAACATGGCGCAGATCGACTATTTCAAGACCTTCATCGCCAAGAACAACCCGACCTACGCCAACCTGCCGATCCTGTCGGCAGCCGCCCCGTTCAAGGGCGGGCGCAATGGCCCGGGTGACTTCACTTTCGTGAAGCAAGGCGACGTCGCGATCAACAATGCGGCCGACCTGTACCTGTACCCGAACACGCTGCAAGTGGTGCGGGTCAGCGGTGACATCGTGCGCCAGTGGCTGGAAAAGTCCGCTGAACAGTTCAAGCGCATCGACCCCGCCAGCACGGCCGCGCAAGACTTGGTGGATACGGCCTTCCCGACCTTCAACTTCGACGTGCTGTACGCCGAGAACAACGCGCTGAAGTACGAGATCGACATCACCAAGCCGGTGGGTTCACGCATCACCACGCTGACCTACCAGGGCAAGGCGCTGGATCTGGGCCAGCAATTCCTGGTGGTGACCAACAACTACCGGGCCAGCGGTGGCGGCAACTTCCCGGGCCTGGTGGGTGGCAAGGGTGACATCGTGCTGCAGGCACCCGATGCCAGCCGTGATGTGCTGATTGCCTACATCAAGCAGGCCAAGGATCTGGACTTGACGCGCTTCGGGCTGGATCGCAGCTGGCGCTTCGCCAAGGCGACGGTGGCCGGCCCGGTGGTGTTCCGCTCGGTGCCCGACAGCCTGCCGATGGCGGTGGCGCACGGGGTGGACAACGTGGCGGTACAAAGCACGGACAAGGACCCGGTCACGCAGCTGTCGAGCTATCGGGTGGATTTGAGCAAGTAAGCGAATGACGTGAGCAGGTAGCTGCTCATGGTCGTACCGAAACGGGGCCGAGCCAGGCAACTGGCCGGCCCCGTGTTGGTCAGGGCCGGCAGGAGGATATCGATATGTCGATGGGCATGGGGCCAAATCGGCAGCCAGACACTCAGCCCGTCCACCATTGCGTCAGCGCATGCAGCAGCAGGCCCACGCCACCGCCGACCAGCGTGCCGTTGATGCGGATGAACTGCAGGTCGCGGCCGATGTTCAGTTCCAGTTTTTCAACGATCTCGGTCTCGTTCCATTCGCGCACCTTCTCGGCGATGAAACGCGCCAGGCGCGGACGCAGGCTGTCCAGCAAGCCGGGCACGTGCCGGGCCAGTTCTTCATCGATCCACGCCTTCATGCGATCGTCGGCCGACAAGGCGCGACCAATGCGCTGAATCACCACCGACACGTGCGGCACGGTGGATGGGTCCTGGGCAGCCTTGGCCATCCATTCGCGCAGGTCGGTCCACACCTTGGCCAGATACCGTGCCACCGCCGGGTCGGTCGCCAAGCCGGCTTTCCATTGCTCGACCTGATCGCGCAGCCCTTCGTCGACGCGCAGGCGTTCGACCATCTTCGCCAAGCCCTCGTCCAGCGTCGCGCGCAGCGGATGCGCCGGATCCTTGTCGATCTCGGTCAGGATGGAGGCCACCACTTCCAGCACCCGCGACACCACCTTCTCGGCACCGTACTTTTTCAGGGTCTGGAAATACAGCGGAATGTGTTCCTGGGCGCGCGCTTCGATGTTCTCGCGCACCTCGGGTTCGTTCAGGAAAGCCGCCGCACGTGCCAACAGACGGTCCAACAGTTCCTGGTGGCGGCCATTGCGGGTCAGCAGGTCCAGTATTTCGCCGATCAACGTCGACAAGTCCAGCCTGCGCACCAAGTCACCGGCCACGCCCTGCAACCAGCGCTGCACTGCCCTTTCATTCAAGGCGCTCAGCGCGTAACCCGCCACCTGCAGCGCGGCGGACGCCAGCCGATCGGCCTGCGCCGGGTTCGACAGCAGAATCGCCAGGCGCCGCGCCGGATGCAGGTCACGCAGCGCCTTCAACACCCGTTCGGTCGCGAAAAACTCGCCCTGCACGAACTGGCCCAGGTTGTCGGCAATGCGGTTCTTGTTCTTCGGAATGATGGCCGTGTGCGGGATGAAGCGCATGCCCAGCGGATGCCGAAACAGCGCGACCACCGCAAACCAGTCGGCCAAGGCGCCGATCATCGCCGCTTCCGCGAACGCCGCCACATATTCCCAGGCGCCGTGCTGAGCCCGCAGCGACACCGCCAGCACGTACAGCAGCGCCACAAAAATCAGCAGGCCGGTGGCCCACGTCTGCATGCGGCGCAGCGCGCGGCGGCGTATGGCATCGTGATCGGCGGCAGGCGACGTGGTGTGGGACATGGGCGAAGCTCGGACAATCGATGCGCCAATTGTGCCGGGAATGTCCGGCCCGATGCGCAACACAGGTGCGACGCGATGTACGCCTTGCCTACATCCAGTGCGCCCTGCGTAACGTAGAGGCAGCATGTCCGGCAATTCCCGCGGTACATCCACCTGATCACGTCGGCATGCGACTTGCAGCGCATTGTGTGTGCGCGCTGCATACTGTCGGCGTGGCAGCACGTGGACTACCAGCAGGTCAGCCACACCGCACTCGCCTACGCACCAGCCTGAACCTTTGTCGCGACGCCGGAATCATCGCCATGCCAGAGACCATTTTCGACCTTCCTTTCGAGCCGCTTTCCTGCGAGGGATGCCGCGACCCGGCAAAATTGCCGTTTGACTTCACCATGGCCTTCCAGCCCATCGTGGACATTGATACCGGTCGCCCCTTCGCCTACGAGGCGCTGGTTCGTGGCATCAACGGCGAGTCGGCCGCCACCATTCTGGGCATGGTCGACGACACCAATCGTTACCGCTTCGACCAGGCCTGCCGCGTGCGCGCCATCGAGCAAGCGGCGGAACTTGGCTTGAGTTCCCTGCCCGACTGCCGCCTGAGCATCAACTTCCTGCCGAACGCCGTCTACCGGGCCGAGACATGTATCCGCGCCACCATGCAGGCGTCCAAGCGCGCCGAGCTGGATCACAGCCGACTGATGTTCGAAGTCACCGAAGGCGAGCAGGTACGCAACCCGGCGCACCTGATGTCGATCTTTGCCGAGTACCGCCGTCAGGGCCTGATCACCGCCATCGACGATTTTGGTGCCGGCTATGCGGGCCTGACCCTGCTCGCCCGTTTCCAGCCGCACGTCATCAAGCTGGACATGGAGTTCACGCGCGACATCGACCAGAAACCGGTGCAACAGGCCATCGTCAGCGGCGTGCTGCTGATCTGCCGCCGATTGGGCATCACCGCAATTGCCGAGGGCGTGGAAACCGCTGAGGAATCCGCATGCATGGCCTCGCTGGGCGTGCGTTATCAACAGGGCTACTACTTCGCGCGGCCGACGATCGGCGCATTGCCGCTGGCATGAACGCGAGGTCGGCGGGCGCACGTCATGGATAAACGTCAGTCGGTGATCCTGACAGGGTCGATCCCGCGCGCCATGCTGCAGCTGGCCATCCCGATCATCCTGGCCAACATCCTGCAGACCGGCTACCAACTGACCGACGCCTTCTGGGTCGGTCGCCTGGGCGCATCGGCAGTCGCCGCCATCTCGGTCAGCTTCCCCGTCACCTTCCTGGTGATCGCGCTGGGCTCGGGCCTGGCCATGGCCGGCGCCACCTTGTCGTCGCAGTACATGGGCGCGGGCCGCCAGGACATGGTCAACCATGTCGCCGCACAGACCATGCTGATGGTGGTCGTGACCTCCGTCATCCTGGGCGCGCTGGGCTACGTGCTGGCGCCCGCCCTGCTGTCCTTGTTGGGCGTGTCGCCCGAGGTATACGCCAACGCGCTGGGCTTCATGCGCGTGTCCTTCGTGGGCGTGATCTTCGTCTTCACCTATGCGATGTTCCAGGCCCTGATGCGCGGCGTCGGCCAGACCAAAGTGCCGCTGATCATTGTCGCCGCCACCGTGGTGCTGAACTTCGTGCTGGACCCGCTCTTCATCTTCGGCTGGGGACCGATCCCCGGTCTGGGCGTGATGGGCGCAGCCTTCGCCACCCTGGTCACCCAGGCACTGGCGGCGGCCACCGGCATCGTCATCTTTCTGCGGGGCAGACACGGCATCCAGCTGACCTGGCGCGGCTTCCTGCCCGACCCCGCCTACCTGCGCCGCGCCTTCTTCCTGGGCATCCCCGGCTCGCTGGAATTGTCCACGCGCGCGCTGGGATTGATGATCATGTCCTTCCTGGTCGCCAGCTTCGGCACCCTGACCATTGCGGCCTACGGCGTGGGCTCCAACATCCTGCAGATCGTCACCGTCCCGGTGATGGGCCTGTCAATGGCCGTGTCCACGCTGGTGGGTCAGAACATCGGCGCAGGCCAGGTCGAGCGCGCGGCCAGCGCGGCCAAACTGGGGGCCTTCGTCGGTTTCCTGTTGCTGAGCCTGATCGGCGGCATCGCATACCTGCTCGCGCCCTCACTGATCGCCTTCTTCATCCCCGACGATCCCGACGTGATCCGCGAAGGCGCGCACTTCCTGCGCATCATGTGCCTGGCCTGGGGCGGCATCGGCGTGCAACTGTGCATCGTGTCGGCCTTCCGCGCGTCCGGCAACATGCTGATGGCCATGGTGATCGCGATGGTCTCGCAGTGGATGATCCAGTTCCCGCTGGCTTACGTGCTGGCCAAGCACACCACGCTGGGTGCCGACGGCCTGTGGTGGTCCTTCCCGGTCACCAATATTGTGGTGGCGCTGGTGTCGGTGTGCTGGTTCGCACGGGGCAGCTGGAAAACCAAACGGCTGACCGAGGATGACCACCAGATCGCGAAGATTGCGGATCACGCGATGGTGGAGGAAGGAGCGCGGTAGTGCGCCCTTGCTTCTGATCGACGCAATTCATAGCGATGTGCTGCCTTGTATGTGCGACGTAACACAAGAGGTCAGGCCATGAGCAACGCGACCTTTACCTTCCGGGTAGATGGAGACCTCAAAACCGAATTCGCTGAAGCCGCCAAGTTGCGAGACCGAACGGGCGCGCAGTTGCTGCGCGAGTTCATGCGAGATTTTGTGCGGCAGCAACAGGAAGCGGCAGAACACGATGCGTGGTTCCGTCGCCAAGTGCAGCTGGGCCAAGACTCGGCCAATGCCTGCAATCTAGTCCCGGGCGATCAGGTTGAAGCCACGTTTGCTGCTCGTCGAGCTGCTACGCGTCGACGCCTCGACACCAGGTGAGCAGACTGCCCTGGACGCCACCGCAGTGTGGGCGTCCAGGGCAGATGCAATCAGCGCGCGTGAATCCTAGCCGGCAGTTGCCACCACCTTGCCGCGGGCCGCGTGCAGCTTCTTGTAGCTATCGAGCAAGCGAGCATGTCGATCCAGACCTTCCAGCTTCATGCTGGTCGGCGTAAGCCCGAAGAAACGCACGCTGCCGTCGACCGAACCCAGCACCGCGTCCATGCGCGCATCGCCGAACATGCGGCGGAAGTTGACCACGTAGTCGTCCAGGTCCAGCTCGTCGTCCAGTTGCACTTCCAGCACCACGTTCAAGGCCTGATAGAACAGCCCGCGCTCGACCGTGTTGTCGTTGTATTGCAGGAAGGCTTCCACCAATTCCTGCGCGGCGTCGAACTGCTTCAGGGCCAGGTTGATCAGCAGGCGCAATTCCAGCACGGTCAGCTGGCCCCAGTCGGTGTTCTCGTCGAACTCGATGCCGATCAGGGTGGCGATGTCCAGGTAGTCGTCCAGCTCGTTGTTTTCCAGACGGTCCAGCAGCGCGGTCAACGCGTCATCATCCAGGCGATGCAGGTTCAGGATGTCGGTGCGAAACAGCAGCGCCTTGTTGGTGTTGTCCCAGACCAGGTCTTCGACCGGGTAGACCTCTGAGTAACCCGGCACCAGAATGCGGCAGGCGGTCGCGCCCAGGTGCTCGTACACCGCCACGTAGACCTCTTTGCCCATCTCTTCCAGAATGCCGAACAAGGTCGCGGCTTCTTCCGCGTTCGAATTCTCACCTTGGCCGGAGAAGTCCCACTCGACGAAGTCGTAATCAGCCTTTGCGCTGAAGAAGCGCCAGGACACGATGCCGCTGGAATCGATGAAGTGTTCGACGAAGTTGTTCTCGTCGGCCACCACGTCACTGGCGAAGGTGGGCTTGGGCAAGTCGTTCAGGCCTTCGAAGCTGCGGCCTTGCAGCAGTTCGGTCAGGCTGCGTTCCAGCGCTACTTCCAGGCTGGGGTGCGCGCCGAAGGAGGCGAACACGCCGCCGGTGCGCGGGTTCATCAAGGTGACGCACATCACCGGGTACTGGCCACCCAGCGACGCATCCTTCACCAGCACCGGGAAGCCCTGCTCTTCCAGGGCCTTGATGCCGGCGACGATACCGGGGTATTTCGCCAGCACGTCTTGCGGTACATCCGGCAGTGCGATTTCGCCTTCCAGGATTTCACGCTTGACGGCGCGCTCGAAGATTTCCGACAGGCACTGCACCTGCGCTTCGGCCAGCGTGTTGCCGGCGCTCATGCCGTTGCTGACGTACAGGTTCTCGATCAGGTTGGACGGGAAGTACACCACTTCACTGTCGGACTGCCGCACATAGGGCAGCGAGCAGATGCCGCGCGCCACGTTGCCGGAATTGGTGTCGATCAGATGCGAGCCACGCAGCTCGCCCTCGGGGTCGTAGATTTCCCGGGTGTATTCGTCCAGGATTTCTTTCGGAAGCGCGTCTTTCCGGCCAGGCTTGAACCAGCGCTCGTCCGGGTAATGGACAAATTCCGCGTTGGCGATGTCTTCGCCCCAGTAACTGCCGGCGTAGAAGTGGTTGGCATTGATGCGTTCGATGTATTCGCCCAGGGCAGACGCCAAGGCGCTTTCCTTGGTCGAACCCTTGCCGTTGGTGAAACACATGGGCGAATGCGCATCGCGAATGTGCAGCGACCAGACGTTCGGCACCAGATTGCGCCAGGACGCGATTTCGATCTTGATGCCCAGGTCGGCCAACAGCGCCGACATATTGGCGATGGTCTGCTCGAGCGGCAGATCCTTGCCCGCGATGAAGGTGCTGGCGTTGGCATCCGGGCTCAGGGTCAGCAAGGCCTGGGCGTCTGCATCCAGGTTTTCGACTTCCTCGATGACGAATTCGGGCCCGGCCTGCACCACCTTTTTGACCGTGCAGCGGTCGATGGAACGCAGAATACCTTCGCGGTCCTTGGCGGAAATATCCGCGGGCAATTCGACCTGAATCTTGAATATCTGCTGATAACGATTCTCAGGGTCAACGATATTATTCTGCGACAGGCGGATTCCCTCGGTGGAAATATCGCGATTCACGCAATACAACTTCACGAAGTAAGCTGCGCACAAGGCCGATGACGCCAGGAAATAATCGAAGGGACCCGGCGCCGAGCCATCTCCCTTGTAGCGGATAGGCTGGTCGGCTATTACCGTGAAGTCATCGAACTTGGCTTCGAGACGAAGCTTGTCGAGAAAGTTGACCTTGATTTCCATCGCAGAATTCCAGATTAGTGCCTAAATTTAGCCACTATTATCCGCTTTTTCGCGCACCGACGCCGCGCCGTGCATGACGGCTACGTCACCTGCTCAGTCTTGCGAGACGCCACCAGGAAATCTTCCTTGCGTGTAGGTCTTCCACAGCGCATCAACGAATTCGATGTTCAGTTGATTGTCGGCAGCCAAGGCAATCAGACCCATATCGTCCGACACATATGCCGCAAGATCGGCAGACTTGGTTATTGCATAAACCTTCTTGAATGCAGATTCTCGGATGTCTCTGACAATGCTGCTTTCGGCTGGGCAGGCAGCACTGATTTCCTCGTAGCTCGAGGTCCATGCTGTGTCGAAATCAGGGGCGTCTCTGGCATCCAGTGCAGCATCCCAGTCGACATGCTGAGCAAACACATTTTCCAGAAATTCGCCGCCATTTACCCAAGAAAGTATGTCGCCTGCCACCAGCATTTGAGCCTCGCTGCCTTCAGCAGAATAAATCATGCACTAAGCCGCATCCACCGGCATGCCATCAGCGCCGAAGGCCACACCCAGTGTTTCCAGCTTGGCGCGCGCAGCGTGGTGCACGACACCGCGTTTGCGCGTGTTGGCCTCCAGCAGCTTGCGCAGCGTGGCCTGGCTGATATTGGGATGATCCACGATCTGTATGCGTACGCCCCAGAACTTGTCGTCCGCAAAGCGATCCAGAAGCGCTGCGTCTGCTGCCCAGTTCATGGATGCAACCACGCGTATGGCTTGATTGGCGTCCGTCAGGAACGGCTCCAGCTCGGCCACATTCGTGGCGGCCCTGGCAGCGTCATAACGAAGCTCTTCTGCCGCTTTTTGCTCAGGTGTTTTTTTGGCCATTGCTCGCTCAAAAAGTATGAAGCGTGCATAGCTTCGCACAAGTCGTGAAGCGATGCCTATCCCGACGAAGGTCGGCCAGCCAATCGCACATGCGACTGGCTGGCCGACCCTGGGAACCCGGTGAGCCTGATCTTCCGCCTACTTTGCAATCAATGACTGATCATCCACGGCCGGGCCGACGGGAAGCGTTTGCTGCCGTCCGCGCCTTTCACTGTGCGGCTGGGCAAAGACCCCGCTTTTGATCCCGTCTTGCAGCACGAACAACTCATGCCATGCCCGCCGCTGCTGGAACGCGGCGCGTGCGCGCTGCGCTCGTTCACCTCGATCGACTTGCGCAACACGCCCGACATCGATGCCAGGGCCGGCGCGCTGATCAGCACGCGGGGCGAGGATGCCCCGCAGGCCGGGCAGGCCGCCGGTTCCTGGTAACGCGCCATCGAACGCATGGCGGCGAAGTCGCCGCACTCGGCGCAGCGGTATTCGTACAAGGGCATGGCGGCGCTCCCTTACTTGTCTTGGGACAAGGGCATCTGGATGTCGCCCTTGATGTGCTGGATCGGCCCGGACGCATTGGGTTTGATGTCGAACTCGAAGATCTCGGTCGGCAGCCACAGCGTTGCGCATGCGTTCGGAATATCGACCACGCCGCTGATGTGCCCCTGCACTGGCGCACTGCCCAGGATGGAATACGCCTGCGCGCCGCTGTAGCCGAATTTCTTCAGGTATTCGATGGCGTTCAGGCAGGCCTGGCGGTAGGCCACGCCGACGTCCAGGTAGTGCTGCGTGCCCTGCTCGTCGACCGAAATGCCTTCGAAGATCAGGTAGTCCTTGTAATTCGGTACCAGGGGGCTTGGCTGAAACACCGGGTTCTTGATGCCGTACTTGGCCATGCCGCCCTTGATCAGGCTGACCTTCATGTGCACCCAGCCGGCCATTTCGATGGCGCCGCAGAAGGTGATTTCGCCGTCGCCTTGCGAGAAGTGCAGGTCGCCTACCGACAGGCCGGCGCCGTCCACGTAGACCGGGAAGAACACCTTCGATCCGCGCGACAAATCCTTGATGTCGCAGTTGCCGCCGTGCTCGCGCGGGGGCACGGTGCGCGCGCCTTCTGCTGCGGCTTTGTCGCGCGCCGCGCCGGTCAGCTTGCCCAGGTGTGCGGTGGGTGCGAACGGGGCGTTGGCCAGCGGCGGCACGCGGTCGGGCTCGGTCGCGATGAAGTCGATTTCGCGTTTGTTCCAGGTGTCGAGCAGCGCCTGGTCGGGCAGGCAGCCGATCAGGCCGGGGTGGATGAGGCCGGCGAACTTCACGCCGGGAATGTGGCGCGAGCTGGTGTAGATGCCTTGAAAATCCCAGATGGATTTCTGCGCCAGCGGGAAGTGTTCGGTCAGGAAACCGCCGCCGTTCTTCTTCGAGAAGAAACCGTTGAAGCCCCACAGGCTGTCGTCCTTGGCGCCGATGTCGAGCAGGTCCACCACCAGCAGGTCGCCGGGCTCGGCGCCTTCCACACCCACCGGGCCGGACAGGAAGTGGACAGTGGACAAGTCCACGTCGCGCACGTCGTCGGCGCTGTCGTCGTTCTTGATCGCGCCGCCGGTCCAGTCGTAGGTTTCCAGCACGAAGTCGTCGCCCGGCTTGACCCACACGGCCATCGGAATGTCCGGGTGCCAGCGGTTGTGGATGTTCGGGTTGTCGTAGGGGGATTGCGCCAGATCGACGTCGATCAGGGTTTGGGGCATGGCAGGTCTCCTGGGTGGAAGGCTTCAGTGACAGGCGTTCAGCAATGGGTGTTGTCGATCAGTCTTCAATGACGGCGCTTCGATGACATGCGCTCGGCAGCGAACAACCAACTTGCCGCTTCCCGACGCAATCACGCATGCCCTCTCGGCACTACACCGACAGATATCGATTGATGGTCTGTTCGTCGACGTTGGCGCGCAGGTCTTCGTGCACGAATCGGCCCCGGTCGATCACGATCAGGCGGTCGGCAATCTGCATGGTGAAACTCAGCACCTGCTCCGACACCACGATGGCCAGGTTCTTCATCTGGCGGATCTCCAGCAGTGCGCGCGCAATGTCCTTGATGATCGAGGGTTGGATGCCCTCGGTGGGTTCATCGAGCATCAGCACGCGCGGTTCGGTGACCAAGGCACGGGCGATCGCCAGCTGTTGCTGCTGCCCGCCGGACAGATCACCGCCGCGGCGCTTGCGCATGTCGAACAGCACCGGGAACAAGGCGAATATCTCGGGCGGAATCGGGGCGCGCATCGCGTTGCTGCGCAGGCCGGTGCGGATGTTCTCTTCCACCGTCAGCGTGGGAAAAATCATGCGTCCCTGCGGCACATAGGCAATGCCGGCACGCACGCGCTGGAAGCTGTCCAGGCGCGTCAGGTCGGTGTCGCCCAGGCGCACCTGGCCGTGGGTGGTGGGAAGGATGCCCATCAGCGTCTTGAACAAGGACGTCTTGCCCATGCCGTTGCGGCCCATGATGGCCACGATCTCGCCCTGGCCGATGCTGAGATCGATGCCGTGGATGACTTCGCTTTGCCCGTAGCCGGACACCAGGCCGGTCACCTTCAGCAATTCGGGGCGGGCGGCGACCACAGCGGGCCGTTCCTGCAGTTCGATGTCACTCATGGGCGGCTCCTGCGAGGAAAAGGGCAGTGACATGACCGTTGAGCCGGTCACGGACAGCTTCGTTGCACCGCTCGTTGATCCGTTGCTCGACGTGTCGGTTGATGCGATCAGCAATCCATTCGTTGACCATCTCAGTGCCCCAGATAGACTTCAACCACGCGCGGATCGGCCTGCACCTTGTCCATCGGCCCTTCGGCCAGCACCTTGCCCTGGTGCAGCACCGTCACCTTGTGCGCGATGTGCTTCACAAATTCCATGTCGTGCTCGATCACGATCACCGAGCGACCGCGGCTGATGCGGTTGAGCAGTTCGGCGGTTTTTTCTCGCTCGGACATACTCATGCCGGCCACCGGTTCGTCGAGCATCATCAGTTCGGGCTCCTGCATCAGCAGCATGCCGATCTCCAGCCACTGCTTCTGTCCATGCGACAGCAGCTCGGCAGACCGGTCGAGCATCTCGGACAGGAAAATTTCTTCGGCCACTTGCTCCACCCGCTCGATCACATCGGGCGTGCGGCGAAACGCGATCGCGCCGAAGACCGAACGCCCCCGTGGGAAAGAGACTTCCAGGTTCTCGCGCACCGACAGCGTTTCGTAGATGGACGGCGTCTGGAACTTGCGGCCCACACCCGCGCGCACGATGCGGTGTTCGCTCATGCCGGTCAGTTCGATGTCCTTGAAGCGGATGCTGCCGGACGTCGCCTTGGTGCGGCCGCAGATCAAATCCAGCAACGTGGTCTTGCCTGCGCCGTTGGGGCCGATCACCACGCGCAACTCGTTGCGGTCGACGTAGAGATTGAGCTTGTCTACGGCCGTGAAGCCGCCGAATTTCACCGTCAGGTCTTCGATGTACAGCGCGAATTCCGTAGGGTGTTTGCCTGCGCCAATCGGCGTGCCGCCGACGGCCGTGCTGGTTGGCGGCGTCATGCGATCACCTTGGCATCAGAAGTCAGGGCGGCATCCGCCTTGGCCCGCGATTTGAAGAAGCGCGGCCGCACGTAGCTGGCGTACAAGCCGGCCAGCCCATTCGGGAAGGCCATCACCACTGCGATGAACAGGCCGCCCATCAGGAACAGCCACAACTGCGGGAAGGTCTCTGAAAAATAGCTCTTGCCGAAGTTGACCAGCAGCGTGCCGTAGATGGCGCCCAGCAAGGACAGACGCCCGCCCACTGCGGCGTAGATGATCATCTCGATGGACGGCACGATGCCGACAAAGGACGGCGACATGAAGCCCACTTGCAGCGTGAACATCGCCCCGCCGATTGCCGAGAACATCGCCGCCAGGCAGAACACAAAGACCTTGAAACTGGCAACGTCGTAGCCCGAAAAACGCACGCGCTCTTCCTTGTCGCGCATGGCCATCAGCAGCTTGCCCAGTTTGGACGACAGCAGGAAGCGGCCGAGCAGCACACACCCGAACAACAGCCCCGCATTGACGAAGTACAGCGTGAAGCGGGCCGAATCGGTACGGATGTCCCAGCCCAGCAAGGTCTTCAGATCGGTGATGCCGTTCACGCCACCGGTGAGCCCTTGCTGGCCGATGATCAGCACCGACAGGATCAGTGCAATGGCTTGGGTCACGATGGCGAAGTACACGTCGCCCACGCGGCGCTTGAACATCGCCACGCCGATGATGAAGGCCAGCAGCGCAGGGATCAGCGGCACGGCCAGCACCGTGAACAGGAAGCTTTTGAAGGGCACCCACATCCAGGGCAGCTCGGTGATCTGGTTCCAGTCCATGAAGTCGGGAATGCCCGGCGTGGACTGGATCTTGGTGGCTTCCAGGGTGGACGCTTCCAGCTTCAGGAACATCGCCATGCAGTAGCCGCCGATGCCGAAGAACACGCCCTGCCCCAGGCTGAGGATGCCGCCGTAACCCCAGCACATCACCAGGCCGATGGCGACGAAGGCATACGACAGATACTTGCCCACCAGGTTGAGCCGGAACACATCCAGCACCAGCGGGAAGATCACGAAGATCAGTGCAGCCAGGACGGCGATGCCGATGGCGCCTTCGCGGCCGCCGATCACGTTGCGATAGACCGAGTTCATTTGCGCACCTTGATCGAGAAGAGCCCCTGCGGCCGCAGCATCAGGATCAGCACGATGGCCGACAAGGTCAGCACCTTGGCCATCGATCCCGTCATGAAGAATTCCGACACCGACTGCGTCTGCGCGATCAGGAAGGCCGAGGCAATCGTGCCGAGCAAGCTGCTGGCGCCGCCGAAGACCACTGTC
>Ga0308165_1003039_pt1 | contig 18722 bp, 17 predicted proteins | sample PhyWR2_FD_201032 | JGI IMG/M metagenome (GOLD analysis project Ga0308165, IMG submission 201032) | Phyllosphere microbial communities from UC Gill Tract Community Farm, Albany, California, United States - DLSLW.R2 | ecosystem: Host-associated > Plants > Phyllosphere > Unclassified | place: USA...
GTATCATTATCCTGTCATTCATTTTGACCGGCGTGAGTGGATACCTGATTGGCGGTAGCAGCAACTACGCCGCTGAAGTGAATGGCCAGGAAATTAGCCGCGGGCAGTTTGAAAATGCCTTTGCCGGAGAACGTAATCGCATGCAGCAGCAGCTCGGCGACCAGTTTTCTGAGCTTGCAGCGAATGAAGGCTACATGAAAACTTTACGCCAGCAGACAGTCAATCGTCTTATCGACGAAGCGCTGCTGGACCAATACGCCAAACATTTGGGTCTGGGCATCAGTGATGATCAGGTCAAAAAAGCCATTTTCTCCACTCAGGCTTTCCAGACTAACGGCAAATTCGACAACACCCGCTATAACGCTATCGTCAACCAGATGGGGATGACGGCGGATCAGTATGCGCAGGCTCTGCGTAATCAGCTGACTTCGCAGCAGCTGATCAACGCGGTAGTGGGCACTGATTTCATGCTCAAAGGCGAAACCGACGAGCTGGCGGCCCTGGTGTCACAGCAGCGCGTAGTGCGTGCAGCCACGATTGACGTGAATGCCCTGGCGGCAAAACAGCAGGCCAGCGACGAAGAAGTTAAAGCTTATTATGAGCAGAACAAAAACAACTTCACCGCACCTGAGCAATTCCGTGTGAGCTACATCAAGCTGGATGCGGCGACCATGCCGGAAACCGCTTCTGACAGCGATATTCAGTCCTACTACGACCAGCATCAGGATCAGTTCACTCAGGCGCAGCGTAACCGTTACAGCGTGATTCAAACGAAAACGGAAGCCGACGCGAAGGCTGTCGTTGACGAACTCGCGAAAGGCGCAGATTTTGCGGCCGTGGCGAAAGCAAAATCCACCGACATCATCTCTGCAAAAAATGGCGGCGATATGGGTTGGCTTGAAGATGCCACGACGCCAGAAGAGCTGAAAAACGCGGGCCTGAAAGAAAAAGGTCAGCTGTCCGGTGTCATTAAATCCTCCGTAGGTTTCCTGGTTGTGCGTCTGGATGATATCCAGCCTGCAAAAACTAAGCCGCTGGCTGAGGTTAGTGATGATATCGCGGCGAAAGTGAAGCAGGAAAAAGCACTGGACGCGTACTACGCGCTGCAACAGAAAGTGAGCGACGCTGCGAGCAACGACAACGAATCCCTTGCCGGAGCCGAACAAGCCGCGGGTGTTAAAGCTGTCGTGACCGGTTGGTTTGGCCACGATAACCTGCCTGAAGAGCTGAACTTCAAGCCGGTATCTGACGCCATCTTCAACGGTGGTCTGTTGGGTGACAACGGTACGCCGGGCAACAACTCTGACATCATCACAGTCGATGGCGATCGCGCCTTTGTGCTTCGTGTTACCGAACATAAAGCAGAAGCCATCAAACCGCTGGAAGAAGTCAAAGACAAGATTGCTGCTCTGGTGAAACACACCAAAGCGGAACAGCAGGCGAAGCTCGATGCTGAAAAACTGCTGACTGAACTGAAAGCAGGCAAAGGTGACGCAGCGCTGAAAGCGGCAGGTCTGAGCTTCGGTGAAGCAAAAACCTTAAGCCGTACGGGTCAGGATCCAATCAGTCAGGCGGCGTTTGGCCTGAGCCTGCCGGCGAAAGATAAGCCAAGCTATGGCACGGCATCCGACATGCAGGGCAACATCGTTGTGCTGGCGCTGGATGAAGTGAAAGCAGGCACAATGCCGGATGAGCAGAAAAAGGCGATGGTTCAGGGCATCACGCAGAACAACGCCCAGATCGCTTTCGAAGCACTGATGAGCAACCTGCGTAAAGAAGCGAAAATCAAGCTGGGCGATATCATCACTCAGCAGCAGTAATTACGTCGCTGCTCGCAGATTTTCGTAACGCACTGCAATATCTAAAGGCCGCTTTCGCGGCCTTTTCCATTTCTGCAATCTGCCATTTGTCCTTGTTTTGCTCCGGCGTTATTGTCACCTGGCTGTCAACAAACAAGGAGAAAACAGCATGAAACGTGGAATCAAAGCACTTTTTATTACTCTTGCAATCGCAACGACAGGAATGAGCTTCAGCGCTCTGGCGGCGACACCCGCAGCAAAAACGCATGCGGCAGCACCCACGGCTGAATCAACAGCGCCGTCGGCATCTGCATCTGAAAACACCAAGGCGAAGGCAAGCGCCAAAGCGACGGACGAAGAGGGCACGCGGGTCAGCATCAATTCAGCCTCGGCAGAAGATCTGGCCCACGCCATGAACGGTGTTGGGCTGAAAAAAGCGCAGGCGATTATTGCCTATCGCGATGAGTACGGTCCCTTTAAAACCATTGACGATCTTAAGCAAGTCCCCGGTATTGGCAACTCACTGGTTGAGCGTAACCTCACACACTTGACGTTGTAATCACCTAATAGCTTGCAGAGCAGCAAAAATTTGCCAGGATAAAGAGGTCATACCAGTTGTGACCTCTCATCCTATAACAACAGTAAAGGCTATTGCGCTATGCAGACCCAAATTAAAGTTCGTGGTTACCATCTTGATGTTTATCAGCATGTGAATAATGCACGCTATCTGGAGTTCCTGGAGGAAGCGCGTTGGGACGGGCTGGAAAACAGCGAAAGCTTCCAGTGGCTCACGGCGCATAACATTGCTTTTGTGGTTGCTAATATCAATATCAACTATCGCCGTCCTGCTGTGTTAGGCGATAGGCTGACGGTGACGAGCCAGGTGCAGCAGCTAAACGGCAAAAGCGGCGTGCTCAGTCAGGTAGTGACGCTGGATCCCGAAGGGCAGGTTGTGGCGGATGCGTTGATCACTTTCGTCTGTATCGATCTCAAAACGCAGAAAGCGCTGCCGCTGGAAGGAGAGCTACGCGAAAAGCTGGAGTTGATGATCGTATAACATCACTGTGAACGAGGCGGGGCTGTTACGATTTTAAAGACCGTGCTGGCGCGGAAAACCGTTCAACAGCACGGGAGTCAAAGGACGTTATTTCAGCCCTGTTTTGGTTTTCATTGCAGACATTATTGCAGGCTTGTTCGTCAGATAGTGATTGAGCCCATTGGCGCGCAGGTTGCAGGCGGCACATTGTCCACATCCGTCGCCTTTGATCCCGTTATAACAGGTCAGCGTTTCAGTGCGGACCAGTTCCAGTTTTTCCCAGTAATCGGCCAGCGCCCAGGTTTCTGCTTTATCAAGCCACATAAGCGGCGTTTCGAAGCGAATCTCTTTTGCCATACCCAAATCGACGGCGTGGTTGAGTGCTTTAACGAACTCGTCACGACAATCCGGATAGCCGGAGAAATCGGTTTCGCAGACGCCCGTAATAATGGCTTCGGCTTTCACCTGATAAGCATAAATCGCTGTCAGTGTGAGGAACAGAATATTGCGGCCAGGGACGAAAGTATTCGGAATGCCGTCGGCATCGGGTTCGTAGTCGGGCACGGGAATACTGTCTCGGGTGAGGCTACTGACGGCCAGTTCGTTTAAGAGCGTAACGTCCAGGACTTTATGCGCACGTGCACCAAGCTTCAGCGCCAGTTCCCGCGCCACGTCGATTTCTGCGCGATGACGCTGTCCGTAATCAAACGTGACGCAATGCACTTCATCATAGTGATGTAGGGCCTGAATCAGGCAGGTGGTGGAATCTTGTCCTCCGCTAAACACGACGACGGCACGTTTCATAAATAATCTCATCAGTAACGGTAAAGGCGTCATGGTAACGTCTGACGATCGCGCCGACCAGCTTCTTCACGTATTTGGCGCTGGAAGCCACGCCTCTGTGAAATCAAACCAGCCACGGGTATTCAGGCGGATACCGTTCACGCCAGGCGGGGCGCTGATTTGATACTGATAGTTAAACAGCGGCGTCAAAACGGCATTTTCCATCAGGTGCGTGAAGATTGATTTCAGCCCCGCATGTCGCGCTTGTTCATCTGTTTGTGTCTGCACCGCATCCAGCGTCGCCTGTAGATGGGCATATTGCGGGGCGCTTAGCAGGTGCGGCCACAGCGTGTCACAGCGAAGCCATTGCTCCAGCGTATACCCCGGCGCTTCGCCTATCAGCCTGTCGCCCATCATCAGATCGGCATCGGCAAGCGCGCTGCACCCGTCCCAGGTTTTGGCATCATGAAAAACGACCGTCAGACTACAGCCCAGTTTGGCCAGATAACGTTTCAGCTGTTCTGCCATGGTATGGAGTTCAACGGGCAAGTGATAAACCAGGGTCAGTGACTCAGGCAGCGCGACCGTGTTGAGCATCGGCCAGTCGGGAATCGTCCAGCCCGGCAGCAACTCCTGAGCGGGCGTGATCAGGTTTTCATCCAGCGGCAGCGTATGCAAAAGCGTGGTGTGATGGATGATAGTGATAAGCCGCTGCGCCTGAGTTTGGCTAAGACGCGGGCTTTGTTTCAGCGTGAGATAACAGAATCCCAGGCTGGTGCTGCTGCTGACCAAACGTAAATGAGCCAGTTCATCCGGCTCGCCAATGGCGATTTGTACGGGGTGCCGACAGCTGGTACCTAAATCCTGCTCAAACAGTTGCGGGGTGATCCAGAATTCAATGGCCTTCAGCAAAGGGTGGCTCAGGTGGTACTGCTCATGGCTCTCCAGACGGACCAAATCAGGCTCGTACACCGTCAGACGGAACGGACCGCTGCCCGTCAACGGGCGATCGGGATGGGCAAGACGGCTGCAATAACTTGCCAGGCGATGCGCAAGCCAGTAATCCGGCTGATGTAAAACAAACGTCAGGCATTGCGGGTGTGTCACTTCGACGCGCAGTACGCTGTTGAACAATCGGCGCAGCGCGGGGAGGGCGAGCAATTTTATCAGGCTGGACTGGAGTTGCGCAGTTTCGACCTTATCACCGTTGTGCCAGTGCAGCGTCGAGCGAATGTAAAAATGCCAGCGTAACCCGTCGGCCGACACCTCCCAGTGGTGAGCCAGATCGCCCGCGGGTTCACTGCTGTTACCGTTGAATCGCGTCAGTCCTGAGAAGACTTGCCCCACAAGATGCTGCTCTGCCCGCCCCGGTAAAAATCCTGCGTGAAGAGGATCGAGCGAGCGATAGTAAGGAATACGCAACGTGGGCGTATCGTTTTGCCACTGACCACCTAAAAACGGATGCAGCAGCGTGCGGAGTTCCTGCGGCGCAATTTGTGCCAGCTCAAGGGCATTGTGTTGCTGTCCGCTTTTGAGCGCCTCTTCCATCATGATATTGCGCAGCGAGTCCGGTGAGACGTGGAAGGTCAATTCACCCCGTTTGCCGCGTCCGGATTGCGCTCGCCAGCTCAGCCAACCGGCATCCTGGGCCTGTCGCAACAGCGTGCGTACATGCCGTTCGCTGCAAAAGCAGCGGCTGGCCAGTTCGGTCACAGTAATGTGTTGAGTGGCACCCGCAGACGGTTGCCACAGTCGTTGATATTGGTTGAGACGATTTAGCTGGCGCATAATAAACCCGGAACAATTATTGTCATCTATTCACTATTACTTCCGTATATCTCAGGCAATACTGAACCACAAGTTAATCCCATCACATTTCAGGAGTCATCATGGCGCGGCTTGCAGCATTTGATATGGACGGCACGCTTTTAATGCCGGACCACCGCTTAGGGGATAAAACTCTGAGCACGCTGAAGCGCCTGCATGAGCGTGATATCACGCTGACGTTTGCCACCGGTCGTCATGAGCTGGAGATGCGCCATTTGCTGGGGAAGCTGGCGATCGATGCGTTTTTGATAACGGGCAATGGCACACGCATCCATTCAGTTGAAGGTGAGGTATTGCACCGCCAGGATCTGGATCCTGACGTCGCTGATTTAGTGCTGCACAGCACCTGGGAGACTGAGGCGAGTATTCATGTCTTCAATGATACTGGCTGGTTAACGGGTAAAGCGATCCCGGAATTGCTGCACGCCCATGTCTACAGCGGATTTCGCTACCAGCTCACAGACTTGCGCCGTATTCCTGCGCACTCGGTGACGAAAATTTGTTTCTGCGGAGATCACGACGATCTCTGCCGCCTGCGCATTCAGCTTAACGAAGCGCTTGGCAGCCGAGCGCATCTGACGTTTTCGGCGGTGGATTGTCTGGAAGTACTGCCCGTGGGATGCAACAAAGGCTCCGCCCTGGCGGTGCTGAGCGACCACCTGGGCTTAACCCTGCAGGATTGTATGGCGTTCGGCGACGCCATGAACGACCGCGAAATGCTTGGCAGCGTAGGTCGCGGTCTGATTATGGGGAATGCGATGCCGCAGCTTATCGCGGAGCTTTCCCATCTACCGGTTATCGGGCATTGCCGTAACGAAGCGGTGTCCCATTTTTTGACTCATTGGCTGGATCAACCAAACCTCCCGTATTCCCCCGAATAGTGAGACCCTTCCAGCAAGCCAGACTTCGGTCTGGCTTTTTTTTATTTCAGCATCTGCGCAATCTGCGCTTTCCACGGTTCGATATCACCGATATTCGCGTGCACCCATTCTGCGTTGTAATAGGTGTCAAGATAACGCTCACCGCTGTCGCACAGCAGGGCGACGATAGAACCGGTGCGGCCTGCTTCGCGCATCCGTGAAGCCAGGTGCAGTACGCCCCACATATTGGTCCCGGTTGACGCGCCCACTTTGCGGCCAAGCTGCGTTTCCAGCCAGTGCGCCGTCGCCACGCTTGCTGCATCTGGCACGCGCAACATCTCGTCAACCACATCCGGAATGAAAGAAGGCTCAACGCGCGGGCGACCAATCCCTTCGATTTTGCTGCCGACGGGGCTGCGAAGCGTGGCATCGCGGCTCTGCCAGTAATCCATAAACACAGAGTTCTGCGGATCAACCACCATCAGTTGGGTGTCATAGCCCTGGCAGCGGATATAACGGCCAATCGTCGCCGAAGTGCCGCCCGTTCCGGCGCTCATCACGATATACGACGGTTGCGGGTGCGGTTCATTGTTCATCTGGCGGAAAATACTGTCGGCAATGTTGTTATTGCCGCGCCAGTCGGTCGCACGCTCGGCAAAGGTGAACTGGTCCATATAATGGCCGTTCAGCTCACGGGCGAGCATTTCCGAGGCGGCGTAAATCTCGCAGGCGCCTTCCACAAAGTGGCAGCGTCCGCCGTAGAATTCGATCTGTTCAATTTTACGTTTCGCGGTGCAGGAAGGCATCACGGCGATAAACGGCAGGCCAAGCAGGCGCGCGAAATAGGCTTCTGACACGGCGGTGGAACCCGACGACGATTCAATAATCGTCGTGCCTTCTTTGATCCAGCCGTTGCACAAACCATACAAAAACAGCGATCGCGCCAGACGGTGCTTCAGGCTGCCGGTAGGGTGAGTGCTTTCATCTTTTAGATAGAGCTGGATCCCCGCAAAACCCGGCAGCGCGAGACGAATCAGATGCGTGTCTGCCGAACGCTGATAGTCGGCATTTATCTCGCTAATCGCATGTTTGACCCATGTGCTATTCATCGTATGTATCCGTTTGTCATTTTGTGCCCAGCATAGCGAATAGCACGGAAAAAATTGTTGCTATCTGGCCTTTAAAATAGAATGGCAGGAGAAAAATATTCTCTGTGAGGTGGGTATGTTAGATAAAATTGACCGCAAGCTGCTCTCTTTGCTGCAAAAGGACTGCACCCTCTCTTTGCAGGCACTCGCCGATGCCGTTAATCTGACCACTACGCCCTGCTGGAAACGACTCAAACGGCTGGAAGATGACGGCGTTTTGCTCGGGCGCGTGGCCCTGCTTGATCCCGAAAAACTGGGGCTTGGATTGACCGCGTTTGTTCTGATAAAAACGCAGCATCACAGCAGCGACTGGTACTGTCGGTTTGTTACCGAAGTCTCAGAGATGCCAGAGGTGCTCGGATTCTGGCGCATGGCGGGTGAATATGACTATTTGATGCGCGTCCAGGTGGCGGATATGAAACGCTATGATGACTTCTACAAACGGCTGGTCAACAGCGTGCCGGGCCTGTCGGATGTCACCTCGAGTTTCGCCATGGAACAGATAAAATACACCACCGCTTTACCCATTGAATAACTTCCAGGCTTTGCCGGAACAATACCTTCAGGAACTTACCGCGTGCGATTATTTGCTCAATTAAGCTGGTACTTCCGCCGGGAGTGGCGACGCTATCTCGGCGCAGTAGCTCTGCTTATTATCATTGCCATTCTGCAGCTGATTCCGCCCAAAGTGGTGGGGTACGTCGTGGACGGCGTCACGGAACAGCATTACACCACTGCACGGGTGATGATGTGGATTGGTACGCTGGTCCTGACCGCGGTGATCGTCTACTTGCTGCGCTACGTCTGGCGCGTGCTGCTGTTCGGTGCGTCCTATCAGCTGGCCGTCGAGCTGCGCGAGGATTTTTACCGTCAGTTGAGTCGTCAGCACCCTGAGTTTTACCTTCGTCATCGCACCGGCGATCTGATTGCGCGCGCCACCAACGACGTGGATCGCGTGGTCTTTGCCGCCGGGGAAGGCGTCTTAACGCTGGTGGATTCGCTGGTGATGGGCTGCGCGGTGCTGATTGTGATGTCGACGCAAATCAGCTGGCAGCTCACGCTGCTGGCCTTGCTGCCAATGCCGATTATGGCGCTGGCGATCAAGCGTTATGGCGATCAGCTGCACGAGCGTTTCAAGCTGGCGCAGGCGGCGTTTTCGTCGCTGAACGACAGAACCCAGGAGAGCATGACCAGCATCCGGATGATCAAAGCTTTTGGTCTTGAGGATCGCCAGTCGGCGCTGTTTGCCGCGGACGCCGCGGATACCGGCGCGAAAAACCTGCGCGTGGCGCGAATTGACGCCCGGTTTGATCCCACGATTTATATCGCTATCGGTACGGCGAACCTGCTGGCGATCGGCGGCGGAAGCTGGATGGTGGTCAACGGCTCAATGACGCTCGGCCAACTGACCAGCTTTGCCATGTATCTCGGGCTGATGATTTGGCCGATGCTGGCGCTGGCGTGGATGTTTAACATCGTCGAACGCGGTAGCGCGGCGTACAGCCGCATTCGCGCGATGCTTGCCGAAGCGCCGGTCGTTAACGACGGCACCGAATCCGTGCCGGAAGGACGTGGTGTGCTGGACGTGGCGATCCGTGAATTTACCTATCCGCAAACCGAAAATCCGACGCTTGAAAACGTGCATTTCACGTTGCGACCAGGGCAAATGCTGGGGATTTGCGGCCCGACAGGTGCGGGGAAAAGTACCGTGCTGTCACTGATTCAGCGCCACTTTGATGTCACGCAGGGTGAGATTCGTTTTCACGATCTTCCCCTGACGCGCCTGCAGCTCGACGCCTGGCGCAGCCGTCTGGCCGTCGTCAGCCAGACGCCATTTTTATTCTCCGACACGGTGGCGAATAACATTGCGTTAGGCCATCCGAATGCGACTCAGGAAGAAATTGAGCATGTGGCGCGACTTGCCAGCGTCCACGACGATATTCTGCGCCTGCCGCAAGGTTATGAAACCGAAGTCGGCGAGCGCGGCGTGATGCTCTCCGGCGGGCAGAAACAGCGAATTTCCATTGCCCGCGCGTTACTGCTTAACGCCGAAATTTTGATTCTGGACGATGCCCTTTCTGCCGTTGATGGCCGCACAGAGCATCAAATTCTGCACAACCTGCGCCAGTGGGGCGAGGGGCGCACGGTGATTATCAGCGCTCACCGCTTATCGGCACTGACCGAAGCGAATGAAATTTTAGTGATGCAGCATGGGCATATTGCCCAGCGCGGGCATCACGACAAGCTTGCCGATCAGGCGGGCTGGTATCGCGATATGTATCGCTATCAACAGCTGGAAGCGGCCTTAAACGATGCGCCAGATCTGAATGAGGAGGCCACCGATGCGTAAATTCGTGCAACTTTGGCCTACGTTAAAACGCCTGCTGGCATACGGGTCACCGTGGCGTAAACCGCTTTCCATTGCGGTCGTGATGCTGTGGGTCGCGGCGATTGCTGAGGTCAGCGGCCCGCTGCTGATCAGCTATTTTATCGATAACATGGTCGCGAAAAGCTACATGCCGTTGGGGCTGGTGGCCGGGTTGGGTGTTGCCTATATAGGCCTGCAACTGCTGGCTGCCTCGCTGCATTACGCGCAATCGCTGCTGTTTAATGAGGCGGCGGTGGGCGTCGTGCAGCAGTTGCGCACGGATGTTATGGATGCCGCGCTGCGCCAGCCGCTGAGTGAATTCGATACCCAGCCCGTCGGGCAGGTGATTTCGCGCGTCACCAACGACACCGAAGTGATCCGCGATCTGTACGTCACCGTTGTTGCTACGGTTCTGCGCAGCGCAGCGTTAATTGGCGCAATGCTGGTGGCGATGTTCAGCCTCGAATGGCGCATGGCGCTGGTGGCGATCACCATTTTCCCGGCAGTGATGATTGTGATGGTGATTTATCAGCGCTACAGCACGCCTATTGTGCGTCGGTTGCGTGCTTATCTTGCCGATATCAATGACGGCTTTAACGAAGTCATTAACGGCATGAGCGTCATCCAGCAGTTCCGCCAGCAGGGGCGTTTCGGTGAGCGCATGGGCGAGGCAAGCCGCTCACACTACATGGCACGGATGCAAACGCTGCGTCTGGATGGCTTCCTGCTGCGTCCGCTCCTGAGCCTGTTTTCGGCGCTGGTGCTATGCGGCCTGCTGATGCTGTTTGGTTTTGGCTCCGGCGGCACGATTGAAGTCGGCGTGCTGTATGCGTTTATTAGCTATCTGGGGCGTCTTAACGAGCCGCTGATCGAGCTGACCACGCAGCAATCCATGCTGCAACAGGCGGTGGTGGCGGGTGAGCGCGTATTTGAACTGATGGACCGCCCGCGCCAGACCTATGGCGACGATGAGCGCGAGTTGCAAAGCGGCGCAATTGCGATTGAAAACGTCTCCTTCGCCTATCGCGAGGATCGACTGGTGCTCCAGGACATCAACCTAGAAATCCCATCGCGCAGCTTTGTGGCGCTGGTGGGGCATACGGGCAGCGGGAAAAGTACACTTGCGAGCCTGCTGATGGGGAACTATCCCTTAAGCCTGGGTGAAATCCGTATTGATGGCCGACCGCTGGCTTCCCTGAGTCACGCCGTGCTGCGCAAAGGGGTAGCCATGGTGCAGCAGGATCCGGTGGTGATGGCCGATTCGTTCTTTGCCAACGTCACGCTGGGCCGACCGTTCACGGAAGAACAGGTCTGGGAAGTGCTGGAGAAAGTTCAGCTCGCGGATCTGGTTCGCGGCCTGAGTGATGGCATGTTCACGATGCTGGGCGAGCAGGGGAATACGCTTTCCGTCGGGCAGAAACAGCTGTTGGCGCTGGCGCGCGTGCTGATTGAAACGCCGCAGGTGCTGATTCTTGACGAAGCAACCGCCAGCATTGATTCGGGTACAGAGCAGGCCATTCAGCAGGCGCTGGCTGCCGTCAGAGAGCACACTACGCTTGTGGTGATTGCGCACCGTCTTTCGACAATTGTCGACGCGGACACCATCCTGGTGCTGCATCGCGGCCAAGCCGTTGAGCGCGGGAATCACCGCCAACTGCTTGAGGCCAAAGGGCGCTATTGGCAAATGTATCAATTACAGCTCGCCGGTGAAGAGCTGGCCGCCAGCACGCGCGAAGAGGAATCACTGAGCGCCTGATGCACCAGAAGTAAGCACATCGCTAACAGGGATTTTCTGTTGGTGCAAAAATACAACGCATCATGCACTGTCATGGTGCGTTTTTTTTATGTCAGCACAAAATCCCCCCTCGCGTTGCCGCTCCAGCCTGATTTTTTCCCTTTTTCCAACTCTGGCACAGGGCTTGCAATATCTCTTTCGTAAGCGCTGCGGCCATTATTGAATTCTGACTGGAGGGGATCTATGAAGCTGGTTACGGTTGTCATCAAACCATTCAAACTCGAAGACGTGCGTGAAGCGTTGTCTGCAATGGGTATTCAGGGGCTGACGGTTACCGAAGTGAAAGGCTTTGGTCGTCAGAAGGGTCATGCGGAGCTGTACCGTGGAGCAGAATACAGCGTCAACTTCCTGCCTAAAGTGAAGATTGATGTGGCGATTGCAGACGATCAGCTTGATGAAGTGATCGATGTGGTCAGCAAAGCGGCCTACACCGGCAAAATTGGCGACGGCAAAATTTTCGTTGCCGAATTGCAGCGCGTCATTCGCATCCGTACGGGCGAAGCAGACGAAGCGGCACTGTAAGTAACTCCTGGCACACAGTGATAGGGATCGAGAAAATGAAGAAAACAACAATCAAACTGGCTCTGGGGTCTCTGGCACTGCTGCCGGGCCTGGCGATGGCAGCCCCTGCGGTGGCTGATAAAGCCGATAACGCCTTTATGATGATCTGCACCGCACTGGTGCTGTTCATGACTATTCCGGGCATCGCGCTGTTCTACGGCGGTCTGATCCGCGGTAAAAACGTTCTGTCGATGCTGACTCAGGTTGCCGTCACCTTCGCGCTGGTTTGCGTGCTGTGGGTGGTTTACGGTTACTCACTCGCGTTCGGCGAAGGCAACGCCTTCTTCGGCAACTTTAACTGGGTGATGCTGAAAAATATCGAACTGACCGCTTTGATGGGCAGTTTCTATCAGTACATCCATGTCGCGTTCCAGGGCTCATTCGCCGCGATTACGGTTGGCCTGATTGTCGGTGCGCTGGCGGAACGTATTCGCTTCTCCGCGGTGCTCATTTTCGTGGTGGTTTGGCTGACGCTCTCTTACGTGCCAATCGCGCACATGGTTTGGGGCGGCGGTCTGTTGGCTTCCCATGGCGCGCTGGACTTTGCAGGCGGTACGGTTGTCCACATTAACGCCGCGGTAGCAGGCCTGGTGGGTGCATACCTGGTTGGCAAGCGCGTGGGCTTTGGCAAAGAAGCGTTCAAGCCGCACAACCTGCCAATGGTCTTCACCGGTACAGCCATCCTGTACTTTGGCTGGTTTGGCTTCAACGCGGGCTCTGCAAGCGCCGCGAACGAAATCGCCGCTCTGGCGTTTGTGAATACCGTTGTCGCAACCGCTGGCGCAATCCTGTCATGGGTCTTCGGCGAGTGGGTGGTGCGCGGTAAACCGTCTCTGCTGGGCGCTTGTTCCGGTGCGATTGCCGGTCTGGTCGGTATCACGCCAGCCTGTGGTTATGTGGGCGTAGGCGGAGCACTGATCGTCGGTCTGGTTGCGGGTCTGGCGGGTCTGTGGGGCGTGACGGCACTGAAACGTGTTCTGCGTGTCGATGACCCTTGCGACGTATTCGGTGTGCACGGCGTGTGCGGTATCGTCGGTTGCATCATGACCGGTATCTTTGCCTCAACGTCTTTGGGCGGTGTGGGTTATGCAGAAGGTGTGACCATGGGCCATCAGGTTCTGGTTCAACTTGAAAGCATCGGTGTGACGATTATCTGGTCTGGTGTGGTCGCCTTTATCGCGTACAAACTGGCCGATATGACCGTGGGTCTGCGCGTACCGGAAGAGCAAGAACGCGAAGGTCTGGACGTCAACAGCCATGGCGAGAATGCGTATAACGCCTGATAAAAGCAAAAAGGCAACGTCAGTTGCCTTTTTTAATGTTTTCACCCTCTCCTGTGGGAGAGGGAAGGGGTGAGGGCATCAGACCGCACAGGGTCAAAGCAAAAAGGCAACGTCAGTTGCCTTTTTTAATGTTTTCACCCTCTCCCGTGGGAGAGGGAAGGGGTGAGGGCATCAGACCGCACAGGGTCAAAGCAAAAAGGCAACGTCAGTTGCCTTTTTTAATGTCTTCACCCTCTCCTGTGGGAGAGGGTATCAATAAGCTCCTGACTTAACCTCTGTTTCGCATCACGCCTTCCTGCACCGTCGAGGCCACCAGAACGCCATCCTGGGTATAAAACTCACCGCGCACAAAGCCGCGCGCGCTCGACGCCGATGTGCTTTCCACGCTGTACAGCAGCCATTCGTTCATATCAAACGGACGATGGAACCACATGGAGTGGTCGATAGTCGCCACCTGCATTCCTTTTTCCAGGAAGCCCACGCCGTGCGGCTGCAATGCCACTGGCAGGAAATTGAAATCAGAAGCATAACCCAGCAAATACTGATGCACGCGCAGGTCTTCCGGCATCTCACCGTTAGCGCGCATCCACACCTGACGCTTCGGCTCGGCAATATGGCCTTTCATCGGGTTGTGGAATTCGACCGGGCGGATTTCCAGCGGCTTATCGCACAGGAATTTTTCTTTGACCTGCGGTGGCAACAAATGCGCCAGCGCACGCGCGATATCCGTTTCTGATTTCAGCTCATCCGGAGCAGGAGCCAGCGGCATCGTTTTTTGATGCTCATAGCCCGGCTCCGGGGCCTGGAACGAGGCGGTCATATAGAAAATCGGTTTACCGTTTTGAATCGCTGCCACGCGCCGGGCGCTAAAACTGTTGCCGTCGCGCAGGACTTCTACGTCATAAATAATCGGTTTTGCGCTATCGCCCGGACGCAAAAAGTAGCTGTGAAATGAGTGCACCAGACGGTCTGCGGGCACGGTCTCTTTGGCCGCGTACAGCGCCTGACCCACAACCTGACCGCCAAAGACCTGGCGTAAGCCGAGATCTTCGCTCTGTCCGCGGAAGAGTCCTTCCTCAATTTTTTCCAGATTCAGTAATGTCAGCAGATTGTTCAGTGCTTGACTCATAGTCGTCCTCAATAAAGCGCCATCGCGAAAGATACGCTGATTATAACGCAGAATGGGAAGTGGTCCGATGGGTGCAATAATCTGAATAACGAGGCGAAACCAGGCATAAATAAGTGATATGTGCCACACTTAGTCACGTTATGTTTTTGTTAACGACTTCGGGCGGGATCGATCCCGCTTGTGCATTGAAGACAAGGAGAACTCAATGAAACTCGTGCACATGTTAAGTGGTTTAGCGGTAGCGGTTGCTCTGTCTGCGTGTGCAGACAAAAGTGCGGACATTCAGACGCCAGCGCCAAACCCCAATGCGGCTGGGGCGACAACGCAGCCAACCATGCAGCAGCCGAATGTTTCCGGTACGGTTTGGATCCGTCAGAAAGTGGCTTTGCCGCCGGATGCCGTGTTAACCGTGACGCTGTCGGATGCCTCTCTGGCTGACGCACCATCAAAAGTGCTGTCGCAGAAAGCGGTACGAACTGAAGGTAAACAGTCTCCGTTCAGCTTCGTGCTGCCATTTAATCCGGCAGACATTCAGCCGAACGCGCGTATCTTGCTGAGCGCAGCGGTGACCGTGAATGACAAACTGGTGTTTATCACCGATACGGTTCAGCCTGTGATTAATCAGGGTGGGACAAAAGCCGATCTGACGCTGGTGCCTGTTCAGCAGACCGCTGTTCCGATGCAGCAGGGTGGTGGTGCGGCGACAACCGTTCCGTCAACCTCACCAACGCAGGTTAACCCGTCTTCAGCAGTTCCTGCGCCGACACAGTATTAATCTCGTCCCTTGCCCTCTCCTTGCGGGGAGAGGGTTTCAATAAACCCACCGATATTTCTGCATATCAATCTGGCCTTTGCCCGACACCTGTACGCCTTCTGACAGCAACGCCTGGCGTTGACGCTGTAGATCGGGTCCTGCCAGCGAAATCTCACCATGGCGATTCACGACGCGATGCCAGGGTAACGTGCTGCTTTCCGGCAAACGTTTAAGCACACCGCCCACCTGACGCGCCGCGCGTGGCGAACCCGCCAACCGGGCAACGTCGCCATAAGTGGTGACAAATCCTTCCGGAATAGAGGCCACGATTTGCCATACCCGTTGTGGAAACGTGTCGTTATTATCCATTCGTTATTCCTGTCGACGCTTCTCTAAGCGAATATCACCGTCACCAGCGTCCTGTTCATTGCCCCATCCCAGATGGCGATAGAAACCCGCCGCTCGCGTCGTCTTTCCGGTTTCCAGCCAAATCGTGGCGCTGTGTTTGAAAAGCGTCTGCTCTGCAATCTCCACCAGCTTTTTGCCTATCCCCAAACCTTCAAATTGAGGAAGAACAAACGCGGCGAAAAGGCAGTTGTCCTCGGGAATAATCATGGAAAATCCTACGACACGTCCGCTATCCACTGCCACCCATGCGCAGTCAGAATTCAGTATCATAGACGCGATAGCCTCGGGCGTAATGCCCAGCGCCTGCATCTCTTGCGGGTTCATGGCATTTTCAGTGACCGACGTGCGGACGTCGAATAAACCGGGAACATCGCCTGGAACCGCGAGTCTAATCTTTACAGCCATGCCTCATCCTTGCGCTCATTTCATGCCGGGATGACGATAATAGCGGATAAATGATGGGGTTTGTGCAATAAACCATCATCCGGTCGCGGTGAACTTGCAATTGCGATCCTGTGCAGGGATAATGCGCCAGCGCGTTGGGAACAACGCTCGCAATGGGGGCTCTGTTGGTTCTCCCGCAACACTACTCTGTTTACCAGGTCAGATCCGGAAGGAAGCAGCCAAAGCGGATGACGTGTGTGCCGGGATGTAGCTGGCAGGGCCCCCACCCATTTCTGCCTCCCTTAGATTTTCCGCTATTCACCCACAGTCCAAAAAACCTACCGTTCGTGTTTTTGTTATTAACCCTATGTTTAAATGGGTTATGTAATATATCATTCATCCATCTGAAATATTATTGTCATAAACCTGTAATAATAGACTGGCAAATTATTGTTGGGTGTTTTTATTCTGTCATAAGCAAAAAATATATAAGTGGAATGCGCTGATAACTTCGTGTATTAAATAAATAACTTATTCCGAAGGGAAGTTACAAAAATGGTCACTGCGGTACTTAACGTAAAAATAGATGAAGCGTTAAAAGAAAGACTTCGCCATTACGCTGAAGTGAATAACGAGAATCTAAGCGTCACCACAGAAAAACTGCTGCTGCTGGCGTTTGAAGCAGTAGAAGAGGCGGGAGTATCGGAAGAGGATATCGATAATCAGCATACGGAAGAAGAGAGTGTAGCGCCATTTACTCCTAAAGAAATCAAAGCATTACGAAAAATTCTGAAGAAGAGAAAATGAAACAACAACTGTCTAATGCCAGTGACTACAAAGAGGCCTGCGATCTGCTTCGCTCAGGCTATGTAAAACATGTACGTCTTGGCTGGAATGTAGGAAGTGATGAGTTCTTTCGCATTGCGTCCGACTGGTGTGATACCGGCGCAAAAATAAAGAAAGAAGGAGAAAGTTTCGTTATTTCTCTTAAGGGTTTCCCTATTCCTCCTCAGCACTGACAACAAACCTGTGAAAACTGCTGACTGCATGCATTGCAGCCAGCAGTTTTTATTATTTTGATAATCCTATATAACAGCGCGTTTTAAAAAAACGTCTGTTTTATTCAAATTTGCCCAGAGTGGTTTAATTTGCAAAAGCGCTTTTTCAAGTTCCGCGGGATCTAATGAGAAAGGCATCCGCAGGTAGCGATCGAACGCCCCTGAAACACCAAACCGCGTACCCGTGCCCAGATGGATCCCCAGCGCTTCCGCCCGCGCCGCCAGCTGAGTTGCCACCATGCCAGGCAGTTCAACCCAATAAGACAGCCCACCTTCTGGCTCGCAAAATCGCCATTCTGGAAAATGCTCACGCATCAGAGCACTGCATTGGTTTCGGCGTTCAACCAACATTTGTCGTCTTGCGGGCAGAAACGACGCTGAATTCTCAATCAACCAGAGCGTGGCAAGCTGCTCCAGCAAAGGCGAGCCAAGATCGAGCGTATCGCGCGTTTGCGCAAGCGTAGCAATGGTACGCGACGACGCGCGGATCCAGCCAAGGCGCAATCCTCCCCAAAAACTCTTGCCTGCTGAACCAAGCGTAATGACGCTGGCCTGCGGGTTAAAAGCCGCCAGCGGTGGCGGCGGTGGCGCATCAAACCACAGATCAACCATGGTTTCATCGACCACCAGCGTGGTGCGGGTTTGGGCGGCAATATCCGTTATCGTCTGGCGGGTGGCAGCGTCCATGCAACGTCCGGTCGGATTATGGAAATCCGGCATCAGGTAGGCCAGACGTGGTGCGGTTTGCGCCAGCGTGGCGGCAAAACCGTCGGTGTCCCATCCCGATTCCGGCAGCGAGACGCCGACGGGACGACATGATGCCCCCTGAATAGCGGCGATCGCCAGCGGATAGGTGGGGTGATCCACCACCACCCGATCGCCTGGGCCGGTTAGCATTCGCAGCACCAATGCCAGACCGCTGACCGCGCCATTGACGACCATCACTTCATCCGCGCGCGTCGGCAACCCGCGCGCGCTGTAACGTGCGGCAATCGCCTCGCGCAGCGCCAGCAATCCCATCTGATCGTAACCCGTCAGCGACAGATGCTGCGTCATCGCCGTGAGTGCGTGGGTATAAGACTGATGAATTTCCGGTCCGGCGCTGAGCGCGGCGGTGGAGAGATCCAGCGCGGCCGTGATGGCTGCACGAGTCGGAACCGCGTGGCTTTCCGGCAGAATGACTCGCGACCCGCTGCCATGACGACTTTCCAGATAACCCTCGTCGCGCAGATGCGCCAGGGCGCTACTGACGGTCGTACGGCTGACACTTAACGCGCTTGCCAGCTCCCGTTCGCCCGGCAGGCGCGTATCCAGAGCCAGCCTGCCGTCCAGAATGAGCAGGCGCAGCGCATCGGCCAATTGACGCCACAGCGGCGTGCGCGACGAGATTTGCTGCCAGTGACCCAACAGGCGCACCAGCGACTGGCTACCAAAGCGACGTGATGACATATGCAGTCCACTATTTGAAAACTGGACATTAATCATAGGGCCATTTCCGGCGAAGATGAAAGCATAAACTTCAGGAGAAA
>Ga0308165_1003040_pt1 | contig 18718 bp, 15 predicted proteins | sample PhyWR2_FD_201032 | JGI IMG/M metagenome (GOLD analysis project Ga0308165, IMG submission 201032) | Phyllosphere microbial communities from UC Gill Tract Community Farm, Albany, California, United States - DLSLW.R2 | ecosystem: Host-associated > Plants > Phyllosphere > Unclassified | place: USA...
CAGGCTAAATCAACGAATAAAAAAGATATTCTTTTAAAAAGTGTGATGCTCCATGAGGCTGGATTTACACCTTTTATTCCCTTTTATAGAAATTTAAAGCCTGGCGACGTACAACGCAATTATTCGTTTACACATAACGTCAAGGTTGCTGATAGTTGTTACTTGCTCAACAATTATTATCGAGATGTGATGTGGCCTGAAATGCTCAACTCTGAAGTGAAGCCAGTAGGCAGTTATGTCTATAGCGATATCAGTATGTATGTCATGAAAGAAGTGGCAGAACATCAAACTGCTATACCGATGCAAGATTATGTACAGAATAATTTCTATCGACCATTAGGGATGCAGACTGCTGGATATAATCCTAGAGAGCGTTTTTCAAAGTCTCAAATTATACCTACTGAACAGGATACATCTTTTAGAAAGGTACTATTACAAGGTTATGTTCATGATCAGGGAGCTGCTATGGCAGGGGGTGTAGCTGGTCATGCTGGATTATTTGCAACAGCTAATGACTTGGCAATTTATGGACAACTTTTACTAAATAAAGGGGAATATGGTGGAGAGCGATATTTTAAATCAGAGACAGTCGAATTGTTTACGTCAAAGCAGTCTGAATCTAGCCGCCGAGGATTGGGTTTTGATCGTTGGGATCCCAATATCAAAAATGAATACCCTTCAAAATTATCAAATTCAAGTGTCTATGGACATACGGGATACACGGGTACTTGCATTTGGATTGATCCAGCAAATCAGCTGGTCTATATATTTCTGTCCAATCGCGTTCATCCACAAGTTTCTACAAAATTATTGAATCTCAATATTAGAAGTCGCATTCAAGATGCGATTTATGAAGCGATTCTAGAAGGGAAGAAATAATATTTATGAAAAATTACGTTTTACGATTGGCTTTGATATTATCAGTAATTGGAACTGCGAAAGCGCAAGATTACGGATCGATTCATCAGCAGATGATTGTGGTTGATGGCCATAATGATGTGATCATTACCTCGATTTTAAAAGGGCATGATATCAGTCAGCAATTGATGGTAAATCATACAGATATTCCCAGGTTGATTGTGGGCGGAGTGGATGTTCAAGTTTTTGCGGTTTGGTCTGATGATAAAAAATGGAAATCGGGAGCTTTTAAGCATGCCAACGATCAAATTGATGCTCTGGAGAAGGTATTAGATCAAAACCCAGATCAGATCGAAATGGCTAAAAATAGCGATGAAATCGAACGCATTATAAAATCTGGAAAGATTGCTGCGCTCATTGGTATTGAAGGAGGTAATATGATCGAGGCTGATCTGGAAAATCTAGAAGCTCTGTATAAACGAGGCGCACGATATATGACATTGACTTGGAACTACGATTTGTCTTGGGCAACTGCTGCTGCTCAAGAATCTAAAACAAAGTCAAGGGAAGGAAAAGGATTGTCTGCATTGGGCAAAGAGATTATCAGGAGAATGAATAAACTGGGGATGATGGTGGATTTATCCCACGCTGGAGAGCAAACGTTTTATGATGTATTGGAAATCTCCACAAAACCGGTCTTAGTCTCGCATAGTAATTCTTATTCATTGACCCCGCATTTTCGAAATTTGAAGGATGCCCAATTAGAGGCTTTGAAGAAAAATAGGGGAGTCGTTGGCGTTAATTTCTATTCTGGTTTTCTGGATAAAAATTACGAAAAGCGAGTGAAGAAATTATATAAAAAACAATTTGGAAAGCAAGGTAATTATAGTCTTTCTGCTTCAAGTCAGTATGAGCAATTAACAAGTGAGCATAAGCATGTAGCTAATGTATCCATGTCCTTATTATTAGACCATATTGACTATCTAGTAAAAAAGATAGGCATTGATCACGTAGCTATTGGTTCCGATTACGATGGTATTGAATCGACTCCGCAGGGTTTGGAAGATGTCAGCAAATTTCCGAATTTAACTCACGCTCTTTTGAAGAGGGGGTATGACTCATCTGATATTGCAAAGATCATGGGATTAAACTTTTTAAGAATATTAAAAGAGAATGAAAATTAAACTGAGCCATGGTAGCGGGCATAACCGTAGATTAATCCAATATGTAGCACAGCGATAAAATAAAAGGGAAGCAAAAAGCTTCTCTTTTTTGTTTTATGCCTGAATAATTGCATGGCTGCAAATCCACCTAAGCTTCCGCCAATGATGCAATAGGTGAGTAATGTTTTTTCTGAGATTCTGTTGCTTTTATTTTTAGCTTTTTCCTTGTCTATATAAAAGCTTAAAAAGCTGATGAAATTAATAAATAAAAAATAATAGACTGCAATCTTTTCCATGGTCTGTAAAGGTAGGAAATATAAAATCTTATATTTTATTTTACTCCTGTTCTAAACGTGTGAGTTCTTCATAATTATTATTCAGTTTTTTAAGTAATCTTCGATAAACGATTTTGTAATAAAATTTAAAAATAGAAATAAACAAACATGCTACTAAGGTGATCAATACAGCAATAGCAATAACCTTTAAAAAATTTGCTCCCCATTGATTAGTTAGATTGATCTTGCGTATGGCCAATTCTACAAATGATATGAAAAAGGAATACATAATGAAATAGATGTTGAATTTAATGTAATTTTCAACATGTTTTCGTGTTTCTAATATCCTACTCAATAGATTTTTTGTGCTACTGGTGCTCGAGATACTGGTATATGATTTAAAGAAGTTATAGATAAAATATGCTATTGCGCAATAAAAAACTACTTCCGAAGCATAATCTACAAAATGAAAAAACGGTAACTCATTTCTATTTGAACTGGGTAATAGCAAAGATAAAATAATGCCTAAGCTCAGTTCTATGAGACTGATCATAAAGATCCATTTGACGATCGATGTAGAGCTTTTGTGAAGCATGGTTTTAATATCAGTCTGATCTACTTTAATGAAGTTTTCATCCTCTTGCCATTGTTTTTTAAATTGATCCAACTCATCCATTATAAAGCTCCTTTCTTTTTTAAAATCTCTTTTAACTTTGTTTTTGTCCTATTCATTTTTACACGTGCATTTACTTCACTAATTCCTAAGGTCTCAGCAATTTCAGTATAATCTTTATCTTCTAGATAGAGGTATACGAGTGCTTTTTCAATATCATTTAAATGATGTATGGCTTCATATAAATAGCGAAGCTGATCGTCTTTTTGGGGGTCGTATTCTTCATAGGATATCTTTTCTAATGCTTGATCCCAAGGTATGATACTGATCGCTTTTTTCTTGTTTCTAAATAGGGAGATGGCTGTATTCAATCCAATTCTATAGGCCCATGTGCTAAATTTGGCTTCTCCTCTGAATTTGGGATAAGAGTGCCATAGCTGTATCGTTATTTCTTGGAAAAGATCTTTATGTACATCTTCTTGATCTGTGTATATTTTACAGATTTTATGTATAATATTTTGATTTTTTTCTAAAAGGATAACAAACTCTTGTTCCAAATTCATACTTAATGAGTCGATAATTCGCGGTGCTTGTTACAAAATATGGTAAGAATTTTTAATAACCTAAATGTAGAAGTTTAAAAAATGGTAAATTCGTACAATGGCTAAAACAAAATCAGCATATTTCTGTCAAAGTTGTGGATTTGAATCTGCAAAATGGCTGGGACAATGTCCTTCATGTAAACAATGGAATTCTTTAGTGGAGGAAGTTGTCGAGAAATCAGGTTCAAAAGTTCCAGAATGGCGGAGTACTTCGGTGACATCCTCACCTAAACGCGCAAATAAAGCTGCCGTTATCCACGAGATCGTGTATCAAGATGAATCCCGTATCTTAACACCTGATCAGGAATTTAACCGTGTGCTTGGAGGAGGGATTGTTCCGGGGTCTTTGGTCTTGATCGGAGGGGAGCCGGGTATCGGTAAATCGACTTTAATGTTGCAACTCGCGTTATCTATTCCACAGGTGAAGACCTTATATATTTCTGGAGAGGAAAGTGAGCAACAGATCAAAATGCGGGCGGAACGGTTGTCACAATCATCAAATGCAAATTGCTATATCTTAACGGAAACTTCTACTCAGAATATCTTTAAACAGATCGAGGTAGTACAGCCCGATGTGATTGTGATCGACTCCATTCAGACGCTACATTCTTCTCAAATTGAATCTGCCCCCGGGTCGGTATCTCAAGTGCGAGAATGTACTGCTGAGTTGCTGCGTTTTGCAAAAGAAACAAGTACGCCTGTTTTGATTGTTGGTCATATTACTAAAGATGGTTCTATCGCAGGTCCCAAAGTATTGGAACATATGGTCGATACGGTATTGCAATTTGAAGGTGATCGACATCATGTATACCGGATTTTGCGAGCCGTGAAAAATCGTTTTGGTTCTGCCTCCGAACTAGGGATATATGAAATGCAAGGATCGGGACTGCGAGAGGTTTCTAATCCTTCTGAAATCATGATTTCGCAACGAGATGCTCCGGTTAGTGGGGTTTCTATTGCGGCGATGTTAGAGGGTGCACGCCCTATGATGATCGAAGTGCAAGCATTGGTCAGTAATTCTGCATTTGGAAACCCACAGCGTACCTCTACTGGATTTGATACCAAAAGATTGAGTATGTTGCTTGCTGTACTGGAAAAGCGCTTTGGTTTTAGGTTGAGCGCGCAAGACGTTTTCTTAAATATTGCTGGCGGATTGCGTGTGGAAGACCCTGCCATAGATTTGGCTGTGATCGTTGCTATTATTTCATCACAACAGGATATTGCTGTAAAAACGAATATCACATTTGCGGGAGAAGTGGGGCTTTCAGGAGAAATTCGTGCCGTAAATCGCATCGAGCAACGCATTGCTGAGGCTGAGAAACTGGGATTTGAAGGTATTTTTATATCGAAGTTTAATACCAAAGGATTGGATCCTAAAAAGTATAATATCGCGATTCGCCCTGTGGCAACATTAGAAGATGTATTTAGAGCCTTGTTTGGATAAGAACAGGAGATATGGTTATAACATACAAAGGAGCGCTTCATAAGCGCTCCTTTGTATGTTATAGATCAAAATTACTTTAGTACTTCTTTCAATTTGTTGTTTAAGTCTTCTCCATGGAGATTTCGTGCAATAATTTTTCCTGTAGGGTCTATTAAAACATTTTGTGGAATAGATTTGACCCCATACAATGTCCCTACATTATTTTGCCAACGTTGTAAGTCGGAGACATGCTTCCAATGTAATTGATCGGTATGGATAGCTTTGATCCACGAGTTTCGATCTCTATCAAAGGATATTCCTAAAATCTCAAAATTTTTGTCTTTAAAGGCCGCATACGTTTTAACTAGATCAGGACTTTCTACTCGACAATCTGGACACCAAGATGCCCAAAAGTCCAACAGCACATATTGACCTTTAAAGTCAGATAAGCTCACGGGATTGCCTGTGGTATCATTTTGCGTGAATGCTGGTGCTTGTTTGCCTATTTCTACCGTAGACAGCGCTTTTAGATATGCTTTAAACTCTTTGCCATCCTTGGAGTTTTTTACCTTTTTACCTAGTGTATTATACAGATTCTGTAATTCTGCATACTCGGGAGTATAACCACCAACTCTTCTCAAATCAATTAATGAGGAAACGGAATCAGGATTTGCTTTGACGCGGGCAATGTAATCCGCTTTCGTGAGTTCCTTTTTTTGAGCTACAGCCAATAATGGTAAGCAGAAAAGGAAATATAAAAATATTTTTTTCATTGTTATTTACGAATTTAGATTACAAATATAATATAATCTATTAATTAGGTAGATTATATTATATTTTTATACATTTATTTTACAATTGTCCATTAACTGTTGCAAAATATTATTTTAGCATTTTATTCTAACTAGCTATGAATTCAAAATTTCAATCTAAGCTTCCTGAGGTGGGTACGACCATATTTAGTAAAATGTCTGCATTAGCACAACAATATGGGGCATTAAATTTGGCACAAGGATTTCCTGATTACGATACTGACCCTGATTTGATTGATTTGGTACACACGTATATGCATACAGGATTTAATCAATATGCGCTAATGCCTGGCGTTTTACCGTTACGTGAAAAAATAGCAGAAAAAGTTTGGAATACACATCAGGTGCATGTCGATGTTAATGATGAGATAACAGTTACATCAGGGGGGACACAAGCTATTTTTACGGCTATTGCTACAGTTGTGAACATAGGTGATGAAGTACTGATTTTTGAACCTGCCTACGACTGCTATGCTCCAACGGTTAAATTATTTGGAGGGAAGGTAATTCCCATAACCCTGTTGGCGCCAGATTTTGCGATCGACTGGGATTATGTGAAGAGTTTAGTCAATGGCAAAACGAAATTGATCATTATTAATAATCCGAATAATCCGACTGGTAGGCAGCTACAACGAGCTGATATTGATGCTTTGACAGCTATTGTTACTTCATCTAATGCATTTATTTTAAGTGATGAGGTATATGAACATCTTGTATTTGACGGTAGAGCGCCAATTTCTTTAGTGGCTTATCCAGTATTGCGGGAAAGAAGTTTTGTGATCGCGTCATTTGGGAAATTATTTCATGTTACGGGCTGGAAAGTAGGTTACTGCATTGCGCCTGTCGAGTTAACACGAGAATTCAGAAAAATTCATCAATATAATGTATTCAGTGTCAATGGGGCAGTGCAAATGGCACTTGCTAAGTATCTGGAAGAAACGAATCGCTATTTAAATTTGGGTCATTTTTTTGAAGAGAAGAGGAATTACTTGGTAAAGGGTATAGCAAATTCAAAATTTACTGTTTTACCGAGTGAAGGAACCTATTTTATAAATGTTGACTATGGTACTATTTCATCTGAGCATGACTTAACTTATGCCGAAAGATTGGTGGTTGAAAACAAAGTTGCACTGATCCCTATTTCTGCTTTTTATACATCGAATTTGGATCAATATATTTTGAGAATTTGTTTTGCTAAAAGAACAGAAACACTCACACAAGCAATTGACTTACTTAATAATATCTAGAGGAATGAAGATATAAACGTTTTAGCAATCGTGTGCATTTGCATTTTTGCTATAAACGTTTTAAAATCTTACAAAAAATGGTGGATAAGCTACAATATTTTATAAATTTGTAATTCACCCTATCAATACTATATTCTAATAATGGCTAGATTAAATTTATTGGAAGCAACACGCTTTGAAAAAGTTCCTGTAAGTGTGTATCCTGACCCAAGCACAGCTTCCAAAGTTGTTGCAAAGCGAATTGCGGATATTATCCGTAATAAGCAAAAAAATGGCGAAAATGCAATTTTAGGTCTTGCTACTGGTGCAACACCCGTTAAAGTTTATGCTGAATTAATCCGTTTACATCAAGAGGAAGGTCTAAGTTTTAAAAATGTGATCACATTTAACTTAGATGAGTACTACCCTATGCAACCGGATGCAGCACAAAGCTATGTGACCTTCATGAATAAAAATTTATTTGATCACGTTGACATTGAACGATCAAATATCAATATTCCTGATGGAACATTAGCAACCGACCTCATTAATGCAGCATGCGAGGCATATGAGCAAAAGATTACTGATTTAGGTGGTTTAGATATTCAAATTTTAGGAATTGGACGAACAGGTCACATTGGTTTCAATGAACCGGGATCTGCTCCTAACTCGGGTACACGTGTTGTTACTTTAGATGATTTAACACGTCGTGATGCTTCACGTGATTTTGGAGGTAAAGAGAATGTACCACGTAAGGCAATTACGATGGGTGTTGGTACTATTTTCAAAGCTAGAGAAATTATTTTGATGGCTTGGAGTGGCAACAAGGCTGAAATCATCAAGAAAGCTGTGGAAGGTGAAATTTCATCAGAAATTCCGGCAACTTACTTGCAATTATCCGATCATGTTGAATTCATTTTAGATACAGATTCGGCTTCTTTGTTAACAAGATTTGATTTGCCTTGGTTAGCAGAAGATATTGAGTGGACTCCTGTTTTAGTAAAAAAAGCAGTCGTTTGGTTATCTTTAGAAGTGAAAAAACCGATCCTGAAATTAACAGAAGAGGATTATAACAATCATGGTATGGCTAAGTTAGTGACTCAAACAGGTCCTGCTTATAATATCAATATTCGCATTTTCAATGAATTACAGCATACCATCACGGGCTGGCCAGGAGGAAAACCTAATGTTGATGATTCGCAAAGACCTGAACGTGCTAATCCTGCAAAGAAAACATCAATTGTTTTTTCACCCCATCCAGATGACGATGTGATCTCTATGGGTGGTACCTTTATCCGTCTAGCGGATCAAGGTCATGATGTACACGTTGCGTATCAAACATGTGGTAATACTGCTGTTTGGGATGATGATGTGATTCGTTATTTGGAGTTTGCAGAAGATTTTGCAAAAGAGATGGGTATTGATGCATCTAAAATTGCTGCTTTGTATAAAGAAAGCCGCGATATTTTTGCTACTAAGAAGCCTAATCAAATTGATACAGAGATTGTTCGCAAAATAAAAGCTTTAATTCGTAAAGGTGAGGCTATTGCTGGAGCTCGTTTTGTAGGTCTACCAGATGCCAATATTCATTTCCAAGATTTGCCATTCTACGATAGACAGAAGTTTTCTAAGGATGTTTCTTTTGAAGATGATATCCAACAAACCATGGAGTTGCTACGTCAAGTAAAACCACATCAAGTATTTGCTGCTGGTGACTTTGCAGACCCACATGGTACACATAAAGTTTGTTTTAACATTCTTTATGAAGCATTGAGACGCTTAAAAGCTACTGATGAGTGGACAAAAGATTGTTGGTTATGGTTATACCGCGGAGCTTGGCATGAATATCCTATCCATGAAATCGAAATGGCTGTACCTTTATCTCCACAAGAGGTGTACCGTAAACGTTTAGCGATTTTTAAACATCAGTCTCAAAAAGATCTTCCAGTTTTCCCTGGAGATGATCCTCGCGAATTTTGGGTACGTGCAGAAGACCGTACAAGTGAAACGGCAGAATTATATGATCAATTGGGACTTGCAAACTACGAAGCAATCGAGGCTTTCGTAAGATGGGAATTCTAATTAGATTTATATCTATAAGCAGTCGATCCTTAAAAACTCAATTTTAAGGATCGACTGTTTTTTTTGGTGCTATTAAGCAATAGAATTAAAATATCTTAATTTATTAATAGGACGATTTTGTGCTAAATTAAGATGCTGGGAATATCTTTAGTTGCCGCATAATTTTCTATGAAAACTACAAATAAATATCTTAATGCATTGGGTGTGTAGCCAAAGAATTTTTTAAAAGCTGTTGTAAAATGGGTGGCATGCTTGTAACCCAGCTGCTGACTGATCGCACTAATCTTAAGATCTCTTTCTTTAATCATTTGTTTAGCCTTATGCATTTTGCATTCGACAATAAAATTGAATACAGTCTTACCATAAAATTGCTTAAAATGCTTTTTGAGATATTGTTCATTGGTGCCGACAGTTCTGGCCAATTGAGGAATCGTGAAGTTCTGATTCAAATTGGACTCAATCAATTCTTTGGCGACTTTTATTTTTTCCATATCGATCACTCTCAATCGAATATTTCCGGGTTCAGATAATAACTCTAAATATGCAACTAGTTTACAGAATATGTTCAGGGATTTGGCTTTGTAAAATGTCGGTATAAGAGCATCTGGAAATTTCGAGTTGATCAGGTCCATCGCGGTGCTATATAGCGATGGGGAATTAAACGTTCTTAATATAGATGAAGATCGAAAGCTTTTTTCTATCTTTTGTTGATGATCGAGCTCAATCTCACTGTGCTGCAGAAATCCAGTTTTAAAAGTCAATATAAAAACCTTAGCGTCTTTTTCTTGCGCGATCAGATAGAGATCTGCACCCTGCGAATAATAAAAACAAGAATGTTGTTCTTTAAGTTCGACCTCCTGTTGATCCAGGATAACAGTACTATTTTTAGCAATTGAAATGATAAGAATAGAACTGTTCTTCTCCGTTTTGATTCGTGAAAAATTATCGCTTAAAGCTAAAAAATTCACTTCATAATTTATATGACTGTATAAGAAGATTATTCCGTTCACTTGATTTATGGTGCGTTTATTAAAATTATGATCAGTTAATTTCGGATTGTTAAGCTTCTTTTTCGGATATCGTAACTCCACTATTTATAATTAATCTAATTTTACAATCGTTTATTTAGATTCGTTCTAAAGTCAAAGATATAAATTTTTACATGTATTAACTAAAAAAGTCAAGGATGATAAAATATTACTTTTCAATTTTACTGCTCCTAATAACTTATTCGTCGGAATTGTGTGCGCAGACTCATGTTACATTGGTCGGACGTGTTTTGGAGCAGCAAACTGACGAACCGATAAGAGGTGTATCTGTTTCGGTTAAAGGAAATGATCGATCAGGAGCTGTGATTACTGGTTCTCAAGGTACTTTTCGGATTCTTGCACATCAAGGACAAAAATTGATTGTATCGCATGTAGGATATTTGCCAACAGAAATTTTTATTGATAAAGATTGGTCAAATCGAGTTATTTACCTGATGAAGGATAATACATTGCTCTCGGAAGTGGTTGTTACAGGAGCACTTGGGATTAAAAGGCAATCAAGAGAGTTGGGTACATCTGCACAGACTGTCAATAATGAAGATCTTAATTTAGGAAAGGTTGTGAATCCATTGTTAGCATTGTCAAGTAAGGTTGCTGGATTGCGTATAAACGCTACAGATCTTACAACGGGCAAAACTGATCCGGGAATTCAGATCAGACTAAGAGGTACACGTTCTTTAAACCGGTCAAAAAATGACCCTTTATATGTGGTTGATGGTGTTCCACTACCGGATATAACTCGCATAAATCCTAATGATATACAGGATATCACTGTCCTTAAAGGAGCAAATGCTGCTGCACTTTATGGATCTGAAGGTGTTAATGGCGCTATTATGATCACAACAAAATCGGGAAAATCTGATAGAGGTCAAATTAATTTTAGCAATAGCACAACTTTCTCCAACGTGTTCTTATTGCCACCAGCTCAAGTGACATTTGGTCAAGGACAGAATGGAATTTATAGTCCTGTTGCTAATGAATCTTGGGGTGATAAATTTAATGGTGAAGTGCGGGATTTTGGTCTTCCGATTAATGGTGTACAACCGACTAAGCGATATGAAGTGCCTAGTAAAGATAATCGTTTAGGATTTTTTGATACCGGTATTACAATCCAAAATGATCTATCGTTTTCCGGTGGAGATACTGAAAGTTCATATTTTATGTCCTTACAGGATGTTCGTGTAAAGGGAATTATTCCTGGGGATAAATCCAGTCGTACCGGAGCTCGATTTAATGGTTCTCGTCGTTTTAATAGACTGAATACATCGTTTAATGTAAATTATGTATTTTTCAAGAACAATACAACAAGTGACGGTCCTTGGCTTTCTGCTTATACTCAGCCTGCAAATATCGATTATAAAGGCGCTAGAAATTGGGAAGATCCAAGTTCTCCAAATCACCCCTTAAATTGGTACAACCCAGTTGCGAGTACTAGAAATCCAATTTTTATGGCTGATAATAATAGAAATACATCAGATCAACATACTTTAAACTCAAAATTAGAATTTAATTATGAATTTGCAGATTGGTTTGATGCAACTTACCGAACTGGTCTCTATTTCCAGTCTGAGCCAGGACGTGTGACAAATCGGAAATTAACATCAAGCGTAGCAACAAGGAATATCAATGGATCTGTGAATGATACCCATTCTGGATTTACAAGATTCAATAATGACTTGATTTTGAATTTCCATAAGGATTTTGGTGACTTCTCTACTAAATTATTAGTTGGTCAAAATGTCAGAATGGATGACAGAAAACAGATAAATGTAAGTGCATCCAACTTATTGTTTGAAGATATCTATAATCAGGGATCTAGAACGGGAGAGTTAACTGGAGGTTCTACAATAACAAAATACCGCTCATTGGCAACATATGGAGAGTTTACCGCGGGTTATAAAAATTATTTGTTTTTGACTTTGACAGGAAGAAATGATAAAGTTTCTGTTCTTGATCCCAATAATAATAGTTACTTCTCACCAGGTATAAGTTCTTCTTTTGTATTTACAGATGCAATCGAAAGTCTGAAAAATAACAGCGTATTAAATTATGGACGAGTTTATACATCTTATAATAAGACGGGCAACGTTACATTGGATCCTTATAGATTAAATCTAACCTATAGTCAGACCGCAGGATTTCCCTATGGAAGTTTGGTGGGATTTACACCTTCTCTTTCAGAACCCAATTTGTTAATTAAACCTGAGTTTGTAAAGTCTTATGAAGTAGGCCTTCAACTTGGATTCTTTAATAATAGATTAAGTACTGATATTGCTTATGCACATTCCGATTCTGATGGACAGATTTTTAATGCGGGTATATCAAGTGCAACAGGTTTTAATTCTACCATAGTCAATGCAGGACAAATGATCAATAAAACTCTCGAAGTTATGATCAATGGAACTGTAATTAAAAATGATAAATTGAAGTTAGATTTAGGCTTTAATTTTAGTTACACAGATACTAAAGCCAAAAATCTATTTGCAGGGGATGAATTTAACATCTTTAGACAAGCATATGCTCTAAAGGATTATCAGTATCCAACACTTCGCATGACCGACTTTTTGAAAGAAGATGGTAAAATAGTGCTAGATAAGGATGGAAACGTTATTCCTTCAGATGAAGAGGTTGTATTGGGTACGATGGTTCCTCCATATCTTTTTGGTTTTTCCACAAAACTGTCTTATCAGTCATTTACTCTAGGTTTTCAAATAGATTCAAGATTAGGAAGTTGGATGTACTCAGAAGTATTTCCAAGAATGTATGCGGCTGGAACACATATAGAGACGGTGAAATATGATAGACAACCGTTTATCATGCCTAATTCGATGATTCGCCTTGCTGATGGAAGTGTTGTGGACAATACCGATGTATATTCAAAAGGTGACAAAGCTTGGTGGACTGCTTATGGCAATATCCAGACAACTACTGCTGCGAAAGCTGACTATTTGAAATTAAGAGAGCTTTATGTTGGATATGATTTGCCAGCAAAGTTTTTAGCAGGACAAAAATTGTTTAAAAAAGCAAGTATAGGTTTTGTTGGTAACAACTTGTTCATCATTAGACATTCTTCCAATAAAATTGGTGATCCCGAAGCACTGTATAATCAAACGGACGGTTATTCTAGTTTTAGACAAATCCCAACTTCGCGATCAATGGGATTCAATATTAATATGACTTTTTAAAAATACGATAATGAAATACAACATGATAAAGATAGGGTTGATGAGTTTTTTATTATTCGCATCGACCTCTTGCAAAGATTTTTTAGATGTAAATGTTAATCCGAATTCACCAATTAAGGAAAACTTAAGTTTGAATGCCAAACTTCCTGCGGCATTGGTGACATCAGCTGCCTATGAAGCTACTCAATTAAACCTGATCGGTGGTCTTTGGGGAGGATATTGGGGTACTTCAAATGAAGGAATTAGTTCTTTCGGATCTCTTAAAATGTATAATGGTCCAGCCATTAGAGATACTCGTGATGGATTAGCCGTTTGGGAATCGACATATAATAATCTGTTTTATTATAAAGAAATATTAGAACAGGCGGAAATAGAAGATGCTCAATTTTATTCAGGAATAGCCAAGATTATGATGGGCTATCACTTCTTTATCCTTGTTGATTTCTATAATAATGTGCCTTATGAGGATGCCTTAAAAGGATCTGCGATTTTGCACCCAAGCTATGAATCTGGAAAAGATGTGTACAAAAAATCTATAGATCTGATTACTCAAGGTATAGAATCCATTAAAGTTGCGTCTTTGCTTCCGGCAAATGATGATGTATTATTCAAAGGGAATAAAACGAAATGGGCAAAATTTGGAAATACGCTGAAATTAAGAGCGTTGTTAAGACAGTCTGAAGTTGCTAGTCAAGCATCCTATATTACTGAGGAAATCGCTAAAATTGTACAGGAAGGTTCTGGTTTTTTAGAAGAAGATGCTAGTGTAAATCCAGGTTTCTTGAATACAGCTTCGAAGATAAATCCATTTTACGAAACCTACTATCGTAATAATTCTGGAGTGGCTGTAGCTAATTATGCGAATATACGTCCTAGTCAATATCTTATTGGAAAATATAAAGAGTTCAATGATCCGCGATTGGGGCAAAATTATGTGAGCATAAATGGAGATTTTAAAGGGGTTATTTTCGGTGAAAATATGATAAAAGATGAATATGCAGCAGTTAATACTTCAGCTTTAAAAGGACCAAATGAAAATGGAAATCAACCCGCTGGAATCATTAAATCTTTCAATCAGTCTATTGTTTTAATCTCTTTGGCAGAATCTAATTTCTTACGTGCAGAAGCGGTTGAAAGAGATTGGATAACAGGTATAGCAAGTCAGTTGTATCAAAGTGGTATACAAGCATCGTTTAATTATTTATTCAATGTTACTCATTATAATATACAATCTTATATCAATCAGACTAATGTGAATTATGCGTCTGCGACGAACAAGATCGAGCGTATTATCACACAGAAATGGTTATCCTTAAATAATATTAATAACATTCAATCATGGAATGATTTTAGAAGACTGGGATATCCTAACTTTCCTAACTCCGTGTCTTCTCCAGTACCTAATGGGTATCCATTGCGTTTTATGTATCCTGAAACAGAGATCAATACGAATAACCAAAATGTAGTGAGCCAGGGAGACAATGGAGTTTTGACCAATAGGGTATGGTGGGACGCGAATTAAGTATTTCTGATTAAAAAATACTTTCCTAATGAATAGCCGGAGAGATTGTGATCGGGTGATGTTACCTTCCAGATGGGGGAGATTAAATAAAAAATGAAATACTTCCTATATGAATACAAAAAGCCAATCGATTACGATTGGCTTTTTGTATGTTGAAAACATTTAATTTCTAATCAGCTTTACTTGGGAAAATATTTCCAATGATCATTTCAAGTACAGCTACAACAATAGCAAAGAGTGCTGCTGTCCAAAAACCTGACACATCAAATTTGGAACCTAATAGGGAATCGGTTAATAAAATCATAAGAACAGTAATGATAAAAGAAACCAGACCCAAAGTCAACCAATTTAATGGAAAGGTGAACAATCTTAAAATAGAACCAACTGTTGCATTAACAAATCCAATAACAAGACCTGTAATGATAGCCCAAAGAAAGCTAGCAACATGTACTCCCGGTGAAATGTAGGCTGCTATTGCAATCACTACACCTGTAATAAGTAGGCTAATAATGAATTTCATGATAGTTATAATTTTAGTTAATTCCTGACAAATTTATAACAAATGCGGTGCCAAATGAGAAACAATAGGATATCATGATTATTGATTGTAGTTTATAAAAATGTTTTCCTAATATTAGGCTGATCATATTTAATTTCATTATGTTATGCAGGCATAATATATTTTTCGTAAATTCACATAAACAATTATAATATAGACAGTATGAAAAAAATAATTATGATGCTCATGATGGTCTTTACATCAGTAGCAATTTTTGCCCAATCTGATCCTATTATTGGTAAATGGCAAAACCCTAGTGGGGAAGGAAGAATCGAAATCTATAAAAAAGGTGATAAGTATTATGGTAAACTATATTGGTTGAAGGAACCTAATGATGCTCATGGAAATCTCAAAAAGGATGTGAAAAATCCTGAAAAAAGCTTACAAAGTAGACAGATTCAAGGATTGGAAATCTTAACTAATTTTTCGAAAGACGGAAATTCTTTTGTGGATGGTAAAATCTATGATCCAAAATCTGGAAAAACATATAGCTGTAAGATGACACTACAAGGAGCAGATAAGCTCGATATACGTGGTTATGTTGGGGTGAGCTTATTTGGGCGGACAGAAACTTGGAAAAAGATTAATTAATACTTTAGGTAAAAAAGAAAAGCGTCACTTTTTAAGGGCGCTTTTCTTTTTTGAGGTCTTAATTTTTTAAAAACATTGTATAATTAATTTAATAGCAGTAATTTCAGCAATCTAAATACTAACAATACAATTGCTATGGCTGTTAAGATGTCCTATTCAGAGAATATAAAGCTTGCTTTGCAATCTATTGTAAGCAATAAGCTGCGGACATTTTTGACGGCACTCATTATTGCGATCGGTATCACTGCTCTGATTGGCGTGCTTACATCCATAGACGCCATTAAGTCCTCGCTGACAGATTCTTTTTCTTCAATGGGCTCTAACTCCTTCAATATCCGAAACCGTGGTTTAAATGTACGGATCGGTAATAGTGGGGAGCAGTCAAAGGTATACTCTTCCATTACCTATCGTGAAGCTGCCAGTTTTAAAGAGGCATTTAAATTTGATGCGGTTACTTCGATTAGCGTCAATGTTTCTTGGGCTGCAACAGCAAAATATAAATCAGAAAAAACAAATCCTAATATTGGTGTGATCGGTTCAGATGAATCCTACCTAAAAACATCTGGATATAGTGTCGCATTAGGTCGTAATTTCACTAATCGTGAGGTTTATAATGGTAGCTCCGTCGTCATGATTGGTGACGAGATCTATCAAAAATTATTTAAAGGAACAATCAACCCCATCGGAGAATTTATGACGATCGGTGGCGTTCGCTACCAGGTGATCGGGGTATTGAAAAGTAAGGGGTCTAGTGCAGGCATGGGTGCCGATAAAGCCTGTCTTATTCCTTTGCTAAAAGCAAGGACAGTAATGGGTGGTCAGAACCCTTCTTATACCATTACGGTATCGGCCAATGATCCTATTCGGTTGGAAGCTGCTGTCGGAGAGGCGACCATTGCTTTTCGAAATATTAGAGGATTGACAGCCAAACAGGCATCCGATTTTGAGATCACGAAATCAGACGCAGTTGCCCAGATTTTATTGCAAAATATGGTGATTGTAACGATGGGAGCGGTAGTTATTGCATTGATTACATTAATAGGTGCCTCCATTGGTTTGATGAATATTATGTTGGTATCTGTTACTGAGCGCACACGTGAGATCGGTATCCGTAAAGCAATTGGAGCTACACCCTCTGTGATACGAAAACAATTTTTAATCGAAGCGGTCGTCATCTGCCTGATCGGTGGAGCAGCAGGGATTCTGTTGGGTATCGTCATAGGGAATGTCTTGGCATTACAATTAGGGGCTTCTTTTATTGTTCCATGGAACTGGATTATATTAGGTTTTACTGTCTGTATCCTTGTTGGAATGCTCTCAGGTTATTATCCCGCTTCTAAAGCATCAAAATTAGATCCTGTGGAAGCTTTGCGTTATGAATAGTGAAATTTGTGCAAACGGTTTCACATGCTATTGAGGCATTAATAACATAAACTTCATTTATACGTGGAGTAAATACTCTTTTAAAATCTTATTATTGTATAAAATTTTGAATTATTATGTATAAAACTCTTCAACCTGCGTTGCAGAAAGAATTAGCAGCTATCAAAGAAGCTGGTTTGTATAAAGAAGAACGCGTAATTACTACGCCCCAAGGTGCTGATATTAAAGTGAGCACTGGTGAAGATGTCATCAATTTTTGTGCAAATAACTATTTAGGATTATCATCACATCCCAAAGTGACAGAAGCTGCAAAAAGAGCAATTGATTCACATGGCTATGGTATGTCTTCAGTACGTTTCATTTGTGGAACACAGGATATTCACAAAGAGTTGGAGGCAAAAATTTCTCAATTTTTAGGAACAGAAGATACCATTTTATATGCAGCGGCATTTGATGCTAATGGCGGTGTTTTTGAGCCATTATTTGGAGTTGAAGATGCGATTATTTCTGATGAATTGAATCATGCTTCAATCATTGATGGTGTTCGTTTATGTAAAGCACAGCGTTTCCGTTATAAAAATGCAGATATGGCAGATTTGGAGGCGCAATTACAAGCTGCTTCTGGAGCACGTCATCGTATTATTGTGACTGATGGTGCCTTTTCTATGGATGGATCAGTAGCGCCCTTAGATCAAATCTGTGATCTCGCAGATAAGTACGAAGCATTGGTGATGATCGATGAATCACATTGTACTGGTTTTGTTGGAAAAACAGGCCGTGGAACTCATGAATTATACCATGTAATTGATCGCGTTGATATCATTACTGGAACATTGGGTAAAGCATTGGGTGGAGCATCTGGTGGTTTTACTTCTGGTCGTAAAGAAATCATTGATATGTTGCGTCAGCGTTCTCGTCCCTATTTATTTTCGAATACATTAGCACCAGCGATCGCGGGAGCTTCTGTAGCGGTATTGGATATGTTGAGCGAGACGACAGACTTACGTGATAAATTAGAATCAAATACGGTATATTTCCGTGAAAAAATGACAGCAGCAGGCTTTGATATTAAGCCTGGATTCCATCCTATTGTCCCTGTAATGTTGTATGATGCAAAATTGGCTCAAGAATTTGCAACAAGAATGCTGGCTGAAGGAATTTATGTAATTGGATTCTATTACCCAGTGGTTCCACAAGGAAAAGCGCGCATTCGTGTCCAAATTTCAGCAGGTCATGAGCTTAGTCATTTGGATAAAGCAATAGCTGCATTCACGAAAGTTGGAAAAGATTTAGGTGTAATCAAATAAAATACACATAGTTATATGAATTTATGGTGCAAAATACTTATCTTTGCACCCTGAATTTAAAACAAATT
>Ga0308165_1003044_pt1 | contig 18708 bp, 16 predicted proteins | sample PhyWR2_FD_201032 | JGI IMG/M metagenome (GOLD analysis project Ga0308165, IMG submission 201032) | Phyllosphere microbial communities from UC Gill Tract Community Farm, Albany, California, United States - DLSLW.R2 | ecosystem: Host-associated > Plants > Phyllosphere > Unclassified | place: USA...
CCTTTTTTCTTCGTTGCTTGATCCATGAAGTATTTGATCATCGTAGCCGTTGTTTCATAATCGGCGATAACCCCATCTTTCATCGGGCGTCGTGCCGTCACGTTTCCCGGTGTCCGTCCAATCATGTTTTTTGCTGCATTACCTACTGCTTCAATCTTTCCTGTATCGGTACGGAATGCGACGACAGAAGGTTCGCGCACGACGATTCCTTGCCCCTTCACATAAACGAGCGTATTTGCCGTACCTAAGTCAATGCCGATTTCACGGCTAAATGATCCAAACATTATTCAAAAAACCCCTCTCTGAGAATACACTTCACTAATTATAACGGAAAAGCCTTCCTTGGAAAGCGTTAAAACGTTACAGCTTGTTTACAGTTCAATGGTGGTTACAAAAGTAAAAACGCCTGAGGTCAGGAAGCACAGTTCCCCCTCAGACGTTATTCTTACATAAATCCCCGCTGTTTCATACTAATAAATTGTCCGTGTCCGATGACGAGGTGATCGATACAACTGATTCCGATCAATCTGCCCGCTTCAACCATTCGTTCCGAGACTTCAATATCTTCCCGGCTCGGCGTCGGATCACCGGACGGATGATTATGGACGGCAATAAAGCTTGCCGCCGAACAGCGGATGGCTTCGCGGAAAATATCGCGGGGATGGACGATCGACGTATTGAGACCGCCGATAAACAGCGTTTTTTTGGAAATGACTTCGTTTTTCGTGTTCAGGTACAGACAGATGAAATGTTCTTGTTGATACAGGCGCATCTCCTCCATTAATAATTCTGCCGCATCATCCGGAGAACGAACGACCGGGCGAACCCACTTCGGTTCGGTGACGAGCCGGCGCCCGAGTTCCAGTCCCGCCATGATTTGGAGCGCCTTTGCTTTTCCAACGCCCGGTGCCTTCTCCAGTCCACCGACACCTGCCGCTTCCAGTTCGATCAGCGACGGATAGATCTCGAGTAAGTCTTCAGCGATTTCGAGCGGTCCCCGGTTCCGTGTTCCGCTGCGGACGAGACACGCCAATAATTCCACAGTCGTCGCCTGTGCCAACCCTTTTAATTGAATCATATCCTTTGGCCATTCAATCACTTCATCCGACCTTTCTGTACAAGGAATTACGCGAACATCGGCTCGATTCCAAATGCCTCAAGACGGCGGCTGATCGGATTGATCGGCAGACCAACGACGTTATAATAGTCGCCGTCAATCGCTTCGACAAACAGACCGCCTTTCCCCTGAATACCGTATCCGCCCGCCTTGTCATACGGCTCATCTGTCGCGGCATAGGACAACATCCAGCTTTCCGGAATCTCGCAGAACCGGACCGTCGTCGTGACCGTAAACGTCTCCTCCCGTTCATCCTGTAAAAGGGTCACACCGGTCACGACTTCATGTGTCCGTCCGGATAACAGCCGGAACATTTCGAGGGCAGCCGGTTGATCTGCCGGTTTTTCAAGAATCTGCTGGTCCAGTGCCACGACGGTATCTGCTGCTAAGACGATTTCGCCGGGCTTCGCCACAGCCCGGGCTTTTTTCCGTGATAAATACATCACGTACTCCTCGGCTGCCATCGGATACGGTGCTTCCTCCAGGACATCCGCCGGTCGTATCGTATGCGGCACCCCAATCTGCTGTAACAGTTCCGTCCGTCTCGGAGAGGCTGAAGCCAGAATCAATGAGTGTTGCGTTATCATCAGTATCACGCTCTTTTCCTTCTTTTTCGACCAGTCTTACTGGAATCAACTTTCAGTATAACGAAAAACAAGTGAGGCTCCGAGTCAGAGCAACACTTGTCTTTAGGTTAATTATCTGTAACATCGACAAACGGATCCGATTTCGGTGTCGTCTCTTGAAGAGGCGTCTGTTTATCCGGAATCAACTTCGTCAAATCCGGTCGGTAGTAACTTTCAATCTCGACCGTAAAGGACATCAGTTCGTCTTCGAGGACAATCGTCTGACTGCCGGGACCCGGCTCATCCGGACCGGTCAACTGGATTTGACGTAAGATCGTAATCCGGTCTGTCCGTTCAATCTGTTTAAGGAAAGCCATCAGTTCAAGATAGGACGGCGCCTCGACGGTCAATGAAGCGGGTAATGCCGTCGCCGTTGTTGTCGCAACTGGTGTTTCTGCTGTTGCGGCAGCTTCCGTCTCGGATTCCGTCGCCATCGCACCGTCCACGGCAGGTGTCGACTGGACCGGTGAGGCAGGAGCCGCTTCGGTCGCAGTGGCACCAAATGTGATTCCCTGAACTTTTACGCCGGCAATCTGACTGGCTGCATTGATCGCATCAATCACGTCATCATTTGCCGGTACGACCGGGACTTGTTTTTGGAGGAAGCTGGATTCAGCGACATCAACTTTCTGTTCATTCGCTTTTGCCGCTTCAAGCGCCATCCGCTCCCGTTCGAGCGTCGCTTCGGTTTGTTTCATTTCCTGGTATGTCGTATACGTCGTATAGCCGAAGTAAGAGAGACCGCCGACAATCAAGACGATCGTCAAGGCAAGAAGAATGAGACCGCTATATCGTTTCAATTCTCTTCCACCTCCTCTACTTCAGTCGACACCGGTTCGTTTGCATCTGTACCGCTGTCTGTCGTCGGCGGTTCAACCGTTTCCGTCGTCTCGGCTTCCGGATCGACTACAGCATCCGTCGCCGCGTCTTCCTTCGGCGCATCAGGATCCGCTTGGTTCGTTTCCCCTTTGATGACTTCTGCCGGAACGACCGTCAGACCGAATTGCCCGATGTAACGGGGTTCTTCCGTCGCCGTCTCATCCGTCGGTGTAATCGTCGTCGTCGGAATTTCTGCCCCGGTCGTCGGATCGATTGTCGTCGATGTGACAACTTCCGCTTGTTCATTCATCGTTTTTGTCGTGACGTTTGTTAGCGTCACTCCGGTAAAGGCTGTATCCGTCAGCAATTGACGGTAAAACCCGTTTAACTCATCTAACGTCTCGAACTGGGCATTCATCGTGACAAGATGATCTGCACCATAAGCGAACTGCAGGATGTAACCTCGTTCCGGTAGATAACGCGTAATCCGCTCGAGGGCCGGAACAGCCGGACGTGGTGTTGCTTCAAGACCGTCCACTGTTTGTTTCAGCTGTGCGACTTCTTGTTTGGCGGATTGGGCCGATTCTGATTGTAACGCCCGGACGATTTGAATCTGATTGTTCGCAGTCTCGATCCGGTCGGCAAATTGATCGGTCTGCCAGTAAAGGTATCCGCCGACCATACCGCCGAATAGCAGCAGGATGAGCGAGGCAACGAGTGGGAACTTCGGTGCGACATCACTGTCCGGCAACAAATTGATCCGGTCTTTATGGTTGGTCGCGAGACCGACGAGCGGCAAGTACGCCTTTGGAATCGATTGACCTGACACGTCAAGGACATCCGGCACCTGTTCCAAACGGACGTCAAAGTTCGTTTCGAACCGGCGGACCAATTCCTCTTGAAACGGAAAATCTCCGGTCAGCATGACGCGGCTGATTTCCCGCCCGTCCCGCGCCAACGAAAAGCGATAGAAATCAAGAACGCGTGAAAACTCCAGTAACATCTCTTCGAGGATGAATTCGACGTTGGCATCGTCCGATTGATACCGGTAGTGCAACCGGTCCTCGATGACGTCGACTTCCCAGGCATTTGCGACAAACGTGTCGACCGAACGAATCAGACGCGGGACTTTGTCTTCAATGATGATCAACTGGTGATTCGTCGCATTGACGTTCCAAATCAACAGATTGCTGTCGGCTTCGACCTCATAGAGTGAATCGAGACCAAAAAACGTCGCCAGTGGTTGCGGTTCTGCTGCCACCAGCCGGATATGTTTTTTCCGGAACAGCTCCATATACTGTTTTAAGGCTTCGTTTGGTGCCGCATACAACATGATTTCCCGTTTGCCGTCTTCTTCGAGCAACGTGTAATCAAAATAAGGTTCTTCAAATGGCAGGACGATACTGTGTCCAAGTTCCATAAACAAATAACCGCGAATCTGATTCGTCTCGACCGTCTCTGGAATTTCGAGTTTCCGGGCCAGGACGAGAGATCCGTCAATCGCGAGGACCGCTTGCGAACCGCGGGGCACCTTCAGCTTTGCAAGTAAGCTGTCAAAGATCAGATCGAGTGATGCTTCCGGTTGGAGCCATCCTCCCTGAAGCGTTCCGGGCGGCAAGGAGACGACACCGCGTCGTTTAATGACACCTTTTTTGACGACTGCTCCGAAAATCCCGACATCCGTGAAATTAAAGTAAATATATGTACCTCTGCGCCGAGCTTGCGCCATATGTATGTTCTTCCTTTCCTAGAGGAACAGATCGAGATAAAGCTTCACCCAATCGTCCGCGAAGTAATATGTCAGTAACGTTCCGACGGCAATCGAAGGAACAAACGGAATCGGTTGCTTTCGTTCCACGCGTTTGAGTCCGAGTAACCCGAGACCAATGATCGATCCGACGAATGCGGAAACGAACAACGCGATGACGACGTGTAACGGACCTAAAAAGATCCCGAGCACTCCGAACAGTTTGACATCCCCGGCTCCCATCCCTTGTCGTGACGCAAGAAAAATCACGAATAATAGAAAGAACCCAACGAATCCGCCAATAATTGGATTATACCAGTTCTCAAGGGGAGAAAGGTAGCGAACAATCAGACTAATCGGTAAAAAGAATAATAAGATTTTGTTCGGAATCAGCATGTAGGCAAGATCCGACATGACGAGGATGCTGAGCAGGCTCGTCAGCAGAATCGACAGGACGAATTGCATCGACCAGCCGAACTGATAAAAGGCATACGCATACAAAATACCGCCAAGTAATTCGAGTGCCGGATACTTGATTGAAATCGGCAGCTGACATGTCCGGCATTTCCCACCTAAAGCGAGGTAGCCGATGACCGGTGTCAGTTCAAGCGGCCCGAGGACATGGCCGCAGTTCGGACAATGCGAGCGCGGACGGACAATCGATTCCCCGACCGGTACCCGTAAGCCGACGACGTTCGTAAATGACGTCACGAGCATCCCGATCAGAAAAAAATAAACGGTAAAGACGACTGTCATCATACAGTTCCCTCCTTAAAAAAGTTCAGAAAAAAACCCCCGAGATGGGGGGGAATATTATTTCACTTCAACTGCTGAACGTTTTAGTGCATCTGGTGCAGCATTAGTAAAGTAAGTATTTGTCGATTTATCACTCAATAAAGTAACCGAGTAAGTATACTTACCTTGAGCTTCTTTGACAATAACATAAGAAGATTTGTAATCCTCGTCAGAGTTTAACGAATCTTTCATTTCATCGATGTACTTAGCAAGTGAATCTTCACGTGGAGCTGTAGTTCCAGTTGTTACAGCAGCCTTTTCTTTAATAAGGTTACCATTATCTTTAAGACCTAACTTTACAGTTTCACCCGGTTGAATTGGATTTGAAGACGTATAAAGTTTTGCTGCTGCTACTAATTGTTTCGCATCGGATACAACTGCATCCTTACGTGAGTTCTCGATCAATCCGCCGATCGCGACGACAGCGATTGCTGCAATGATTCCTAAGATAACGACAACAACGAGTAACTCGATTAATGTCAAGCCACGCTCGTCACGCATTTGTTTGGCATCAAGCCAAATTTCTTTCAAACGTTCTAACATGTTTATTATTCCTCCCTAGTACTTTTTTACTGCTTCTGGCGTATAGGTCATACTATCCAGATTGATACTATTATAGTAGCACCATATTTTTTGTAGAAAATACCTTTTTTTCACATCAGGTAAATGTTTTTACACTTGTCAACTTGCCTGAATGTCAGAATAGATTTTAAACATCGGCACGACGACGGCGATGACGATGACACCGACGATGACAGCCAATACGACAATCAATAACGGTTCGATGATGGATTTCAAACGATCGGTCGTCGTCTCGACTTCCGTTTCGTAAAAATCAGCGACTTCGGTTAACATCGAGTCGAGTCGTCCCGATTCTTCCCCAATCGCAATCATCTGCGTGACAAGAGGTGGGAAATATTTGTTTTTCGACAACGGTTCGTGCATCGGGATACCGCGGGACATCGCTTCGTTTGCTGCGGCAATTCCTTTGCGGATGACACGATTCGTGACGATCCGCTCTGTGATATCAAGCGACGCCAGAATCGGGACGGAGGCATTCAACAGGACTGCCAATCCACGGGTCATCAACGCAATTTGTGATTTTTGAATCAACGGACCAAAAACCGGAATCATCAATAACAACCGGTCGAAGACAACCCGTTGCCGTTCGTTTTTCAAGTTAAAGTACAATAATCCAAGCAATCCAAACACAATTAAGAGTAAGACCCACCAATAGGCGACAAAAAAGTCAGAGACCGCGACAACGATTTTTGTGATCAACGGCAATTCACTGCCGAGCTGATCAAAAATCGAGGCGAATGTCGGAACAACGTTCAGCATCAAGAAAACGACAACACCGATGGCGACAATTGAGACGACCGCCGGATAAATCAACGCCGAGATGACTTTGCGTTTGATTTCATATTGTTTCTGAAGCTGGGTGACGATGTTATCGAGTGCTTCTTCCAGATTTCCGCTTGCTTCCCCCGCCATCGCCATACTGACGAAAAACGTATCGAAGACACGGGGATGTTTTTCAATCGCTTGCGAAAATTGAATTCCGCTTCGTAAATCATCTTCGACCTCGACAAGGGCCCGCTCAAGTGGTTTTGAATCGGTCTGCTTCCGCAGAATTTCCGTTGCTTTGACGATCGAGACCCCGGACCGGACGAGTGTTGCAAACTGCCGGGCATACATGACGAGATGCTCGATTTTTGGTTTCGCGGTTAAAAATGTAATCTCGGTATTTAAGCCTTTGGATTCTTGTTTTTCAAGCAGTGTCACGGCAATTTGATCTGTCCGTAAGCGTTCTGCCGCTTCACGTTTCGTTAGTGCTGTAATCTTGCCTTTTTTTCGTTTACCGGTCATCGTTCGACCTTCATATTTGAAAACTGTCATTAATTCACCCCGATATATAAGGTGTCGCGGCCGATGCTGGGATCAACCCACGACTCACTAAATCTTGTAGTGCCATCTGCATCGTCTGCATGCCGTATTGCTTCCCTGTCTGTAAGACAGATTGAATCTGATATTCTTTTCCGGTCCGGATCAAGTTGGACACGGCCGGTGTCTCAACCATGATTTCAAGCGCGGCGACACGACCGGACCCGTCCGTTCGTGGCATCAGTCGTTGCGAGACGACTCCGGCCAGGACGTTTGCGAGTTGAGCCCGAATCTGATCCTGTTGCTCCGACGGAAAAACATCGATAATTCGGCTGACCGTTGAGGCCGCCGTCGACGTATGGACGGTTGCAAAAACTAAATGACCGGTTTCTGCAGCTGTCACGGCAGTTGAGATTGTTTCGAGATCCCGCATCTCCCCTAGCAGAATGACATCCGGATCCTGCCGCAGAGCAGACCGTAACCCGGTTGCAAACCGCGGGGCATCAATACCAATTTCCCGCTGATCAATCAAACTTTTCTGATGACTGTGCAGATACTCAATCGGATCTTCGAGCGTGATGATCCGTTTATACATCGTCTGATTGATTTCATTGATCATCGCTGCGAGTGTCGTCGATTTTCCGGAACCGGTTGGACCGGTCACGAGAATCAAACCGTGTGGCTTTGTCAGGAAACGTTTTAAGACCGGCGGCAACGACAATTGATCGAGTGTCGGAACTTCAGTCGGAATCGTCCGAAAGGCCATCGACAACGCCCCGCGTTGATAAAAACAATTGACGCGGTAGCGTGCCACTCCTGTCACACCAAACGAAAAATCGATATCCCGGTCCTGTTTCAGCTGTAAAAACATTTCCTCGGTAATCAGCGAGCGCACGAATCCTTCGATGACGATCGGTTTCATTTTTTCTGTCCCGAACGGGGTCAACATTCCGTTAATTCGAAAGACCGGCGGCGAGCCGGCTGTCAGATGGACATCGGATGCTTCTTTTTCTTTCGACGACCGTAAGATATCTTCAATTTGGGCGCGTTCCATCGTACTCATTCGGAAATCACCGTCCGGAGAATTTCTTCGGTTGTCGTGATGCCTTGTGCGACTTTAGATAGTCCATCGGCCAACAATAACCGTTGTCCTTGTGATTTTACATACATCGTGATTTCACTCTCCGTTGATTGATTCATGATCATCCGTCGTAAGCTTTCATCGACCATGACGACTTCTTGAATTGCCAGTCGTCCGCGATAACCGGTCATGTTACATGATGAACAGCCGCGTCCCCGCATGACGGTCGTCGCCGCAATCCCTTCTTGCGCAAATAATTCTTCTTCCCGTTTCGACAGCGGCTGGACTTCACCGCAGTCCCGGCATACCCGCCGGACAAGACGCTGGGCAATCAATCCTGTGACTGACGCCGCCACAAGGAATGGTTCAACTCCCATATCAATCAATCGCGTGATTGAACTGACAGCAGAATTCGTGTGCAACGTCGACAGGACGAGGTGACCGGTCAATGAAGCCCGGATTGAAATTTCGGCTGTCTCGATGTCCCGGATCTCCCCGACCATGACGACGTTCGGATCCTGCCGGAGGATCGAACGAAGACCACTGGCAAACGTCAAACCGATTTTCGAGTTGACCTGGACCTGATTGATACCATCGACTTGATACTCGACCGGATCTTCAACTGTAATGATATTACGTGTTTCATCGTTCAATTCATTTAAAGCGGCATACAAGGTGGAGGACTTTCCGGATCCGGTTGGTCCAGTAATTAAAATGATGCCGTTCGGTCGTTTCAGCATCTCCCGAAACTGCTGTTCATTCCGTTCACTGAATCCGATTTTTGCGATTGAGATGTTGGAGTTTGAGCTGTCGAGAATCCGAATGACAACTTTTTCGCCGTAGACAGTCGGTAACGTCGAGACCCGGAAGTCATAGGCGACGCCATTATAAAGAAACTTGATCCGTCCATCTTGCGGCAAACGGCTCTCGGTGATATCGAGTTCACTCATGACTTTAATCCGAGTCGTCAAAATATTTTGAATCTGTTTTGGATAGTTGTTTTCTGTCCGTAACTCACCGTCAATCCGAATCCGAATTGACAAGGATGTTTCTTGAGGGTCCATATGGATATCGGATGCCCGCTGGGAAATTCCGTTCTCGAGGATTTGATTGACCAGACGGATGATGGGCGCATCTTCGCGTGTCACCGTATCACGTGATGTATCGGAAATCATCATCTCGTCCGACTCGAGTAATTCGCGTAGGGATGAATCGATATCGTAATATTTTAAAATCGTCCGCCGGATTTCGTCGCGTGTCGCAAGGCCCACTTCAATCATCAATCCGGTTTGCAACCGTAAATCGTCAATCGCAATCAAATCCATTGGATCGGCCATCGCGATAAACAAACGATTCCCTTCGCGATAAACCGGCACAAGCGTATGGCGCTGTGCCAGTTCTTTTGAGATCAATTTTGTCACTGCGACATCAACCGGATAATTATACAGTTGAATGACAGGAATTTTTAATTGATGATGCAACGCTTCAATCAATTGTTGTTCGGTCAAGTGACCGAGTCGCAATAACGTATCACCTAATTTTTCCGACGTCCGTTTGACGGATAATGCTTCTTCAATCTGTGCTTCCGTCACAACGCTTTCTTCTAACAGCATCTCACCTAAACGTTTTCGTTTCATCGCCATTTACGTTGTCATCCTTCCGCGTGCCATGTTTCTTCTTCGTCAAGTGGTGTCAGTTTTTGCTTTTTTTCATCCACGACACTCGTGATTGCCGTGACGACGAGAATCGATACGATAAAGCCGGCAATGACCAAAGGATTCGAAATCCAATCAAACTTGACGATTAGATAAAGGCAAGTGACCAAGATGAGCGCTGTCAATGAGAGAATCACTTTTGCCGCTGTAGTCGTTACATAAGGGATTTGAATCGCAAACATCAAACCACAAATGATGGTCGCAAGACCGATGATGATGCCAAGCTCGATTGCTAAGTCCGTCCAGTTCATGTTCATCCTCTTTTCTTTTAGGAAAATCAGCCGACAGCGCCTTCTGTCGAATCATCTTCGACCGGAGAGGCCGGGTCCCCTGTTGTTGGTGTATCCGGAGTATCTGGTGTCGTCGGTTGGTCCGGTGTCACAGGTTCTTCCGGTGTTGTCGTTCCGTCTGTCGTTCCATCCGTTGAGTCAGTTGTTGAGTCATCCGTCGAATCATTGGTTGTTTCATCATTCGTCGTATCGTCCGTCGAGTCGGTTGACGGTTCTTCTGCCGGCGGTGTCACAACAGGCGGTAACTCCTCTTGACTGCTTTTCGTGACAACGGCTGGAGTTGCCGCATAAAAATCAAGAGCCAGCAATCGTTTAACTTCTCCTTGATTGGACTTCGTCACACGATACAATTCGATTGATTTCCCTTCGACCCCGGATTGGGTATCACTGCTCGTTCCGGCAGACAGTGTTGCCGAATACCGTGTGATTGTCCGGTACGGAATCGTTTTTTCCGCTTCAAGGACGGCTGTGACGGTTTCTTTGAATGGTGTCCCACGTAATTCCAGCGTGACATCGCTCCCATTCTTCGTCGCGACGACCTGATAATTGACAGCTTGTGTGTTGCGAACGGCAAAATCGGTTTTTTCGTCAATCTTGACGTCATAACCGAGCGTGATATCATCCGGTAACTGCGCATGCGGCATCCGTTCGACGATTTCAAATGGAGTTTTCGCAAATAATTCGTATAATTTACTGCCGATGAAAGAAGCAGCCATCGGATCCATTCCGTACGTTTTCACATTCATTAATTGGCCGGCTTTAATATCGACTTGGGCCATTGCTTCAATCATCTGTTCTTCTGCTGCCGAACGGGTCATGAACGTGACACTCGAGACGACTTCTCCTGCTGGATCAATGGCCGCTGCAGTTTCTGACGGGTCAAAGTTGCCTTCTTCCAGCTTTTTGCTTGTTTTCATCAACCAGGCATTAAACATCTTCACCTGTTCTTCCGTATATGTAATCGGTTGTGAGGCAAGATAAGCTTCCATCGCTTCTTGATCGACGGTCACTTGTAAAGCCCCTCCCTTTTTTAAAGAAGCTTGTTTGATCGATTCATCAATCTTAAATGTTACCAATTCAGTTGGGATCGGTAACGTCTCCTCTCCTGTCCCGACCGTCAATGGTGTTTTTTTAGACCAGGACGTGACAGCTTCCTGCACTTTCGGTTTTGCTTCTTTTCGTGTCAATCCGCTGACCGGAACAGAGCCGATTCGGGCAGTATCAGAAAAATTTTCAATAACAGTTGCTTTGCCTGTAAAGGAGATCAAGGCAAATGAAGGAACATAGATCAGAGCAATTAAGGCGACTAACAACAACGTATGTACAGCAAAACGTTTTAAATTTATCATCATCTGTTTCCTTTCCGTATGAAATAACCATTTCAGGTGTCTAGTATTTCCATTATAATGAATATTATGATGAAACATAAGTCCTACCTGACAAATACTTTCTCTACATGTGAATACATACCTTTTTTTAATTTTTAGTCCAGAAATCCTATTGATTTAGACATGAGGTGAATCCGTGCCAAACAAGCAAGCTGGTTTTTCATTAATTGAGGTATTAGTCAGCATTACGATTTTATCGATTATTTCTGTATCGTTAATCAGTATCTTTTCTCAGTCTCTCACTGCATCCCGGGATAGCACCAAATTGACGTTTGCCAATTATCTCGCTAAAAATGCCGCCTCTTATATTGAGCGGGAAGCTGTCGAAGCAGAGTCCGGTCCTTTTGTTTTTAATGACTTAAAAACAAAAGCCCAACAAGCAATCTATCAGAATGGAGCTTTTGTAATACCGACGCCGAGCACGCCGTCATGTGGTGTATCGGCTATTTGCGACTCAATCTTCAATGATGCCGAAATAAATAATTTACCGTTCGATGTAAAGTTCAGTGTCACGCCACGCAAAATCAACGGACAAACGGATCCCAATCTGCTCGATTTGTATATTTATGTCTATCCAGACGGACAACCGGAGCCGATTACTTCCTTGAAAGGATCGATCACCAATGCGACGCTTAATCAAAGTTTTCCATCAACGAAGTGACGGATTTTCACTCGTTGAATTGCTGGTCGCCATCGTCATTGCTGCGATTTTCAGTGCGGTCATTCTAACGGTGTTTATTTCGGGAACAAAAAGCTTTCAGGCAACCGGAATTATCAGTGAACTACGTAGTGAAGCTGATAGTCGAGTCGGCATTATGTTAAACCAAATTAGTGGATTTGATGCGATTCGGGTCGATGAAGCGAAGCAGTTATCATTCTACAAAAAAATACTTCCTACTTTGAATCCTGATACTGGTTTACTCGAACGCGCATCAGGTTTTCAGCCGTTTAATGCTACAGAAGAGGCTACTTCTTCAAATACGAATGACACGCCGATTCGTTATACATTTGCAGAACAGCGCGTAGATGGAACCGAACTGATATATGAATCTGCTCCGCAATCCATCGACGACCAAACTGAATTATTTCAGACATTCACATTATCAAGTCCAGAATATCAAACAATCAAATCAGGTAATAACAGCAGTCGCTACATCATCCACGGTATTTTAACCATCACGACAAAGATTCAATCAACTGATCAAGAAGAAGTCCAGACCTTCAAAAGTACGATTGGATTTTAACCTAGAAAGGAATACGGTATGCGTAAATCTGAGCAAGGCTATACATTACTTTTTGTTCTTGTCACCTTAACTGTCCTGTCCGTTCTCGCTGTTGCGACGATTGGTATCAGTTTACAGTCGACTCGTCTGACCGAAATTCGTGAAACTGATATAGATGTCGAAACGACGACACAAAATGATCTCGATTTAGCAGTCGCTGCTTTGCAAAAAATAGTTTCCAAGACAACAGGAGACTCTCCAACAACTTCATCTCAGGAAATTTTCGAGAATCTCAACAACACCGTCATCTTACCGCTAAAAACTATTGTGCCGAATGTAACGGTCACACCCAACGAAACGGCCTCCAATTCCCGTGTGACAGCACTCGACTTAACAGCAGTCGTCACGAAACAAAAAGGTGATCAACCATCAATCAAAAAAAGTTATCGCCAACGTGTTTATCTGTCCGCAATTCCCAGTTTTTTATACTATACGTTGGGTTCAGATGATGGAGTTATCTTAAATGGCGCCCCTTTGATCAAAGGCAACATCTTTTCTCGTGATGCGCTACAAGCGACCGCGACACCTACCTTCACATACAATGGTGCTGATGGAACCTACACGAATACGAGAGCGCTCCCTTACATCGCGGGTCAAGTACGTGTCTTTCAAGAAAAAAATCAACCGTTATTGAAGTGCGATGATTACCCGATATGTGATAAGACTATTTTTGATCCGCAAGGCGAAACAGAACTCGTAGCAACAAAAGAAGCACTTGTTCCGTTTGATTTCGACTATGCATTCAATAGTTTCTTAGGGATAGATACTAATACATCGGTAACTGATACTAATCGTATTTTAGAAGAATTATCTAAAAAAAGACTTTCTCCTAAGCCAGTTCTTACTCCGTTTTTAGATGAATTATCAAATGATACACAGATCCTCTCTACACCAAAAGGAGAAATCGTTTTAACAGAAGACATCATTCAAGAGACATCTAACCCCTTAATTATTGATGGTAACTTGAAAATCTTCTCACTAGATCCTTCGACTCCAATCAAAATCAAGCGTCCTATAGTTGTTTTAGGAAAATTGACTATTACAGGAAATGTTCAATTTGCTACAACTATTTTCACGACCGAAAACAGCCTTTTGGATAACGCTAATATTCAAAATGACGATAATAATTTATCAAAGCAAAATACATTAATTCTACTCAGTAAAGGAAATATCCTAATTAATCGAGTCAACAAATTCTCAAGTCCACAAACAAATGAACCTGATTTAAATGCATTTCTGTATAGCGATTCCGAAGAAAAAAATACAATTTATTCTGTAGGATCGACAATGAATGTTCGAGGTGGCATCTTCACGAAGGGTGAACTGGAAGTCAATGCTTATCGCGGGAAATTGGATTTAAGAGAAAAGGATTTTCCTGCAAACGTAACCGAACTCGAAAAACTGATGCTGGTCAATAAATCATCTGAATTTGAAGATTCTCGTTTGCTGATGGAATATGATGCGACGTTATTGAAAAATCCAACAGCGCTACTTCCACTTAACCGAGCAGTCCAATTGTATGTTGAAACACCAAAACGTATTCAACCTTAAGAAACATCCTTAAGAAACATCAAAAAGAGTCATTCGCCAACGACGAATGACTCTTTTTGATTAAAATTTTGTTGCTCGATATTGCTTAGCTAGCTTTTTCACCTTCTTACTTTCTACCGTTGCACCATTCTGTTGCAACATCACATACAAATCTTGTCGATTTTGTTTGACCGTCTCATAGATTGGTTGCTCTTCTCCACGATTCGGATTCGCTCCTGCTTGTAACAACAGTTCGATTGCCGCTTCATTTTGATCTAGTGTCGCATAAAAGAGAGGTGTATGACCGAAGTCATCGATTCGATTGAGTTCCTTTTTAGATGCTTTTTTTATTAATAGAGCATAAACATCAATCGATCGATTCACACTCGTCGCGGCATGAAGGACTGACTGATCTTGTGAATTCAGTTGACTGATTTTCGCACCTTTCGTTAACCATTCAGAGACCATGCTCATTGGCGCGAATTGCGCTGCATAAAACCAGTTTTGCTTATTTTGAACAGTCTGTTCATCAAGAAGAAGTTTTGCTTTGTCAAAAGCGAGTGTTTCTTGGAATCGACGGATGTAACGATTTTTCTCCTTTGTCGATAAAGAGGAATCTTTTAACGCATCAGCGAGTCGTTCTGGCTTTTCTGAACGTAATCCTTGCTCGAGTGCTGCTTGTTGATTTGATTTTGTGACATACACCGTCCCCCCGATTCCAATGATGATTAAAATCAAGAGGACAGTAACGATTCGTTTTCGTTTCATAGTTCGCGTCTCCACATCTTAATAAACATCTTCATCATATTCAGATGGATTTGAATCTGAGCTAATATTCACCTTAAATGTAGTAGTTAGTGGTGTACTTTGATTGTCTTTCATGACTTCGAGAACATCGTTATTCTCTTTTAATGCGGTTACTTTGATACGCGCGGCTCCTGGACGTAATGGTTGCAGCGCCTGTCCTGTTGGATCAACCTTGACATATTCCTTACCTTGGAGCACTTCCAAGCGATAGAATTGTTCCGTCGCCGTCACTGGTAACCAACGAAGCGATGGTAGTTTATTATTATCCTTCATTGTCATCACCAAGTCAGCAGCTGTCAGGTTAGTTGGATTTTCACGTACTCGAATGAGTGTTTTTGCAATCGTACTAGGGAAATCTGTTAACTTGAGAATAGCTTCGACCGGCCCATTCGGAGTTCCACTTTTACCAGTAATCGTATATCCAGTCGATGTCTGATTCAATTGAATCGCATTACTCGCAGTAGAAACTGTAAATGGCAACGGATAGTTTGGCTTGAATATTGCTGTCACATCTTCTTCCGATCCCACCCAAAGTTCAAGATTATTAGGTGAAACCGAGAGTTCTGGCAACTTGACTTGTATCGTATATTCTTGCGACTGGGCAAGATAAGTCGAGCTTCCGGCTGTAGCGGGTACAACAGCTTTAACTTTGACCGTTCCTGGCGTCTTTCCTGTCAGCTCTAACTTACCACTAGACAACTCAGTAGCTAGCGTATTTGCAGCAGGATCAATAATCCAACGAACGGGTAACTCTTGACCTGAATACATTAAAGCTTTACCTTCAAATGACTGTGTTTCTCCGACGAACAACTCGGTAAACGTTTTAGTCACAGATAACTCTTTAAACTCGTCTTCAATAATCAATTCAGATGTTGCAGTTAATGTTTTACCGTTTGCAACAGGAAGTACTAATTTAATTCTTGTCTTTCCAACTTTCTTTGGTCGAACTACTCCTTCGTTGTCTATTGTAGCAATACTCTCATCTTCAATTGACCAATTCATAACTCCATGTTTACTTCCAACCGGGTTTATTTCCGGTAATACCCTATAAGAAGGTGTAGTAATTCTCATTTGGACCGGAGGAATCGAAACACGTGTTGCGAATCCAGGTGTTAACGCATATCCAAGCGGATTGAATGACTGTGAATTATTTGCGATCGTAGTGACTTTTTCTCTTTTTCCATTACCAATTTCTTTGTAGATATTCTTAACTGAGGTTAGTGAATTATCTTTTTGTTCTAATATATAAGCACCGCTAGCTTCTTTTGCTCTCACTGTAATCGAAAAAGTAATCTTATCTTTTACAGGCTTCCACATGCCTTTATGCAATTCTTGTATCTCTTCTACATATTCAATCGGATCTAGACCACCACTTACATTTTGACCAGAGATATTTTTGTTATTCAATCCACTAGTCGATACGATTTCTAAATTATCCGGGAATTTTTCACGGAAAAGTATATCTTCCATGAATACAGTATATCTGTCTGTTTTTTTACCATTATTCCCAATCGCTTCATGTTGTTGTAACTGGATTGGATTAATCGTGTATGTGATTTCGGCTGTTTCTCCTCTTGGAATCATTGACGGATTGATGGAACGTGTCGGCGAAAATGGTTCCGATGCTGATGGACTGACGACTTTAACTGTTCGTGTTTCCACTGTCTTCGCTCCACGTTGATCCTCTGCTTCAATCCGAATACTGACATTAGATTTTCCAAGTAATTTTTGATTGAAGGTTTGACTGACTAGAGAATTATTTTGTATTTTGTTATTTTCGTACACTTGTTCTCCATCAATGAAAATACGCGTCTTCAGTTCACGATCACGTAAATCATAATCATTAATTTGATAAGAAACTGTCAACTGTTCATTTTCCAAGTAAGAAGTTTGATCAAGAGGTAATATTTTTTTTAATAACGGTTTATGGTTAGCACCGATGAAGGCACGATACATCGTATTTGTAAACAAGTTCCGCTCTCCTGAATCAGGGAAAGAAGCAGTGTGTCCAGCACCTGAATAAGTGATATTCCCTTTAGTGTACATATAGTAGTGGTTTCGAGCGTCCCCTACTGTTCTACCAGAATCCGTGCTTGTTTCTGTTTCCTTAATGTTATACCACGGTATTAAATCCGGTTGTTCTAAGTCTAGAGCAAAATACTGATTATGTGTTTGCGCAATCGAAATCTCATTCTCTAAAGCAAACGGATACGATGTCATCTGCCCTTCATTTTGACGAATTGCTTTTGTGGATCTTTTAGGTGCTCCAAATCCCATGTTCGTATAATAAGTTTGACCTGATGCTGTGGCGTAGTCTGCTTCCCAGCGAGTTGGTGCATTTTTTACATTCGATCTAAAAATGGTGTCGTGTGTCAACATCAATCCCTGTCCCGTATTCGTAAATGACTTAACTTTGTTAAATGCTAGGTCTGTAAGATTAGCAGTACCATAAGAATCTTGGAAACCGAAGATCAACATATCATATGAAGAATTTAAATCTTTTGAAATCACTTCACTCGAAAATTTAGTTGAATCCATAACCTCTAAATTAAACTTATAAAGATCACTTTTATTTAAGTTTTCTCCTGTTAAGTCATTTAGAAGGGAACCTTTTCCTGTCGTTTTTAAAACTTGAAGTACCTTTGCTTCAGCTAACTGATCTTTCATCAAAAAACTACCCGTTTTATAATCCGTCTTACCGTCCTTGGTAATTCGGAGCATCCATTGACGTGGTCCGGTATAACTTGGAACATCAAATGTATAGGTAAGCTTTCCGCTAGAAACAGCCGGTAGCTCGTCTTCTTTTTCTGATTCATCAAACTGATCATTACTATCAAAATCGATATAAAGTGCTATAGTCGCATCAGTTACAGGTTGATCAAGAACATAACTAAACTCAATCGGTCGATTCGGTACAGCAATCGAACTGACTGTCGCCAATGTAGTTCCATCTTGTTTTACTGTCACGCTCGAAATCCGGGGACGCATATTGTTTTTTTGCTTCAATGAGTTAATGACATCATTGATATTTTCGTAAGAAACAGTTGCTTGCGTCGACACGTAGTTTTTCAAGACCTTCGAGAAATTACTTTGATCATGCGTAAAGACATCTTTATGCAAATACACTGGTAAACCTTTTCGGACATACGCATTGAGGATTTCATTACTTTTTAGTCGTGTAATATCATTTTCGATTTTACTTGTATTATGAGATTTTTTATCAAATTCAGATAATTTAATAGAATATTTCTCTTGATTTTCACTGTTTATTGAAGGGTCAAAAATAATCGCATCAAACGCTCCATCAAGTGGAAAACGTGAAGCGTTCAGCTCTTTAACAGTCATCATCTTAATATCAAAACGCGCTGAATCAAGACCCGTCAATAACGAAGTAAATGTCAATCCTGGATTGATTCGATTCGTCGTCGACCATTCATCCCGTACCTCTAAAATCTTAAATTTTTCTCCGGCTGCAGCCTTTGTATGTGGTGGTTGTATATACGTAATACTAGTAAATATCAATAAGCTGACTAAAAACAGACGTACCCAACGTTGCATCTCCATCGTCTCCTCGTCGTAAGATCTTAAAATCTAGGACTATATTACCCCACCATTAGTATACAAGG
>Ga0308165_1003047_pt1 | contig 18702 bp, 20 predicted proteins | sample PhyWR2_FD_201032 | JGI IMG/M metagenome (GOLD analysis project Ga0308165, IMG submission 201032) | Phyllosphere microbial communities from UC Gill Tract Community Farm, Albany, California, United States - DLSLW.R2 | ecosystem: Host-associated > Plants > Phyllosphere > Unclassified | place: USA...
GAAAAGGAGTCCACCATGGACAAAGCCACCCTGGAAAAGCAGCACCCCGCGCTGTTCGCCCAACTGAAAACCGAGTTTGCTGCCGAAGCCACGGCGACGGCCACCACCGCCGGTGCTGCGGCCGAACGCCAGCGCATCGCCGATGTGTGTGCCCAGTCGCTGGCCGGCCACGAGGCGCTGATCGAGACCATGGCTCTTGATGGCAAGACTACCGGTGCTGAAGCCGCGATGGCCGTGCTTGCCGCAGAGCGCACCCGCCTTGCTTCCGCAGGTGCTTCGCATTTCAAGGATGCACCAGCTGCTGCCAAGCACGGCGCCGCACCGTCGGATGCGAAGAAGACGCCTGCCCAACAGGCCGCAGAGGCTACGACGCTCGCCAAATCCAAAGGCATCAGCGTCGTCGCCGCACTGAAGGAGCTGGGTTACGCCTGATACGGCGCTGCCTGACCATCCCATTCACTCCTGGAGCAATTCATGAACAAAGCCAACATTTCCCTGCTGACGTTGACCGTCAGCGCTGCCGCCGCCCTGGTGGCCAACCGTTTCGTCAAGACCGTCGGCACGTACCCGTCTGCTGGCGGCCTCGCCCTGGGTGTGACCCGCTGCGACGGTGGCGTGGGTGACCTGATTCCGGTCGACGTGCAGGGTACTGCCGTGGTCGAGGCCGGCGCTGACATCGCGGCCGACGTCCCGGTGATGGTGACCGCCACCGGCACCATCGTCGCGCACGACGGCGACGGCGACAAGCATGCCGTGGGCCGCTCGCTGGAAGCCGTTGTGAGCGGCGGCCTGATCGAGATCCTGCTGGTGCCCACGGCTGGCGTCCTGGTCACCGCCGCCTGATCCACCCTTTTTCAATTTTCTCGGAGATCCTTCAAATGAACACATCCCAAGCCCGGGCCATTGACCCCATCCTGACCGCTGTCGCCCGTGGTTACGAAAGCCAGTTCCCCCTGGTTGCCGACGTCCTCTTCCCAGTTGTGCCGGTCAACGCACGCGGCGGCACCATTATCACTTTCGGCCGTGAGCAGTTCCAGGTGGTTGACACCCGCCGCGCGCCTGGTGCCGATACCAAATCCATCGAGATCGGCTACGGCACCGGCAAGTACTCGCTGACCGACAACCGTTTGATGGGCAAGGTGCCGGTCGAGCACATGGAAGAGGCCGCTGCCGTGCCCGGCATTGACCTGGCCAGCCGCGCCGTCGTGGTGGTGCAGGACAAGATGTCGCTGGAGCGCGAAGTCCACGCGGCCAGCCTGGCGCGTGCTGCTGGTGCCTATGCAGCTAGCAACAAGACGACGCTGTCGGGCGCTGACCTGTGGGCCGACCCAGCGAGCAACCCGTTCGTGGTCATTGAGGCAGCGAAGGAAGCGATCCGCAAAAAAATCGGCCGTCGCCCGAACGTCATGGAATTAGGTCCGGTGGTGCTCAGCGCCTTGCGCAACCATCCGCTGGTGATGAGCAAGCTGTCCACCTCGACCGACCGCACGCCGGCCACGCTGGCGCAACTGCAGGCGCTGTTCGAGATCGCGCAGATCATCGAAGGCGGCGCCATCATGGACACGGCCAACAGTTTCATCGACGTGTGGGGCAACGATGCCATCCTGGCCTATGTGACGCCCAAGAGCCTGCAGGAAATGGGCAGCCAGAACTACGGCTATACCTACCAGCTGCAAGACTATCCCCGGGTCGAAGAGGCTTACCTTGATCGGGGCAAGAACAGCTTCATGTACCCGGTGTCTGGCGCCAGCCAAGCGGTGCTCACCAGCGCCGACAGCGGCTTCCTGATCAAGTCGGCTGTTCCCGTTTAAGACGCGCGATGCTCGACCTTGAAGCCGACTTGGCCAACGTGTTCTTCAGCACTGACTTTGCCGCCCCCTTCACCCGCCAGCGCCCCGGTGCCGACGGTGTGACGGTGATGGTGATCCTGGGCGCTGTCGATCAGGAAGCGCTGGACGGCCGTGTCATGTCTGCAGTGCGTACCGCGCGCTTTGCAGGTGGTCAGGATGTGCAGTCCGGCGACAGTCTGATCGCCCAACAGGCGGCCGGGCCTGACGTGCCAATGGGCACCGCTTTCCGGGTGCTCGACACGCCGCGCAGGGTCAACGATGGCCTCGAACTGGAGGCGCTGCTGGGCAGCGCAACCGCATGAGCACCACTGCTGACACGCTGCCGCAAGGCGCGCCCTTTGCGATCGGCGAGGCGGTAGTGGCCGCGCTTCGGGCAGCTGTGGATCTTGTCGGCGCGAAAGTGCTGGACAACCCCTTGCGCCTGGCTGACCTGACCGACGGCGATCGCATCGTGTTCTTTGAGGATGCTTCGGACGGCTTTATTGACCAGCCGGGGCAAGTTCAAAAGCGCGTGTACGGCTTCACCATCGGCGTCATCAACCGCAGCACCGAGGCGCGGCGCGGCGCGCATGGCGACTACCGCGCTGCCAAGCGTGCCGTGCGTGCTGCGCTGCCCAACTTGGCCGATGTGCTGCGCACCGGGCCACTGCGTGAAGGCGCCGTGTCCTACCGCCTGGAAAACATCGACGTGGGCGGCAGCCTGGTGCTGGGCAGCTTCACCGTCGAATACCGCGACCCGACCTAGACCGCCGGGGCAAGTCTTTTCTTTATCCCTTCCGGGCCTGTCTGCATTGCGCAGCAGGCCTTTTTCATTGGAGCATTTTCATGACCATCGCAAAAGCAATTCTGGGCGCCGGCAGCGTCCGTCTGGACTACTACGACCCTGCACTGGGCGCCTATCAGGGCCTGGGTGACAAACTCGAAGCCGATAAGTTCGAGATCACGCCTGACTCGGACACAAAGGAAAAAACCAGCAAGAGCCGCGAGGCCTATGGCCAGGCCATCGCGTCCGTGGTTATCCCCAAGCCCACCAAAATTGCCATTACGCTGTCGGGCCTCTCGGTCCAGGCACTGGCCATGCAGTTTCAAGGCGTCCGCACCGCCTGGACGCAGGGCGCGGCCGCGATCGTCGACGAAGCCGTGGTGGCAAAGCTGGACAAGTGGACCAAATTGTCCAAGCGCAATTTTTCGGATGTCGGTTTTACCGTCAAGAGCAGCGCCGGCAGCACGACCTACGAGCTGGGCAAAGACTACGAGGTGAACTACTTCACCGGCGAAATCAAGCCGCTGGCCAGCGGGGAAATTGCTGCCGATGAACCGCTCAAGGTCAGCGGCAACGCCTTAGCCATTGCTGGCGACACGATTCGCGGTGGTGTCCAGCCGCAGGTGCGTGCCCGGGCCGTCTGGGAGGGCGTGAACATGGTCGATGGTCAGCAGATCGAGGTGGAGGCCTGGGAAGCGGTGCTCAGTTCGAGCAACGGCTTCGACTTCCTGGCTGACGATTTCAACGGCATTGAGCTGAGCGGCACCCTGGTGGTACCGACTGGCAAGACCGAGCCGTATGTCGTGCGGCTGAAAAACCTGGGCTGAACTTAACGCAAGAAAGAGGAAACTATCATGCGTACCATTCACGACCACCAGGTCAGCCCAGCCGACAAGGCCTTGGCCATCACTGTGCTGGACGAACCCGGCTCTGGCGGTGCCCACCACGCGTACCTGATTTCCGGGTTCGACAACACAAAGAACCCTTCGGACCCCGACGATCAAGATGCAGACACTGCACTTATCCTCTTCCAGAACGGCCCTATCCCCGACAACGGCGTGAACGGCATCACTGTCGAGGCACTACTGGCTATCTGCGCCGACCGCCTGAAGTGCTTCCAAAAGGGGCCGTTTTCCAACAAAGCCAATGCCTGCGCCTTGACACACATTGAGGAAGCCATGCACTGGCTGCAGCAGCGCACGATTGAACGCATGCGGCGAGGTGTCGAAGGAACCCTCAACGTCTGAAGAATCTAGGCTCTTCAAAGTCCTCCCACAAGGCCCCTGCGTCACCCGCGCCGGGGCCTTTTCCGTGCGCTTCTACCCCCTGAAAACCTTCACCTGAACATTGCATGGCAGATCCAAAAATCAAGTACGACATTGAGGCCGATGTCAAAGGAGATGCCGAGGTCGGCCGGCTTGCTGGCCAGCTCGAAGCACTGGCAAAGACGCTCGACGGCGATCTCAAGAACAACGCTAACGCTGCAGCGGCCGCACTGCGTCAGCTGGGCGACAAACAGGCTGCCATTACCCGCTTTGTCGAACTCAAGCAGGGTGCCCAGGACGCTGCCGCTCGGCTGCTCGAAGCCCAGGCGGCTGCCCAGAAAATGGGGCAAACGCTGGCCGCGACCGAAACGCCCACACGGTCGCAGGCCGGCCAGATGCAAAAGCTGGGCGATGCCGTACGCGCCGCCAAGGCCGAAGTGCTGGCGCAAAACCTTGCCCTGCAGCAGGCGCGCGGTGCGCTGCAGCAGTACGGCGTCAGCACCCAGAATCTTTCCCAGTTGCAGCAGAACGTCAAGGCGGCTGTCGGTGCAGCTAAGCTCGAAATCAATGCCCTGGTGCCTGCCTATGCGCAGGCCGGCCAGCAGGCTGCAGCATCGGCCGCCCAGCAAAAACAGGCCAATGCCGGCGTCGGCAAGAGCGTGTCCGATATCGGCGACCAGCTGCGCAAGATCCAGAACATCGCCATGGCTGCAGCCGGTGGTGGTTTCCTCGGCGGCTTGGCCAAGGATGCACTCACGACCGCCGATGCCTACAACAACCTCCAGGCCCGCATCAAGCTGGTGACGGGGGAGGGCACGCTGCTGGCAAGCAGCTTTCAGGGTGTGGGCGAAATTGCATTGCGCACCAATACCGACCTGGAGCAGACCGGCACCCTGTTTGCGCGAATTGCCGAGGCTGGCAAAAGTGCCGGTCTTGGCGCTCAGCAGGCTGTCACCCAGTCCCTGGCGCTTACGGAAACCATCAACCAGTCCGTGCAGCTGTCGGGCACCAGCGCCGAATCCTCCAAGGCTGCGATCACGCAGCTGATCCAGGGTCTGCAGTCGGGTGTGCTGCGCGGCGAGGAATTCAACAGCGTCATGGAGCAGTCGCCGCGCCTGGCCAAGGCACTGGCCGATGGCCTGGGCGTGACCACCGGCGAGCTGCGCAAGATGGCCGAAGCTGGCAGCCTCACCACCGACGTCGTGATCCGCTCGCTGCGCAGCCAGTCCGACACCATCAAGAGCGAATTTGCCAGTCTGCCGCCCACCGTAGGCCGCGCCATTGAAAACCTGAACACGTCCTGGACGCTGTTTGTCGGCAACCTCGACAAAGGCACGGGCATCAGCAAGACGGTCGCCAGCGCGATTGACGCCCTGGCCGGCAATCTCAACACCGTATTGACCGTGGCCGGTCATGCTGCTGTGGCTTGGGGCGGCTACACGCTGGCGCAAAAACTGGCAGCTGCCGGCTCCAACCAATCGGCCATTGCCATCGAGCGGGCCGCGCTGGCCGCCACAGGTCAGGGCGCTGCCAGCGGCCGCGCTGCCGTGTCCACTAGCGCCCACGGCAAGGCCGCTGCAGTGGCCGCTGTCGAGGTGGCCAGCTACGGCGCTGCCACGGCTGGCGCTGGTACAGCTGTGGCAGCCAATACGGTGCAAGCGGCCACCGCAGCGGGCGGCTACCGGGCGCTGGCGGGTACCGTGCTCACCGCTGCCAGCAAGTTTGCACTTTGGGGAACGGTGGCGTATGAGGGCTACGGCATCCTCAAGTCCACCGGCGTTGCCTTGGGCGAAGGCATCGCCAAATGGCAGGGCTACAAAAATGCCGAAGAGTCGATGGCTGAGCAGGAAAAAAAGCTGGCTGCCGCCACCCAGGCCACAGCCGATGCTCAGTTCAAGCAGTCCGAAGCGATGCGGATCGCTAAGGATGCATCGTTCGGCCTCTCGAAAGAAGCCGGCGTCCTGTCTGCAAAATTCGACAAACTGGTCAAGGATGGCGATTCTGCGGCTGAAGCCATCGGCAAGATCGGCAAGGATTTCAACCTGGGCAGGCTGCCCGGCATCTTGAACGCAGCCGGCGTGCTCGACAGGCTCAGGGCTGACGGCAAGCTGACGGCTGCCGAGTTCCAGGCCGCCTGGGCGAAGGCGCTCGACGGAAAAGATTTGGCGGTGTTTGAGACCACCGCCAAGGCCGCCTTTACCGGCACCAAGCGCGAGGCTGAGCTGCTGGCCCAGCTGCTTGATGCCGGCCTGCGCGAATCCATTAAGCGCGCCGGGCTGGATTTTGACAACCTCAAGGGTAGTGTCAGCGCCACCGCAAGAAGCGCCGTCAACGACACCCAGACCATCATTGACGGTTTGGACAGGCTCAAAGCCCAAGGCGTTGATACCGGTCGCGCGCTGGCAGCGAGCATCGGCAAGGGCATCGAGACAGCTGACACGCAAAAAGCGCTGGAGCTGGTCAAGCAGCAGATCGAAGCCGTGCGCGCCAAGTTGGGCGAGACCGTCGCCAATGGCCTGCTCGACCAGGCCAAGCAAAAGAGCCTGGACCTCAAAGATGCGCTGGACAAGGCCATGCCCGGCATTCAGTCCGTGAGCGAAGCTATGAGCCGCCTGGGCCTGCAGTCCACCGAGAGCCTGCAGCTGGCGGCAAAGAGCGCCACCGAAGCCTTTGATGTCATCAAGGCCAAGGGCCGCGAGGAGGGCGAATCCTACGTTGCTTGGCAGTCGCGCAAACAAGAGGCTGGCCGCGCGATGATCGAGCGTGCCATCGCGGCAAATCGCGGTATGGCTGATTCGACGATCATTTCCCGCGCGGCCATGGAAGGGCTGGAGGTCCAGACCGACAGCACGGGCAGGGCGATTGTGCGCGCTGCTGGTGAAGGGGCAAAAGCTGTTGGCGCTCTGGGTGACCAGTTCCGTATGACGGCTGAACAGGTTAAAGCGCTGGAAGAAGCGCAGGACCGGCTGATGATGAAGTACACGCAGAGTGCCAATTACACCGAACGTCAGATCGCGCTGCTGGAGAAAGAAGCCGCAGCAGCCCAAAAAGTAATTGACCTTGAAAACAAGCGCCTGAACCGCGACAAGGAAGGCTACAGCCTCAACACCAACGGCCAGCGCGTGGTCCAGCAGGTTGAAACAAAGGCCAGCATTTATGAGCGCGCTAAGAGCGCAGGTCTGACCGATGCCCAAGCCGTGAAGCTCTCGAACGAGACGGCACTGCCCTACAACGGGCCATCGGTGATTGCCGGCACGCGCCCCGAGGACATGGACGGCTCGAACTGGGGCACCCGGCTGCAGGCATCTATCGACAAGCTGGTGCTGGCCAATGCCGCGCAATCGACCAGTACTGCGCAAACCAAGACATATCGAGTCGATGTCAACGACAACGGTCAATCACGCCAGTACACCGCATCCTCCGATGCTGATGCTCAGGCGCTGGCCAACATGCTCAAAGGCATTCAGACCGCATCACTCAGGGCCTCTTAAAAATGACCATGACATTAACCGCTGGCGCCACCAGCGTTGCACTCGACGCTGATTTGCTGTGGACCGATGAGCACAGCTGGCATCCCGTTGAGCAGTCTGTCGAGCGAAGCATTACTGGCGCCCAAATCATCAGCGTGGCCACCCGCATCGGGGGCCGTCCCATCACGCTGCAGCCCGAAGACGATGGCAGCGCCTGGATGACGGCTGTCGATGTGGCCCAGCTCAAGGCCTGGGCCGCGATTGCTGGGCAGCAACTGCAGCTCACGCTTCGCGGCATCACCCGCACCGTTCTCTTTCGCCACCCGGACGCCCTGGAAGCTGTGCCCGTGGTGCATTACAGCGACGTCCAAGACGCCGACTGGTACCGCCTCACCTTACGTTTTTTGGAGATTTAAGACATGACAATTCTCGAAGGCGACATCAAGCTGCTCAAGTCCGCCGTGATGGCCGACACCACCGACGGCGGGGGCGCCATGACCGGCACGCCCGTGGTCGATGGACAGAGCAATGCCCTGTTTCCCGACACCTCGGAGATGAACCGGGCGCTGGGCAACGTGGCCGCGCGCAAGCTCTTTGGCGTGGCGCACAGCGACAACGTGGACACGCTGCTGGGCGCGCACGCCATCATCACCGATGCGCCGGACGACCCGCTGGTGCATTGCACCTTGATGCAGACCAAGGGCTGGGCCGACACGCGGGCCACCGCCCAGGACGTGATCGAGCGCTACGTGGTCAAAAGCTCGCGCATCTCTCCTCGCCTGATGGACACGCACTACGAGGGCAGCTTGCAGCTGCGCCTGGTGAGCGCCGCGTCCAATGCGGATTTCCCCCGGGGAGGCGACGCGATCTGCCTGGCCGCGCCGGACGGCCATGAGCAGTATGTGCGTGTGACCAAGGTGGCTTTTGACGTGCAGACCTTTTTCGTCACGGAAGGCACAAGCACCGTCGAGTTCACCGGCACGGTCTGCACCTGCGACCTGGCCGCTCGGCTGGACTACGATTTCATCGGCCCCGAAGTGTCCCGCCTGACGCCAGAGGGCGAGTACACGCTGGTGTACGGCACCACGTATGCCAGCGGCGCGCAGTTCTACGGCATCAAGCCCTTGGCTGCGCCAGCGGCCCCGGGCGACCTGGCGGCGGTGGTGAGCGGCATCTTCACGCCCCTGGTGCCGGCCGCGACCATCGAGACCCCCCTCATCGACGTGTTCCCGTTCCTGGCGCGCCTCGGCCTGACGAACACGGCCACAGGCCCCATCACGCTGGAGGCGGCGACCGTGAGTGTGGCGCCCGGCGCCATCATCACGGCCCCCAGCCCGATGCGTCCGGCCACGGTGTCCCTGAACGCCGGCGGCACGGCCTTTGCCGATGACGGCCTGGGCAACCTCAAGCAGGGCAGCCTGGTCGTGGGCACGGTGGACTATCTGGCCGGGCGCATCCAGTTCCTGGCCTCAAGCCCGAGCTACGGCGCGGGGGGCGCGGCCCTGACCTATACGCCCGCCACGGCGGCAAGCCTCACGCTGCACAGCAGCTACTTTCCCGTCACGCTGGCCAACCAGGGCCTGGCCTACACGAACGTGCTCGCGCCCTTGCCCGCGCCGGGCAGCGTGCGCCTGAGCTTCATGGCCCAGGGCCGTTGGTATGAGCTGGCGGACAACCTGCAGGGCCGGCTGGTGGGCAGCGACCCGGGCTACGGCACGGGCAGCGTCAACTACGCCACCGGCTCGATTTCGATGACGCTCGGGGCGCTGCCGGACGTGGGCAGCTCGCTCCTGCTCGATTGGGGCGAACAGGCCTCGGCCGCTGCCGTGTCCCCGGCCAATCTGCCGGCCAAGCTGGGCACGCTGATTGCCCTGCCAGCGGCCACCGTGCTGAACAGCTTGGCCGTGCAGTGGAGCCGAGGCGCTGTGACCTACCACGCCACGGCCGCCGACGGCGCCGTGGCCGGCGACGCCACGGGCTTTTTTGGCAGCGGCGGTCTCTGGCTGGAGCCGGATGTGTTCCCGGACGGCCCGATCACGGTGGCCGCCAAAGTCACCGATACCGTCATCACGCCAGGCAGCGAAGTGGCGACGATGACCACCGAGAACAGCGCCAGCCGTATCTACCAGTTGCCCGGCAGCCTGCCCATTGCCAGGAACACCTTCAAGGCGTCGGTGCCGGTCACGTACCCGCAAGGCGCTGCGCACCCGGAGAACCCGGTGCCGGTCTTTGACCGCAACGGCGAGGTGTGGCTGGGCTACTACGGCAACCCGGACAGCGCGCAGGCCAACAGCTACGCGGACCACAAGGGCGTGCGGGTGGGCTCGATCAACTACGACACGGGTGTGCTGCAGATCGACAAGTACGTGAATTTGAACCTGTGGCTGGGCCTGGACTACATCAACACCGGCACCTGGATTAGCCGCTCCTACTGGGGCATCGGCCTGAGCATGCAGCAGGTGCAGCTCGGCTCCATCGACGGGTTGCCCGGCCTCTTGTCGTATGCCATGACGCCGCCCACGACGGCACTGGTCGATTCGGTGGTCACGCAGTCGGCGCAGGCGACCAGCTGGACCTCGCGCGCCGCTACCTACGGCCCCGCCATGCTCTCCGGCGGCGCGGTGTTCAGGATGGGAGCGGACCACTACACGCTCTCGGGCGGCGTGCTGCGCAAGGGCTGGAACATTGCCACTGGCGCGCCCGTCGTGGCCAATGCGGGGGTGTTCGAGGCCAGCGGCAAGATGACCGTGACGGCGCTGCCGGCCAGCGGCCTGAACGCGATTGATTGGATCAATGCGGTACAGAATGCCTCGGCGGGCCTGAGCAAGGGCGGGGTGTTTCGCACCGCCAGCGCGCCGCTCAAGACGGGCGTCATGCAGTTAATCGCAGGCTCCAAGGTTGGCACGGCCGGCGATGCAGGCGCCTTGTCGGGCGACTTCACGGGCAGCGTGGACTTTCAGCGCGGCATCGTGTCCTGGGCTTGCACCGACTACCTCGACCCGGCTGCGCTCAGCTACAACGCGGTGTTTTTGCAGTACCTGCCGCTGAGCGGCGCGCTGCTCGGACTGGAAACGGCACGGCTGCCGCTGGACGGGCGGGTGCCGATCTACCGCGCGGGCGACCTGCAGGTGGTGCACAACACGCAGAGCTTTCAACTGCCCAACCCGCTCACCAAGGGCGTGGTGTACAGCGTGGGCCGCACGCGCCTGGCGGCCCTGAAGATCAAGACCGCGACCGAGGCCGTGGTGGACACGAGCCGCTACACCCACGACCTGGACGCCGGGACCGTCACGTTCCCGGCCGGCGCCGACCTGGCCGGCTTGGCCCAGCCCTTTTCGGTGGAGCACCGCATCGAGGACTTGCTGCTGTGCAGCGTAGCCGACATCTCCGGCAAGCTCAGCTTTACCCGCGCTCTGACGCACGCTTACCCGGCCGGCACCTCGTTTGTCTCCAGCGTGCTGGCCATCGGCGACGTGTTTGCGCGGGTGCATGGCGCGCTGGAGCAGGAAACCTGGACTGGGCAGTGGTCGGACGAGCTGATCGGCTCGGCGCCCCTGGCGAACTACAACGAAACGCTGGCGCCTCCGGGCATCACCAACCGGGGCGGCATCACCGAGCGCTGGGCGCTCATCTTTACCAGCTCGACCGCCTTTCGCATCGTCGGCGAGAGCGTCGGCGTGATCGGCACGGGCACCATCAATGCCGACTGCGCGCCGCTCAACCCGGCCACGGGCGCGCCGTACTTCACGCTTGGCGAAACGGGCTGGGGCAGCGGCTGGTCGGCGGGCAACGTGTACCGCTTCAACACGGCCGCCTGCGGCGCCCCGCTCTGGGTGGTGCGCACCGTGCTGCAAGGCCCGGCCACGCTGCTCGATGACAAGTTCGCGCTCGCGTTTCGCGGCGACGTGGACCGTCCCTGATGTTTGCAATTCACCGCACTGGAAATAACCCATGACTTCACCCGTTGACACTTCCGTCAAATTCTTCACCAGCAAGATGCTCGGCGCCCCGGTGCTCAAGGGGCAGGCGGGTAGCCTGATCGCGCTGCTCGACGCCTGCCTGAAAGACGGCTGGGGCATCCAGACCGCTTCCTCGGCCGTCGTGGCCGGGGGCGTGTGCACCATGACGTTTCCGCTCGACCACGCCGCCCCGGTGGACGCCGTGGTGCTGGTGGCTGGTGCGTCCATCGCCGCGCTCAACGGCGAGCAGAAAGTGACGGCCACGGCCCCGAATGTCGTGAAGTTCGCCACGGCTGCGGCCGATGGCGCGGCCACCGGCACCATCACCGCCAAGATGGCGCCGCTGGGCTGGCTCAAGCCCTTCACGGGCACCAATCTGGCGGTGTACAAGTCCGCAGACGTGGCCGCCAACGGGCAATTTTTGCGCGTCAACGACACCGGCACCACGTCTGCGCGGGCCGTGGGGTACGAAACGATGACGGCCATCAGCACGGGCACGGGCCTCTTTCCCACGGCGGCTCAGCTCAGCGGTGGGCTGTACTGGGCGAAGTCTGTGCTGGCTGGCACCGTGCCCGTGGACTGGCTGATCGTAGGTGACAGCCGGTTTTTTGGGGTCTTTACCAGCATCTATCAAGGAAATGGCGCCGGGTACGAAGCCTACAGGGTGCCCATGCTGTTTGGCTTTGGCGACCAGGTGAATCTGGGCCGCAGTGCAGACCCGTTTTGCACGACGGTGTTTGGTAGCACTGACGAGTCCAGCTACACGGCCAGTTACATACTCAGCGCCGGCAACGGCCAGTTTCGCTACATGCCGCGTGCGATCACGGGGATCGGCACATCGGTGCAGGCAACCGCTACGCCGATGTGCGCTCAATTAGGTGCTGACGAGGTGTTTGACCGCATCAGTGGCCGGGTGATGTTCTCGGAGCTGGTGGTCAAAACTGATGAAACCAACTCATGGCGGGCCAAGCTGCCCGGTATGTGCGTGGGGGAAGCGACTTTTATGGAGATGGCGTTTTCACAGTTTGGATTGTTCAAGGCCGGCACCCCGGAAAAGTCCTACCTCTCGGTGCTTACTGCCACTTCCCCGACAGCGTTATCCAGCCTGACGCTAATCGCCATCGACGTGACCGGACCTTGGAGATAAACGCATGGCCGCGCATAAATACTGGCGGGCCGTGGGCCTGTTTGCTGCCGCGCAGTCCGGCAGCGTGCTGGAGCTGGGTGAGTTCCAGCTGTTCAACGGCGCGGCCCGGCTGGACGCGGCGGCCACGCTCACGGCCAACCAAACGCCCAGCAGCGGCACGCTGGCCCAGCTCAAGGACGGCGTGACCTCGGCCGGGCCGGTGTTCCCGGACGGCTGGCTGCTGGTGCTGTCGTGGGCGTTCCCTTCGGCGGTGGAGGTGGACGGCGTGATGCTGGGCGCCCGCGCCACGATTGCCCGGTTTCCCTATTCGGGCCTGATGCTGGGCAGCGACACGGCCGGGGGTGCGGCGCGCACGGTGCGCGGCTTCGGTGCGGCCAAGTTTGTGTCAGGCGCCATGACGCCCATCCTGTCCTTGGGCGGCCCCATCCTCACGCCGCGCCCCATCGTCACCGCCAAGGACTACAGCACCGAGGGCGGCCGGGGCCTGATCACGGGCACCGTCAAGACCACGCCCAACCTGCCGATCTACTGCCGGGTGCGCCTCATCCGCGACATCGACGGCAAGGTCATCCGCGAGACGTGGACCGATCCGGCCACGGGCGCCTACCGCTTTGACTACTTTGATGAGCACTTTTTGTATTCCGTCATCGGCTACCACCCCTCGGGCGCCTTTCGCGCCGTGATCGCTGACGGCCAGGTGCCGGAGCTGATGCCGTGAGCACGCCGCTCTCCCTTGTCGGGCGCAAGGCGCAGCTCCTCGGTCTGCGCGCGGTGCTGGGGCAAGCCGTGTTCTATGCGGGCCTGCCCCCGGCAACGCCGGACGAGGCGCCAGCCGGGGCGCTGCTCGGGCACGTGCTGCTGGCCTCGCCGGCTGGCGTCGTGGGGGACGCCGCAGGGCTGGCGACCTTGACGCTGGACGGCCCGCAGATCGCCAATGCCACGGCCACGGGCGTGATCGGCTTCATCCGCTTTGCCACAGCGGACGGAAGCGGGGTGCTGGACGTGCAGGCCGGGCTGGCAGCCGCAGGACTGCCGGCCGTGGTCAACGCGCTGCAGGTGTATGCCGGCGGCGAAGTGCAGCTGCTGTCGTGCGTGATCAAGCAGTGAGGGCTAGGCGATGAGCACCGACCTGATCTTTTCCCAGCCGCGCCTTACCGGCTCGCCCACGGCGCTGGTCTTTGGCGGCGAAGTGCCCAGCGCGCCCGTCACCATCACGGCCAGCGTGGCGGTGCTGCTGGCGGGCAGCGTGACGGTCGAGGCGGCTGCTGCGTATGACAACCGCGTCAAGCCCATACGCGAGAGCCGGGTGGCGGCGCGGCACCAGAGCGCCACCGCGCAGGTGCGCAATCTGGGCAGCCGATGGGAGGTGAGCCTGCAGCAGCGTGAGGCCGTGCGCCTGCCATGGCAGACGGCCCGGCTTGGCGTGAAGGTGCTCGATGCCGCGTTTTCAACCTCGCTACCGGGGCGCAAGGAGGCAAGCGCGCGCTGGGACACTGCGCGCCCGGCAGAGCGCGCAGCAGGCGTGCGGCACCAGAGCGCGCTGGGCACGGTCAAGAACCCGCAGCATCGCTGGCAGGCGGCGGTGCAGCTCTTTCGCCAAGCGGCGCTTCCCCTGCAGGCGGCGCTGGCCCATGAGCGGCTGCTTGATGCCGCGTGGCTGCAGGCCGAGCGCCAAGCGCGCAACTTCACTGGGCGAAGTGGCGCCAGCGCGCGCTACACCGGCATCGAGTCGATGGCGCTGGGCTGGCAGGTGGCCGGGCAGGCGCGCAATGGCCTGAGCGTGCTGCCGGTGGTGTCCATCCCTGGCGGGGTGATCTACCCGCGCGACACGCACCTGGTGTTCGAGTGCCCGCGCATTGAGGGCTCACCCGTGCACCTGGTGTTCGGTGCGCGGGCGTGCTACCTGCCGCCCATCAATTCCGGCGCCGTCGTGGTGCCCATCCGAAAGACTTACGTGACCATCAATTCAATCGTCCTGCGCCGCGTCGATGGCGATGTGGCCATCCCGACTTATGCCTTTTCGATGTCGCTCGATGTCGATTCATGGACCTGGAGCTGGTCGGCCGCGCTGCCGGCCAGCGCCTTGGACCTGATCCAGCCGGGCAGCAGCGGCGAGCCGGTGGAGGTTGAGGCGTTGGTCAACGGCGTGCCCTACCGGCTGTGCGCCGAGAGCGTGGCCAGTCAGCGCCAGTTCGCCCAGGCGCGCATCAGCGTCAAAGGCCGGGGCAAGGCCGCGCTGCTGGACGCGCCGTATGCGCCCACGCTCAACTTTGGAAACACCGCGCCGCGCACCGCCCAGCAGCTCATGACGGATGTGCTCACGGTCAACGGCGTGGGCATCGGCTGGGCGGTGGACTGGCAGCTCACCGACTGGCTGGTGCCGGGGAGCACCTGGACGGCCCAGGGCAGCTACATCGTTGCCGTCAACCAGATCGCCCAGGCCGCCGGCGGCTACGTGCAGCCGCACGCGACCGAGCAGAGCCTGCGCGTGCTGCCGCGCTATCCCGCAGCGTCCTGGGCCTGGGGCGACGTGGCGCCGGACTTCGAGCTGCCTGCCGCCGTGGTGGCGGTGGAGGGCATCGACTGGACGCGCAAGGCCGTCTACGACCGGGTGTTTGTCAGCGGCACGAAAAACGGCGTGCTCGGCCAGGTGACGCGCGCCGGCACGGCAGGCGCCAGCGTCGCGCCGATGGTGACGGACGCGCTCATCACGCACGCCGATGCGGCACGCCAGCGCGGCCTGGCCGTCTTGTCGGACACGGGCAACCAGGCGTGGGTGACGCTCACGCTGCCGGTGCTCAGCGAGACCGGCCTGATCCAGCCCGGGCAGTTCGTGCGCTACCTGGACGGCGGCCAGAGCCGCCTGGGCTTGGTGCGCAGCACGTCGCTCGCCTGGTCAGCGCCTAAGCTGCGCCAGACCCTGGCCCTTGAAACCCACGTCTGAAAGAGGCAAGCCATGGCCAACATTTTTAAAGCGTTTCTGGATCTGCTGCCGGCGCGGCCGCTGCAGGTGGGCACCGTGCTGTCGGTGGCGGGTGGCATTGCCACCGTCGAGCTTCCCGGCGGCGGGCGGCTGCAGGCACGCGGCCAGGCGAGCAGCGGCCAGCGTGTCTTTGTGCGCGACGGCGTGATCGAGGGCGGCGCGCCCGATCTGCTGATTGAAGTGATCGAGATTTAACAAAAAGAGGAAACCATGAGAAAAAAAGGGAGCGCGGCATGCCTGAGCCGACTTTGACCGCAGCGGCAACGCTGGCCGGCGCGACACTGGCGGTGCCGGCCTTGACCGCCTTTGGCATCCCCCTGGGCCTGCGTCCGGATCTGCTGATCGCCGGGTTTTCTGGCTCGATTGTGGCGATCACGCTGCTCAACACCGTGCCGGCAAATGGCGACACCTGGCGCGAACTGGTGCGCACCAGCCTGCGCCGCGTGGCCGTGGCCATCGCGTCGAGCCTGACGGCCGGCTATGTCACGCCGATGGTGGCGGCGCTCCTGACCTCGGACCCGGCGCTGCTGGGCTCGGGCTTTGTCGTGGGCGCCGGTGCCCAGCAGGCGCTGGCCAAGCTCATCGAGCGCTTTGGCGTGCCAAAAGACGCAGCAGGAGAGGCCGCATGAGCAGTCTGCAAATTCTGCATCTGGCCGCCGGCCTAGTGGTGGTCCTTGAAGCGCTTAACAAGCTGGAGCGCACGGCGCCCTGCCGGCCAGGCCTGAGCGCGCGCTACCGCGTGACCGAGTGGTTGAAAGCCCTGGCCTGGATGCTCTTGGCGCTGGGCGGTGCCGGCGCGGTGGCCGTGCCCGTGCTGCTGGCCCTGGGCGTGCAGGGCGCGGACATGCCGCTCATGCGCCTGGAGCGCCCCACGCTGGCCGAGACGGCCGTGCTGCTGGGCTTTGCCGTCTTGATTATTCGCACCCGAGTGAAAGAAGGCTGACATGGTTCTCACCGCCTCCCAATTGCAGACTGCGTCCGGCTGCAGCGCTCTCAAGGCCGCCGCTTGGCTGGGCCATATACAGCGCGCCTGCGCCATCTTTGCCATCGACACGCCGGCGCGCCTGGCAGCCTTCCTGGCGCAGATCGGGCACGAGTCCTGCCGCCTGGTCTGCGCGCGCGAGATATGGGGGCCGACGCCGGCGCAGCTGCGCTACGAAGGCCGCCTGGACCTGGGCAACGTCCAGCCGGGCGACGGTCGGCGCTTCATGGGCCGGGGCCTGATCCAGGTCACGGGCCGGGCGAACTACTGCGCGGCCCGTGATGGCCTGCGCCAGTTCCTGCAGGACGTGCCCGACCTGGAGCAGCTGCCCGAGCAGCTGGAGCAGCCCGACCTGGCCGCGATGTCGGCGGCGTGGTACTGGCACAGCCGGGGCCTCAACGTGCTGGCCGAGGCGGGCGACTTCGAGCGCATCACGCGAAAGATCAATGGCGCGCTCAACGGCCAGGCCGAGCGCCTGGCGCTCTATGCAGCCGGCAGGCAGGCACTGGCATGAGCGCGCTGGAAAAGCTCCTGGCGGCGCTGGCCGCTGCGGCGGTGCTGGTGGTGGGCGGCGGCGTGTGGCAAACGCATCAGCAGGCCATCGGCGAGGCCCGGGCGACAGCGAGATTCACCGCAGCCATCGAGGCGCAAAAGCGCCTGGCCGCCGCTGAACTGGCGACCGAGGCGGCCCGGGCAGACGCTGCCAGCCAGGCGCTGCAGGATTTCAAAAACACCCAGGAGAAGAAAGATGCTGAAAACCAAAGTGCTGTTGCTGGCCTGGCTGCTCGCCTGCGTGCTGCTGCCCCTGCTGGGCGGCTGCGCGACCCGAACGCTGCCGGATGTGGGCGCGGTGGTGGTGGCGCCCCGGCCGCAGATCCCGCCCGTGCCGGCGCTGGTGCAGGAGGTGAATCCGAAGCCGGTGGGCTACTTTCAGCAGAGCTTACTGGACTACTTTTCGAGCAGGCCCGGGCTGCCGACGCCATCAATCTCGCTTACGCCAGCTGCCGCGCCGATGCGCTGAGCCTGCGCGATGTATTGCGATGAGTGCCGTGCAGACGTCTGCACGGATTTTTTAACTGTGCGCCGCGAAGGATGCGAATGACCTAGAAAAAAGAACAGGGCGACTGGACCGGGTGTGTCACCACCCAGCCCAGCCGCCAATCCACAGAACGCGCCTGTGAGCCAGCCCAAGGCCCTGCCACCTCCCGGGAGGCGGGGCTAGTGTAACCATCTATTACAAGCTCTCACAAACATGGCCTCTCCCATCATTCCCTGGCTCGGCGGCAAGCGCCGTCTTGCCGACACCATCATCCCGCGCTTTCCCGCGCATACCTGCTACGTCGAGGTGTTCGCCGGCGGCGCGGCGCTGTACTTCCTGCGCCAGCCTGCCGAGGTTGAAGTCATCAATGACGTCAACGGCGACGTCATCAATCTGTACCGCGTGGTCAAGAACCACCTGGAAGAATTCGTGCGCCAGTTCAAATGGGCGCTGAGTTCGCGCGAGGTCTTCAAGTGGACGCAGGACACGCCCGGCGAGACCCTCACGGACATTCAGCGCGCCGCCCGCTTTTACTACCTGCAGCACCAGGCGTTCGGCGGCCGGGTGCAGGGGCAGACCTGGGGCACGGCGACCACGGCGCCGGCCGTCAACCTGCTGCGCATCGAGGAGCAGTTGAGCGGGGCGCACCTGCGCCTTTCAAGCGCCTACATCGAGCGGCTGGACTGGAAGGAGTGCATCAAGCGCTACGACCGGCCGCACAGCTTTTTCTACCTGGACCCGCCGTATTGGCAGACCGAAGGCTACGGCGTGCCGTTCCCGTGGGCGGAGTACGAGACCATGGCCACGATGATGCGCGAACTCAAGGGCAAGGCCATGCTCAGCATCAACGATCACCCGGACATCCGGCGCTGCTTTGCAGAATTTCACATTGTTGAGGTGCCGATCAAGTACACGGTGGGCGGCGGCCAGGGCGTAGACCGCACTGAGCTGATCATCAGCAGCTGGGATGTGGCTGCTGAGCCAGCGGGGCTGTTTTAATGCGTGCTTCTATGAGTGCCGTCAAAAGCTGTTATTTGTCATAGATATAATTCGCCGAGCATTTGAGCGCGCGAGGGTACAAGACTTTTATGCTATCCCGCGTAAATCCCGCGACGGCTCGTTAACTTGTTGATTTATAAGAGCTGACGAGTCCCCCCCCGCGCACCACTTCCTGAGGCTTTGCAGCGGCACTTATGCCCGGGCCGTCAGGCAATTGCATGCATCACCGAATGCATTCCAGGTGA
>Ga0308165_1003048_pt1 | contig 18698 bp, 17 predicted proteins | sample PhyWR2_FD_201032 | JGI IMG/M metagenome (GOLD analysis project Ga0308165, IMG submission 201032) | Phyllosphere microbial communities from UC Gill Tract Community Farm, Albany, California, United States - DLSLW.R2 | ecosystem: Host-associated > Plants > Phyllosphere > Unclassified | place: USA...
GTTTTACAAACGCGCTAATATACGCAACACAAACATACTTCCTCTCCCGAGGTGGTGAAATTGGTAGACGCGGCGGACTCAAAATCCGCTGTCAGAGATGACGTGTCGGTTCGAGTCCGACCCTCGGGACCAGATTTAGAATCTATTAGATTCTCCAAAGCCCCAAGCCTTATATATCAAAGGCTTGGGGCTTTGTCGTTTCTGGCGTTTATGTTTTTTTACGGTATTTCACGGGTTTTTTTGGTATATGTTTCCACCCGTTTTCCACCCGGTCGGAAACTTGAGAATGATTAAGGAGCATTTATTTACATGAGTACGTCGATTTATCAACGTCCTAATAAGAAATGGAAGGCAGATGTTGTTTTAAATGGTGTGCGTGTTACTAAAACTTTAGAAAAAAAAGAATTAGCAATTCGTTGGGCCAAGGAGACTGAACGAGATCTCATTTTAAATGACTCAACTCAAAAGGCACTAAATAGTAAAATTGTTATAACAATGCGTGAGGCTCTTGGTCGTTACTCAGATGAAGTTTCCAGATTTAAAGCAACTGGAAAAAAAGAAATGCAAAGGATCCGCTATTACCAGGATAATTTACCCAATACTGATTGGCCACTTAGTTGCTATAAAGGGGAATTTCTAAAGCAATGGGAAGATGCAGTTACTAAAAGAACAATTAAGCCACTCAAGCCTTCCACTATTCTGCGTGACTATTCTACTTTGTCTGCATTCTTTAACTGGTGTCGAAAGGATAAAGCATGGATTGAATTTAATCCTTTTGAAAACCTCCGCAGGCCAAAAAAACCTCCACACCGTGAACGACGTACAGAAGTTGAAGAGCTTCACCGCATGCTTGCTGCTCTAAAATATAAACCTGGAACAGTGCCAACTACTAAAATGCAGGAAGTTGGATTGATTTGGCTTATTGCTATGGCCACGGGAATGAGATCCGGAGAGATTGTAAATCGCTTGCCTGAGCACGTTTTTCTGTCTAAACGGTATGTTCAATTGGATAAAACTAAGAATGGTACTGCTAGAAAGGTTCCTTTAGATGATTTTGCACTGCAGCTGTGGTCGTTGGCTCTAAAAATTGACCGAAAGGCGAGTCCTAAAGTCTTTACAGTTTCCGATTCTTCACGTGATGCATTATTTAGAAAGGCACGTAAACAAGCAGGATTGGAAAATGCAGATTTAACTTTTCATGATTCAAGACATGAAGCAGCTTCACTTATGGCCAAACGCATTAAAAATGCGCTGACCTTATGTAAGATTTTTGGATGGAAGGATCCGAAGCAGGCTTTAACCTATTACAACCCAACCAATGATGAGATTTTGGAAGAACTTAATAACTCGGCAGGTTTAAGTAAGCTATTAGTTTAGATAACTTACTAAGTTTTGCAGTTAATTAGATTTTTAAAATTGTGGTGGTAGTTTTATATCAGTTTAGAAGTTGATAGGATGAGATGATTATTAATTACATTCGTAAAAACGGGTACTTATAGTGAATAAGAAAGTTGAAAATCCTAGTACTGAAGAACTAGAGGTACTACCAAAAGAAACAACAGCAAAGCTTACGTGTGGGATTATCATGCCGATAGCTGGAATGGGGCCAGACTATCCTGCTGATCATTGGGTTGACGTTATTAAAATACTTCATACTGCTATTGAACGTGCAGGTTTTATTCCTCGTATTGTTAGTGATTCAGAAGAGAGTACGGTCATACATGGCTCAATCATTAACAATATTTATAATGATGCAATTGTTGTTTGTGATGTGAGCAATAAAAATGCAAATGTAATGTTTGAACTTGGAATGCGTTTGGCTTTTAATAAACCCGTGGTTATCGTTAAAGATGATAATACGGATTATTCTTTTGATACAGGAAATATTCAACATGAAAATTACCGTAAAGATTTAAGACATAATACAGTCGAAAAATTTATTAATGATTTATCAAGAAAAATTAAAAAAACATATGAAGCTTCTTTAAAAACTGATTATCAATCGTTTTTGAGTTATTTCGGAAAGTTTGAAGTTGCTAAAATTGAGAATAAATCAATTGGTGAGAGTGAGGCAATTGAAAAACTGTTAAATAAAATGAATTCACTGGAGTCAAAAATATCTTCAATGATGACTAAAGATGAGGAGGGAATAACATATGGATCTTCGAATCAATTTATTGAAAATAAATTACTTCTGGATATTCCTTCTCTTAGTAATATTGAACTTGATGCTATTAATAATGAAATTCATTCATTAATTCCAAATGTAAACTCTGTTAATTATGTAATGCTTGATGGAGAATATAAATTATTAATAAAGTTTAAAAATACTCCTGAAGTAAATGAAAGACCAATTTTAGTAAAGAGAATTAGAAAAATAGTGAACGACAATAGGTAACTTTTTAAAAATATTTTGATTAAAAGAAAGGTGCAAAAGCTCCTTTCTTTTAATCAACTAACCATCCTTAAGTCATTAATTTAGTGGCATAATCCGTTAATTTACTTTTCAATATTTTAATGAGAATTTGTTTTTTGATTTATTAATATTTAGTTCATATTAATTATCTGCAACAGTTGGAGAGCAGTTAGTAACGAGTAGTGGCTTTATCAAAAGCCATTCCAAAGCTTATGACATCAGTGGCTTTCCATCTTGGAACTGTTCTATCTCCAGTTGCAGAAGTTGGTAATTCACGACTTGGTGGAAAGTTTTCATTACTAATAATATGGCGCTTTGTGTAGTCCAGCGAATATTTAAAATAACTAGCTATGTCTTGTTCATCCCACAATTGGCAATCAATTGGGATAATTGGTTTAGCATCAATTTGCTTTAAAATTTTACGAAGCACTTTTTCTAACAACACCTCTACATCCATAGATTTACCCCTTTAAACTTTCAAAAGTTGATATCCATTCTTCACGGTTTAAACCTCGTTCAGCATCGCTTGGGAAGATGCCTGAAATGAAATAGCCAGTTTCTGTTGGTGATTTTTGGTAACTTGAAGCAATGATTCTGACAAAGTCACAACGCATGGCCTTAACTGCTGCATAGGCTTCAAGGGCGATTGGGTGTGTTGGTGTAACGATGCGTAGATCTGTTTCTTCTTCATCTACAAACGGTAAAGCATGTGGGCTTAATTCTTCTGTGCTTGTATTCATGATTGTGGTGCTCCATAGCTAGGATTAGAAAAAATCCAACATTTCACTGTTCTACGTTTGTCTGACATTTCATTGTCAGCATTCAGATTTTTTGCAGCGTCTGTTGGATAACGGCTTGAGCTAATAGCTCGGTTAGATTCGATAAATTTGAATTTTTGTGACGACTTCAGTAGGTTTTTCATCAAGGTAATTTCAGGAAGTTTCTGGTACTGCTGGGCAGCAACTTTGTATATTTCATTTAAATTGATGGCGACGGTCTGAGCATCGTTGTCATGATGATTAAGACTAAATGGAGCAGATCTACCACTTTGTAGGTATTCAAAAGCTTCCCAGAACTGTTCAACTTCCTGACAGTCACCGTTGAGCTGATCCACGCGCTGTTGAGCCATTTCCATTAGCATTTCTTGTGCTGTGGCCACTTCTTCATAGTCCAGATAACCATTGAGTACATGCTCAGCAATAGCTTCAATGAGTGCTGCAATTTGGGCGTGACATAGGGCAATACGTGTATGTGTAATACCAGTTGCGTGATATAGATCTTCTAGGCTTTTTAAGCGCTCCTGATATGTATTGAGGATTTCATTCTCTTTGCGTAGGCAATGAGTCATGTATGTACATGCTTCTTCTAGCTCAATACGGTCCAGGGCATCGACAATACGTTTGGTTTCTAATGACTGTCCTTTGCGGTCGAATGAAAGATGCAATGTACGAGTCAGAATTGCTTCAGATGCAGCAATTGCGCTGTTTTGTGAAATCATGATGGCACCACGGAAAGGTGGTTCATACGTTTCATTACCAGCGGTTTTTAGGCCCTTAGAGCGAATTGCTCGACCGTTAAAAGCATCTTTGAGTTCGTCCCAACTGAACTTTGCTTGTTTGATGCTATTGCCTTGAGCATCGTTACGGTCACCTTCAATCAGTACAACTGGAAGGTTGGCGATTTGGGCAAAGTTACGGTAAATCGCCACGTTGGTTGATTTATTGGCATCAAAACCTTCGTACTCTTTACGACCGCTTAATTTCCATAGGAATTCAATTAAACGTGACTTACCTGCACCAGCTTGGCCAATAATTTCAATGAAAGGGTATGAACTATGAAGTGCGCGAATTTGCTCGGCAAAATAAGTACCGGTCCACCATGCCAAGGCAATTAAACCTTTGCTTCCACGCACCCGGTAAAAGTCCTTCCACCAAAAGGGTTTAAATTCTTTTTTAGGGTTTAGCGTTATGACAGGGGACTTCGCCAAGCTCTTGAGTTCAAGACGTTTAATTTTGAAGTAATCATGTTCATTAATGGGGATAACTTGGCCCTTATGCACAGCATGTTTTGGGAATATGTAGGTTTGATATTCACTTGAATAGCCTATGTAATCTGTAGTTTTTACTTCCTTTAAACGTTCGGTTTTACGCTTCATAAAAAATTCAAGTTGTTGATCGGTTCCGGTCCACATTGCACCAGCCATCACCTCCATAGTTGCGTCTTTGAATTTGCTACGGCTACCGATTTGGCTTGGGGTAAATTGAGTTTTCTTTTCTGCCCATTGGCTTTGCACGTTGAAGTAATACCAAGCTTCGCCTGTAACCTCGTTGCGTTCAAAATAGAGTGGATCAATCTGAGCATTGCAGATCTCAGTGACAGCTGCACAGTCACGTAAAGCTTGCTCACGCTTCTGTTGATCAAGTAACGCATCAAAACTTGGATCTTCTTCAATTTGGTTCATACGCTTGGCGTATTTGTCGTAATCTAGGTTGAACCAGTACAGACGGAAATTGTGATTAAAGAAAAAAGTTTTAGTACGACCTTCTTTAAAGTTGTAGATCAATAGGCCAGCTTGTTCAGCCGTTTCTGCAATGAGTAATTCACCGTAATGACGATACTTCGCACGTTCTTCACTGTGTAGTAAGTCGTGCATGAATAAGTCATTCCAATCAAGGTTTTTACCTTTGACTTGGTGAGGTGGCAGAGCAGCTGAAGAAGCCCACTTTTCCTGAAGCGCACGTAGATGAAATTTTCTAATTGCGTCTTTACCGGCTTTGTCATTGTCGAATGCCCAGATCAGACGTGGCTTGTCTTTTTTCAGTTCATGGCAGCGGTCTGCAATCTGTTTAAGTAAAACAGACGGGTAATTACCAGTAGACATGGTGGCAATAGACGGTTGGCCAGACTGGATTAATGCAATGGCATTAAAAATACCTTCAGTAATCCAAAGTGAAGGAGCATTGCAAAGATCATCCAGATCTACCATTGACCATGACAACCCTTCATATTTGCCAATGAAATTTGCTTTTTGACGGCCAAAACGTTCGGGACGATCAATAAAACGTTCCCAATAAATTCCTTCGGCTAATTTAAAGCGGACTGTACCCGTATAAAGACCAGGATATTTATGTTCGTTGCTGAAGGTATCTTGAGTATATAAACCTTTTAAAGGGGCAATATCCAAGCCACGGCCATGACGTAAATAAGCATCGGCAGCCGCATGAGGGTTTACTTCAGTTTTAGGAAATTCTTTAGACCAATCTTTGAATAAGTCTTCACAAATATCTTTTACGTGCTCTTCATAACCACAGTTATTTAAACGACTGCATTTCACCACCCGAGGCTTAACCGCATGGGTATAGCATTCTTTTTTGCTGCACTGTGGGCAGATGCCTTGTCTGTACCATTCACCAACTTTCTTAAAATTGAAGATTTGGTTTAGACGGTCATCTATGCGTCTTGATATATCTGACATTAAGCATCACCCGTTTGAACATTGATAACTGTTTGAGATTGTGAATATTTTGTTTGAGTTTGTAGCTTTGTAAGCATTGCGAATTGGCTTTGATTACAATTGCTCGTCTTTGCGAGGATCTTCCAACTCGGGGTGGTGTTTCACCATAAAATCACGGATGTAGATGGCAATTTTTGTGTCCTTTTCATACGCAATTTTCTTAAGGACTTTTAACTGCTTCTTGGTCCAACGGACTTGAGTAAGCTCAGTGTGTTTAGGTTTAGTTTGAACATTTGATGTAGTCATGCGAAAATCACCATAAATCGTACTTAGATACTTAGTGGTATTAAATTTAGTACTATTTATGGTGATTTACAAGTGCTTTTAAGGAAAAAGTATGAAAAATGGTGATTTTTCTAATCGTGGTGAACGTTTGAAAGAAGAACGTAAGCGCTTGGGCATTGTTACGCAAGATGAGTTGGCCGAGATCTTAAACGTTAAAAAGAACTCGGTTGTGCGTTATGAAAAGCACAACGCACCTTTAGACACTGACCAGTTAGATTTGCTTGAAGATCATGGGTTTAATATTGCTTATATTCTTTGGGGAGCTTCAGAACTTAAGAGCAGTGAACTAGCAGATGATGAAGCAAAGCTGATTCAGTTGTACCGTCAAACACGTGAAGAAATGCGTTCGGGGTTAGTCTCTATAGCTGAGACTTATGCAAATCAATTTAAATAAGAAATAAAAAAATGGATGACCAAAAAGATTCTTTTAGTTTTAGAAAATTACCATGGGCTTGGATTTTATTAGGGGTTACGCTATGGTTTTTATTTCCTTGGATATTTTCTGTTTTTTTTAATTTGATTATTAAAAATCCGAAAGAATATGGTGAAAGCTTTGGGGCAGTAGGTGATATTTATGGCAGCTTAAATGCCCTTATTTCATCAATTGCCTTATGTGCAGTCGCTTATTCAACTTGGTTACAAGTGACGTCATTAAATGAGACACGTGAAGCAAATACCAAACAACTTCAACTTGCAAAACAAGCTCATGATGAGCAAGTTAAAGAATCAAAGAATGCAATTTTCACTACTAAATTTTATGGATTATTAAATCTTAAAAATGAAAAATTTCATCATTTAGGAGTTTCTATAAATGGTGAACATAAATCTGCTTATGATCTTTTTGGCGAACTAGGCTTAGCTTTTATAGACCTTCTGGAAGGTGAGTGGAAAGATGTTGAGAAATTAGATAAATCTATTCTTAGAAATGGTTATCTTGAAACTATTGCAAAATATGAGAAAACAGTTGCTCAAATCTTTTCTTATTTTTTGATTTATGGCGATATTTTAACTTTAATAAAAAATTCGGAACAGACAGAAGAAGATAAAAGATTTTTTAAAACAGTTTTATCAAATTCTATGGCTGGTCAGGAACAAATGGTTATTTTATGGATGGGTGCCTTTTACCATGAAATTAATGTGTTTCTCGAAGATAGTGATTTAATCGGGCAATTTTATGCAGAGCAATACATACCATTTGTAAAGAAATTCCACCGAGCTTCCCATTTTGGACCTAAGGCTTGGAAGAAAGTATTTGATACAGAAAACCCGGCCTAAGCCGGGTTTCTTTTAATTCATTTGGCATGAACAGCGCGGTTAATGCTAACCAATTCGTCAACGTAATTAGCGATAAGCTTAAAGCAGCAAAACTCAATCTTTGAGATCGTCGAATAGTAAGTCAGTTAAGATCATTCAGCGAAACCTAACGCCAAATAGACAGTCGTAAAAATAACGTCGCCAATTACCTCCGCAATCTTGCGTCGGTTATCAATTGATATATACTAAGGAAAGTTACTTAGTTACTTAGTTACTTAGTTACTTAGTTACTTATATCTACATCGTCAATAGGAGCGTCGTTATGGCTATTAGTTTAGACACCATCCGTCGTGCAAATGATAACTTAATGCGCGGTCGTAGTGTGCGTGATGCAGATTTACCAGATAGTGTTAAGCGTCAAATTCTTGAACGTCGTTATTCTGCTGAAGAAATTAATGCAGCTTATGCACGTTCGTTAACCCGTGATAAGAAATAATTTGAAAATAGTGTATGAGTCAACATTCAACTTTTAGAAAATTGGTAACCCATGATGATGATTTTATTGGAATGGTTGCATACACTATTTATAAGAATGAAAAACTTAATTGGATTGATAGGTTTACTTCACAGGCAGGTCGAGAGCCTACCTACTCAGAAATTCAAACTTCTTTTAATGTAAATACAGACTCTGATCAAAAAGTACAGCAGTATCTAGGACTTGCAGAAACAAAATTAAATAGTTTTATAGATCAAACAGTAGCAGTCGAATTAGAGCAATATAAAAAAGAGATTTTAAATACTTTTGCTGATCCCAAAATTCAAACTTTAATTGATACCAAATTAAAGCAAAGTTTAGTTAGAGCATTGACTCCTATCATTTCAACTGAAGTGAATAAAGTAAATACAGTAGCTCAAAATATTGAAACAAAAGTTAACCCAATTAATGGATTGCTACATGGTCTGAAACCGACATTTTGGGGGGGTGTTTGGCAAAATCTTGCTGCTACAGCCGTCACAGCAATAATTGTTACTTTTGTCTCAACAGGTTTTTGGTTTTATAAATTCATGCAGACTGAAAAAAATAAAGATAATTTAATAAATGAAGTTAAAAAAGAATATGGCTTAACAGATGAAGAGTGGAATAAAGCGGTAGAGATAGCTAAAAGTAAAAAAAATAACCCGGCCTAAGCTGGGTTTCTTTTTTTATTCATTTGGTATGAACCGCGCGGTTAATGTTGACCACTTGGTGATGTAGTGTGTTGATGATGGCGCTAAATTCTTGTTCTTTTAAACCATCATCGACTTTCATTTTTGAAAAGGCAAAAAGCAAGTTTTGAAGGTTCTCAAGTGGATATTCAATTTCTTCCAGTATTTCTTCAGCCGTCATTTTCTTTTGGCTATTAACGTCTAGTGTTGAGTGCATTTCTCCCCCTGTCTATTGATCATGGGTCTATTCTCGTAAAATCTGCTTTGAAAATATAGATAGTGGCGACACGCTATGTCGCTTATCTGTTTGATATTATGAAATTTTCCATAGGCTTAGCCCTTTTCAAGTGCTGGCATAGGGTGCTTTTTAAGATCGAAAACCCAGCATTTCACTGTTTTGTTGATCACCCCACTATGCACAGCGTGGTTGTGCTGCATGTAAACAGGGAAGGGAGCACGGCTTTGCATGAGGATGCTAGACAGTTGGTTTTTGGGTGGTAAACCCTCAATGCACTCGTAGATCTGCCCGAGATTAAACGCTAGCAAGTTGTGTTTACGGCTATGGTTGAGTTTATCTATACCGTAGTTATGAACTGAGGCCCAGAAGTCTTCTAGGGTTTTATTTTGAATGAGGTTCTTAGACTCAAGTGTTAGGCAGTTAATGGGTAAAGTTTCACGGCACAAGTTAGATTTGTTGTGCCAGATGACTTCAGCGCTTTCCATGTAACCGTTTTGGTCGTAAATAATTTTACTGACTGTGTAGAGTGGACCACCAGACTTGAGCTGTACCACAGCGCCTACATGAATTTGGTCATGGTTGCCTTGTGTGTTGTAGAGCATGGCTGCCATGTGGTTAAAGGTGTTGATGTAGGCTTCTTTGATTTGTGCTGCTTTGGCACCTGTAAAACCCATGACCAAGAAAATAAAACCGTCTTTGGTCATTTCATAATATTTAGATTCACGCTGAACAGCTCCAGCTTGAATAGTTTGCACGTGGGCTGAAAAGTTAGCCGACGTAAACTCTGGAGAGCAATCTAACGATTCAATTTTTTGAATCACATTTTTATGGTGTTTACCAAAAAGCTCGGCTACTTTGAGGCTAGATGTTTTAACTTGGTCGTTTTGAATAAATACAGCATCTTCAACATATGCGATTGCGTTCATGGCTGTACTCCCAATTTGTTAAATTGAGAGAAATGATACAGAGCTTGAAGTGAAAACAAAGGCGCACAAGAGGTGCGCGAGAGGTGCACAAAATTATTAACCATGGATTAGGCTCCCCAAAACAAAGTTGAGAAGGTAAAGCTGGTAATACTTATGAAGATTGCAGCATCGAATATGTTTTTGATGAGTTTTTGACGTTTGAGTTTTTGCTGGCGTTGTTTGAATGCAGCCAAATCTTTGACTGGGGTATGTTCCAAAACGGAATTTTGAGTAGGGGCGTTCTTTAAAGCGAATGTTTTCATTTGCTTGTCCTGTTAGTCAAGTTTTAAACCTGACACCATCACTTTCCTAGGGTAATGGTGACAGACTGAACAGGGCTAGGAAAACCGTCCTAACAGGTAACGGCCAGCGCAAGGCTGCCCTATCCAGCCTGCCATAAAAGGCAAAGCCGAATTTTACGCAAAAAAATAGCCGCATGGGCGGACTTTTGCGCCTGTTAGTAATTTTCAGGTTTCCTAGGCCTGACTAAAAAGACTTATGTCTATCTAGCGTTTTTACAGTAGCTTAGATACTATTGTGCGTCAAGACTTTATAATAATTTTTGGGGTGGGGACGTGGCAAATGAAAGAATGTTAGTTGGAGTAGAAATATTAAAATTATTAGAGAGATTAGAAAATCAAAAAGAAAATTTAAGTAATTTTCTAAAAAGCCCACATATAGCAAATGATAAAGAGCTTTCTAAGAACGTAACTCGTATTTATAGATTTTATATAGAAATAATTACGAAATTAAAATATTCAGAAAAAGCAATATATCTACGTAGCCCCTTTTATGAGGATTTAGGTGTAATTGAAAGCAATATTAATAGTTTGGAAGGTTTAATTAGCCACTATTTTACGGTTAAAAATGAGAAGAGTGAATATGTATTTAAAGAACCATCTAATAGCCCAATATTTTCATCAATTGAATCTCATTTGAATAATCTTATTAATCTTTTAAATAGTTTAAGAGATAAAATGATTGTTTCTGAAGAGTTAAATAAAATAAATGAAGATAAGATTAAGTTGGATGAAAAAGTTTTACATCTTGAGACTTCTTTAGATGACCTAAAAAATATTGAAATACACAAAATTTTTGAAGAAGACTCTAATAAATTTAAAAAAACTGCACGTTTTTATGAAGTTGCATTTTATGTAGTTATATTTTTTATGTTTTTATACTTTTTTGGTTGGTTTGTTGATATTGAAACAGAAAAGTTTAAATTTAAGTTAGCTGAACAGTTCCATGGAAGCCATACTGCTACATTCTATTTGCAAAAAATTTCCTTACTTGTTCTTTCTACCACACTTGCGGCTTTCCTCTTAAAAAGATCTTTTATGAATCGTCGTTTAGCTGATGAAGCTTACCGTACCTCAAAAGAACTTGATGCATTGCCTCGTTATATAGCAGGTCTGCCTACAGAACTTAAAGATAAAATAAGATTTGATTTAGCTTATAAATACTTTGGTAATGGTATTCATCATGAAAGTTACACAGGTGGTGAAAATTTGATGCATGAGAATATGAAAGCGAATACAGATTTTATTAAAGCTGTAAAAGATTTAAAAACACCTGATAGTGGAAAAGCTGATTCACAAGGTAAATAGTTTAAAAAGGGGATATTTCATGAAAAGTTGGGAACGTTGTTACGTAGAGTTTTTAGTTCATATTGCTGAGCCTTTGGCAGAACTTCCAGAAGATTATTTTGTTTGAATTCAGTGACTTATAATTTTCTTAGGCTTAGCTAAAAAGACCTATGTCTATCTAGCCTTTTTACGGTAGCTTAGATACTATTAAGATCAAGGCTTTAAAATAATTTTGGGGTGAGGAAGTGGCTGAGGTAAATGCAAAAGATGAAGCTCTTAAAATACTTCAAGAAAGTATCAATGAGCAAAAACAAGCTAAAGAAAAAAATGAAGAAATTAAAAATATAGCTCTTAAAGATATTGAAGAAGTAATACAATATTTTAATGATTTAAAAAATGGTAAACATATTGATAAAAAGGCTATTGAAGCAGATCCAACGTTATTAACTAATAATATGCATATTATTAATTCCTGTTTAAGTCAAGCTGAAATATTGAATAATCAAATAAATAGTTTAGGTGTCGATTATGATGATCTTAGTTATTTATTAACAATTAGAGTTTCTTTGGATAGTATTAAGAATGAATATTCCAATGAAAATTTATTTCTTTTACCTAAACATCTTGGAAATTCAATTGGTAGTTTGGTTGCTATTGAATCTTTTTTGAGAACTTTATATTTAGATAAAGCTCGTTATAATAATATTGTTAATACTCAAATTAATGCAATGCTACTAGACGCAGGAAGAGAGTTGAATGATTTTAGAGAATTAAAAAATACTTTAAAGAATTTAAAATCTGTTGATTATTACTCACAAGAATTTGAAAAATATATGGAAAGGCATCATATTTATCTAGTTCTTTTTTTAGTAACGATTCTTGTTGCATTAATTATATCTGTCATTTCTGTATGTGCTGAACCATGGTTCTTTTTAGATAAATTCGATTATTGGTTTATAAAAGGTTCATTTATTTTAGTTGTTATTACTTTGGTTTCTTATTTTATAAAGCAATCATCTCATTATCAAAGTTTAGCAGATCAAGCCAACCAAACAAGGCTTGAACTTCAGGCATTTCCAACATTTATTACAGGTGTTGAAAAAGAAGATGAAGTTGCAATTCGCAAAGAACTTGCACTTAAATATTTTGGTCGTGAGGTTGATAAAACTGCTCATAAAGACATGAGCAATTTAATTACTGACCAAATGAGAAATACAACTGAAATGGTAAAAGCAGTTACTGAAGTTATTAAAAAGCCGGGGAATTCATGAAAAGTTGGGAACGTTTTTACGTAGAGTTTTTGTTCGTATTGCTGAGCCTTGGGGAGAACTTCCAGATGGTTCTTTTGTTCGAATTCCGTGATTAAGAGATAATAAGATGTTGTTTAGTAATGAAGGAAAAAGTAAGTTAAATTATTTTTTACATGTAATAGTAAATTTAGAACAAGTAGTTAATAAAATTGCAGTTAATTATCTTTCTAGTGATGAGAAGGATTTAGTTTTTAATAAGTTTCGTGTGGATTATAATGGTTTTATTGAAGATCTAAAATATAATATATATTATCTTGAGGAATTATTGTCTAACCGAATAACTTTTTTAGATAATAAGCACAAAGAAGAAATATATAGTTTAATTTATGATTACGGGGAAGACTTAAATCGTATTTTTAAAGAAAATGAGCTTTCTCCTCCTTTGTTTCTTTTTAGATTTCTTTCTTATACTATAAATTTTTTCGATCTTTTTAAATCAAAAAAAGAACCACTAAATTTCTTGCTGGATAATAATGAATTGGATGCTGGATTTGTTGGTAAAGTTAATAATTTAATCAGCTTAAAAGAGCACTTAAATGAGTCTGATTTAAAAGGTATTGAAGATATTGATAGGTTTTTTTCTCACTATAATGGCTTTGATAAAAATTTAAGTGATATTTCAAAAAAATATATAGAAATTGAAAGTGGCTTTAAAGAAAGAATTGACAATTTTTTTTATAATAAAGGTGCAGATTTTGATAAATATGTTAATGATATATTATTAAGCTTTAATAAAAAACTAATTGAGGTTCAGACTCCCTATGAAAATGAAATTAAAACCAAAATTTCTGATTTAAATAGTAAGTATGAAGAAAGCCAAAGTGAACTTATAACTTTATTAGGGAATTTGAAGTCTTATAAAAATATTTTATCTGATAAAACTCAAGATGAAATTTCCAAACATTACTTTTTAAAGGCACAAAGTGAAAAAAGAATGTATTGGATTACGACTATTACCTCAGTTGTATTAATTTTATCTTCATTAGGTTCTGTGGGATGGGCGCTTTATGATTATTATCAGGACTATATAAGTATAACAAGTTGTGTTGGTAAGACTAATGTTGATGTCTGCTTGAATAATTTAAAAGTTTTACGTGAAGCTTCACAAAGCTTTGGGTTAACTTTTTTTATTATGCGCTTTGTTTTTTCATTACTATTATTTTTAACGGTAATTTATACAAGTCGAATTGCTATCAGAGCATATAACCACTGGCGTCATAGTGAAAACATGCATTTGAAGCTTGTTTCATTGAACCCCTTTATTGGTAATCTAGATAAAGATAAGCGTGATGAAATTCATATAGGTCTTGTACCAGATTATTTTGGTAAAGATGCTGGTGTAATTGAGTTTCAAAAAGATGGGTTTAAAGATATCCCTACAAATGTTGCGAATGTTGCGATAAAAGCTTTAGAACAGGCTGGTAGCTCCTTTGGCGAAAAATCTAACACAGAAAAAAACGATAAAAAGCCTGACGGTGGAATAGAATAAATTATAAATCTAATAAAGCCCCATTGAAGGGGCTTGGCGTTATGCGACAAGATATAGCAACAATGAACCACTGATTATTATTCACCCAAGAACAGTCCGATAAGGGCTAGGTATATCCACATATCTCACCACCAACGTAATACTTGTACAAGATCAGGTAATCTATCTCCAAATAAAAATCCCGATAAAGATAAGTAAAGCTACTCTCCCAAAACCATATTTTTCCATAGCTCTCTCCATATATTAAAAAATTTAATGGAAGAGTTTTGAAAGTTTTTCTTGTGTACTTTTACATTCAACACAAAGAATTACGGATCCATAGCGCTGATGCTCAACAGGAATATCATTTCCGCATTCCTCACATTTGGTAAGTGAAGGGGGGCTAAAGTCTTTAAATTGAATTTAGATTTGTTTAAGTTGGAATTATTAAAAAATTTAAAGCTAAGTTTTATATTTCTTAATAGTATTCTGAATCCACATTTCTCACATCTTACAATTCTCTCCCTTAAAAAATTTGTTGTATTTTTCTAAAAACTACTCACTTTATGTATCTAAAAACCTTTAATTGAAACTTCACATTTCTATTTTGAAAAGAAAGTTGCTCTTTTAATGTACTGTGTTAAAGTTTGTAGTAGATCATAATGATTATAAGTAAATTTCTTTGAGAGCGGTTCCGACCCAAAACGACAAAATCTGTGAGGCGGGCAATGACATTCCAACGTTTAGAACTAAACCAAATTGAGCAGTTAAGTGCTTGCAGAATATCTTTGTTGCTTGGATTAAATGCCGAGCAGAACTATATCGAGCAATTTTTCCGGTTTAGTCTTCGTCTTTTGAAGTGTAAAAAAGCCTTATTGACTTTTAATCAAGAACCTTACTTTTGGCATCGTTGCCCCGATGGTATGACCGCCATTTCGTTTAAACCTTCAAAACATTTAAAACAGTGCTTTGCTAAACAACAGGTGATTAATCACCTACACCCTTCCTATCAAAATTTAATCAACTATTTAAAAGAATTAAATATTGAATGTAGTCGAGCGTTAGCAGTACATCTTCTACATCCTGATAAAACCTCTATGGGCTTCGCTGTTTTTTTTGATGACGATGCAGCTACATTTGAAGATGATGATATCCAGTTGTTGCTTGATTACTGTTCTACTTTTATGCAACAAGTCGAGTTGAAATTTAACTATGAAGAGTTAAACGAACTTTATGAACAACAAGTTGCGATTAACTCAAGTAAAACTAAATTTTTCTCGATTATTTCGCATGACTTACGCGCACCTTTTCATGGTCTGCTAGGTTTTTCAGAAGTACTCGCGAAAGAGCGTGAAACTTTAGATGAATCAAGCATTCAAAACATTGCAGATTATTTATATGACACCTCACAATCGACCTATAACTTACTTGAAAGCTTACTGACATGGGCGATGGCAGAGGGGGGACGTTTTGTTTATCACCCAATTAACTTTAAGCTTAGACAAGTCAGCAATATTGTTTGCGATGTATTACGTACCTTAGCTTTAAAGAAAAATATTGAACTGGTTAATGATGTTCCAGATGATTTAAACATCTATGCCGATATCAATATGATGACCTCAGTGATTCAGAACTTGGTGTCAAATGCGCTGAAATTTACGGATGTTGATGGTTCGGGCAAAGTCTTTATTGAAGCCAAACAATCTGGTGAAAATATTGAAATAATAGTTCGAGACACTGGTCTAGGCATGACCAAGCAACAAATGGCGAATTTGTTCCATCCACGTATTACAGCCAGCTTTAAAGGAACCGCAGGTGAAAAAGGTGCAGGCTTAGGTTTGAGCCTTTGTAAGCGTTTTGTCGAAATTAACCAAGGGCAAATTGATGTCAGCTCTAAAGAGGGTGTAGGAACAACATTTAAGGTTTTATTACCTTCAGCTCAAGAAAGTCATGAGACTCATGTCGAGCATTATTCTTCAGCGGAAGCAAAATTAGTTTAATCCCTTTTCCTACCACTGCTCGAACTGCTATAACTAAAAAGAGAGTACGAGGAAAAGAGCTTTTATATGAATGCGGAGCAGTTACAAAAAACATTGCGTGCTAGTCAGTATGCAGAACAAGTTTTAGGCCTGCATCAGGCTGTTTTAGAGCAAGATTACCAAATAGATCAATTTACTGCACCGCTCTCAACTGAACAGATTTATCAATTTGTACAAACCACATTAGATGGAATGGGCGACGAAACTTCTTGGATGCGCGCACTTCGTATTTTGCGTGGCCGTTTAATGTTCCGCTGGATCTGGCAGGATGCCAATCAACTGACCGATGTTGTCACACTCACTCGCGAACTTTCTGATTTTGCCGATGCCAGTATTTGTGCGGCAAAGGCTTTTGCACGTGTGGCACTTGCTGCCAAACACGGTGAGCCTTTGAGTTATTCAGGCAAGGTTCAAGATTTGATTGTCGTTGCCATGGGGAAGCTTGGTGCACAAGAACTTAATCTATCGAGTGATATAGACCTAATTTTTGCTTTTGATGAACAAGGCGAAACCAATGGTCGTAAATGCATTGATGTACAGCAGTTCTGTATTTTATGGGGACAAAAATTAATTTATTTGCTTGAACACATTACCGCAGATGGTTTTGTATTCCGAGTAGACATGCGCCTGCGTCCTTGGGGAGATGGCTCGGCATTGGCAATTAGCCATGCAGCTTTGGAAAAATATTTAAGCCAGCATGGTCGTGAATGGGAACGTTATGCATGGATTAAAGCACGTGTTGTAACTGGAGATAAAGAAGGGCAAGACTTGTTAGAAATGACACGTCCTTTTGTTTTCCGTCGTTATGTGGATTACACCGCTTTTGCTGCCATGCGTGACATGAAAGCGATGATTGAGCGTGAAGTTCTGCGTCGTCATATTGAGGATGATATTAAACTCGGGGCGGGTGGTATTCGCGAAATTGAGTTTATTGTGCAGGTGTTCCAGCTTATTTATGGCGGGTCTAAACGTGAGTTACAAGACCGCCAATGTTTAGTCAGCCTTGAGCACATTGGCGAAGCAGGTTTGTTAGAAAAACAGGCCGTTTTAGAATTAGAAGATGCTTATCTTTTTTTGCGCCGTGTTGAACATGCCATTCAAGCCCTCAATGATCAGCAAACTCAGCTATTGCCCGAAGAAGTGGATCTAAGACAACGCATTATAGATACATTAGGTTTTGGTAGTTGGAGTGAGTTTATTGAGGTTCTGGATGAGAAACGTCAAAAAGTAAAAGTTCAATTTAAGCAATTGATTGAAGATACTAGCTCTAATGCAGCGACTGAAAATTTTGGGCAGTTAGAACAGCAGCTAGACGAAGTATTAGATGATAAGGCTAAAAATCTGATTCATGAGTTTTGGCACGGTCATGCACTTAAAAAACTACCTTCAAATGCAGTTCAGCGTTTAAAAACATTCTGGCCGCATTTAATTGAAGTAATCTTACAGTCCGAGCAACCTCAAACCGCACTTTTGCGCTTAATGCCGCTGATTGAATCGGTCATGCGCCGGACAGTGTATTTAGTCATGCTGATTGAAAGTAAAGGGGCATTGCAACGCTTAGTTAAAATGGCGACCGTAAGTCCATGGATTTGTGAAGAGCTAACGCAATATCCAGTACTGCTGGATGAGTTTTTATCGATGGACTTTGAGTTGCCAAAACGCAAGGACTTGGAAGACTCATTACGTCAGCAGTTGCTTCGCATTGAGATTGATCAAGTTGAAGATCAAATGCGAGCACTTCGCCTGTTTAAAAAGAGCAATGTACTCACTGTAGCGGCAAGCGATGTGTTAGCTGAAAGCCCACTAATGAAGGTGTCCGATGCATTAACCGATATTGCTGAAGTGAGTGTAAACGCAACCCTCCATTTAGCTTATCAGACTGTAGCAAAGCGTCATGGTTATCCATGTGATGTCGATGGGAAACGTTGCTCACTCGACTACAAAGCCTTTGCTGTCATTGGTTACGGCAAGGTAGGTGGCATTGAGCTTGGTTATGGCTCCGATTTAGATCTTGTCTTTATTCATTATCTAGATGAACAAACCGATACTGATGGGACTAAGTCTATTAGTGGCTTTGAGTTTGCGATGCGTGTCGCTCAAAAGTTTATGTCACTCATGACGACTCAGACACTTGATGGCCGTGTCTATGAAATTGATACACGCTTAAGACCCTCCGGTGAGGCTGGTTTATTGGTCACAAGTCTTAAGGCCTATGAACACTATCAGTTGAAAAGTGCATGGCTTTGGGAACATCAGGCATTAGTTCGAGCACGTTCTATTGCTGGCGATGAGGTACTTTGCCAGAAATTCGAAATATTTCGCCGCGAGATCTTGACTCAATCTAGAGATGAGGCTTATGTTCGTGAAGAAGTGTTGAAAATGCGTCAGAAAATGAAAGACCACCTAGGTTCATCTTC
>Ga0308165_1003049_pt1 | contig 18689 bp, 19 predicted proteins | sample PhyWR2_FD_201032 | JGI IMG/M metagenome (GOLD analysis project Ga0308165, IMG submission 201032) | Phyllosphere microbial communities from UC Gill Tract Community Farm, Albany, California, United States - DLSLW.R2 | ecosystem: Host-associated > Plants > Phyllosphere > Unclassified | place: USA...
GCAGGAGGCTTCGTCCGGGGTGAGCGTGACAGTCGACGGTGACGTCGCGACGCTCACCCACGGCGAGATCCGCGTCGTTGCCACGTCGAGGGAGTACTACGACTGGCAGGCGCAGTACAGCCGGTCGCGGTGCCGGCTCGAGTTCTTCGATTCACGTGGAACCTTGCTCTTCGCCGAGGAGGAAGACGGCGGGGCGCTCAAGCTGCGGGCCCGCGACTACGACGCGCTGCCCGGCGGGACGCACCGCGCGCGGGTGTCGTTGGTCGGTGCGCGCGACGAGAAGCTCTACGGCATGGGGCAGTACCAGCAAGACCTGCTCGACCTCAAGGGCTCGACCGTCGAGCTCGCGCACCGCAACTCGCAGGTCTCGGTGCCCTTTGTCATGTCGAGTGCGGGCTACGGCTTCCTCTGGCACAACCCGGCGATCGGCCGCGCGACCTTCGCGACCAACCGCACCGAATGGGTGGCCGAGTCGACCACCCAGATCGACTACTGGGTGACGGCCGGCGCGACGCCCACCGACATCGCGCGGAACTACGCCACCGCGACCGGGCACGCGCCGATGATGCCCGAGCACGGTCTCGGGTTCTGGCAGTGCAAGCTGCGCTACTCCTCGCAGGAGGAGCTGCTCACGGTCGCGCGGGAGCACCACCGGCGCGGGCTGCCGATGGACGTGATCGTCGCGGACTTCTTCCACTGGCCCAAGATGGGCGACTTCAGGTTCGAGGACGAGTTCTGGCCGGACCCCGAGGCGATGGTCGCCGAGCTGGCTGAGATGGGCATCGAGCTCATGGTGTCGGTGTGGCCGCAGGTGTCCCTCGAGTCGGAGAACTTCGCCGAGCTCGATCGCCTGGGGTACCTGGTGCGGTCGAACCGGGGTGTGGACATCCAGATGAGCTTCGAGGGACCGAGCCGGTTCCTCGACGTGACCAACCCCGCCGCGCGCGAGTGGCTGTGGACGAAGCTGCGGGTCAACTACCCGGGCGTCAAGCTGTTCTGGCTCGACGAGGCAGAACCGGAGTACGCCTTCTTCGAGTTCGGCGCGTACTCGTACTACGCCGGGCAGGTGCTCGAGGTCGGGAACGTCTATCCACAGCTCTTCTCACGGGCTGTGTATGACGGGCAGGTGGCTGACGGCCAGAGCGACCCGGTGAACCTCGTGCGTTGCGCGTGGGCTGGGTCGCAGCGGTACGGGGCGCTCGTGTGGTCGGGGGACATCCACTCGTCCTTCCCGTCGATGCGGCGGCAGGTGACTGCCGGGATCCACATGGGTGTCGCGGGGATCCCGTGGTTCACCACGGACATCGGCGGGTTCGGGGGCGGACGGGTCGACGACCCGGCGTTCCACGAGCTGTTGGTGCGGTGGTTCCAGATGGGGACCTTCATGCCCGTCATGCGGCTGCACGGGGACCGGGGGCCGTCGCACGAGGTGCGCGCGGCTGATGGGTCGCGGCGGTGCAACTCGGGGGCGGACAACGAGCTGTGGTCGTACGGGGACGAGGTGTACGGGATCTTGTCGCGGTACGTGCACCTGCGCGAGGAGATGCGGGAGTACACGCGCGGGTTGATGGAGGCTGCGCACGTGGACGGGCAGCCGGTCATGCGAGGGCTGTTCCACGACTTCCCGGAGGATGCTGCGGCGTGGGACGTGGCGGACCAGTTCCTGTACGGGCCTTCGTTGCTCGTGGCGCCGGTGCTGGAGGCTGGCGCGCGGACGCGGCGGGTGTACCTGCCGGCGGGGGCGTCATGGACGTCGCTGGCGACGGGGGAGCGGTATGACGGTGGGGTGTGGGTCGAGGTTGATGCACCGCTCGACGTCATCCCGGTGTTCGCGCGGGACCAGGCACTCGCGGAGCTGGTCGGGCGGCTCGCGGCCTGACCCGTGGGAGGGCGTCGGGCCTCGAGGTGAGTCCTTCACAAGCTAGGCCGGAGACCATTTAGCTGGTCTCCGGTCTGGACCACCTAGTGGCGGGCGCCCTGGTTACGGGTTGAGATCCGCGTGTGGCCGATGAGCACGCCGCTCGACGCCGTCATGCTGTCTCGCAACCAAGGTTCGCTACGCACACCCCACCGATCCCTTGCACGACATGGTTGTGAGACGCGCCGTGCCGCGTCTTCCCTAGTCGTTGTCGACCCCGACGAGACGTCTCACAACCCCTGGGTTACGAGACGTCTCGTCCGCCCCTCGGGCACTGACCTTTGGATCGCGTCGCTTGGTGGTTCGCTTTTGGGTGCGGTCGCTGGCCGCCGGTGAGCGCTTCTTTAGCGGCGTCGACGAGCGCTGGGAGAAGGTGCGGAGGTCGCCTAGGATCCGGAGGTGTTCGCTCACGGTTCAGTAACACGCCTGAGGATGTTCGCGAGCAGAATGACCGAGTCTGCGGCTATGCCTGCATGTCGGCGGTCTGGAGTACCGTGCTTCGTTACTTGGGCCGGCTTGATCGCTGCGCGACGTAGCCAGTGAGGGATCAGCGGTGTGGGCCGACGATCTGCCGACCGTTGTCGTCGAGCTCGTTCAAGGTACCGTTCTGCCACCGGCGCCGACGCACTCCAGCAAGATCCCTGAAGATGACGAAGCCGGTAGCCTGGCCACCTGATTCCTGGTGCTCGTCAGGCAGTGGGAGCATTAGGCTTGCGCCGGCGGGGAGGACGGCGCGCTCCACAAGTTGTACCTCGCGTGGAGTGTGCTCCCAGTGGATGCGCAGAGACACGTCGAACACGGGTGCTGTCGAGTGGTTGACTGCCCTAAGTACGTGCTCGTGACTGAGACGGCGCATGCCAGTGCTGTCGAAGCGGGGAGTGGTTGGGTCCGCAGGATGGTGCTCGACCCAGGCGATCACCTGTCGTGCCTGTTCTAGGCGGCGCTCGTTGGCTTGTTCGGCACGCTCGCGATCTCCCCTCTCTTGGAGGGCGGTTCGCTCTTGCTCGGCGGTCTCGGCACGCCGCTCAGCCCTCTTGCGCCCGTCCGCTTCGCGCACAGCCACCCAGAGTGATACTGCGACGGCGAGCAGCGTTCCTGCGGCGGCGAGCATGCTCCACAGGTCGCTCCATCGCTCTGTCCACGTGTGCAGGGAGTCCATTAGCCCACTTCGGAACTTGTGTCGGGAACCGATCGAGGACGATCACGGGCTACGCGGCCCAACGCGACGCTGTGAAGGTCCTGCACATCAAACCCCAGACGCTCGGCGTAGAGAGCGGTCGCCCAGAAGACCATTTTGGATGCGAACGTTACGACGGCTGTCACCGAGTCTGGATTCGCTTTGTGGACCACCCGGAATCTGCCTGGCCTGTACTCCTCTCCTACCGTCGTGGTGTGAGTAGTGCCGACGAACCACAGCTTCCCGTGCGTTGCTGCTGACGCTGTCCGCCACAGAACCTCCCCCTGGTCAGGGCTCGCTCCCGCGTGACTTGCCGCCGTGCGCACGACGTCAAGGTAGTTTGGCGCGGCTTTGACAGCCCCGACCTCGTTCTTAAGCGCTGCGATCCGTCGAGTCACCTGCGCACCAAAAGCCGCTCCCAGCTTGTTCGCCGTCTTCTCTTCCTCGCTCATGTCCGCGACTACTAATCGCAGGTGGCGCTCAACGCGGGTGGCGCTGTCCTGGGGTTCGAGGAGCCACCCCACCTGGGCGGCGCTCTCCATCCCTGCCCGTGCGAGCGTGAAGTGCGGTCGAGGACTTGACTGGTTCACTACGCCTTCGACGTAGACCTTGGGTGACACGGCGTCGCACCACATGGACAGGTTGTCCAGCGCCGCAAAGAGGGTTCCGTGGGCAGCATCCGAGATCTTGGAAGCTGCGGGACAAGAGAAGTCATCCTGAGCGAGCGCACTCCCGGAGATGGGGTCGCCACACTGATCCGCCATCGCCTGTGAGACCCGTACGCGCGCGACGGCTTCTTTCCAGAGTTGCACATCGTCTGCGCCAACCTCGTTGCTTGCCCGGTTGGCACTCCCTGACCCCTTCGAATCGTCCATGCTGACAGGCTATGTGGCGCCAGCCGCCCGCCATGGTCTAGAGGTGACTTTCACCCGGTGGGCAGGTCCCTACACCGCTGTCCCAGCACCAGTAGGGCTCGACGATCAGCGCTTGGCCAACCCGCGTAGCTGCTAGTACACGACGTCTTCACAGAGAGAGGAGATCGCTGATTCATCGTCGACGAGTCACGTAGCGGCATGGAGTCGGACATAGTAGGACGCGATATCACGTATCGGGTTGGCCGCTGGATCCAGTTGGGCCCCGAGGGCGGTGGCTCGCAATGAGCACACCTCTCTGTGGACGTAGAAAGACCCTGACGGCGGCCGCCGTCAGGGTGAGCAACGCAGGCGATGTCTTCTAAGCGCTCGAGGTGAAGTTCGGCGACTCGTTAAGCCCAGGACGCGGGCAGTCTCGCGAATGACCGTCTACGAGACACCGCGGCTGCCAGGGCTCCAGATCGGCGCTCCGTGTCCCATGGCCTGGGTCCGAGACCTACGGTCTGCACGGCGCCTCGCAACCATGGGTTGTGGGACAGCTCGTCGGCGCCCCCGGCTTGTCCCGGGACATGCTCTGCGGGCGCATCGTAGAGCCGTCCTAGTCGTGACCGATCTCTGCTCGCGGCCGCGCGACCAGTGAGCGGCGGAGGGCGTCGCTGAGCTTGCTGTCTGGGACGGGCTTGGCAATGGCGAAATGCATGGAGCAAGGGTCGGCCACAGTGTGCCCATGCGTAGCAGACTCAACGGTTCCAGCTGCTGAGCGCATCTGCCATCCGAGCTGTCACCGCATTGACGGTGCTGTCGAGCGACTCGAATGTCTCCCCGGGGAACACAGACTCCACGATGCCAAACATAGGCAGCGCAGGATCGATCTCGACACGCCTGTCCGTGATCTCGTAGTGGACGCATCGGTTCCGGACCTGCGCGCCTGACCGAGACATCAATCGCCGCGTCGGGGCGTCCTCGAGAACAGACTGCACCTGCCGGGCCCCGTCAGACGTGCATCGCGCGACGAGGGACTCGACGGTCTTGAGCGAGTGGAACAGCGAGACGACCCGCAACCGGAACGCGGCCTGCTCATGTCCCCTCGACGCGGTCGGCAGGTAGGTCTCATTGCAGTTCAGATCGCCCTCGATCATCAAGAAGAGCAATTTTTCTTGCTCTTCCAGGACCGGGTCATACCGGCCAGCGAGGTACTTCGCCGACCGGACGACCTGGTCTGCGACGGTTAAGGACTTCAGGTGCAAGCTGGGCTCTGCGGGTAGCAACAGGTCTGCCGACCCGAGCACGGCCATCGTGGCACCCCACTCATAGGTGACCTCGGAGATCGCCTCCTCGAACATCGTCTGCTGCGAGGAGACGTCGAGACCCAGGCGGTAGCTCATCGGCACTGTTGTACCGACGATCCTTTCATCGAGCCGGTAAATGCCGAGGTCGTCGACCTGCCCGCGGACGAGCGGATGGACCTTGTCGAGGAAGACCCGACGGTTCGCCTCGAGTGACGCACCGATCTCGTCGAGGACCTCCTGCTGGGACTTTTTCTTGTCATCGAGCAACTTCGACATGTGCCTGGCCCGCGCCGTGATCGCCTCGAACTGACCGGTTAGGAGCGACGCGAACTGTGGAAATCCTACAAAAGGTCTGGGCGACCGTAACGTACGAGAGCCTTCGTAGGCGATGCGGACGAAGTGGTGCCCGAGCAACAGTGCCGCGGAAGCCCCAGCATCGCTGCCCTTCGTCGAAAGCATGACGTCCTGTACCCACCTCGCATCCTCGGCCACCATGATCCGAGCAGCGATGCCCCTACGGGCATCGGGTTCCGAAGGCCAGCCTGCCATGACGAGGGGGGTATCCACATGGATACTCTACTTGTCCGAACGCGCTAGTGACGCCTGAATGCTCGCGAATGCTGACCGCGTGCCGCAGTGCCTGCACCCTGAGAATCTCGGCGATTCCGAGGCGATGGTGGCGATGATTGAGGCGAGCTGGCATGTGATCGCGACGACCATGACGACGCATCTTGTGAGCCGAACCGTCAAAGACGTCCGGCCGGCCGACCCCGACAACCTCGCACCCTTCCAATCGGTCTATAGTGCGGTGCTTGAACGTAGATCACCTGGCGCGCCACAGGGGTGCTGGGGATCGCTGTGAGGAGTCGGTACTCTCGCGACCATGAGCCTTCGAAAATTCACCACTGAGGTGACACTCATCTTGACTGTCGGTCTTTGCTTTCTCGGCCGGCAGCAGGACTTCGCCGAGACGCCCCTGAGCGAGGAAGAAGCTGAGCAACTCCACCTCTACGTGGTGGCCCGCCGACCGTTGGTGCGGATCCGACCTCAGTCCGTTGAATTCACTGACGACGAGGTCCGTTTTGTCGTCGGCGTTCAGCGTGGCGAGTCCTTCTCCGAGTCTCCCATGACTGTGGTTCATGAGTTCGGTTCGGGAGCCACCTGGGAATCTGAGTGGCCACACGACGAGTTCTCGATTAGAAGAAGTGACGGCGAGGTCTGCATGTACGGAACCGTCGCTCAGCTCAGCGATAGAATCCCCGGCTGGCCTTTAGCGGCCCGCATGCTAGAGGTGGTCTATGTGGACCAGGCCTTCGGGAAAGACGGCGAACGCACTGCCTGGGATCGCCTCAAGAGCCATGCCACAGTCCAAAAAATTCTCGCCGAGACGCCGCGAGACCAGCAGGTGTGGATCGCTTTGGCGGCTGTCACCGATGTGCAGATGACGTATGAGACAGTGCCCGGCCCCACCGCTACTAGTGACGACGAGGACAACCAGCATTTGTCATCAATCATAGGGGCTCTAGAACGCGGAGACTTCCGTGATAAGGAGGCTGTGGCTCTCGCGGAGGCGGGTATGATTCGGTACTTCCAGCCCCAATACAACGACCGCCTGAAGCATCGGTTTCCGGCGCGGAAGTCCGTCCCTCTGAAGACGGTGCGAGGTCTCGACGTGCACGGATTGATAGTCGAGATTCAGAGCGACGCGGTCGGTAATCTGATCGGAACACCAATGCAGAAAGCCAGCATGCTGCACTTCGCTGGCTTTGCGATCCACGTCGACGACGAGCGTGAGGTGACTCTGGCACTCCAGTCAGTGGCACCTAAAAGCATCCCCGCCTCGGGTGGCGCGCTATCAAAAGACACGCCCTAGGTACGGCGACCGATGGTGGGGTGGGACGCCCCGAACCATGCCGTCCTGGCGGAACGTCGCCGTCCGCTGATCGACGACACTGCCAGGTTCTTCCGCGCACCGACGATCCGCATCTTGCTGTGTACAGGCGAGGGCAGCGCGGTGGTCTAGTATGCACTTGCCTCCACCGCCACGTCGTCGTGGTCGCTCACTGTCAGAGGCTGCCAGCTGATGCGCGCGGGGCCTCTGGGCCGCGTTGTCAGCAGCATGAGGCCTCTCGTTCAGTTGAGGGTGAAATTATGGCTGTCCTTCTGGCTCCCATGCGTAGCGGCCGGAGTGCGGGGCCAGGCTGCTAATTCGGGCGCCGGGCGACTGCGGTGCTCTCTCTGCTCCTGGTCCTAGGCCTTGAACCCCGTGTTGCGGCAACAGCTAATGGTGCTCCGTTGTGGCAGGATCACTGCATGACTGGACAGCAAGGCGCCGACTCTCCGCCCGCAGGCGGGCCATCCCGATGGACAAACGCGAAAGCTTTCATTAAGGCACACCCTATTGAAGCGGTGCTGCTGATCGGCTTGCTAGCCTTGCTCGACGTCGGGATTCGCGCCGTCTTCGCCTATCTGACTTCCGAAACCGCTGGTGAGGGCCTCCGCACGTTCATGACTAGCCCTGGCATGGGTGGTGTCGCGGCAGTGATAGCGGCGAGCATCGCCTTCTTCGCTGTTTTTGTGCAAGTCAAGCAGAGTAGGCGCGCAGCGCGCGATGAAGCGTGGTGGACCTCTTTTGAATGGACAACCGATCGGGCCGTGCCTCCGAACCCGGCCTTCAAGCCTCTTCCGGTTGGTTTGTCGTTCGATCTGCTGACTAAGATAAAGATCGAAGCCGAGTCCAGTTTTCAGCGGCAGACGGTGGACAGTGTTATCGAGAGTATGACGGTTCAACATCTTCTGGAGCCCTTTGATGCAGAAGAGTCCGTTGAGGAGGCGGATTCCAGCGCGGCGAAGCCTGCACCTGTGCATCCGGAAGAATCGCAGGGCGAGACGAGTTCTGAACCGGCGGAGCTCAGCAGTGATGGGAGCTCGGGCCGCCGGCCCGCCCCTCCGGCGAACAAGGAATCCATCGATAAGTCCTCCAGGAGACTGAAGAATCGACGAATGAAGACTGTCGAGCAAACAGAGTTCGACGTGGCCCTCGCCCGATATGTCTCAGCTTCTGATCCAAATAGCAAGACAATGGCGCGCGCCCAGCAGCATGTCCTCAATCACCGCGTTCGCAAAGCGATTAAGGCTGTTGAACTAAAGGGCGAATGGCGCCCTGAGGAGGTCTTTGATTTTGGTGACGGCCTGCTTGCTCGGCTTTCCGGGTCCTCTGGCGATTTTTGGGTTTCAACTCAGAGCTTCGACGAAGAAATGTACTCGGTCATAAACAAGCAGGGATACAACACGTCTGTGGTCGTGGTGGGTGACGGTCGTGATGACATCCTTGCCAAGGAGGCGTCCTGGCGCGACACTAGTTATCCGGTTGTGCGTCTTGTTTTCGATCCGTCGAAGGGTGCAGATCCACTGCAGCTGGAACGGGCGTTGGAGTTCGCGGCTGGGTTGGCCTGAATTAACGTCTTGCGCGCACTGCCGCTAGGATTAAAGTGGCGGCTCAGCCACGGTTAGCGGATGCGCGCAAACCTCATGAAGTCTGCGACGCTTGCCTACATGGAAGCAACCAGTGACATTGCCCGCATCACATCCGCCCTCCGAAGGTTCGCTGTGTCTCGTGAGTGGAGCCAGTTCCATACGCCGAAGAACCTGGCGATGGCTTTTGGGGGAGAGGCCGGTGAACTCATGGCGGAGCTGCAGTGGCTCTCCAACGAGGAAGTGACCGAGGAGCTCTTCGACGGAGACCTGCGGCCGCGCCTGGAGGACGAGGTCGCCGATGTGACTGGCATCGACCCGGTGTCGGCGGCATGGTCGAAGATCGAACGTAACGAGGAGCGCTACCCGGTCGAACTGGCACGGGGCAACGCTCGCAAGTACACAGACCTGGCCAAGGACGGTCAGGCTCCGCAGTCGTAGGGGGCAACACGTGGCTCAAGTCGTCGTCCAACCCAGCTTCGGCAACGTCGACGCCCAACGACACTGGGCAGACACCATCGCCCAAGAGGCCAGCCTCACCGACACTGACCTGCGAGCCACTCTGTCGCCAGACCAGATCACCGCGCTGGAGGCGCTGCACCCCACGGGGAGGGCACGGTTCTGGGGTTCCGTTTCGGGCCACGACACTCGGATGGACGGTCTAGCCACCGGGGACATCGTGCTGTTCACCGGCAAGAAGCACGTCCGGGGGATCGGTGAGGTCGGAGTCAGCTTCCGCAACGCCCGTACCGCAGACACTCGCGTAGCAGTGTGCGCATGGCCATCGGACAGCTTGCCGACTAGCGCCGCCACATCACCGTCCAGATCTGCGATGCGCACTCCTACTCCCTGAGCGACCCACGCCAGATCTGTGCGACCTCATCGCCAGCAATGACCTCACCTTGACCTACCCCAACCACGACGGAACCTTCGTTCAGATGGAGCCCCACCACCGTGCTGCCGAACGTGAAGACCGTGAGGCCACCAACAGCGCACCTGCAACGCAGCCATTGAGCTCTGGCGTGCCCCAGGCGGTCAGCGCCTCGCCGGCCGCGGCAGCTCCACGAGGGGGCCGTGCGTCCTTCCCGACTAGCGCAACTCACGCGCCTCAGGCAGATCGGACCACAGCTGCTCTCAAGCCACAGCGGCCTCGATCCGCCTAGGCTTCCACGGGCCGCGGCGAGTGATCGCGCGCGGTAACAACGCACCGCGAGCCTCCAAACGCACATCCCACAGGCCGACAGACACGGGAGAACAGAAGGTCAGGATGACCACGCCTCACAGCATCAAGAGTCCTGCCGAATGGCCGGCGCCCACTGACGAGATCCTCGAGAGGGCCGTTGAGGTGACGCTCGCCGCCCTCACCGCTGCGGGCAAGCCTGACAAGAACGGCACCGTCCCCTTCTCCCGCTACTACGACGTGGACGGCAACTGCGCGGGCGCCACCTTTGCCACCCTCGAACCCAGCGCACCGCACGACATCACCGCGGCGGACCTCCACGCAGTCCGCCTGCTGTCCGTCGAACTCGGAGCCTCCGCCACCCGCAGGCTTCTGAACCCTGGGGAACCACGAGACGCGGTCATCGTCGCTCTCGAAGCGGTGCCCACAGACGTGCACCTGGCGGACGCCACCGCGGACGCGCTGAGCGCGATGGCCACCTTCTACGAAGCCACACGATCCGCGATGCGCGACCCACGAACCAAGATCTCCAACGCCTGGGTGGCGCCTACCAAGCTCACCGCGCGTAAGCGCCCCAACCTCATCCCCGTTCGAGACAACCTCGTACGACGCCACCTAGGACTGGAAAAAGCCCGCGACTACCGCATCGACTGGCAGGTCATGCGACACCTTGCAAACGACGAAATTTGCTCGACCAGCAAGGCGCAGTCACGGCCGCTCAGGTAGCGAGCGCAGCGCGCGAACAGCAGGTCGCGCTGGACTCCTCAGTCCTGCGACTGCTGGACGTTGCTCTGTGGGAGCACGCCCGCGCCCAAGGCCTTGAATAGACACAAAATCGAAAGGCGAGTCGACGCGCCGCGGGAAAACGAGCCCGGTCGCGCCCTGCTGAACGCACCACACCGCACCGATCGCTTGGTGAAGTTGATGGAAGCTCCCCGGAGTGCCCCGGGGTAGAGCCTCACCTCAATCTGCATTGCTTGGCGTCTCTATCGCTGAGTCTGGTCTGGTAATGAGAAGCCCGCTTCGACTGCTGCCTCCACAAGCGGAATGCAAAGCGCCTCGCCCAAGGAGCTGCTGAGTTCCCTGATAAGTCTTCGCACCGCGAACGTTGTCGTCCATCCGACCGGGTTCGAGTTCTGAATCCGCTGCACGAGGTGCTTCACGAGCGCCGTGCTTTGGACCGTAGGCAGCTCCGCGGGCAAGACAGGGGGACGGTACCCTTCCCCGAAGCCTATTTTGTGTCCGTTTAGCATCGAGAAAGCCTCGTCTGCGTATTCGCCGACCAACGGCGCGATGTCAGCCCATCGCTCGATCTCACCGGGCCTAGCGTTTCGGGGGAGACCTTGGAGGCGAGCTGCGAGGTGATCTCGGGCCCAGAGCTCCCACATGAGGGCACCGTTGGTCTCAGGGGCCTCGAAGGATCTCATGACCTCGCTCGCAAACCGGGCTGCGTGCTCTCCATTATCCACCAGCACTGATTGATCGAGTAGATTCTGACGTTGCTCAGCCGTGATGCTCGCCAGGCTCAAGATCGATGCGACGACTCCATAGAACTGGTCCTGCAGTCCTCGGTTCCCCAAGTGGCCGAGATTCTCCCACTCGGCGGTAATGCTTTGAATGAAACCAGCGCTCAACATCCGATCGTTGTATCGAGGTTGGTAAAGGTAAGACTCCCAGACCTGCGAAGCGAATGCACCGTTGAACAGGGGAAAGATATGCTGCCGCGCGAAGGTCGCGTCGGCGGCGAAGAGAAAGTAGACCTCTCTTCCTAGCGCCGGCCGTATCGCATCGAGCTCCGCCTCGGTTCCGTTAAGCAGCGCTTCGAAAGCCAGTCGCTCAATATCTTTGATACCAGACCAGGTGTCGCCCCGTTCGCGCCATCGCCGGTTCACTTCGAGGATCCAAAAGCGTGCTAAGTCTCCGGGCCAAGAATTGAGGGCTAGGAAGCTCGGCTCGGACCCGGCCATGGATTCAAAAGTTCCGCTCTGGCGATCCCATACTTTGAGCGCAAGGTCTCGCATCGCTTCAATGGTGGAAGATTCTGGGTTGTCAAGGCGCTTCTCAATCTGCGCTATCAGGAATCGCGTGATCGATCGGGTCGACCGTGGCCGTCCGATGAGTTCGGCAACGAGAGCGATTGTATCAGCGGCGGGTTCATCCAGATCGGCCTGTTCCAGGCCGTTGACGATCGCGTCCTGCAGCTCGTATTTCTTCTCCTCAAGAGATGGTCTTTCGTTGATTGTGTTCCAAAGTTGTTGTCCGAGGTCTGGGCGCGCCCTCGCCGCAGTTCCTACAAGGGTGAGAGCGCTCTGCCATGTCGGACCATCGATTCGCCGCTCGGAGTAGTCGACATCCAGCAGGGTGGTGAGGGCGGCTTCGGCGTCGGTGTCGAGGTCTTGTACGAAATCCTCGGCCTCCATCGGAAGGGTCTCACCCCAACTGATCCCGCTGGACCAACGATCCAGATCCGGGAATTCTCGCGGACCGAAAGCGGGGTTCTCATCCTGAATTCGCGCGAGGGCGTGCTTTGCCTCGACCCACGACGATTCAGCACGGGTTAACCAGAAAAGTAGGTTGTAGATGGAGTAGGCCCTGTGGCGATCGACTTCTCTCAGGCCGTCTGGAAGGTCTGGTCCTTGGAGCGCCGTGCCTAGGAGGAGCGATCGCACATGTGGACTGGAACCCGGCACGGCGGTGGCGAGGAGGCCGAATACCTCGTGCTTTAGGGAAAAGTTGAACAGCAACTCTCGGTCGATAAGCCATTTCAACTTGTCGTCGGCGCTCATCTCTGGGTTGAGCGCGATGAGGTGTAAAGCAAGCCGCTGAAACAGCTGGGATCCACGAGCCCACCAACGGAGGGGAAGATCCGGTTGCTTTGCGAGCGCCTTGGTTCCATAGTGGCGAAGCCCGTCGATTAGGGCGTCCACTGGGCGGCGAAGCCCATTCTGCGAATGTGATTCAATCGCTGGACGATGGAAATCGAGTCTTTCCTGATAGCCGTCGCCGTGGTATCCCGCCAGCAATTCGTAGGCGCTTCCGAGGGCGTCCTCGAGGAGCGCTCCGAGCGGTGGATCGCCGGCCGGTCTATCCTCCACGAGCTTTAGTACATGTCGGGTGAGGACCTCGTCGGTTGCATGCCAGGTAGCTTCAGCCTGGGGCGGCACTGTTGGATCGTCCTCGCCGACTGACCGACGAGGCTTGAGGACGAGGAACGGCCGCAAAGCCACTCGTAATAGGGCGAGTTCCTCGGCTTTGTCGGCCGGGTCGTAGGGCAGCAGCGCTTCGAGGTCGGGGGGTGCGGAGATGCCGTCGATGGAAGTAGCGAGGAGCACCTTCCACCGGCGGCTGCCATCGACGTCATTCGCCGCTAGGACCTCCGCGGCCCAGCTCAGCGCTTGGTAGAGGGACGGTGAGAAGCGCTGTCCAAGCCGCTGCACGACCTGGAGTGCCGCGCCGTGCAGCGCAGGATCGGCTACGTAGACCTGCCCAAGCCAGTTGCTCAGTACCGATGATGTTTCGGTGTCGGGCCCGCCTGTGAAGAGATGCTGGAAGCCCTCGACACCTTCAATCCACTGGAGCCAGTCGACACCGCTGGCGAATCCGGCAAATTCCCGTGCACCATCGACGCCCTGTAGCCGTTGACGTACGTAGTCCTCGTCGACGGGGTTGAGTGGGGGGCCCAGGTCGAGGATCTCCTTCATCCTGGTTTGGTGGTCCAGGCGTCCCATGCGCGCTCGATGAGTCCAGGCTTCGAGTGCGGCGACGAGGGCCGAGTGGTCGTCGTCGGGGGCGGGGTAGGGCACCGGGACGATGCCGAGGTGGCTCCACTTCTCGTCGTCAGGTCGATGGGTCAGCACGTAGCGGTGCGTCTTTGAGGGCAGGCCCAGGGCGAGGTAGCGCATGATTGGGTCGTCGTGGCTGTAGCCCACGAACAGGACCGTGAATTCATCGAACATCTTCTGCAGGAATCGGGTCGCCCAGGCGTCGGTGAGATAGGCGCGACCGAAGTCGCGGTCGGTCAGCACTAGCTCGACGGGTGGGCGAAGGACCGAGCCGTGGAGATGGACTACGCCTGAGAAGGCGCCGCCTAACGGCAAGGCTGGTCCAATCCAAATGTCGCCATCTGGAAGAAGAGCTGAGGCTGCAGCCGTCGTGAGGTGGCTGTCGAAGTTGGTTGTCACAATTCGCGGCGCTCCGGAGGCCGATGCAAGCCGGACGAGAGCGGAGTGAGTCGGGTTGAAGGTCGAGTCAGGACGCTTGACAATGCGCAGGGCATGGGCGTGGGTCTCGAAGTCCGCCGGCATCGACCCTAGGAAGAGGTCGAGAGCCATGTTTTCGTCGAACGGCACGCGCGCCGCCGCTGCGATCTGTCGAGCCAGACCCTTGAACGATGGCAGGTTCGATGGATGTGCCATCGATGCACCTGCGCCTACGAAAAGGACCAGCTTGCGATTCGAATGAGCCTCCAGTAGTTCGGTCGGGAGGTTCACGTCGGCTGTGATCCACATCTTGCCTCCAGGGATCCTTGATCCGTCAAGTCTGAGTGGCCAGCACCAACGACGTCGGGAGGACACTATCTATCCGAGCCCAGTCGTTTTGTCAGTACGCGCCGGGGCGACCAAGAACTCTGGCGTGAGCAACATACCGCTGTTGCTTCTCTGCGAGCGAGTCTCGGTACGCCGGGGCTACCAGGCATCTGAGGACGTCGTCGGATTCCCCAGTTCTCCCTATCGCCGATAAGCTAGATTATGACACTTGGAGCTCGCCTCAAGCCTCTGACATTCACCTTCACTGATCCCGCACGCTAGATTCTCCCGGAGCGATGTGTCCCCCCTCGATCGTGCTAGCGCTGACGTTAGGCCTCGGGTCCAGATCGAACAGCTGTGGCGCGCCGGCCGGCGGTGGCACCACGTGTTGTCCTCTCGCTGAATCTCAGTCGGCCTGCGGACTCCGTGGGAGCCCCCGTGAGCAGCGTCGGGTCGCTGAGCTCCAAGTCTGAGCGTGCCTCATCGGGGTTCAGCTTTTGCCCTCTGCGATCACGATGACCACCCGACGTCGATGTTCCGTATCAGTTCACGGACGACGTGAGGCTGAGCAGCCGCACGTCGTGCGCCTTGAGCCCTTTGAAGGAACGGACGCGTGCCCACTCACTGTCAACCAGTCGGAGCTCGGATGCAACACCGTCGCCGATGCGGCACTCGTCTCCGATCTTTGCCGTGCATCCTGCGCAACTCTGCTCAGTCACGGCGCGCTTGTAGATTTCTCGGATCTCGGCCTCCTCGCTGGAGGTCACGTGGCGCCAACATGCGGGCCCATCGACGAACCCGCGCGGAGGTACGAACACGCGGACAGTCGAGCACGATCCACCTGAGGCAGTCTGCCGCCCGCAAGGGTTCAGCAAGTGTTCCTGAGCTCGCGCGTCTCGCTCACTGTGGAACCGCTCGTTCGCAGCCAGCTGCTCAAGATAGCCAGGGTCATCGGCCTCCGCGATCTGCGCGTGCTCCAGCACACCTTGAGGTGTCAGTGGACCACGCCAGCGCCTCGGTGACTCGGCTCTGCGTGCTTCGGAGTGGGCGCGACCTCCAGCAACCGGCAGCCCTTCGTCTACGACCCGCCAGGCATGTCGCAAATCACGCAGGTCGACGTCAGCAGCACCGCTGGCGACGTACCGAGCGATGTCGTCAAGGTCCTGCGGCAGTGCGACCACGGTGAGTTGTGCATTCCCGCGCTCGACAACTTCGGCGAACTCGCGCGCGGCCGCGATGAACCGGGCAGACGCGGAGATGATCGCGCGTTCGCCCGAGACGGCACTGCCTCCCGATGCGAGGAGTTGCGCGGGCGGCTGGCTGCGGCGGCGTGAGGACTTACCCATGCCGTTGAGCCTAGGCGATGACGGTGCGCTGCGGAGGCAATCTGCGACCTCGAAAAAGGGCACCGACTGCTCTGCGGGCGCGAGTACGACCGGTCTTGCTACCCAGAGGTGCCAGTAGTCGACTAACCGGGCGTTCACCTGAGTTTGGAGCCGCGTCTGGCCGCCTCGGTCAGCGCGGAGTCTCCGGGCCTTGCTCGAGCTCGGCGTCGACCAATTTCTCTCGAAGTGTGGAGGAGCCTGTGCTCAGCGACGATAGGACGGAACCGATCCGCAACGACGCTGAGGAGGACACCATGACGACCAACGCATTCGGTGGACAGGGCGGCTACCCCGTACCGCTCGTGCCCGTGAACCTGAAGGAAGACCAGGACGTCAACCCGCACGCCGAGGAGCCTCGGGATGCCTCCGAGGAAGAGATCAGCGAAGAGGCGGCCGTCACCGAGAGCATCGAGTCCCCGGAGAACGACGCGGCGATCGAGAACTTGAAGGCTGACGACAAGTAGATCTGGTTGACGGGCGCGGACCACCAGGTCTGCAGCTCGGTACCGTGAACCGCATGCGATCCCCCTGTGATGCCGACCCGTTCGAGCACCAGGGGGATCGCTACGCTCTGGCGCTCTCTGCGGCTCGTGCCATCGTCGCGGCTGAGCCGGTCAACGGGCCGAACACATCGGGGGCGTCTCCTCTCAGCCCCGCGCTCGAAGAGCGGTTCACCGAGGGAGAGTGCGATCTCCTCTCGGATGCTCTGCATGAGGTGACCGGCTGGCCCGTCGTAGCAGTGGGAGATGGTGACGGCGGAGTCGTTGGATGGGTCCATGCAGGTGTGCGGATGCCATCGGGCGACATCCTCGACGCGCGCGGCGCCCATGACCCTCTGACGTGGCTTGACGATTGGGCACCGTTCGTCGATGCCTATGGTGAATATCTGGAGGACTACGACGCGGAGAACGTCGAGGTCTCCTCCGCCGAGATCTACGGATGGCGGGAGAGATGGCCTCATCTGACGTCAGACGAGCTTCCCGAGAACCGAGCGTGGTAGGTCTGACAGCGACCGTCAGACCGCGGATCCTTCGTTCGCCGCCAACCGGCTCCGGTCATGCGCAGCCTGCGCGATCCGACGGAGCTCCTTCTCCCAGCGCTTCGCGTGCTGCCCTCGAGTCTTTGCCGCATGGCAGTTCGGGCACAAGGCCACCATGTTGAGCGGGTGGTCCGCTCCGCCCTGCGAGAGCTCGACGATGTGGTCAACATCGAGGATGGGCATCCCCTTGCGGTTGGGTTCTGCAGGCATGCCCGTGCACCGCTCTGACTCGCACTGTCCAGCCGACCGGATCAGCACCGCACGGCGAGCCGCGTACTGCCGCTGGTAGGCGATTCTGCTCACGGTCTGAGGTTCCGACGTTCGCTCTAGATCAGCCAGACGTCGAACGAGGTCGCCATAGGTCGGCGAGGGACTGACCTCAGCAGCGCCGGCGACTTCTTCGCGAGTCAACGGCGTCACGGTGCGCGCGAGCCGTGCGGGCTCGGGCCACTCTTCGGGATCAGTGCTGGGCACTGGCGTCAGTCGCCAGTCGATCTCCAGACGCTCCTGCCCGTCCGTGCCGACCCCTTCGACCCAGACGCGGTTCTCGACCACGACCCAGCACTCGAACGTGAACTCACCGCCCTTGGGCCTGTGCCAGAAGCGCGCTGGTGTACCGGAGGTCCGGGCCTCCTCGATGAGGCGATTCGCCCGGTAGTCGACACGCTGGTCGCCAACTTGCCCCTGCCCCCGGTATCCGAAGGTCTCGGTCAGGGAGGGACTCTCGTCTGCGTAGGGTCCGCTTGCGTCGGAGAAGAGATTGACGATGTCCTCTCCGGGGAACCGGATGGGCCCAGCCATCATGTCTCCGCCGAACGCCGCCCTGACAGCCGCGCGATCGCGATACCGGGCGCCACGAAGTGGTGGCTTTACCTGCGCGCGTGTCACGACGGTGAACCCGAGGCCTCGGAGCACGCGAACCGCACCGGAGATCCCACCGGTGAAGTCGTCCGGGCCTGGCCGCTGAGCTGCGGGGTGCTGAAGAGCCAGCGCAGCAGCCACCACAGGCTTGCTATCGATCAGGTCCCCGTCATCCAGGATGAAGTAGTCCCGAGACTCTCCGAAGCCGTATCGGTCGAGGAACTGGTCCCGGCCCAGCCGCCGGAACTCGCTGATCGCGCCCTCGACGGCGGTTGACTCAGTCAGATCAGACAGGCGTGCCACAGATCCCCCAGATCGCGTGCCCTGGCCGCTGGCGGCCTCAGGTCAAGACGATCTTATGGTTGACAAACGTGGCCCATTGTCGAGATTGATAGGTAAGGGTGGAATGAGAAGAATCTGATCGGGTGGTCTTGTTGTTGGGCCGGCTCAGGCGGAGGGAACGAGAATCTCAACCCCACTCTCCCGCAATGCCCCCGCCAACTCCTCCGGCGGCTCCGCATCCGTCACGAAGTAGTCCGCCCGCCCCAAGCTAGCGATCTGAGCGAACAGCCTCCGCCCGAACTTCGACGAGTCCGCCAAGATCGCCACCCGCGACGCCCGCGCCATCATCTCGCTCATCATGGTGGCCTCCTCGAGGTTGCTCGTGGAGTACCCCGTCTCTGCTGAGACCGCTCCCACCCCCAGCAGAGCGAGGTCGCACTGCACGTCGAGGTCGTGGTTGCCGGTCGACGAGTGGAAGCTCACCGGTCCGATGGTCTTCTGGTCGGCGATGTGCACGGCCCCGCCGAACACGTACAGCCCGCGGAAGCAGTCTGTCGACAGCTCGGGTGGCAGGCGCAGGCTGTTGGTCGCGATGGTCAGCCCGCGGTGGTCCTTGAGCTCGCGCGCCAGCGCGACGGTCGTCGTGCCCGCGTTGATCATGACGACAGAGTTGTCGTCGACCAGCG
>Ga0308165_1003050_pt1 | contig 18684 bp, 13 predicted proteins | sample PhyWR2_FD_201032 | JGI IMG/M metagenome (GOLD analysis project Ga0308165, IMG submission 201032) | Phyllosphere microbial communities from UC Gill Tract Community Farm, Albany, California, United States - DLSLW.R2 | ecosystem: Host-associated > Plants > Phyllosphere > Unclassified | place: USA...
GCATCCCGACATCTTCAACGTGCTGCTGCAGGTCATGGACCATGGCACGCTCACGGACAACAACGGACGCAAGGCCGACTTCCGCAACATCATCATCATCATGACGACGAATGCGGGTGCCGAGACCATGAACAAGGCCAGCATAGGGTTCACCAACCCGCGCGCTGCCGGGGACGAAATGGGCGACATCAAGCGCCTGTTCACGCCCGAGTTCCGCAACCGTCTGGACGCGATCGTGGGCTTCAAGTCGCTTGACGAGCAGGTCATCATGCGCGTGGTCGACAAGTTCCTGCTGCAGCTCGAAACCCAGCTCGCGGAAAAGCGTGTCGAAGTCACGTTCACCGACAGCCTGCGCAAGCACCTGGCCAAGGCCGGCTTCGATCCGCTGATGGGCGCGCGTCCCATGCAGCGCCTGATCCAGGACACCATCCGGCGCTCGCTGGCCGACGAACTGCTGTTCGGCCGACTGGTGGACGGCGGTCGCCTGGGCGTCGACTGGGTCGAAGGCGAAGGCGGCGCTGCGGGCGAAGTGCAGCTCGACATCCAGCCCCTGCCGCGCAAGGAGCGCGGCCGGTCGGAACCGGCCGAGCCCGAAGAAGCCACGACCGATTGAGCGTGTGACGCTTTGATCCTCCCAAGCCGACAGCCTTGTGCTGTCGGCTTTTTATTTTTTTCAAAGGCCTTCAAGTGCAATGGTTCAGCGATTTCTGGAACGCCGAGAACACCCACTCGATGTTCTGGCTGATTTGGTCGGTGTATGCACTGGTGATAGGCGTCTGGGTGCTGTTGCAGCGCAGCGCGCCCGTGGCCACGCTGGGCTGGCTGCTGGCACTGGCGGCGCTGCCCGTGGGCGGGCTGGGCGTCTACTACTTCTTCGGACCGCAGCGGCTCAAGCGGCTGCGCAACAAGCGGCTGCGCAGCCGCAAGTCCTCGCGCCTGCGCATGAGCGCGGCGCGGCTGCGCGAGCATGTGCCGGCCGCTACCGTGCGCCTGCAGCAGGTGGCGCGGCTGGTGAGCCGCACGGCCGATTTTCCGGTCAGCAGCGCCGAGCGCATGGATCTGCTGGTCGGCGGCGACCGGACCTATGACGCCATCCTCGAAGCCGTGCGCGCCGCGCGCCACCATGTGCACCTCGAGTACTACGTGTTCGAGCCCGACCAGACCGGCACAGCGCTGATGGATGCGCTGGTCGAGCGCGCGCGCGCCGGCGTCAAGGTGCGCATGCTGGTCGACTCCATGGGCTCCAAGAAGATACGCCGCAAGTTCTACGCGCCGCTGGTCGAGGCCGGCGGCGAGTTCGCGTTCTTCCATCCCTCCAAGATAGGCCGGCGCCTGCGCCCGGTGATCAATTTCCGCACCCACCGCAAGATCCTGGTCTGCGACGGCAAGGTGGGCTTCACGGGCGGGGTCAACATCACCGATGAGGAAGACAAGCGCGTGATGGACTGCGCCTACCATGACGTGCATCTGCGGCTCGAAGGCCCGGTGGTCAACTGGCTGCAAACCGTGTTTCTCGAAGACTGGTCGTATGCGCTGGAGCGCAGCCACCCGGTCGAGCCGCCGGACCTCGATGAGCTGTTGCCCGACCTCGCCGAAGGCCAGCATGCGGTGCAGATCGTGAGCTCGGGCCCCGACAACCGGCTCGAAGCCATCCACCGCGCCTATGTCGCGGCGATCAACGCCGCCGATGCGCGCGTGTGGCTCACGACGCCGTATTTCGTTCCCACCGAAGCCGCGATGACGGCACTGACCAACGCCGCGCTGCGCGGCGTCGACGTGCAGCTGCTGGTGCCCGAGAAGTCCGATTCGTTCATCGTCACCATGGCCGCGCGCTCCTACTTCGACGAGCTGATCGCCTGCGGTGCCAAGGTCTACGAATACCGCGCACGCATGCTGCATTCCAAGACCTTGGTGGTCGACGATTGTCTGGCGATCATAGGCACGGCGAATTTCGACCACCGCAGCTTCTTTCTCAACTACGAAGTCTGCGCGATCGGCTACGGCGCCAAGCTCAACGGCGACCTGGCCACGCAGTTCGTGCTCGATCTGGAGAACGCGCGCCTGGTGCACTACGAACGCAAGCAGCGCTTCTTCCCGCGGCTGGGCGATTCTGTCGCCAGGCTTTGTTCGCCCCTTCTTTGATATGCAAGAGGCAGCCATTCCCGGGCATACTCCGGGCATGGCTGATACCACTTTCTTCTGGCACGACTACGAAACCTTCGGTGCCCAACCCCGCTATGACCGCCCGGCCCAGTTTGCCGGCATACGCACGGACATGGAGCTCAACGAGATCGGCGAGCCGCTGGCGCTGTACTGCCAGCCGGCCAACGATTACCTGCCCGACCCGCAGTCCTGCCTGATCACCGGCATCACGCCCCAGCAATGCGTGGCCCAGGGCGTGGCCGAGCACACGTTCGCGGCGCGTATCGAGGAGGAGTTCGCCGCTCCCGGCACGGTGGGCGTAGGCTACAACTCGATCCGTTTCGACGACGAGATCACGCGTTTCATGTTCTGGCGCAACCTCATCGACCCCTATGCGCGCGAATGGCAAAACGGCTGCGGCCGCTGGGACCTGCTCGACGTGGTGCGCATGGTCTATGCGCTGCGCCCCGAAGGCATCATCTGGCCGCGCAAGGAAGACGGCACGGTGAGCTTCAAGCTTGAAGACCTGGCGCGCGCCAACGGCCTGGTGCACGAGCAGGCGCATGACGCGGTCAGCGACGTGCGCGCCACGATCGCGCTGGCGCGGCTGATACGCAAGCACCAGCCGCGGCTGTTTGACTATGCGTTCAGCCTGCACAAGAAGGACCGCGTGCTGCAGGAGCTGGGCCTGCCGGCCGTGGCCGCGCATGCCAAGCCGTTCCTGCATGTCTCGGGCATGTTTGGCGCGGCGCGCGGCTGCCTGGCCGTGATGTGGCCGCTGGCCACGCACCCCGCGAACAAGAACGAGATCCTCGCCTGGGATCTGTCCCAGGACCCATCCGAACTCGCGACGCTTGATGTAGAAACCTTGCGCCTGCGCATGTTCACACGCGCCGCCGATCTGCCCGAAGGCGTGGCGCGGCTGCCGATCAAGAGCATCCACATCAACAAGTCGCCCATGGTCGTCGGCAGCCTCAAGACGCTGAGCCCGGCCATGGCCCAGCAATGGGGCATAGACATGGAGCAGTCGCTGCAGTACGCGGCCGTGGCGCGCGACCTGCCCGACATGAGCGCGCTGTGGAAGCAGGTGTTCCAGCGGCCGGCGACCGGCACGGCCGTCGATGCCGACCAGGATCTCTATGGCGGCTTTGTCGGCAATGAAGACCGGCGCCGGCTCAACCATCTGCGCGCGCTCACGCCGCTGGAGCTGGCGATGGACCGCACGGGCTTTGACGATGCGCGCCTGGGCGAGCTGGTGTTCCGCTACCGCGCGCGCAATTTCGCCGACACGCTGTCGCCCGAGGAGCAGCAGCGCTGGATGGAACACTGCGCTGCCTGCCTGCTCGACGGCAAGGGCGGGGCGCGCTCGTTTGACCAGATGTCGGCAGCGATCGACGCGCTGTTTGAAACCGCCGACGAGCGCGGCACGGAAATCCTCGAAGCACTTTATGAGTACGCGGAAGCCATAGTGCCCGAGGCGTGAGTCATTGTCTTGCCGGCGGCGGCAAGCGGGCCACCAAGGGCGTTGCCGTTCGCCCCGAGCGGACCGCCCACAGTAATTCCGTTTGCCCTGAGCCTGCCGCGCCGGCCGCGTCTAAGGGTGAACGCAGAACCCCGGCCAAACCGCAACAGCATTTCAAGGCCGGGCTGCAAGCGCAGCATTCCCAGCCAGCTCACATTCCGCCGAAGAACTGATAGCACACCGCGATGGCCGCCACCACGCCCGCGAACTCGGCGATCAGCGCGCAGCCCACCGCATGGCGCGCGCGCTGTATGCCCACGGCGCCGAAGTACACGGCCAGCACATAGAACGTGGTCTCGGTGCTGCCCTGGATGGTGGCCGCCGCCAGCGCGGCAAAACTGTCCACGCCCTGGCTTTGCATGGTCTCTATCAGCATCGCGCGCGCCGCGCTGCCCGAAAACGGCTTGACCAGCGCCGTGGGCAAGGCATCGACAAAGCGCGCATCCCAGCCGCCCAGATCCACCAGCCAGCGAATGCCTGACAGCGCATAGTCGAGCGCGCCGGAAGCGCGGAACACGCCCACCGCGCACAGCATGGCAACCAGGTAGGGCAGCAGGCCCTTGGCGACGTCGAAGCCTTCCTTGGCGCCGTCGATGAAACTGTCATAGACCGCGACCTTGCGCCAGGCGCCCAGACAGACAAACAGCATGATCAGGCCGAACAGCGTCAGATTGCCCAGCAGCGACGACAGCGAGGCCAGGGCCGCGCCGCTGAGCGTGGCCAGCAGCGCCATGAAGCCGCCCAGCAGCAGCGCGACCGGCAGAAGATAGGCCAGCACGACGGGATGCCACAGTTTGAGGCGCTGCACCAGGCCCACGGCCAGCAGCGCGACCAGCGTCGACGCCGACGTTGCGAGCAGGATGGGCAGGAACACCAGCGTGGGATCGGGCGCGCCCTGCTGCATGCGGTACATGAAGACCGTGACCGGCAGCAGCGTCAGCGACGAGGCGTTGAGCACCAGAAACAGGATTTGCGCATTGGTCGCGGTGTCGGGTCGCGGATTGAGCGTCTGCAGTTCGCGCATGGCCTTGAGGCCCATGGGCGTGGCCGCGTTGTCCAGGCCCAGCGCATTGGCCGCGAAGTTCAGCGTGATCAGGCCCAGCGCGGGGTGACCGCGCGGCACTTCGGGCATCAGCTTGGCAAACAGCGGGCCCAGCGCCCAGGCCAGCCATTGCACCACGCCGGCTTTCTCGGCGATGCGCAGAAAGCCCAGCCACAGCGTCAGCGTGCCGAACAGCAGCACCATCACTTCGACCGACAGCTTGGCCATCGCGAACAAGGCCTGGACCATGCCGGCAAACACCTGGGCCTGGCCGCCGATCAGCCATTGGGCCAGCGCTGCGATCGCGGCGATGAGAAAAAAGCCCAGCCACAAGGCATTGAGCATCGGAGGTCTCCTGGTGGGAATGGCGCGCCAGCGCGCGCTGGCGCTATTGTCGCGGCTAGCAGACCGTCACGGGGTTTGTGATCTGTCACAAAGGGCGCGGGGCGAGAAATATTTCAAACTGTCACGCCATTGACTTGCGGGCTTTGCATCATCCACGCATCTTGCCCGCATGCGCCCGCTCCGTGACTGCTCTTTATGCCCGCTGTTTGTCCTTGCTGCTGCGCTTTCGCCGGCCGGTATCCGCGATGCCGTGGCGCATGGGATGGCGTGGAATACGGCTGGCGTGCATAGGGGCCGCCTTGCTGGTGCTGGGTCTGGTCTGGTGGCTGGCCTGGCAAAGCGTGCAAGCCGAGCGCGTGCAGCAGCAGATCAGCACCGCGCAGCAGCAGGCCAGCCTCGCGGCCGTGGTCGCCGAGAACCTGGTGCAGGTCGTCAACAAGGGGCAACTGATGGGCTTGGCCGCGGGCGACGCACTCGCAGGCCATATGCGCGGCCAGCAGTCCGCGGCCGAAGTGCACCGGCGGCTCTCGACCATGCTGGTCGCCGAGCACTGCTTCGCGCGCTATGTGCTGTTCGATGCGGCGCTGCAGCCGGTCGATGCATCTTCCCCGCTGTCCGCCGTCGAGCTCGCACCGCTGGCGGCGGCGCTGCGCGAGGCGCTGCAAAAAACCGAAGCGGGCCATGCACGCCTGCTGCCTGCGGCCCAGTCGGCGCTGTCTGGCCATCCCGACCTCTGGCAGATTCCGTTGGTCTATGTGTTGCGCCCGCACGAGTCCGAGGCAGCGCGCGCGCCGGGTGGCTATCTGCTGCTGATGCTGGACCTGGGCTATTTCCTCAATCTCTACCGCGATGTGGAAATGGGGGCAGGCAGCGCCATCCATCTGCTCGACGCCCAGGGCGTGGCGCTGGCCGAGCTCGGTCCCCAGGGGCTGACCATGCCGTTTTCGCGCGCGCCCGTGGCGGCAGCGGCGCAGATGGCCGGCAACCGCGGCGCGATGGTGGCCGCACTGCAGCCCGGCGGCGCCAAAAGCCATTTCAGCTGGCGGCGCAACGCCAACTCGCCGTTTCTGGTGGTTGCAAGCCGCGGCCTGGAATGGGTGCACGGCTCGCCGCGCGAAGACAGCCGCAAGCTCTGGACGCTGCTGGGCGTGCTGAGCCTTTGCATGCTGCTGGCCGTGGGCGGCATGCTGCGCGTGCTGCGCCACCAGGAAGGGCTGTTCACCGCGCTGAGCTTTGCCAACCGCGACAAGCATATGCTGATAGATCAGCTCGAACAGGAAAAGGCCAAGGCGCTGGAGCTGGCCGCCAACGACCACCTCACGGGACTGCACAACCGCCGCATGTTCAACGAGCTGGTCGCCAGCCACCTCGCGCTGGCGCGGCGCAGCCGCAAGTTCTATGCGCTGATGTACCTGGACCTGGACCGCTTCAAGGCGATCAACGACACGCTGGGCCACCATGTGGGCGACCTGCTGCTGCAGGCGGTTGCCCAGCGCCTGCGCCAGCTGCTGCGCAGCTCGGACATCATTGCGCGCATGGGCGGCGACGAGTTCGCGGTGCTGGTCACGGGCATGGACGCGATGAGCGACATGGACGTGCTTGCGGCCAAGCTCGTCGACTGCCTGAGCCAGCCCTATGAAGGCGTAGAGGGCAACAGCCTGCAGGTCACGCCCAGCATAGGCGTGGCGTTCTTTCCGCGCGACGGCCACGACGTGACGCTGCTGTGCCGCAATGCCGACGCGGCCATGTATGCGAGCAAGCGCGCGGGCCGCGGCCGATTCACCTACTACGACGCCACGGCCAGCGCCGACAGCGCGCGCAGCTACGCGCTCGAGCGCCAGCTGCCCAAGGCCGTGACCGACCAGCAGCTGGTGCTGCATTTCCAGCCCAAGGTGCGGCTGCATGACTGCCGCATCATGGGATTCGAGGCGCTGGTGCGCTGGCAGCACCCCGAATACGGCCTGATCTATCCCGGCGAATTCATTGCCTCGGCCGAAGCCACAGGCGCGATACGCGCGCTCGGCGACTGGGTGCTGCAGGCCTGCTGCAGGCAGGCGGCCGACTGGCGCGCGCTGGGGCTGGAGCCCGTGCCCATCGCTTTCAATGTCTCGCCCGTGCAGCTGCGCGACGGCGCGTTTGCCGCGCGCCTGGCCGCGCATATCGCGCATTACGGCATAGAAGCCGCGGACCTGAGCATGGAGATCACCGAAAGCTGCCTGCTCGAGCCGCGCGAGCTCGCCCTGAGCGTGCTCGAGCAGGTGCGCGCCATGGGGGTGTCCATCGGGCTCGACGACTTCGGCACGGGTTTTTCCAGCCTCAGCCAGATCAAGGACCTGCCCATAGACACGCTCAAGCTCGACCGCTCATTCGTCAACGACATCCGCAGCAGCAGCGAGGCCGGCGTGATCGTGACCTCGGTGATCACGCTGGCGCACAACCTCAAGATGCGCGTGGTCGCCGAAGGCGTGGAGCTGATGGACCAGCTGGTCTATCTCAAGACCGCGGGCTGCGACGAGGCGCAAGGCTATTTCCTCAGCCGCCCCGTGGGCGCCAAGGCCGCGCAGGAGATGCTGCGCGCCGCCTATCTTTGCCCCGCATGAAAGGCCGGCACCGATGAGCCCAGACATCAACGACCGCCGGCGGGCGCTGGCGCAGCTGCTGGGTCTGGGGGGCATCGCGGCCGCCATGCGCCCGGCTGCTGCCGACGCGGCCCCGGCCGCCGCGGCCCCGGCCGCCGCGCCCTGCGATCACCCGCGGCGGCTGCGGCTGGCCTTCATTCCCAAGAACCACGAGGATGCGCAGGCCAACGGCTACCGTCTGCTGGGCGCGCTGCTGGCCGGCGCGCTGGACATGCCCGTGGACCTGGTGTCCGCGGCATCGTATTCCGCCGTGGTGCAGGGCCTGCAGGGCGGGCGCATCGATGTCGCCGAACTCGGTCCCGCCACCTATGTGCAGATGCAGCGCAGCGGCGCCTCGGCGCGGCCCATGGCGGCGATGGTCAAGAACGCCGGAGTGCTCACGCGCTATCACGCGCTGCTGATCGTGCGCAGCGGCGCGCGCTATCGGCGCTGGCAGGACCTGCGCGGCGCGACGCTGAGCTTGGTCGATCCGGCCAGCACTTCGGGGGCCTTGCTGCCGCGCCAGGCGATGAAAGCCCAGACCGGCATGCGGCTCGAAGACTACTTCTCGCGCGTCTCGTACGCGGGCTCGCATACGCGCGCGATCGCGGCCGTGGCCGACGGGCTCGTGGACGCGGCATTCGTATCGAGCGACAGCCTGACGCTGGCGCAGCAGCGCAGGTCCGTTGAGGCCGGCGCGCTGCGCACGCTGTGGATGTCGCCGCCGCTGCCCACCGATCCGCTGGTCGTGCGCCGCAAGCTGTGCCCCGCGCTGCAGGCCCGGCTGCACGCGGTGTTGCTGGCGCGCCAGCAGCTGCTGCTGCCGGCGCTGCGGCTGCTGGGCAAACAGGGGCTGGTGGCCGTCGATGAAAGCGACTATGCCCAGGTCGAGGCCATGCTGGGACTCAGCGCGCCTTGAGCTGCACGCGCAGCAGCTGGCCGTTGCGTGCGTCGGTCAACAGATAGATCCAGCCGTCCGGGCCCTGGCGCACGTCGCGCACGCGCTGGCCCAGTTGCGCCAGCATCAAGTGGCGCGCCGTGATCTTGCCGCCCTGCAGTGTCAGGCGCTCGAGCATCTGGCTCTTGAGCGCGCCGACCACCATCTGGCCTTTCCAGGCCGTGCCATAGCGGTCGCTGGTGATGAAGGCCATGCCCGAGGGAGCGATCGACGGCACCCAGTAATGCGCGGGCTGCTCCATGCCGGGCTGGGCCGTGATGCCCTTGCCGATCGCGCCGCCGCCATAGTTCTCGCCGTAGGTGATCACGGGCCAGCCATAGTTCTTGCCGGGTTGGGGCTGGTTGACTTCGTCGCCGCCCTGGGGACCATGCTCGTGCACCCAGAGCTTGCCATCGGGCGCGAGCGCCGCGCCCTGGGGGCTGCGGTGGCCGTAGCTCCAGATTTCGGGCAGCGCGTCGGTGCGGCCGGATGAGGCGCCCCCCGCAAACGGGTTGTCGCTCGGCACCTTGCCGTCCTTGCCCACGCGCACCACCTTGCCGAAATGGCTGCGCAGGTTCTGCGCCTCTTCCTTGGCCGTGGAGCGCTCGCCCAGCGCCAGGAACAGCGTGCCGTCGGGCTTGCCGCCGACTTCGCGCTCGACGATGCGGCAGCCGAAATGCAGGCGGCTCGCGTACTTGGGCTGCTGCGAGAAGATCACCTGCACGTTCTCCAGGCGTGTCGCATCCGCAGAGAGAGTGGCGCGCGCCAGCGCCGTGCTGTTTACCGCCGTATTGCCGTCGGCGCCGGGCTCGGCAAAGCAGAAGTACAGCGTGCGGTTGCTGGCGAAATCGCTGTCGAGCACCACGTCAAGCAGGCCGCCCTGGCCGCCGGCGGCGACCTTGGGCAGGCCGGCCAGCGGCGCGAGCAGACGGCCGTCGGCTTCGACGATGCGCATGCGGCCCGGCCGCTCGGTGACCAGGTAGCGGCCCTCGGGCAGGAATGCCAGCCCCCAGGGGTTTTCGAGCCCGCTGGCGATGGCCTTGGCCTCGACGGCCGGGGCATCGGCGCCCGCGGGCGAGACGGCCAGAGGTTGGGCGCCGGCCGGCGCGGCCCCCGCCAGGGCTGCCGCGCAGGCCGCGATGAGGAGGGTGGAATGGGAACGCATGGGCAGGCTTCTCCGGAAATGGCAAACAAGGGGCGGGGCAGAGGGCCAGCGAAGCACCTCGCCGTGCCAGCATAGTTTTGCGTACCTTGCACCAGCGCCGCATACCCCTGCAATGCACTTGGCTAAATCACGGCGCCACTCACAGGTGTATAACCTCCACCCTTTGGGGTGCGCGTGCCCGGATGGGGCGTGCGCGCCTTTCACCTGAAGGAAAACAATTCATGGGCGCGCAGTGGAAATCGAAGGGCAAGGCACAGGTTGCCGATGCCAAGGGCAAGCTGTTTGGCAAGCTGGCCAAGGAAATCATGGTCGCCGCACGCGGCGGTGCCGACCCGGCTGCGAACTCCAAGCTGCGCCTGGTCGTCGAGCAGGCCCGCAAGGTGTCCATGCCCAAGGACACGCTTGAGCGCGCGATCAAGAAGGGCGCGGGCCTGACGGGCGAAACCGTCAATTTCGAACATGTGATCTACGAAGGCTACGCGCCCCACCGCGTGCCGGTGATGGTCGAATGCCTGACCGACAACGTCAACCGCACGGCGCCCGAAATGCGCGTCGCCTTCCGCAAGGGCCAGATGAGCGCCGTGGCCTGGGACTTCGACTATGTGGGCATGATCGAAGCCGAACCCGCCCAGCCGGGTGCCGACGCCGAAGTGGCGGCGATCGAAGCCGGTGCGCAGGACTTCGAGGCCGGCGACGCCGAAGGCAGCACGCTGTTCCTGACCGACCCCACCGATCTGGATCTGGTCAGCAAGGCGCTGCCGGCTCAGGGCTTCACGGTGCTGTCGGCCAAGCTCGGCTACAAGGCCAAGACCCCGATCAGCGCGTCCAGCCTGAGCGCCGAGCAACTGGAGGAAGTGCAGACCTTCCTCGCGGGCATTGACGATAACGACGATGTGCAGAACATGTTCGTCGGTTTGGTCGACTAAAAGTCCTGCACCCGCGCGCCATCATTCCATCACGATGTTGGCGCGCTTGCCCGCGGCCTTGAACGTGGCTATTTCATCGGCCACTTTTGCCTTGAACGCGGGCGCATCCAGAAACCCGGGCTCCAGGCCCGCGGCCAGCATCTTTTCCTTTACATCGGGCAAGGCCATGATGGCGGCGAGTTCGCGCCCCAGCAGTTGCTGGACGGCCTGTGGCGTGCCCGCGGGCGCGGCAAGCCCGTAGAACCCGTCGAAGCTGGCCTTGCCCAGCTTCAGTTCACCCAGGGTGGGAACGTCGGGCAGCGTGCTGGCGCGCTGCACCGAGGTCACGGCGAGCGCGCGCATCTTGCCCGACTTGATGTGGGGCCCGACCGAAGGAATCGTGTCTATCGCATAGTGGATCTCGCCGCCCAGCAGCGCCATGGAGGCCGGCGCGCTGCCTTTGTAGGGCACGGCCAGCACCTTGATGCCGGCTTCGTGCGCGAACATTTCACCGGCAAGGTGGGGCGCGGAGCCCGTGCCGAAGGTCGCATAGCTCAGTTCTCCGGGCCTGGACCTGGCCAGCGCCACGAGTTCGGCCATTGTCTTGGCCTGAGTTGCCGGGCCGGTCACCAGCACCAGCGGAGCTTTGACCAGCAGCGCGATCAGCGCCAGGTCTTTGTGCGGGTCGTAGGGCATGCGCTCCTTGAGCGCCGGCACTACGGTGTAGGTCGACGAGCCCGAGACCATCAGCGTATAGCCATCGGCTGCGGCCTTGGCCACGGCGTCGGCACCGATCATGGTGCTGGCGCCGGGCTTGTTCTCCACGATCACCGGCTGGCCCAGCCGGGACGACAGCTTGTCGGCGACGCTGCGCGCCACCACATCCGTCGCGCCGCCGGGCCCGAAAGGCACGACGATGCGTATCGGCTTGTGCGGGTAGCTGGGCGTTTGCGCCTGGGCCCAGGGGCTGGCGAGCGCCGCGGCGCCGAGCAGGGAGACGTTCAGGAAATGGCGACGTGTGGTCATGGTGGCAGCGGTGGCAAGAGTATTGTCTGCATCGTAGAAAGATTGCCGCCTTGCCACCAGCAGAGAATTTGAAACCCAGCTTTGCCGGATCGGCAACGATCAGGGTTTACCTTCGGTGTCCGTAGCCGCGGGAAGCATGGTCTTGAGATAGTCGAGAAAACGCTGCGCCGCATGCGGCAGGGTGCGCCCGGCCAGGGTCTGCAGCTCGATGTCGCGCAAGCCCATGCCGTGGTCGCGGATGGGAATGGCGCGCAGCGTGCCTGCGGTCACCATCTGCCGGGTCGTGACTTCGCCGGCGACCGTCAGGCCGCCGCCGTGGCATACAAAGCCGACCAGCGTGGGCCAGTGGTTGGTGGTCAGCACCGGCTCCAGCGGCAACTGCTGGCGGCTGCAGGCAATGTCTATCATCTGGCGCACCGTGGTGCTGGGCATGGGCAGGGCCAGCGGATGGGCGCACATGGCGCGCAGGCTCACGGTCTTGAGCCCGGCCAGCGGGTGGTCGGGGCGCATCACGGCGAGCAGCGGCGCGGGCTGGCGGTATTCCACACGGATGTCGCGCTCGGGCTGGCGGCTGAAGGTCAGGCCCATGTCGGCATTGGCCTGGCGCACCTGCTGGGGTACCTCGGCCGGAAGCAAGACCGATACCTGGAACTGGATCTGCGGGTGCTGGAGCCGGAACTGCTGCATCAGGCGCGGCAGGAATTCGCCGGCGAAGCCCTCGGTGACGGCCAGACGCACCTTGCCCGAGCGCAGGCCCTGCAGCGCGCGTATCCCTTCGAGCGCATGTTCGGCGTCCATGCGGCTGCGCCGCGCGTGCACGGCCAGGATTTCGCCCGCCGCCGTCAGCACCATGCCGCGCGGCTGGCGTTCGAACAGCGGCGTGCCCAGGGTCTGCTCCAGCCCGCTGATCTGGCGGCTGATGGCGGATGTGGCGACATGCAGCCTCAGGGAAGCTTCGGTCAGGGAGCCGACTTGCGCCACTTCGAGAAAGTAGCGCAGCGCGGTGTCTTGCAATTGGTGGGCGTGCACGGGAGAGTCTGCGGTGATGGTTTGCCGATTCGGCAATGGTAGTTTGAAAATACGGTGATTGTGTTGACGCAGCGCTGTCTCTACGCTCGCTCCATCGATCGGCATGGCGCCGACACCCATGCACACCGGAGAACCACCCCATGAGCCGAGACCAGGCGCTGCAGCGCGCCACCGACTACTTTGACAGCGGCGAACTGCGCCAGACCCTGGCGCAGCGCGTGGCGCTGGCGACCGAGAGCCAGGAGCCCGCACAGGCGCCCGTGATGTCTGCTTACCTGCACGCGCACATGGTGCCGCTGCTGGAGTCGCTGGGCTTCGTGTGCCAGATCTGGCCCAACCCGGTTGCCGGCGGGCCGCCGTTCCTGTTTGCCGAGCGTAGCGAAGCCGATGCGCCGTTCGCCGTACTCAGCTATGGCCATGGCGACGTCGTGCGCGGCTACGCCGCGCAGTGGAACCCGGGCCTGGAGCCCTGGGCGTTGGTGGTCGATGGCGACCGCTGGTACGGCCGTGGCACGGCCGACAACAAGGGCCAGCACAGCATCAACCTGGCGGCCTTGGAGCAGGTGCTGGCTGTGCGCCAGGGGCGACTGGGCTACAGCTTCAAGCTGCTGCTGGAGATGGGCGAGGAAGTCGGCTCGCCCGGCCTGCGCGAAGTCTGCGAACTGCACCGCGAGGCGCTGCGCGCCGACCTGTTCCTGGCCTCAGACGGCCCGCGCGTCGCGGCCCAGCGGCCCACCTTGTTCCTGGGTTCGCGCGGCGGAGTGAACTTCGATCTGCGCATACATCTGCGCCCGGCGGGTCACCATTCGGGCAACTGGGGCGGCCTGCTGCGCAACCCCGGCGTGCGCCTGGCGCATGCGATTGCCTCGTTGGTCGATGCCCAGGGCCGCATCCTGGTGCCCGGCCTGCTGCCCGCGAGCCTGCCCGACAACGTGCGCCAGGCGCTGCAGACCATTGACGTTGGCGGCGGCGCCGACGACCCGCAGATCGACGTCGACTGGGGCGAACCCGGACTGAGCCCGGCCGAGCGCGTGATCGGCTGGAACTGCCTGGAAGTGCTGGCCTTCAAGACCGGCAACCCCGAAGCCCCGGTCAATGCCATTCCGGGCCATGCATCGGCCCATTGCCAGGTGCGCTACGTGGTGGGTAGCGACAGCGCAAACTTCATGCAGCACCTGCGCGCCCACCTGGACGCGCACGGCTTCAGCGACGTGCAGGTGGAGCAAAGCGGCCCGCTGATGGAAGCCACGCGGCTGGACCCCGACAATCCCTGGGTGCAATGGGCGCTGGCGTCCATGGAGCGCAGCACGGGCAAGGCTCCGGCGCTGCTGCCCAACCTGGGCGGCACCTTGCCCAACGATGTGTTTTCGATGGTGCTGGGTCAGCCCACGCTGTGGGTGCCGCATTCGTACCCGGCCTGCGCGCAGCATGCGCCGAACGAGCATCTGCTGGCCAGCGTCGCGCGCGAGGCGCTGGCGCTGATGGCGGGTCTGTTCTGGGATCTGGGAGAGCAGGGTGCGCAGCTTGCGCTGGGCTCTCGAGCGGGGCGCTGATGGTGCAGTGCGCGGCGGCGAGCAGCTGAGGTATCGCACGGATGCGGGCTGCCGCATGCCGTGCTGTATGCGTCCTGGCCATTGCGGCGGACGCCGGGAGACGGCAGGCCTTTGCCGTGGGCTTTACTTGGTGCCGAAGATGCGGTCGCCGGCGTCGCCCAGGCCCGGCAGGATATAGCCGTGGCTGTCGAGTTCGCGATCGATGGCCGCGGTATAGATGGCCACATCGGGGTGGGCCTTCTGCATCGTGGCGATGCCTTCGGGCGCGGCCAGCAGGCACATGAACTTGATCGACTTGGGGCTCAGTTGCTTGAGCCGCGCCACGGCGGCCGCGGCCGAATTGCCCGTGGCCAGCATGGGGTCGACGACGATGATGTCGCGTTCGGCCATCTCCGAAGGCATCTTGAAGTAGTACTCGACGGGCTGCAGGGTCTGCGGGTCGCGGTACAGGCCGATGTGGCCGATGCGCGCGCCGGGAACCACATTGAGCATGCCGTCCAGGAAACCGTTGCCCGCGCGCAGGATGGACACCAGCACCAGCTTCTTGCCATCGATGACCTTGCCGGTCATGGTTTCCATGGGCGTTTCGATCTCGATGTCCTGCAGCGGCATGTCGCGCGTGATCTCGTAGGCCATCAAGGTGCTGAGTTCGCCGAGCATGCGGCGGAAGCTGTTGGTGCTGGCCTCCTTGCGGCGCATCAGCGTGAGTTTGTGCTGGACCAGCGGGTGGTCTATAAGATGAACTTGGCTCATTTAGGTTGTTTGTTCGACAGGTAAATGGAGGGCCTGCAGACCAGGTCCGCAGGCCGGTGGCGGCCAGACATCAGTCCGCCAGAAAACGGGCGTAGCGATCGAGGTCCACGTTGCCGCCGCTGATGATGACGCCGACACGGGCTCCCGAGAGCTCGATGCCGCCATGCAGGGCCCCGGCATAGGCCAGGGCACCCGTGGGCTCGACCACGATTTTCATACGTTCGGCGAAAAAGCGCAGCGCCTGAACCAATTGCTCGTCTGAAACGGTAAGAATGTCTTCGACCGCGGGCTGGATCAGTGCAAAGGTGATATCGCCCAGGGACTGGGATTGTGCGCCATCGGCGATGGTCTTGGGCGTGGGAATGCGCACCAGCGCGCCGCTGCGCAGCGATTGCTGGCCGTCGTTGCCGGTTTCGGGCTCCACGCCGTAGACCTTGCACTGCGGCGCGAGCTGCTGCGCTGCCAGCAGGCTGCCCGACAGCAGGCCGCCGCCGCCCAGGCACACAAACAGATAGTCGAGGTCGGGAACTTCCTCGAACAGTTCCTTGGCCGCCGTTCCCTGTCCGGCAATCACGTCGGCGTGATCGAACGGCGGAATCAGTGTCATGCCGCGCTGCTGGGCAAGCTGGGCGCTGATGGCTTCGCGGTCCTCGGTGAAGCGGTTGTAGGTCACTACCTGGGCGCCGTATTCGCGCGTCGCGGCCATCTTCGCGGCCGGCGCGTCCTCTGGCATGACGATCACGGCCGGCATTTCCAGCAGCCGCGCCGACAGCGCGATCGCCTGCGCATGGTTGCCCGAGGAAAAGGCCAGCACGCCGCCCTTGCGCTGGGCATCCGTGAACTGCGACAGCGCGTTGTAGGCGCCGCGGAACTTGAAGGCTCCCATGCGCTGCATGTTCTCGCACTTGAAGAACAGCTGCGCACCCAGCAGCGCGTCGGCCGTGCGCGAGCGCTTGACCGGCGTGCGGTGGGCGATGCCCTCCAGCCGCTGGGCGGCTGCTGATACATCTGCGTAACTGGGAAGAGAGGTGGCAGTAGAGGGCATGGGAGGCTTTGCAGGACGTTGGAATATGCAGCCCATCATAGCGAGCCGCCAGCCCTGCGCGAGGCATCGCCACTGCTGAATATCAGCGTCGCGCAGCCGTGCCGCCCATGGCCCAAGGACAGCCGCCTGCCGTCATCGCGTGATCAAAACGCGAAATATGTTCCCTTGGAAGTCGGTTTCATGTGTAAAAAATGGTAACTATTCTTGTATTTCAGGAATTTCACAAATTTCTGAAATCAAAGCAAACTCCTGCGGAGAGACAAGATAAGAATGAATCTTATTTACATTTCAATGTTTTTTATGGGGGTATAGGGTCAATTGGTCGGCCCTGTACGGAAGATCGCGGCTGTTGCGGGCATTACGGAGGTAAAAGGCGGCCGCTGACGCTGGTTGAAAGCCGAAGTGCGGATGCAATCTTTGCTTTGATTGATCCATGTCAAGTCAATCAGGGTGAGGCCTTATTGCATTGTGTGTCTTTTTGTATGTGGAAATTTTGTGCAACGATTCGCGAACTTTTGTAGTTCAACCACGAAAAGAGCACAACAATCATGTACGTGAAGACCCTGGTGGCAGCCCTGTCGGCTGCTGCGTTCATGGCTCCTGTCAGCCTGCTGGCACAGCCCACAAACAATTTCACACTGATCCATGGCAAGACCCAGTCGCTGGGCAAGCTGGTTGCCGCAGCCAACGGCCAGACGGCCTATACGCTGCTGACCGACTCGCAAAAGAGCGAAGAAAAAGCCGCCGCGCTGGCCGCCTGCGACAAGGCCTGCCAATCGCAGTTCACGCCCCTGAAGGCATTGAGCGCCAAGCCCCAGGGCTGGCTGCTGGCCCAGGGTCTGGTCGGCGCCGTCAAGCGCGCCGACGGCACGCTGCAAGCCACGTTCAACGGCCTGCCGCTGTACACCTTTGCCGGCGACAAGGCTGCGGGCGATGTGAACGGCCAGGGCTTCAACAAGGTGGCCTATGCGGTCACCACCGTGGGCAAGATCAATACGTCCGCCCCCAAGGTTGCACAAGCTGCCGCCGCCGTGAAGTCGGTCGCTGCCGTGGACGCCGCCCAGTTCGAACTGGGCAAGGACAAGTACGCCGCGACCTGCGCCGGCTGCCACGGCCCGAACGGCGAAGGTGCGTTTGGCGCGCCGTTGAAGGGCAACAAGATGATAGGCAACGACGAAGCCTTCATCAAGCAGATCCTGGTCGGCAGCGGCGACATGCCCAGCTTCGCCCCCATGCTGGCCGACGCCGACGTGGCGGCCATCGCCACCTTCGCGCGCAATGCCTGGGGCAACAAGCTCGGCGGCATCACCGTGGACCAAGTCAAGAAACTGCGCTGAGCTCCGGTTCTGAGTGCCCGCCGTTTCGGCTGCGCGCTCGGACGCTCTCACGCCTTTCCCCCTATTTGACGGAATTTGCATTCATGAATTTCAAGACCCTTGCCCTGGCTGCTGCGATCAGCGCCACTTTCGTGCCCGCAGCGTTTGCTGACATGGCCGCCTACCGTCCCGTGACGGACGCCAACGTGCTCAACCCCGAAGCCGGTGAATGGCTGATGTGGCGCCGCACGGTCGACAACCAGGCCTACAGCCCGCTCGAGCAGGTCAACACCAAGAACGTGGGCGAACTGCGCATGGAATGGTCGTGGTCGCTGCCCGTGGGCGGCCTGACCGAAGTCGCTCCGCTGGTGCGCGACGGCGTGATGTTTGTCGGCATGAACCGCGCTGTGGTGCAGGCCCTGGACGCCACCAACGGCGACCTGATCTGGGAATACAAGCACAAGAACCCCGAGTGGACCGGCGGCTACCACGCCAGCCAGGCCGATCGCCAGCGCAACAACATCGTGCTGTACAAGGACAAGGTCTACCTGACCACGCCCGACGCCAAGATCGTCGCGCTGGACGCCAAGACCGGCAAGTCGCTGTGGGAAAGCCAGGCGGCCGACTGGAAGAAGGGCTTCAGCTACACAGCGGGCGCGATGGTCGTCAACGGCCTGATCTACACCGGCATGTCGGGCTGCTCGATTGCCGACACCGGCGGCGGCTGCTTCATCATGGCGCACGACGCCGAGACCGGCAAGGAAGTCTGGCGCGTCAACACGCTGTCCGACCTGACGCGCAAGGAAGTGGAAGCTTCGTGGAACGGCATTCCTCCCGAAAACCGCTACGGCGGCTCGGCCTGGATCACCGGCGCCTATGACGCCAAGCGCGACACCCTGTTCTGGGGCGTGGGCATGCCCATTCCGTGGGCCGAATCCGTGCGCGGCACGACCGGCGGCGCGACGCTGTACACCAACTCGACGCTGGCCATCGATGCCAAGACCGGCAAGGTCAAGTGGTACTACCAGCATCTGGGCCGTGACGACTGGGATCTGGACAGCGTGTTCGAACGCGTGCTGGTCGAGTCGGAAATCGCTCCCGAAGCCAAGGAAGTGCGCTACATGAGCGCCAAGGTCAAGCCCGGCAAGAAGTACGACGTGATCGTCACGGTTCCCGGCAAGTACGGCACGGCTTTCGTGCTGGAGCGCGATTCGGGCGACCTGCTGTGGGCGCGTGACACCGCTTACCAGAACGTGGTCAAGGGCTTCACCAAGGATGGCAAGTCC
>Ga0308165_1003053_pt1 | contig 18652 bp, 10 predicted proteins | sample PhyWR2_FD_201032 | JGI IMG/M metagenome (GOLD analysis project Ga0308165, IMG submission 201032) | Phyllosphere microbial communities from UC Gill Tract Community Farm, Albany, California, United States - DLSLW.R2 | ecosystem: Host-associated > Plants > Phyllosphere > Unclassified | place: USA...
CCGCCGTGGACCATCGCGTGGCATACCTCGACACCGGTCGGCCAGCCGTTGACGAGGATGCGGCCGACCTTGCGCTCCAGCGTCGGCAGCAGTTTGGCCACCAGCGGCTCGTCCTCGGCGTCGAGGATCAGCGTGGCGGTCAGCTGGCCTTCCAGCGCGGCGATTACACAGGTTGCCTCGTCCATGTCAGCGACGGTGATGACGAGCGAGGAGGAGCCGAACACTTCGGCGCCAAGTGCCGGGTCGGCGAGGAAGTCGGCGGCGGCGGTCTTGAACAGCGCGCCCTGCGCCTGATGCGGCCCCTTGGGTTCGAGCCCCCGCGCGAGCGTGGTGACGGCGCCGTGGCCCACCAGCGCCTCGACGCCCTGCGCGAAGGCGGAGTGGATGCCCGGCGTCAGCATGTCCTGCGCGGCGCTGGCGCCCATCGTCTCGGCGGCGGAGGCGAGGAAGATGTCCAGCGCCGGGCCGTCAATCGCGATCACGAGGCCGGGGTTGGTGCAGAACTGGCCCGCACCCAGCGTCAGCGATTGCACGAATGCGGCGCCGAGTGCCTCGCCGCGCGCTTCGATAGCGGCGGGAAACAGGACCACCGGATTGATCGAACTCATCTCGGCATAGACCGGGATCGGCTCGGCGCGGGCGGCGGCGGTGCGCATCAGCGCTGTGCCGCCGGGGCGCGAGCCGGTGAAGCCGACCGCCTTGACGCGGTGGTCGGCGACGAGCGCGGTCCCTGCCTCGCGCGCGGCGGGGAGGTAGGAGAACGTGCCCTCGGGCAAGTGGCAGAGCGCCACGGCCCGCTGGACGGCGCGCGCGACGAGTTCGCCGGTTCCGGGATGCGCGGAGTGGCCCTTGACGATGACCGGGCAACCGGCGGCAAAGGCCGAAGCGGTGTCGCCGCCCGCCACCGAGAAGGCGAGCGGGAAGTTGCTGGCGCCGAACACGACAACCGGCCCTAGCGCGACCTTGCGCACGCGCAGGTCCGGGCGGGGCAGGGGCGTGCGCTGGGGCAGGGCCGGGTCGATCGTCAGTCCGGCCCAGCTGCCCTCGCGCAGGACCTGCGCGAAGAGGCGCAGCTGGCCGGTGGTCCGGCCACGCTCGCCTTCGAGGCGGGCGCGGGGCAGGCCGGTCTCGGCCATGGCGCGCTCGATCAGCTGGTCGCCGATTTCCATGATCTGGTCGGAGATGGTCTCGAGGAAGACCGCGCGGGTTTCCGGGTTGAGTTCGGCGAAGGGGATCGCCGCCTGGTCGGCCAGCGCGCAGGCGCGCTCGACTTCGGGCAGGCCGGCGGTTGTGAAGGCCGGTTCCAGCGTCTCGCCTGTCGCCGGTTTGATGGCACGGTAGCCGGATTCGGTATGAAGTTCGCTGCGGCCGATGAGGATGGCGCCGTTGATCATGTTCTCTCCCCTCGAGTATGGGACTCAGCCCACTTGTGCACTGGAGAACAAATCGCGGCAGGAAATCACCAGCGGGTCTTATCGAAGACTCAGCGGTGGTTGCTACCATCATTCTCCAGAATGATAGCGCTATCCTCAGCCTTCGATACTGTCAATCCACTTGTAGGCGGTGCGCGTCTCCTCATCCCCCAGTCCGCTCGGGGCGGGCCAGAAATGGCAAAATCTACTGCGTAGATCTGGCGAAGAGGCGCTTCCTTGGCGCAGAAACGCTAGATCCCGTTGTGAAGGTTGCGCTTGGGATCAGATCATTCGGGCATCCCCGGATGCAGTCACTTTGGAAGCGTTGATTGCATAACCCAAGTGGCTGGCTCCCAAGGTTTTTCGCATGGAGCCTTGGGCGCCAGTTACGGAACCGTGATCAGCGGCATGACCGCACCCGTTACTTGAGGTAGATGTCGATCTGTCGGATCGTCCCGGAAAAGCGGCTATCGGCTACGGTGTAATCGGTGTTGACCGGTGTGATCGTATCCATCCCCACGTCAAAGCCTTCGGTGTGTGACATCCAACCTCTGATGGTGCGGCCGATCCTCCCGCTGCCCACCGCCTTGCCGTCGATGCTTATGGTGAGAGTGCCGCCCGCCCCCGGCTGGGTCTCGTCCGCCTTGAACGCTGCGGTGACTTTGTGTCGGCCGGCGCCGAGCGCGGTGGCGCTCCGGATGGTGAACTGGTCGGTGCCCACAGCATTGTAATGGAACACCGGCTTGCCCTCCTTGAGGTAGAAGGCATAGCCGCCGAACCGGCCGCCCTGTGTTACCAGCACGCCCCTGGCATTCGCGCCGACTTCGACGTCCGCATCGATGGTGAACGACTTGCCGATGGTGTGCGGCGCCGCGTCTTCGTTCAGGCGGCTGAGCGGCGCGCGATACACGAAGTGGCTGCGATTGCCGCCCAGCGTCGGCCGGTCGGCCGCGCCTTCGCTATAGTCGTGGATCGGCAGGATATTGTTGGCTGCCGCTTCCTTCCAGAACAGGTCCTGCATTTCCTTAAGCTTGGCGGGATTGCTGGCAGATAGATCGTGCGTGGTGGTGAAATCCTTGTCCAGGTTGAACAGTGTCCATTTGCGATTGTCTGGCCCGACGCTCAACTTGCGGTCTTCGCCCACACCAACTTCCCAAGCCATGCGCTTGGGCAGGGTGCCGGCCATCCAGCCATCGTGGTAGATGCCGAAGTTCTCCATCATCTCGTAAACTTGTGTGCGGCGCTGTGAGGGGGCTTTGGGCGCAGCGAAGCTGTAGGCGAGGCTGATGCCGTCGATCGGCTGCTGCTTGATCCCGTCCACGGTGTCCGGGGCCTTGATCCCGGTAGCCTCCAGGATGGTCGGTGCGATATCGCTGACGTGGGCATACTGGGTGCGGAAGCTGCCCCTGTCCTTGATCCGCGCGGGCCAGGAGATGACCATGCCGTTGCGCGTGCCGCCCGCCTGCGAGGCGATCTGCTTCCACCACGGATAGGGGCTGTTCATTGCCCAGGCCCAAGGCGCCGGGAAGTGGTTGTAGACGTTCGGCCCGCCGATGTCGTCGTAGTGCGAGGCGAGTTCAGCGAAGCTCTCCTTGTGGCCAGTGATCGCCGACTGTTCGAAGGCAAGACCATCCAGCCCGCCTTCCGCGCTCGATCCGTTGTCGCCCTCGATGAACACCACCATCGTGTTGTCGAGCTGGCCGCTGTCGCGCAGCGACTGGATGACGCGCCCGGTCTGGAAGTCGGAATAGGCGACAGTGGCCGCATAAGCTTCCATCAGCAGCGCGGAAATCTTCTTGTGCTCGGCATCGAGCGAATCCCACGCCGGCAGCGATTCCGGGCGCGGCGACAGCACCGATTCCTGGGGGATGAGGCCCATCGCTTTCTGGCGCTTGAAGCTTTCCTCGCGCACCTTGTCCCAGCCCTGGTCGAAACGGCCCTTGTACTTGTCGAGCCATTCCCTGGGTGCCTGGTGAGGCGTATGCGCGGCGCCGGGAGCATAATACATGAAGAACGGCTTTTCCGGCGCGGCGGCCTGCTGCGCCTGCAGCCAGCCGATAGCGTGGTTGGCGATGTCCTTTTCGAAGTGATAGGTCGGATCGTCAGGCTGTTCGACTGCCTTCTCGTTCTCGACCAGGTTGGGATTCCACAGGGAGGTGTCGGCTGACAGGAAACCGTAGAAGTACTCGAAGCCAAGACCCGTGGGCCAGCGGTCGAACGGGCCGGCCGGGCTCATCTCCCATTCGGGCGTGAGGTGGCTCTTGCCCAGCATGGCGGTATTGTACCCGCCCGCCTTGAGCATCTGCGCGATCGTCGCCGCAGTCTTGGGGATAGCAGTGGTGTAACCGTCGTAGCCGGTGGGCAGGTTGGTGACGTTGCCCATGTTCACGTTGTGCGGTTCGCGCCCCGTCAGCAGCGAAGCGCGGGTGGGCGAACATAGCGCGGTGGTGTTGAACCGGCTGTAGCGCAGACCCTGCCTGGCCAGCGCTTCGAACGTCGGCGTTGCCACCGGACCGCCGAACGCGCTGCTGACACCGTAGCCGACATCATCGGTCATGATGACCAGCACATTGGGTGCCCCCTTGGGAGCGGCAGGCTCAGATGGCCAGCGCGGGGCGTGAGTCGTCTCCACGGTCCGGCCCACGGTATCGCTCACCGCTTGTCCAAGTGCCGGCGCAGCGCAGGCCAGCGCGGACGTGGTAAGCAAAACAGCCCACAGGCGCGACGATCTGGTCATGATCACATCCTTCTTGGCATTCGCTCCTCCCACGAAAAAGGCGGGTCTCCGGTGATCGCCATGATGGCGGCCGGAGACCCTCGAGGGGAGGATGGGGGGAATTAGTAGCGGAAGGTCACCTGCGCCTGGACGGTACGCGGCAGGCTTGCAAAGCCGGTCTGGTCTGCCACCACGCCCGCATTGGAGCCGGTGCCGGAACCGCTGTTGGGCGTGTCGTTGCCGCCGATCGCATAAAAGCGGTTGGTCAGGTTCTTGCCGATGAGTTGAAGCTGCCAGTGCTCGTCCGCCGTAGTGAACGAAATCGTCCCGTCCAGCGACACGTAGCGCTTCTGCCGGGTATATGGATTGCCGAAAGCGGTGGCGATGTAGCTGCCGCTGTAGCGGGCATCGAGGCCCATCGCGAACTTGGCCCCGCTTTCAAGGTGCGCTTCGTATGTGGCGCCAAGGTTGCCGGTCCAGTCAGGCGCGTTGGCGGTCGGCTGGCCGCTCAGGTTCTGGCGGTTGGCGGCGGTATCGGTCGCGGCATTAAACGGCCGCGAACTGTCGGTCGCTGCCACGTAGACGAGGTTGCATCCTTCCCCGCGCGTCTGGCCTGCCCAACACGGCGCGCCCGGCGCATCGCCATAACGCGCGCGGTTGTAGTTCACGCTGCCGTGCAGATCGAACCCGTCGAGCGCGCGCGGGGCGACCTGGAATTCGAACTCGATCCCCTTGGTCCGGGCAGACCCCGCATTGATGGTGGTGAAGGCGAAGATGTCGGACCGGAAGAAGTCGAGCTGCAGGTTGTCGTACTTGTAGTTGTACGCGGTCAGGTTGAGGCGGAGCTGGCGGTCGAGCCAGGTGGTCTTGATGCCCGCTTCGAAACCCTTGGCCTTTTCGGGGTCGAATTCGAAATCGGCCAGACCCGCGCTGGGGCTGTAGATACCCGAGTTGGAGAAGCCGCCAGACTTGTAGGCGGTCTTGTAGGCACCATAGATCGTGATGTCGCTGGTCGGCTTATAGGTGATGGTGGCTTCGGGCGACCAGTCCTCGAAGTCCTGGTTCGAGCGCAAGGTCACGCCAGGCAGGAAGATACCCTGCGCCACCCGGATCGGGTGCGAATAGGGTTGGAGGAAGTAGCTGTCCTTGCTTTCAGAGGTGTAACGCACGCCGCCGGCTATCTCGACCTTGTCGATCGGGCGCACGATGAATTGGCCGAACATCGCAAAGGTCTGGCCCTTGGTCTGCGAATCCTTGGAATTGGCCAGATAACGCCGGAAGCCCGGCGTCGCCGCGCTGTTCTCCAGCCCGCCCGATGCCGTCCATGCGTTGTAGTCGCGCATCGTCGACTGGTAGTAACCGCCGACCATCGCATCCCAGAACCCGCCCAGGCTGGTCTGCGCGCGCACTTCCTGTGAGAAGGCGTGCCAGGTCGAATTCTCGGTCGCGAAGACGCCGGGCGCACCTGCGCGCGAAACGCTGTCGCCATCGAACTGGAAGGTGTTGCGGTTCCAGTTGTAGTTGGTCACCGACGAGATCGTCAGGTCGTCCATCGCCCACGTCAGGCCAAGGTTGACAGCCCAGGACTTGTATTGATCGCCTTGCTGCCCATCCCGGTTGGAATAGGGCAGGCTGGCGGCGATATCGGTAGGTGTGCGGTTCGCCGATGAGGCGAAGCGGCGGCTGCAGGCGATCGCCGGGTTGCTGGCAAGCGCGCCGCTCGGGCAATAGTAGACCACCGATCCGGCGGCGGGGTTATTGTTCTCGTTGATGCCGTAGTTGGCCTTGAGCACGGCGGTAAGCGTATCGGTCGGCTCCCACTTGAGGGTGCCGCGGATGTACGCTTCCTTGGCGCGGCCGTCGCCGGCAGGGCCCGAGGTGTGGACCGTGGTCGTGCCCGGAACTGCCGTCGAAGTACGGTCGATCGTTGGATAGGGCTGGGCCGTGCCGAGCTGCCTGTAGTAACCGTCGAACTGCTTTGAGGCGCGCGCCGCCACGCGAATGCCCAAGGTATCGCTCAGCGGGCTGGAGACGATCGCCTCGCCATAGACCTGCTTGGCGGTGAACTCGTATCCGGTGCGGGCGACGATCTCCAGCTTGTCGCCTGGATCGGCGGTGGTGATCGAAACGACGCCGGCGGTGGCGTTCTTGCCGAAGAACAGCGCCTGCGGGCCCTTGAGAATTTCCAGGCGGCCGAGATCGAAGAAGCCTTCGTTGATCGTGCGGCCTTGCCCGTAATAAGCACCGTCGACGATCACCGCGACCGACTGCTCCAGGCCGATCGAGGTCGTGTTCGAACCGATGCCGCGCAGAACCAGCGTCGCCCCCGAACCCGATGGCGTCCGCCCGATCGAGAACGACGGCGTCTGCGCGGCCACGCGTTCCAGGTTGCTCAGGTCGTATTGCTGCATGCGCTCGGCACTGATCGCAACGACGGAAACCGGCACGTCCTGCGTCGTTTCCTGGCGCTTGCGGGCGGTGACGATGATGTCGCCGATGCCGCCGGTCTCAGCTTCTTGCGCCTGAGTTGCCTGAGCCTGCACCGCCGGAGAATGGCTCAGTCCAATCCCCGCCGTGGCTGCCAAAAGTATGCAACGATACATGGTGCGGCGGCGAACGGGCTCTGCCCGGCTCTGTCGAGGCATGTCATCATCTCCCAGCTATTTTTCTAGGCCGTCCTGCATGCGGCCAGTAATTAAAACATATGCGTTAATCCGAATAACGCACCTGTTTTAATTGACAGGGTCACCAATGACTGGTTGGTGAGTGACGCAGCTGCCCGGGACGATATGAAACGCCTGTGCGAAAGGAGAGGCCGGTGCCGCGCGAACTGGAATTCTCGCGAATTTTGTGTACGGAACGCAACGTGACCGAGGCTCCCCTACACTTCGCCGACGAGACTAAGCTTCGCATCATTGCGGCGGCCGAATCGCTTTATGCCCAGCGCTCGATCGAAAGCGTCTCCTTCCGGGAGATCGCGCAGGCGGCGGGTAACCGGAATACCAACGCGGTGCAGTATCACTTCGGCAATCGTGAGGCGCTGGTGCAGGCAATCTTTGCGTGGCGCGTCTGGCAGATGGAAGGCCCGCGCGGCGCGGCAATTGCGAAGCTGGAAGAGAACGGGGGTCCGTTCGATCTTCACACCCTCATGCGGATTCTGTGCGAGCCAATCTTGGATCTTACCGATGACGACGGCCGCCACACCTACGCGGCGTTCATGAGTAAGTACCTGCTCCAACAACGGCCCGTCGGGGTGCCGCACGCTGGCGACACACGCCCCGACCTCAATGCTAACCTCAGATGGCTTCTGGACCGCATCAACCGAATGGTGGCGGCAGAGGATCTTTATCTGGGAGATTATCGTATCGCGCTGTCCTATCTTGTAGTCATCAACATGATGGTGCTTTCAGACAACGAGAGCTTGCAGAAACGCGAGCCTGAGCAACTGCGCAATCGCTTCGACGTCGCGCTTGCCATGGCCGTAGCTGGCCTTGAGAGCAGCTGCGGCTGACCGCTGAATATCGCCCCAAACCAGCACTTTATCGCTGCTCATCCCTGCCGATAGCTCGATTTGCATCAGGGAACTCGTTCATGACAGTCGCTGCCACCATCTTTTCGCAGGCTTACTTTCACGGCACCCGGGCGGATCTGGCGCCCGGAGATCTGATACGCGTTGGCTATGGATCGAATTTCACCGAGGCCACGCCCTTGTCATGGGTCTATTTCACGAGCACGTTGGATGCTGCGATATGGGGCGCCGAACTGGCGAGAGGCGAGGGTAGGCCCAGAATTTACGTCGTCGAGCCAACCGGTGCGATCGTCGATGATCCGAACCTGACCGACAAGAAGTTCCCCGGCAATCCGACGATGTCCTATCGCTCGCGCGAGCCGTTGCGGATAATTGCGGAGATTACGCGCTGGGAAGGCCACCCGGCGGAGCAGTTGCACGAGAGGAAGGAGGGCCTTGCGCGGCTCAAAGCGGAAGGAAAAGACATCATCATCGATTGACCGGGTCACAAGGGGATTGAACCTCGTGGCGAGCGGCATCGCCTGTATAGAGGCCGCCCACCCGTGCCATCAGATTGTCGGCCGCGCGTGGCAGGTTCGATGAGGCGTTAGCCGATTCGAGGTGCCTGCGTCCGGCGCCGCGTTTGCTTGAACTTTGGCGGCAATTTCCATAGGCAGCCAGCGTTGCGGCGCGCCCCTTTGGCCCTGACGCATCATTTACAGAGGAAGTCTGGTTGCGCCGCCACATTGCAAGCTCTCTGAGTGTGGTGTGGGGACTTTTCGCTTGTGTGAGCGGTGCACATGCGGCGCAGGTCGACGTGCCTGCGCTGCCTCTGTCCAGCGCGATCGGCATTCTGGGGCGGCAGACGGGCATTGAAATCCTGCTCAATGCTCCTGGACGTGAGCGTCTGCAGACCAGACCTGTGCAGGGCAGCATGTCGCCGAATGACGCGCTGGAGCGGATGATCCGGGGCCTGGGCCTATCTATCCGCCGTGTGTCTGCCAGCATTTATGTGGTCGTCAAAGCTCCGGACCCACGGCCCGGCAAGTCTCGGGTCAGGCGATTGCCCGCTGTGGAGCCGCAGGACATCCTGGTCTCGGCGCGGCGCCGTCCCGAACGAGACGAGGACGTGCCGCTGCTCGTCACGCATGTCGATGCCGGTGTTCTTAACAATGCTGGGGTGCGGACCATCGCCGACATCGCCCGCCTGACGCCCGGCTTTATCGCGACTGGGCAGACCAGTAGCGCCACGCCGCTGCTGGTCCTGCGCGGCCAGCGGCGATCCATCAGTGACGAAAACCGATTGCCGCTGGTCGTCTATCAAGACGAAGTTCCGCTGCCCAACCAGGCTGCATTGTCGCCGCTCTTCGACGTGGCCGCAGTCGAACTCCTGCGTGGTCCGCAAGGCACCCTGTTCGGAAGAAACGCGACCAGTGGGGCCGTGCTGCTACGCTCCGTACAGCCGGGGCAGGGCACCCGGTCCTACCTGGAAGCCGAGACGGGCAATTACGGTCTCACCCGGATGGAAGGCGCAGTCGAACTGCCTGCAAGCGAGCAGTTCGCGCTCCGGGTGTCCGGTCAGCGTATGCGCCGCAGCGGGTATACCCGGCTTCTGGCCGGCGGCCGCGCAGACGACGCGCATAGCGATGCGGTGCGCGCGGTCCTGCGGTTCGATCCGGAAGGACCGCTGCGATCGACCACCAGCTTCGACATACTGCGAGCCGACGAGATCGGGGCCGCTCTTGTCCTGGCAGGTGTCTATCCTTCGGGCAGCGTCCGAAGTGCGCAGAATGCGCCCTACTACGATTGCGGCGCCGGCGCCTGCGACGTCGATAGCTATCAGGACACGCAGCAGGCCATGGGCCGGCACATTTCGCAGTCCAGCCCGGCCCTGTCGTTCGGGAGGCGGTTCTGGGGCTTTGGCAATGTCACCGAATATGGCGATGACGGCCTGCTCGTCAGAAATATCGTCGGATTGCGCTCGACGAAAGTGCATTACGAACTCGATGGCGACGGCACGCCGTTGCAGATCTACGATGCCGTCACGACCTCTCACCTGCGGCAGCTGACGGAAGAACTGCAGGTGCAGGGCCGCACTGGAAGTCTGCGCTACATCGCCGGGCTGTTCTATCTCGATAGCGCTCCGAGCGGGCCGGTCATCCAGACAGTGTCGCGCCTGGTTCGCCCGGACAATCCTGCCTCGCACATTGCCAGCTACCAGACTTTTCGCAGCGGCGCGGTATTCGGCCAGATCACCGCGACCCTGGGTGAGGGCTACCTCGCCGATATTGGTTTACGTTACACGAGTGAGAAGATTGCCGGGTGCTCGCTGCGCTCGGTCGAGGCAATGCCGCTGACCACACGGCAATGCCTGGATGATGGCGGGACACAGGCGCGGTCGCGATCCGGCCGCCTTACCTGGACCCTGTCGCTGATGCGCAGGCGCGGCGACAGCAGCATCTACCTCACCACGCGCAGGGCGTTTCGGTCCGGCGGATACAACACGCCGGCGCTGGGCGGTACGCTGCGTGCCTACCAGACCTTTCGGCCGGAAACGCTCACCGATCTGGAACTTGGAGCCAAGGGGCGCTGGAATATCGGCGGATTTTCCGGGTCTTATGCCGCCGCTGCCTATGTCGGCCTTTATGACGACGTGCAGCGGGCGCTGTTCCCCGATGTCGATTACGATGAGGACGGCGATCCTGCGACGGACCCGATCACGCTTTACGTCAACAGCGCGCGCGCGCGCGTGGCAGGGCTGGACAGCGATGTATCGCTCAAACTGGGCACGCGAACCCACGCCTCGCTGAGCGCGTCATGGATCGATGCGCGCTATACCCGGCTCATCGCTCCTGCGACTTTGACCAGCCTTTTGGGGAGCGACCCGCTGCACAATCGCTTTTCCTATACGCCGACTTTCAGCGGCACTGTGGCGCTGTCTCATGAGATCAGCCTGCCCGAGCGCTTCGGCACGCTCGAATTACGGGCGGACTATGCCCATGTCAGCAGCGTGCGCTTCACCGAACGGGTCACAGAGAACTTCGCCAAACAGACCGCCTACGGCCTGCTTGGCGGCTCCCTCACGTGGATGCGCCCCGCAGGCCTGCCGCTGGAATTGCAGTTGTGGGGGCGTAACCTGACCAATCGCTTCTACGCGAGCGGCGGCGGCACTCTCAATCCGGCCTATACGGCCGCGACCATCATTCCAGGGGTGCCGCGCACGATCGGGCTTCGTATGCGCTATACCTTCGAGTAGCGCTTTCAGGGCGCGACGAGTTCGGCCCGCGTCGCGCTTTCGTTTTCCACGCGGGCGATCCCTGCCGCCTCCAGGCTTTGCAGGAACCCGCGCGTTACGCCGATACGGAATGTGCCGCTGATCGGGCGGCGGGCGAGCGCCGGGCTGGAAATGATGATCTCCTGCGGGCTGTAGCGATTGATCTCCGCCACTGCCTGCGCCAGCGGAACCCGGTCGAAATCGACGATACCCTTGCGCCAGGCGAGGCGCCGCTCGACTTCTACGGCGCTGGTGCGATAGCTTTGGCCGTCCCAGACCAGTTCCTGACCGGGCTGCAGAACGGTCGATTGCGGGGCATATCCATTGACTGCCGGCATGTCGATGCGCACGCGGCCTTCGGCCAAAGTCACATCGACTTGGCCACCCGTCTCGCGAACGGCGAACTGCGTGCCCAGCGCCGTTACCGTCACTCCGCCTGCAGTCACAACGAACGGTTTGCGCGGGTTCTTGGCGACTTCGAAGAATGCCTCGCCATCGCGAATGGCAGTGCTGCGCCGGGTGTCGCTTTCCGCGATGGTGAGGACGGTTGCGGTATTGGCGGTGATGATCGATCCGTCCGTCATGCGGAACGTGCCCTGTTGGCCCACTCCGGTCGAGATCGCCCGGCTGTCGGCAACGACCAGCGCCGCGCTTCCGGCTTCGCGTTGGCGCTGGAATGCAAGGCCACCGGCGAGAATTGCCAGCACCGCGCAGGCGGCGATTGCCGGGCGTGCCCATGCCCTGCGGCCCCGCCGGTTAGCGAGCGCGCGTTCACGGATCTCGAGAATGCGGGCATCGGCCCGCATGGCGCCCGCACCGTTCCACGAATGCTCCACTTTGGCCCAGGCGATGCGGTTCGCTTCGTCGCGGGCGTGCCAGCTTTCGAAGTCTGCGTAGTCCTGCGCGGTCGCTTTGGGCGAACGAAAGATGCTGAAATAGGCCGCTGCCGTAGCGTCCGGCGAGTCGATCTTTTCCAGCGCATGGGCGTCGAAAGGTTGGCTCATGGCAGATCCCTCGCCGCCAGAAACCGGATCGCCTTCATGATGTGCCGACCGACGGCGCTGTTCGAGATGCCGAGATGCTCCCCGATCGCGTCGTAGGACATTTCCTCGAAGCGGTGGAGGACGAAGGCGTCACGCGTAAGGTCGGGCATTTCCTCAAGCGCGCTGGCAAGCCTGTTCACGTCCTCGCGCCCGCGCAGCACGCGTTCGGGCGTCAGTTCGTCGACGGGGTGCAGGGCTTCCGTCAGTTCGTGATGGGAGCCGCGGTGGCGCACGGTGTCGCGGCGGGCACGGTCGGTAAGGACGCTGGCGGCGACCTGGAACAGATAGCCCTCGACGTTGGCGATAGGATCTGCCTGTCCGCGCACGTGCATGCGCACCAATACGTCCTGCACCAGATCGTCGACGTCTGCGGGGACGGCGCGCTTTGCGATATAGCGCCGCAGCGCCGGGACGTGTGACGACAAGTCCGGGGCGTCGAAGCGGGCCTGCTCCTGCTTTTCCGACGATGTCCTGCGCAACGAGAAAATGGGCCCGGCCTTCTGTTGGAATACCCGGCCTCTTTAGCGTCCGGCCCTTCGCCGCGTCACCCGGAATATTTTTTCATCGCTGGCGAATGATCTGCGATCGGCTGCGTCTTGCACATATCGGCCTGCGATCAGGGACAGGCCGGAACAACAAGGGGTCATATAAAGACATGAACTGTCGCAGCCTTTCCGCATTGCTTCTCGCATCCTCCGTCCTTGCCATCGCCGCGCCGGTGCAGGCACAGACGGACACCTCGGCCCAGTCGCTCGACCAGCCCGGCGGCGATATCGTCGTCACCGCCCGCCGCCGCGAGGAAAGCGCCCAGACAGTTCCCGTCTCGGTGACCGCATTCAACTCCGAGATGCTGCGCGAAAAGGCTATCGTCAGCACGCAGGACCTGACGTACACCACGCCGGGCCTGAATGTGGCCCCGCAGACCTCGCGCGATACGCCCAGCATCGTCATTCGCGGCCAGCGCCGCGCCACGGCGGGCGCCTCCGCGCCTTCGGTCGTGACTTATTTTGCCGACGTGCCGCTGCCGAATGAGGGCAGCATCGTGCCCACTTTCGACATCAGTTCGATCCAGGTGCTCAAGGGCCCGCAGGGCACCCTGTTCGGCCGCAACACCACCGGCGGCGCGCTGCTGCTCTACCCGGTTGCGCCCGATTATGACCTGGCAGGCTACGGCCAGATCACGCTGGGTTCGTACAACGAGACGACCTTCGAAGGCGCGGTCAACGTGCCGATCGTCGCTGACCGCGTGGCGCTGCGCGTCGCGGGCCAGATCGCTCGCCGCGACGGCTATACCAAGAACCACGGCAACGGCGGCGACCTAGACGATCGCCACAACGACGCCTTCCGCGCCTCGCTGCTGATCGAACCGATCGATGGGCTGAAGAACACCACCGTGTTCGACTGGTATCGCGCGCGCGAAAACGGCACAGGCACGGTGCTCAATGGCGTATACCCGAACCCGGCCGTTCCCGGCGGCGGCACCGCGCGCACGGCAGCAAACCGTCCGTATTTCGATTGCGGGGTTGCCGGCTGCGATATCGACATCGCCTTGGCCGAGCAGCAGGCCGCAGGCGTGCGCGACGTCAGCACCAGCATCGATCCCTATTCCAACCGCACGTTCTGGGGCGTGGCCAACACCACCGAACTGGAAGTGGGCGCGGTCACCTTCAAGAACATCTTCGGCTATCGAAGCAGTAAAGTTGCCGCCGCCCGCGACATGGACGGCACGTACCTGCGCCTTTACGACGGTGTCTCGAACACCGAAGTCGAGCAGTATTCGAACGAGTTCCAGATCCTGGGTTCGCTACTGAATGACCGCCTCGACTGGATCGTCGGCGCCTTCTACCTCAAGAGCGACCCGACCGGCGTGAACGGCAGCGCCACCTACTCGGCGGTGATTCCGGGCAGGACCTTCACTTTCAACGAGAACTACAACTCTTCGACCAGCAAGGCGCTGTTCGGCCAAGTCGGCTATGCCTTCGGTGGTTTCGCGGACGGCCTGCGCTTCAACGGCGGTTTCCGCTATACTTGGGACAAGTCGAGCGGGTGCTCGGTCGCCGCGCTCGATACGGCGGCGCGCATCGGGCCTGATGCCTGTGCATCGCAGGGCGGCAAGACCGGCTCGGAAAGCTCCAAGGCGCCGACCTGGACGCTGGGCTTCGACTACAAGGTCAACGACGACCTGTTCCTTTACGTCACCAACCGGCGCGGATACCGTTCGGCAGGGTATAACCAGAGCGGCATGTCCCCCTACTTCGACGGGTTCGAGACGTTCAAGCCGGAGAAGGTCACCGACTATGAGGCCGGCATCAAGAGCAGCTGGCGCATCGGCGACGTGAAGGGACGCTTCAACATCGCGGCCTACACAAGCAAGTACAGCAACATCCAGCGCTCGATCTTCCCGGGTGCGGACTTCGACGGTGACGGCAATCCGGGCAACGATCCCAGCAGCCTGATCATCAACGCCGCCAAGGCGACGATCAAGGGCACCGAGTTCGACTTCTCGGTCACCCCGGTCAGCGGCTTCACCCTGTCGGGCTTCGGCGCCTACACCGATGCTCAGTACGACGAGTATGATGCTCCTGCCGCGTTCGTCACGCTGCTGGGCAACAACCCGGTGAACAACAAGTTCTCCTACACCCCGAAGTGGACGGTCGGCGGCGGCGCGCGTTATGCGACGTACCTGGGCGACTTCGCGGAGATGGTGTTCAACGCGAACTGGTTCCACAGCGCGAAGGTCTGGTACGTCGAGCGTCCGCTGGACACCAACGGCATCCAGAAGGCCTATGACACCGTCAACCTGAAGCTGGACTTCAACAACCTCGAAAACCGAGGCATCGACCTCGGGTTCTTCGTGCGAAACGTGTTCGACGTGACGTATGCTGCGGCTGGGGGCGTCATCACGCCATCGATCACCTCGACCACGCTCGTCTACAACGAGCCGCGCGTGTTCGGCGCCCAGCTGCGCATGTCGTTCGGCAAGCGCTGATCCGACAGCCGCCCGCGCGGATCGAGCCGATCCGCGCGGGCACCCGTTTCGATGCGATCTTACGACGAGGATGTAGCCCCATGAAACTCCGCCTGCGTACCGCTTTGCTCACTTTATCCGCGCTTGCCGCCACCCCCGCGCTGGCCGAGCCGCTGGCCGATGCCGATCGCGCCGCCATCCTCGCTGAAGTCGACCGCGGCGCCCCCGCAATGGCGCGCAATGCGCTTCAGATATGGTCCTGGGCCGAAGTCGGCTTCCAGGAGACGAAAAGTTCGGGCCTGCTCCAGAAGGATCTCAAGGCCGCCGGGTTCAAGGTAACGTCTGGGGTCGCCGGAATGCCCACCGCCTTCGTCGCCAGCTTCAGGACGGGCGACGGCCCGGTCATCGGCATTCTTGCCGAGTACGATGCGCTGCCCGGCCTCGCCCAGGCGGCCGAGCCGGAACGCCATGCCCTCGACGGCATCGCCGGTCATGCCTGCGGCCACAACCTGTTCGGTGCCGCTTCCGTCGCTGCGGCGATCGCCACCAAGGAATGGATGGTCGCCCACGGCATCAAGGGCGAACTGCGCGTCTACGGCGCGCCGGCCGAAGAGGGCGGTTCGGGCAAGGTATTCCTCGTCCGGTCCGGGCTGACAAAGGACGTATCCGCCATGCTGCACTGGCATGCGGGCGATGGCTATAGCGCCATGCAGGGCCATGCCCTTGCCAACGTCAGCGCCAAGTTCCGCTTCCACGGGCTGGCCTCTCACGCTGCCGCCGCGCCCGAGCGTGGCCGCTCCGCGCTCGACGGGGTCGAGGCGATGGACAACATGGTCAACATGATGCGCGAGCACGTGCCGCAGGAAACGCGCATTCACTACGTCATCACGGATGGCGGCAAGGCCCCCAATGTCGTGCCCGACACCGCCGAGGTCTACTACTACGTGCGTCATCCCGACCAGCAGCAGGTCGCCGACATCATGGAGCGGGTGAAGAAGGCCGCTGAAGGCGCCGCGCTGGGCACCGGAACCACGATGACCTACGACCAGATCGGCGGAACCTTCGACCTGCTGCCCAACGACACGCTGGGCCACGTGATGTACGACAACCTCAAGCAGGTTCCTTTGCCCACATACACCGCCCAGGAACAGGCCTTCATCGACAAGCTCGCGGTCACGCTGCCCAAGGGCGGACGTAAGCGCGAGACGGGCGTGGCGCCCTATTCCAGCGGCGAGATCATGTCGGCCTCCACCGACGTCGGCGATGTCAGCTATACCACGCCCACGGCTGGGCTTTCCACAGGCACCTGGGTTCCCGGCACACCGCCGCACAGCTGGCAGGCGGTCGCCGCCAGCGGCACCAGCATCGGCACCAAGGGCGCCGAAGTCGCCGCCAAGACCCTGGCCCTGACGGCAGCGCAGCTGTTCCAGAGCCCTGACACGCTGGCGGCAGCGAAGAAGGAACTGGATGAACGGCGCGGGGCCGACTTCGTCTACCACTCGCTGCTCGGCGACAAGGCTCCTTCGCTCGATTACCGCAAGGCAGCCACTTCCAAGAATTGACCGAACCCATCCTGAACCCGGTTCCGCCCGATAACTTGGGCGGAACCGGGTCTTTTTTTGGTCTTGCCCGGTCATCGCCCGGGTCAATCGGAATTGAATCACTCATGTCGCGTCGCCTGACGACCTTCATCGTCGCCGGGATGGTCTCCGGCATCTGCGCGGGGTTCGCCGCAAACCAGCTCGTCGGTGACACGCCGGCGGCGGCGAAGGAAGTCGCCGGATACTTTCACCTCCTTGCCGACATCTTCCTCCATCTCATCAAGATGATAATCGCCCCGCTCGTTTTCTCGACGCTGGTGGCGGGCATGGCGCATATGGGAGACAGCGGCGCGCTGGGCCGCATCGGCGGGCGGGCCATGGCGTGGTTCCTCACCGCCAGCCTGTTGTCGCTGGCACTGGGCCTTGTCTTCGTGAACGTGCTGGCGCCGGGGAATGGACTGCATCTGGTGCGGACCGGAGCCGCTGCCGCCGTGGATGCACAGGCGCTCAATTTCCGCGACTTCGTGCTGCACGTGTTCCCGACCTCGATGGTCGGCGCAATGGCAGAGAATTCGATCCTGCAGATCGTGGTTTTCTCGATATTCGTGGGCGTGGCCCTGACTGCCATCGGCGACGAGGCGAAACCGATCGTCACGCTCATCGAAGCGATGGTGAAGGTGATGCTCACCGTCACCGGCTACGTCATGCGAATGGCGCCGCTCGCTGTGTTCGGCGCGCTGGCAGCCGCCATCACCACCGAGGGTCTTGGCGTGCTGCGCACGTTCGGACGGCTCGTCGGAGAATTCTACCTCGCGCTTGGCGCGCTGTGGGCGCTGCTCATCGCCGCAGGAGCGGTGTTCCTTGGCAAGCGCATCTTCGATCTGCTGCGCCACGTCCGCGAGCCGGTGCTGTTGGCGTTCTCCACCGCATCCTCGGAAGCCGCTTATCCCAAGATGCTCGAACAGCTGGACCGCTTCGGCGTGCCACGGCGCATCTACAGCTTCATCCTGCCACTGGGCTACAGCTTCAACCTCGACGGCTCGATGATGTATGCGACTTTCGCGACGCTGTTCATCGCGCAGGCCTACGGCATCGACCTGCCGATTCTCACGCAGATTACCATCCTGCTGGTGCTTATGGTGACCAGCAAGGGCATCGCCGCAGTCCCCCGCGCTTCTCTGGTGGTGGTCGCGGCAACGCTGGGGCAATTCGATCTCCCGGTGGAGGGCATCGCCTTTATCCTTGCCGTCGATCACTTCATGGACATGGGGCGGACGGCAACCAACGTGTTGGGCAACGCGATCGCGACCGCCGTAGTGTCGAAATGGGAGGGCGAACCTTCTGCGCCTGGGACGCTTTCGTCAGCAACTGCGGAAGGGTGATCTCCCCGCAAGGTGATTTGGGTTTTTGGCACGTCTGGTGTCGCTAAAGCTGCGTGGGTCGATGGCTCCAATCCGCGCTGCGCATGTGAAAGCGAAAGAACCCGCGACGGTCAAAATGCGCTTACGGCAGGACGAAAGGTTATGGCGAGGTGGCCGGTATATGCGGCCTTGAAAATACAGCCCGAGTTCCTCCAGTCCGGGATGATCTTCCGGAGAGCGCTGAAAACCCGTTGTGCGCTGCGGTGCAAAACGCGTCAGCGGAGCGGCACACAGATGGCTTCAGGCGCCCGGCCGGCATCTTGCCGGAACGCGTACGCTCCTGAAAACTAACCTCTGTAGACGCCCCACCTAATAGCCCTTCTTTCCGGATGTTTTGGATAGTGAACATCATGGTCGATTGTCATTCCGCCCCCCAGACAACTGCGAGTCTGGCCGTTTCATTGACAGTCGTATCTTGCCAATTGCGGATGGCAATGGGTTTGCCCTGATAGCTTGGTGACGGGTCCACCAGCACAACGAATCCTGTTTTGAGGCAGGTTCGAAATGATAAGTCGTTGTACTTAATAAAACTGCGGATATCATTAAGCATATCGACTCGGGTCGCTCGCAAAAAACAATAGGTTTTGGCCGCGTTTGGCGGCTGCAGAGCAGGGGTAATTTTCATGTTGGGTGTTATTGAAAGTCTCCGGCTTACGAGCCGGGAAGCCGAAGTCGTCACACTTGTTGCTCGCGGATTGTCGGCAAAGGAAGTTGCGTTGGCGTTGGCGATCGCACCGTGCACAGTCGAACGGCATGTGGAAAATGTCCG
>Ga0308165_1003054_pt1 | contig 18651 bp, 17 predicted proteins | sample PhyWR2_FD_201032 | JGI IMG/M metagenome (GOLD analysis project Ga0308165, IMG submission 201032) | Phyllosphere microbial communities from UC Gill Tract Community Farm, Albany, California, United States - DLSLW.R2 | ecosystem: Host-associated > Plants > Phyllosphere > Unclassified | place: USA...
TGGAACTGCGGCTGGTTCACGATGAACGCCGACATCGACGAGATGAAGACGGCCGAGGCAGGCCGACCCGCCGCGATGGCACGACGGGCGAAGGACTGCGCGGCGAAGAAGGTGCCGTCGAGATTCACGGCGAGGACCTTCCGCCAGGTGTCCGCCGGAACGTCGACGCTGTCGCCCCAGATGGTGATGCCCGCCGCGGTCACGAGCAGCGACGGCGCGCCGAGCGCGGCCTCGGCAGCGGCGAAGGCGGCCTCGACGGCGGTGGCGTCGGTGACGTCGACCGGGTGCGCCGAGGTGCGGACGCCGTGCTCGGAAGCCAACCGCTCGGCTGACTCGTGGACGGTCGGCAGGAGGTCGAGCAGCGCCACCTGGACGCCCTGCGCGGCGAGCGCCGTGGCGATCGAGTAGCCGAGCCCGCGGGCCCCGCCGGTGATGACGGCCGTGCGGCCGTGGAGGTCAGAGAACATGTGCGGTCCTTCGATCGGGGCGGGCTGGTGGAGGTGTCGTCGGGCGACGCGAGTCGCTCAGATCTCCTGGTCGGTGGGCAGGATGACGAGGTCGCGGATGGTGACGTGTCGGGGTCTGGTGAGCATGAAGAGCACGGCGTCGGCGACGTCCTCGGAACGGATGCCGGTGCGTGCGGCGATCTGGTCCTCCACCCCGGAAGCCCCCTCGGCGATCCCCCACAGCTCGTTGAGCACGACGCCGGGGGCGACCGCGCCCATCCGCACCCCGGATCCGACGAGGTTCCGCCGGGTGGTGTGGACGAACGACTGCATGGCGTGTTTCGTCGCGGAGTAGACGGGCTCCCAGTGGATGTCCTGGTGCCCGGACACCGAGCTCGTCACCAGCACGTCGCCCGCGCCCTGCTCGACGAGGTGCGGCAGCGCTGCGCGAACCGTCGCCATCGCTCCGAGGACGTTGACGCCGACGAGCTCCTCGATCGCGGTCATCGGGGTGTCGACGACGTCACCGCCGACGTAGAGGCCAGCGTTGGCGAGGACGATGTCGAGGCGTCCGAAGGCGGCGAGCGCCAGGGCGACGGCCTGCTCGGACACGGCGGGGTCGGCGAGGTCACCCGCCAGGACGACGCTCGGTGTCGGCAGGGCGTCGGCGACGCCCGAGAGTCGCTCGGTGGAGCGTCCCACGAGCACCGTGTGCACCCCGGCAGCGGCGAGCGCCTGGGCGTACGAGCGGCCGATGCCCGAGGACGCTCCGGTGATGATCGCGACCTGCCCGGTGAGGTCGATGGCGCTGGTCGACACGCTCATGTCGTGGTCCTTCCGTGCGCCGCCCCGGCGCGGTCGGTGGTGGATTCCTGCGCGGCGAGCGCGGCTCGACGCAGCAGTTCGTCGGGTCTCGTGTCGATGCGGGCGACGGCCTCGTCGCTCAGGTAGACCGGCCCGCCGGCGGCGAGCGCTCCGAGCAGCACCTGGGCTACCTTCACAGCCATCTCGGTGATCCGGAGGACCTCGGCCGCACTCGATCCGAGGGCGAACATCCCGTGGTTCTGCAGGTACACGACCTTCGGCACCCGGCCGGTCGTTGCGAGCTGCTCGCGCAGCAGGCGGCGGACCGTGCGGGCCAGCTCGAGCCCGGGGTCGACGTACGGCACGAGCAGCGGATCGGTGCCGAGGACCACGATCTGGTCGGGGAAGAGCGACCCGCGGGTCAGGGCGTCGGCCGACGGCGAGCACAACAGCGCGTTGACCGGCACGGGATGGGTGTGGCCGACCGCGACGACGCCGGGCAGGTCGAGGCAGACGGCGTGGAGGATCGCCTCCACCGAGGGGCGCCGACCGTTCCCGGCGAGCGCCGCGGCATCGAACAGCGCGGCCACCTCGGCATCCCCGCCCGTGTGCGAGTCGACGAGGTCGAGCACCGGTCCGATCGCGAGACGGACCGCGTCGTCGTCGGTCGCCACGGCCAGGGACGCGCCGCTCGCCTTCACGAGCATCGCCCGAGCACCGTCCTCGGTCAGGAGCAGGGAGGTGTTGCCCTCCGCCAGGAGCGCCCACGCCCGATCGGGACGCCCGAGGTCGCGCGAGAAGGCGACGAAGCGGTCGAGGAGGTCCGTCTCGGTCTCCGGTTGGTCGATGCGGTCGGTCATGTCGGTGTCCGCTCATGGTCGTGGTCGTCGCGGTCGTCCTGGCCGTCCTGGCCGTGCCGGTAGACCGTGTCGAGTGACGGTGCGTGGCCGGCCGCGACGAGTTGCACGGCCAGATTGCCGAGCGCCGAGGCCTCCGCAGGACCAGCGGTGACGGGAAGACCGGTCCGTGCCGCCGTGCGGGCGCACAGGAGCCGGTTGCGCGATCCGCCGCCGACGATGCGGACCGAACGGATCGTCACCCCGGTGATCGCCTCGCAGGCCCGGACCGTCTCGGCGTAGGCGACCGCGAGACTCTCGACCACGCTGCGCACGACGTCGCTCCGTCCCCCCGGTGGACGCTGTCCGGTCTCCCGGCAGAGGGTCGCGATCCGTTCCGGCATGTCACCCGGGACGAGCAGCCGGGGGTCGGCGACGTCGAACACGGCGGGCGTGACGTCCGTGGCTGCGTCTCGTTCCATCTCCGACACGGCCGCCACGAGTTCGACGAGGTCGACCGCGCTGCCGTCCTCGGCGGACCAGGCGCGGGCGCACTCCGTGAGCAGCCACATCCCAGCCAGGTTGCGGAGGAGCAGTGAGGATCCGGCGACACCGGCCTCGTTCGTGAAGCCGGCGGCCCGCGCGCGCTCGGTGAGCACCGGCGCCGGCAGACACACCCCGACGAGGGACCAGCTGCCACTCGAGACGAGGAGCTCCGCGCCGTCCGGGCGGGCGAAGGCGAGGGCTGACGCGGTGTCGTGCTCCGCGACGCGGTGGACGGGGATCGGCACGCTCGACCCGAGACGCGCGGTGACCTCGGGCGTCGTCGGGCCGGCGACCGTCCCCGGTGCGACCACCGGCGGGAAGTCGAAGCCGTCGAGACCCCAGCGACGGATGAGCTCCGCCGCCCAGTCGCCGGTGCCCTGATCGAGCAGCTGCGTCGTCGAGGCGATCGTGCGCTCCGCTCCGACGACGCCCGTGAGCAGCCACACCCAGAGGTCCGGGACGAGCAACACGGTCGGGCGATCGCCGTCGGCGCGGCGCGCTTCGAGCTCCTCGGCGCGGGACCGCAGCTGATACGAGGTGTTGATGGTCTGCTCCAGCACGCCGGTCACCGCGTAGGCCGTCACGGCGTCGACGAGCATGGCGGCACGGGCCGGTCCATCAGCGTCGGCGCCGCGGTGATGCAGCACGGTCGGGAACGCCGTACCGGTGCCGACCCCCACGAGTGCGATGTCGACGCCCCAGCTGTCGACCCCGATCCCGTCGAGCACGCCGCCGGCGGCCGCTGCGATCCGGACGGCCTCCGCGAGCCCGACGATGGTCTCCTCGAACAGGCGCTCCGCATCCCACCGGAGTCGACCGTCCTGCATGATCGGGCCGTTCGGGAACCGGTGTACCTCGGTGAGTTCCAAGCGGCCGTCGGCCCAGCGCCCGAGCATGACGCGACCGCTCGACGCACCGAGGTCCACGGCGGCGTGGAAGCGTGGAACGGTCTGATCGGTCATGGCGTCGTCGCCTCGTCGTGTGGCGGCGTGGCCGGTTCGCTCAGCGGCGTCGTCGGGTCTGGGTCCTGGACGGCGACCGGTGTGGTCAGCGCCTCGAGGGAGGTGAGGATGGTCGTCGCGCTCGACACGGCGAGTGCACCCCAGGCGGCGGCCGAAGCGACCGCCGCCGCCGGATCGTCCCGTCCGTCCTCGCCGTGGAGTCCGACGAGGAATCCGGCCAACGAGGCGTCGCCGGCACCGGCCGTGTTCACGACCGTGGCTGCGACGTGCGCGTGCCACAAGCCCGCCGCCGTGCGGAGGAGCGCTCCGTCGGCCCCCATGCTCACGTAGACGAGGTCGCAGCCGGCACGGTGCAGTTCGTCGGCGGCGGAGGCGACATCACCGATCGTCAGCAGCTCACGGCCGGTGAGCTCGGCGAGCTCGTGCGCGTTCGGCTTGAGCAGGTGGACGAGGTCGAGGTTCGCGACGGCGGTCTCGAGCGCCGCACCCGCGGTGTCGACGGCCACGCGCGCTCCCCGGTCACCCGCCTGACGGAGCAACTGGAGGATGTCGACCAGGCCGGTGCCACCCTGGACTGTCGGGATCGTGCCGGAGAGGACGAGCCAGTCCGCGCCGATCCGGTCGATCTCGGCCCCGGCGGTCGCGACGACGGCGGCCCAGTCCTCGGCGCGCAGCGGGATCGCCGGTTCGTTGACCTTGGTCGTCCCGGTCGCGGCGTCCAGGATGGTCGTGTTCACCCGCGTCCGACCGTCGGTCGGGACCACGGCGAGCAACGTCCGGAGTGCCGGGTCGTCGGCGAGGATCCGTCCGTCCGCACCCATCGGCACCACCGCACGGACCAGGAGCCGAGAGAGGGTGACCGCCCGCGCGACGTTGACGCCCTTGCCGCTCAGCTCCGTGGACACGCCCACCGCCCGGTTGACGTCGCCGAGTCGCAGCCCGTCGACGCGGTAGGTCTGGTCGATCGCGGCCGCCGGCGTGACCGTGACGATGCCGCTCATGCGTCCGCCCCGACCGTCTCGACGCGGACGCCGGTCGCGAGGAGGGCGTCGAGGGTCGGTTCGTCGACGCCCTGATGCACCACCGCCACGTCGAGACGAGCGGCCGGGACGGAGGCCGCGAGGCCGTCTGCGCCGAACGTCGCCGGGTCGCCCAGGAGGATCGTCGTGGAGGCCAGCTCGACCGCCGAAGCGACGACCGCAGCCTCCTCCGGCGAGGCATGGAGCAGTCGGCCGTCCGCGGAGACACCGAGCGCCTCGACGACCGCGACGTCGAGGCGGAGGCCGGCGAGCTGCTCGCGCGCCCAGGCGCCGGTGAGGACGCCGCGCCCGTCCGCCGTCCCGCCGACGAGGTGGACGACGGCCGATTCCTCGGCAGCGGCCGCGGCCAACGCCACCGGCACCGAAGCGGTCACGATGACGGTCCCGGCGGTCGTGGCGAGACCCGCGGCGAGCGCCTCGCAGGCCGAGCCCGCGCCGAGGAAGACCGCTGAACCCGGGTCGACCACGGTCAGCGCTTGCGCCGCGAGCGCACCGGACACCCCGGAGTCCTGGCCCGGGTCGAGGTCGACCCGCACCGCCCCGCCGTGCGCGCGTCGGAGGCGTCCGTCGAGTTCGAGGACGCGGAGGTCGCGCCGGATCGTCTCCTCGGTCACGCCGAGGTCCACTGCGAGCACGCCGACCTCGACCCGCCCGTCCTGGTCGAGTCGGGTGAGGATCTGCCGACGCCGGTCGTCCACCGGGCTGGACGTGGCCGTCCCGCGGCCTCCGATGGACGCGCTCATCGTTCCACCCCGGCACGGTCGTCGCGTTCGGACGCCGAAGCGTCCGGGCTCGACTCCTCGGCCCGCCGTCGCCACCAGGGGCCGATGGCCTCGACGAGCTCGTCGAACGCGGTTCCGACCCCGGTCCAGTACGCGGCCGAGGCGTCCGTCGGCAGGACGGCGGGTGCGTGTCGGACGACGTCGCGCTGGGCCTGTTCCACCGACGGCAGGAGGCCGGTGGCGACCCCGGCGACGATCGCGGCGCCGAGAGCTCCGGCCTCCTCGGAGTCGACGACCGTCACGGGTGCTCGTAGCGCGTTGGCCACGAGTTGTACGTACAGCGGTGACCGCGCCAGGCCGCCGCCGAGGACGATCGGCTCGTCCCACCGGAACCGTTCGCCGAGCGCACGGGTGTGCCAGCGGTGCATGAGCACGATGCCCTCGAGGGCTCCGCGCAGGACGTGTGCCCGGGTGTGCCAGTCGCGGACGCCGGCGAGGGTGGCCGACGCTTCGGCACCGAGCGGGGAGTCCGATTGGAAGGGCAGGACGAGCGGCACCTGCTCCTCCGGAGGGAGTGCTGCGGCCTCGGCGATCAGCGCGTCGCGGCCGGTGGCGTCGGTCACGCCCAGGAGCCGGAGCGTCCAGTCGAAGGAGGGCGATGCCGTCGCCGAGGTCGACATCGCGATCCGCAGGTCCGGGGTGGTCGAGAGGCGGGACTGCCACCGCGGGTCCACGTCGGGCTGGGTCGTCGTCACGCCGTTGGTGCTGAACGAGCCGGCCACGAGGGCGAGCCGCCCGGGGACGAGCGCTCCCATGCCGATCGACGAGGCCTGCACGTCGTGGAGTCCCGACACGACCGGTGTCCCGGCGACGAGGCCCGTGACCGCGGCGGCCGCCGGCAGCACCGACCCGACGATCGTGCCGCTCGGGTTGATCGGCGGCAGCAGACGGAGCAGTTCGGCGGGCAGGCCGTAGGCGTCGAGGACCTCGGCGCTCCAGGTGGCGGTCCCGACGTCCAGGAAGGAGGCGCAGGCGTCGGAGTAGTCGGTGGAGATCTCGCCGGTGAGCCGCAGGCGGACCACGTCCTTGCAGAAGAGCATCGCGGCTGCCTGCTCGACACGTTCCGGATCGTGGCGGAGCAACCAGCGGAGGAGGTTGCCGGCGGCGCCCGGCGTCGGCAGCTGTCCGGAGCGTTCGAGCACCACGCGCAGCCGGTCCGGGTCAGCCGCGAGTTCGGCGGCCTCGACGTGCGCCCGGGAGTCCATCGCCGTGATGGCCGGGCCGACCGGCGCTCCCTCGGCGGTCACGAGGTGCAGGCCGTCGCCGTGGCCGGTGATCCCGACGGCGGCGACCAGGGTCGGGTCGACACCCGAGGTCGCCATCACCTCCGACACCGCATCGGCGACCGCAGCCCACAGGGCGTCCTGCGACCGCTCGGCGTGCCGGGCGACCGGGCGGTCGACGGGGCTCGCGCGCCGAGCGACCGCGACCGGCAGCAACCGCTCGTCGTGCAGGACGGCCTTGACGGCGGTCTGTCCGACGTCGATCCCGAGCAGGAACCGCGACCCCGACTCGTGGGGTGCGCTGTGCGGCCCGTGCTCAGCCATCGGCGGCCTTCCGTTCGTCGTCATCGTCGTCGTCGGGCGCGCCCGATCATGTTGATCTTTGCACCGATCCCAACGAATCGGAAGGGATATCGGACAGATTCGGATACGCTGGCCAGACCGGACGGAGCAGTCATGTACCCAGCAGAGCGTCACGCCGCGATCCTCGCGGGTGCCCGCGACGGCGACGGCGCCCTGTCGGTCGCCGAGCTGAGCAGCCGACTCGGCGTCACACCGGAGACCATCCGTCGCGACCTCGCCGTCCTCGAGCGACAGGGGCTCATCCGCCGCCACCACGGTGGCGCGGTCCTCGCCCGGCGACCCGCGTTCGAGCCCAGCCTCCAACGACGCCGCGAGGGCGAGCGCATCGAGCGCGCCGCCGTCGCCCGGCTCGTCGTCGAGCAGCTCCCCGAGGAAGGAGTCGTCCTACTCGACTCCGGCGCGATGACCCTCGAGGTCGCCGCGCTCCTCCCCCACGCCAGCCGACTCCTCGTGGTGACGAACAGCCTGCCGATCGTCGCCCTGCTCGGTGGCCGGCCGCGACTCACCGTGCTCGCCCTGCCCGGGCGGGTCCGCGCCGTCACCCAGGCGACCGTCGGCGCGTGGACCGTCGAACGGCTGTCGGGGCTCCACGCCGACGTCGCCGTCCTCGGCGCCAACGGGGTGGGGCTCACTTCGGGCGCCACGACGACGCTGCCGGAGGAGGCCGAGGTGAAGCGGGCGATGCTCGGTATCTCCCGACGACGCATCCTCGCCGTCACCGCCGCGAAGTTCGGCACCACCTCGTTCCACCGGGCAGCGGGACTCGACGAGTTCGACCAGATCGTGACCGACGACGGGCTCGACCCGGACACCGTCGACGCGCTCGCCGAAAGCGGTCCCGAACTGCTGCTGGCCACCAGCTGACCATCCCCACCGGCACCGGGTCGATCGTCCCGCGTGCACCCCGAGAGGAACCACCATGACGCTCGTCTCCACCACCGCGCTCCTCGACGCGCAGCGCGCCGTGCTCGCCTTCAACGTCGTCCAACTCGAACACGGCGAGGCCATCCTCCGCGGCGCGGAGCTCGCGGGCCGCGGCGTCATCCTGCAGGTCTCCGAGAACGCGGCGAAGTACCACGGCGGCCTCGCGCCGATCGGGCTCGCGAGCCTGGAGCTCGCCCGCGAGGCCGGCACCGCGACCGCCGTACACCTCGACCACGCCGAGGACGAGGCGCTCGTCGAGGAAGCGGTACGGCTCGGATTCACCTCGGTCATGTTCGATGCGGCGACCCTCCCCGACGAGGAGAACCGCGAGCGCACCGCAGCGGTCGCCCGCGCGGCTCAGGCGCAGGGCGTGTGGGTCGAGGCGGAACTCGGGGCGATCGGCGGCAAGGGTGGCGCACACACGCCCGGCGTCCGGACCGACCCCGGTGAGGCCGCGGCGTTCGTCGCGGGCACCGGCGTCGACGGCCTGGCGGTCGCGGTCGGCAGCTCGCACGCGATGACCTCGCGGAGCGCGACCCTCGACTTCGGCCTCATCCGCGAACTCGCGGCAGCCGTCCCCGTCCCGCTCGTCCTGCACGGTTCGAGCGGCGTGAGCGACGAGGACCTCGTGCGGGCGGTGGACGCGGGCATGCGCAAGATCAACATCTCGACCCACATCAACGGCGTCTTCACTCGAGCCGTCCGTGAGCGCCTCGACGCGGACCCGTCACTCGTCGACCCGCGGAAGTACCTCGGCCCGGCACGCGACGCCGTCGCCGCCGAGGTCGCGCGGCTCCTCACCCTCGTCGCATAGGACTCGTCGCCGACCCGACCGTCAGTCGATCGAGTCGTTCACAACCAGTGGACGATGTCCGGGTCCAGGCAGACCCCGCCGAGGCCCTCGGTGGTGGTGACGCCGTCCGCGAACCGGATCACCACGGCCCGTCCCTCCATACGCACGTACTCGGCCCGGAGCCCGAGTCGGAACGGGACGTCGGTCGACGCGGCGGCCGCACGGCTGGCGCGTTCGGGGACCGTGATGACCAGGCGGTGGGCTCGCCCCGCTGCATCGACGACCTCGGCCACGATCCGTCCCGGAGCATCGTCGGACAGCCGGCGCACCGCGGTCGCCGCGACGATCACCTGGGTCATGTCGCGATTCTCGCACCCCGTGGAGGGTGGCGTCGAGGCGGAGCTGCCGGACGCAGCGCGACGGCGCCGGAGCCCGAAGCTCCGACGCCGTCGCGGTCTGGTGGTGCGGGGTGGCCTGAGGGCCTAGCCGCACTTGGACTGGTAGACGGCATCCTTCGCGTCGCCGTCGACGTTGTCCTTGGTGATGATGGTGAAGCCGGTCTCGATCTTGGCCTCGACCTTGTCACCGTTCAGTGCGGCGATCGCCTGGGCGACGCCGTCCTTGCCGATGGTGGCCGGCTCCTGAGCGACGAGCGCCTGGACGGTGCCCTCCTTCAGCTGCTTGACCTGGGCGGGACCCGCGTCGAACCCGACGATGGTGACCGAGTCCTCCTTGCCGGCCTGCTTGACACCGGTCGCGGAACCTTCGGCCGCGAACAGGTTCGCTGCGAAGATGCCCACGATGTCGGGGTCCTTCTGGAGCGCCGCGGTCACGATCTCGGCAGCCGTGGACGGCTCGTTGTGGCTGTACTGCACGCCGAGGTCGGTGAACTTGTCATCGCCCTTCACCGCTTCCTGGAAGCCCTCGGCACGGGCGTCCGTGGTCGAGATGCCGGGGTCGACCGAGACCACGAGGACCTTGCCGCCCTCGGGGTGCGCTTCCTTGATCGCGTCGAACGCCGCAGCGCCGCCGCCCTTGTTGTCGCTCGAGATCTGCGAGACCGCGAACGACGGGTCGTCGACGGTGGTGTCGACGAGGACGACCTTGATGCCCGCGTCGGCCGCAGCCTTCAGCGGTGCCTCCATGGCCTTCACGTCGGTCGGGGCGACGAGGATCGCGTCCGGCTTCGAGGCGACGACCGAGTCGACGAGCGGCTTCTGCAGCGTCGGGTCGAACTTCTCCGGACCCTGGGTCGTGACCGTCGCGCCGGCATCCTTCGCCGCCGATTCGATACCGCACTGCATCGAGATGTAGAACTCGTCGCCTGCGACGCCCTGGATGAACGCGATCTTGTAGCCGTCGGAACCTGCGCCTGCGCTGCTGCCGCCCGAGCTCGCGCCACCGGAACAACCGGTGAGCATGAGGCCTGCCGACGCGCCGAGCGCGAGGACTCCGAGAACTGACTTCTTCCACTTCATTGTGATTACCCGTTTCTCTTGAACTGCTGGACTACTGGGATGGTGCGGGGGTGTTGATCTGTGTAAGGGGTTATTTCTTCTTCCTGCTGACGAGGGCTCGCCAGAAGCTCGTGGACCCACCGCGGGCTGCGGAGGAACGGCGGACCTGGTCGACGTAGACGGCCAGGATGAGGACGGCGCCGACCGCGACCTGCTGCCAGAAGGGCTGCACGCCGGTGATGACGAAGCCGTTCTGGAGGACGGCGGGGATGAACAGACCGACGACGGTGCCGAAGATCGTCCCGTAGCCGCCGAAGAGCGAGGTGCCACCGATGACGACCGCGGCGATGACGTTCAGGTTCGTCTGCGACTGACCGGCGATCGCGGTGGTGCCGAACTGCGACAGCGACAGGATGCCGGCGAGACCCGCGAGGCCTCCGGAGATCGCGTAGATGCGGATGAGGTGACGGTCGACCTTCACGCCGACGCGTCGTGCCGCCTCCTCGCTCGAGCCGACCGCGTAGGTGTACAGGCCGAACTTCGTCTTGTGGAGGACGAGCGCACCGATGATGACGACGACGAGGGCGATGACCGAGATGATCGGAACCGCGCCGAAGATGTTGCCGTACCCGATCGAGTCGGTGAGGACCGACGGCACCTCGCGGATGTCGACACCGCCGGTGAGGATCTGGGCGAGGCCGAGCGCCATGCCGAGGCTACCGAGGGTGACGATCAGCGGCGGCACCTTCGCCTTGGAGATGAGGATGCCGTTGAACGTGCCCCAGAGGATGCCGACGCCGATCGAGACGATGATGCCGACGATCGCGGTCCCCCAGTCGTCGCCGCCCATGGCCCGCATCGTCGTCGCAGACACGACGCCCGAGAAGACGAGGACGGATCCGATCGAGAGGTCGATGCCGGAGGTGATGATGACGTAGGTCATGCCGACGCCGAGCACCGCGAGGATCGAGGCGTTCTGCACGACGAGCCGCAGGTTGGACAGCTGCGCGAAGGTGTCGGGCGCGATCGCGGAGAAGATCGCGATGACGACGAGGAGGACGATGAAGATCTGGAAGGCCTGGGCCTTGAAGAGCTTCCTGATCGGGGTCTCCCGATCCTTGGCCGTCTCGATGGCGGTCGTCTCCGGCCCCATCTCGGCCTGCTTCACCGCGCTCATGCGACGTTCCTCGTGCTGGCACCGGTCATGAGACCGACGAGTTCTTCCATGTTCGTGTCCTTCGTGTCGACCGTCGCCGCGCGGTGGCCGAGCCGCAGCACCTGCACGCGGTCGGACACCTCCATGACGTGCGGCATCGAGTGGCTGATGAAGACGACCGCGATGCCCTTGTCGCGCACCCGGCGGATCGTCTCGAGCACGTTCTTCGTCTGGCGGACGCCGAGGGCGGCCGTCGGTTCGTCGAGGAAGACGACCTTGTTGGCCCAGTGCACCGCGCGGGCGATGGCGATCGCCTGGCGCTGCCCACCGGACATCGCGCCCACCGGGTCGGTGAGTGAGCGGACGGTCGCGCCGAGTTCGTCGAAGGCGTGCCGCGACTGCTTGCTCATCTCCTTGACGTTCATGAGGCCGAGCAGCCCGCCGAGGCCGGGCCGCATGATCTCGCGGCCGAGGTAGACGTTCTGGACGGGGTCGAGGTGGGGCGCGAGGGCGAGGTCCTGGTAGACCGTCTCGATACCGAGCGCGCTCGACTGCATGGGCGAGGTGAGGGTGATCGGTTCGCCTTCGAACTTGATCACGCCGCTGTCGACCGCGAGGTTGCCGGAGAGGGCTTTGACCAAGGTGGACTTGCCCGCTCCGTTGTCGCCGATGAGGGCGGTGACCTCGCCGGGGTAGACCTCGAAGTCCGCTTCGTCGAGGGCGCGGACGTGCCCGAACTGCCGGGTGAGGCCTCTGGCCTCCAAGACGGGAGTCGTCATGTCGTTCTCGTTCCTTTCCAGCCGGCCCCGGTGGACGGGTCCGGCGTGTGGTGGCTGTCGTACCGCCGTTCGGGGCGGTGGTGTGTGGTGAGCTGCTGCGTGATCGTGGGTCCTGCGTCGAGGGGTGGCGTCATCGGATGCCTCCCGATGCGAGGGTCGCCGGCCAGCCCACACCGGGGCCGGCGGCGAGCACGGTGCCGGAACCACTGACGGTCCAGGGCCCGAACCCGGCCGGGACGGCGAAGACCTCTCCGGCGGAGAACTCGACGGCCTCGGCGCCGGTCTCAGAGACCAGTGCGCCAGCGCCGGTGAGTGCGAGGGCGACCGAGAAGCCGGCGTCCACGGGTGCGCTGCCGTCGGTGCCGGGCGCCACAGCGAAGAGCTGGAAGTAGGGGTCGGCGGCCGCGGGCAACAGCGACACCGGCGCGTCCGTCCGGGCATCGAGGTCGTGCAGCACGACGAGGTGTTCGATCTCGGACTGCGGGAGTGCCGTCGTCGACACCGCGCCCATCACGGTCTCGAATCCGAGGCCGAGGTGGGACTCGTCGCGGGTCGAGGTCGTGACGGACCACTCGAGGAGGATGGAGAGGTCGGTCGGTTCCTGCACCTCCGCGAGGAAGATACCGCCGTCGATCGCGTGGGCCGTGCCGGCCGGGACGAGGATGCCCATGCCGCGCTCGACGACGATCCGGTTCATGTGCGACAGCATCCACTCGCTGTCCTGGGCGTCGCGACGGCGGTCGAGCTCGTCGGGGTCGACGTCCTCGCTCCATCCGAGGTGGACGGCCGAACCGGGCTCGGCGTCGAGGATGAACCAGGCCTCCGTCTTGCCGTAGGCGCAGTCGAGGTGGGAGGCGGCGAACGCCCGGTCCGGGTGGACGTGGACGGGGAGGCGTTGACGGGCGTCGAGCAGCTTGACGAGGATGCCGGTGTCGGCGGCGTCGGTGCCGTGGTCCTGTCCCGCGCCGGTCCACTGCTCCGGGTCAGCCGCGACGAGGTCACGGAGGAGGACGCCGTCGACGGTGCGGGCGAGGCCGATGGCGCCGCCGGGCTCCTGGTCGGCGCGGCTCACGGTCGCCCCGAGCCACTCCTCCGGCTGGAACTCGCTCTGCTGTTCGATGCCGCGCAGGCCGGCGATGCGGTCGCCGCCGCGGTAGAAGTGCTCGATGAGGTTCGGCGCGAGTCGCGTCGGCTGGGCGAGCCTCGTGGGCTGGGTCGTGCTCATGCTGCTGGTCCTCCGACCATGCTCGTGGTGGACGCGGTACGCGCGTCCACGGTGTGACGCTGTGCCGGGCCGGGGATCTCCCCGGAACCACGCGACACCAGCGAGGTCGGGACGACCCACTCGCGCGGCTCGTCGGCCGGTGATTCGCGCAGTTCGAGGAGTCGCTCGATCGCGGCGGTACCGATGACGAACGGATCCTGGTTGATGCAGCTGACGGCCGGTCGCAGGACGTCGGCGAGGGTGAAGTCGCCGAACGCGATGTGCGCCGTCCCCTCCCGCCCGATGCGGTGCAGGGAGGTCGTCAGACCGATCGCCGCCTTCGCGTTCGACGCGAAGAAGGCGGTGGGCGGATCCTCGAGTCCGAGCAGGCGCTCCGTCTCGGCGGCGTAATCGAGCGAGCCGTCGATGGTCCAGGAGACGAGCGACGGGTCGAGGTCGATGCCGGCCTCGGCGAGGACGTCGGTGTAGCCCTGGTAGCGCCGACGGATGGTGAGGAAGCGTTCGTCCCGGTCGTAGAAGGCGATGCGGGTGTGGCCGAGCTCGACGAACTGGCGGATCGCGAGCTGGGTGGCGGCGTAGTCGTCGACCACGACGCTGTCGAAGGCGGCGAGCGGACGGTCGACGGCCACGACTGGCGTCACGTTCCGGAACGCCTCGAGGTAGGGCAGCTCCGCGGCGACCGGGGCGATGATGACGCCGGCGACCTGGTGGCCGGCGATGAACCCGGTCAGCTGGTCGCGTTCGCGCCCCTCGTCGAGCCCGGTGCTCGCCACGAGGACGCTGAGGCCCTCCTTGAGCGCGCGGGCCTCGATGGCGCTCACGAGCGAGGCGAAGAACGGGTCGGCGAGCGAATCGATGAGGACGCCGATCGCGCCACCGGTGCCGGACTTCAGAGAACGGGCGGCCGTGTTGGGCACGTACCCGAGGCGATCGATCGCCTCGAGCACGCGGCTTCGGGTCTCGGGGTGCACGGACGGTTCGCCGTTCACCACCCGCGAGACGGTCTTGATGCTGACGCCGGACTGCGCAGCCACATCCTTGATCCCGGGCGGCCGCATCAGCGGGTCCCCCTGACGGGAAGCGGAACGGGTCGGACGTCGCAGCCGGTCCGGAGCGACGGGACGTGCGCACGTGTCCGGATCGGACTGGTCGCGGTGATCGCGGGGTTGCAGGTGCCCATGGGCTCCACCTCCTGACAGCGTTGTCATCGGTCGGGGTGGTGCAGCTGCAGAACCCCGTCGTTCCTTCGTGCGCCTATACTGACCGCAGACCGACAACGTTGTCAAGCAACGTTGTCTGAAAGAGATCAAATTCATTTGGAACTCGCATCGAAGAGGCGTTCAGACCCCTCGGATGCGGGTCGCCACCCCGGAACCATCGAGGAGTCAGCGTGATCGTCGTCGTCGCAGGAGCAGCCGGAAGCGGCAAGACCACCCTCGGACGTGAGCTCGCACGGGCCCTCCGACTCCCGCTCCTCGACCTCGACACCATCACCAATCCGTTGCTCGACGGTCTCGGCGCACTGACCGATCCCGACGGCGCCGAACCACTTCACTGGAACGACGCGAAGCTGCGCCCGACCATGCGCCCTGCGCGGTACGCGGCCCTCCGAGCGGTCCTCGCCGACCAACGCGACAGTGGCGTCGGCGCGGTGCTCGTCGCCCCCTTCACCGCGGAGCTCCGTGGCGGCGCCGAATGGGACGCGCTCGTCGAGGCGGCCGGGGTCGTCCCGAAGGTCGTCTGGCTGCACGCCGATGCCGCCACGCTCGCGGCCCGCCGCGCCGAACGCGGTGCCGAGCGGGACACACACATCGTGGACCCGTCGACCGACACCCCACCCGCCATCGAGCACCTGTCGATCGAAGCCGCGTTGTCCACGTCGCAGCAGCTCGCCGCCGTCCAACGCGCGCTCGGTCTCGGACGGACCATCGAGGCCTCCGCACCGATCTTCGACCAGGTCTTCGCCGCCGGGCTCTTCGACCTCGACGGGACCCTCATCGACTCGACGCCGGCCGTGAACCGGTCATGGGCGCAGCTCGCCCGTGAATACGGCCTCGAGGGCGACCTGCTCGCCGCGGGACACGGCCAGCCCGCTGCCCAGGTGCTCGCCGCGATCTTCCCGCCCGAGCAGGTCGCCCAAGCACTCGCGCGGATCATCGAGATCGAGGCCGACGAGGTCGCCGACGTCATCGCGCTCCCGGGGGCGGCGGAGGCGCTCGCGGCGCTGGGTGACGACGCGAAGGCGATCGTCACGAGCGGCACGAGGCTCATCGCCGGCAATCGGATCGCCGCCGCCGGGCTCGTGCGGCCGGAGGTCGTCGTGACCTTCGACGACGTCACGAAGGGCAAGCCGGACCCCGAACCGTTCCTGCTCGGCCGCACCCGGCTGGGCATGGAGTCGCAGCCGTGCCTCGTGTTCGAGGACGCACCGGCCGGGCTCGCCGCAGCGCGCGCCGCCGGCTGCTGGACGGTCGGCATCGCGGGGACGCACGAGGCGCACGAACTCGATGCGGACCTCGTGATCGACGGCCTCTTCCAACTCCGGCTCGAGCCGGTCGCCGAGGGTGGGTTCCGACTCGTCCCGGCTTCGCTCGGCTGAGCGGCAGCCCGATGCAGGGGCCTGTCGACGGGCCTCCGAGTACCCTCCCCACCGCACGTCGACAACCGTGCACCTTCGCTCCCTGAGCCTGTCGAAGGGCCTCCGAACCCCTCCTCGATCGTGACGACTACCCCACGACGACGGCTCGTTCTCCGCCGCCGCCTCGGGCGGTTGCGATCCCCCTTGCCTTGCATCTGAAATAACACTGCTAACATATCGACTGCCATGTCGACCGTCGAAAACGCCCCCTCGCGCCAATCCCTCCGCTTGTTCTCCGCACTCGCAATAGCCGCGGCGTGGTTCGCCCTGTGGTGCCTGACCCCGGGCATCACCGGCCGAGGCCCCGTGCGTCTCCTGGTGCAGGAGGACACCGTCGTGGTGTTCCTCGAGTCCCTGATCGCCGGCCTCCTGGTGATCGCCATCGCCATCCTGCAGCGCACCCACACCCGTGAACTCTTCGCACCGTCCCGGCAGCGGTTCCTGTACGTCATCCCGGTCGTGCTCGCACTCGCGTTGCCGTTGCACTACGAGCTCGAGTTCCCCGTGCTGCTCTACATCTTCTGGATGACCGTCTCGGTGTTCTGGCAGGACTACCTGACCTTCGGACTCCTGCAACGCCATCTCGCCGCGCGCTTGCCGTCGCGCGCGGTCATCCCCGCCGTCGCCGTCCTGTTCGCCCTCGGACACGTCATCCTGCTCCCCGACAAGTTCGGGCTCGTGCCGAGCCCGCTCCCCGCACTGAGCATGCTCGCGCTCGGCCTCCTGCTCGCGTGGCTCCGTCACCGGTTCACGACGATGCACCTCATCCTGACGCTGCACCTGTCGTTCTACTTCGTCTTCGCGTGAGGTCAGGCCGCACGCCCGAACGCGACCATCGGCGAGCACCTCGACCGACTTGACGACCGCGTCATCGCCGGTCCCTGAGCCTGTCGAAGGGCACCCCGAGTGGGCGCCAGGTGTCGGATAAATACGCAGATCAGAGGCCGATTCGGTGCACGTTCGAATGTCAGTGGTCCGTGTTTGGATGGATCCATGACCAGCACCGCACCGAACCCGCTCGCCGCCGCCGCGGCCGGGTTCGATGCGGTCTGGCACGGCGCGCTCGATACGATCCGTCCGGGCTCGGGTGTCGCGGAGCAGCTCGAGAACATGAACGACGAGGCGGTCCTCCGGGTCCTCGACGAACTCGGTGCCGTGCAGCACGCGGTCGAGGTCCTCGCCGCCCGCGTCGTCGGCGCGATCGCGTTGCGCCCGTCGCCTTCCCGCCGCGACGGCACGCTCGTGCGCGCCGCTGGTTACGCGAACCCGGGTGTCATGGTGTCCGAACGGTGGCGGGTGGCACGCGCCCGCGGCGCGGCGATCGCCGAGGTCGGTGCCGCGATCACCCAGCCGCGCGGGCTGCTCGGCGAGTTGGAGGAGTGCCCGTTCCCCGCGGTCGCCGCCGCCCTCGAACCGGCCGCCAGTCCCGAGTCATCGAACACCGACGCAGTCCCCGATGACACCCACCCGTCAAGCGATGGCGGCACACCCAGAGCACCCCTGAGCGTCGATGGGGCCGCGGTCATCGTCCGCGAGCTCCGCAACGCCGGCCGCATCTGCAGCAGAGGCGAGCTCGAGGCGGCGTCGGTCATCGCCATCGAGCACGCCGCCCACACGCCCCTGCACGACGTCACCCGCATCGCCAAACTCGTCCGCACCCGCCTCGACCAAGACGGCCGCGAACCCCGCGACGAACTCCTCCGCCGAGCAGAACGCTGCACCATCCACGAACTCCCCACCGGCATGACCCTCCTCCGCGCCGAACTCGCCCCCGAAAGCGCCGCCTTCATCCGCGCCGGCCTCGACGCCCTCATCGGCGCCGCCACCCGCAAACCCCACTTCACCCACCCCGACACGGCCGACCCCGCCGACCAACCCGACGGATCCGGTCAACCCATGCCCGACGGGCCGTCGCTCATCCCCACCGACCGGCGACGCGCCATCGCCCTCACCGAGACCTTCCGACACCTGGCCGGCTGCAGCAGCGCCGCCACCGAACTCACCCCCGTCACCGTCATCATCCGCACCGACCACGACACCCTCGAAACCGGCCTCGGTGCTGCCACCATCGACGGCATCGACGAACCCATCGGCCCCGGCGCCCTCCGCCGCCTCGCCGCCGACGCCAACCTCATCCCCATGATCCTCAACGGACCATCCCAAGTCCTCGACCTCGGCACCAGCACCCGCCTGTTCACCCGCGGACAAAAACTCGCCCTCGCCGAACGCGACGGCGGCTGCGCCTGGACCGGCTGCACCCACCCACCATCCTTCACCGAAGCCCACCACATCCGATGGTGGTCCCAAGGCGGCCCCACCAACCTCGACAACGGCATACTCCTCTGCCCCTTCCACCACCACCGCATCCACGACGACCACTGGACCATCACCATCCAAAACGGCATCCCCTGGTTCATCCCACCCAGCCACATCGACCGCCACCAAACACCCATCCGAGGCGGACGCCTCCACCTCGCCGCCTGAACCCGGGGCACCCGCCTGCCTCCGCACCCGCCTGCCCTCCGACAAGCTCAGGGACCGACACGAGAACCACCCTTCGACAAACTCAGGGACCGAGACGGGAACCCCCCCTGCCTCGGACACACTCAGCGACCGACGCCGTCCTCGACAACCCAGCCACCCCGGTCCCTGAGCCTGTCGAAGGGCCCACGAACAA
>Ga0308165_1003056_pt1 | contig 18636 bp, 13 predicted proteins | sample PhyWR2_FD_201032 | JGI IMG/M metagenome (GOLD analysis project Ga0308165, IMG submission 201032) | Phyllosphere microbial communities from UC Gill Tract Community Farm, Albany, California, United States - DLSLW.R2 | ecosystem: Host-associated > Plants > Phyllosphere > Unclassified | place: USA...
TTGGTTTTTTAGGGGTAGTGGTGTACACACGTGTACATACACCTCTTCGCTGTGGACAGCTGTCCAACGCTGGAGACTTACTCTTGAACTCCAGTGCTACTCTACCTTTTCTAACTAATTGTTGAATAGTTGGCATTGTGCTTTTTTATGTTTTTTATTAAAAATTTACCGCTCCCCCGGCATCCTCGCAGATAGCCCATAAAACGGACTGCAAAAGTAGAACAATTCTTTTTAAAAATCAAGGGGTTAACTAAAAAAGTTGGGAGTCGGGAGATTTTAGTCATGAATCTCAAGTTCAGAGTCTTAAGTATACGGCAGAAGTCTTTAATTTACCAATAAAATGGCCAGAATTAAAACGTACAGTTTATTACCTGTTAAAAGTCATCCGAGGAATACTAAGCGTCAAAGAAATATTCGTCGGATGACTTCTTTGTTCATTAGTCATTGGCTCATTGGTTTAAAAGCGTTCCGATGAATATAAACAATATGCAGAAATTCGTCTGATGATTAGCGTTTTTTTTTGAAAGCACCTGGCTGAATCGTTTACTAGCGGTGATAATAATCAGATCTCTAATTGCAACCGTTAAAACTATCTTTGAGCACCTTCAACTTTGCCACAACGGCCTCTAACTCTTTAGGTGTTTTGCCGTAGTCGTAAGTTACCTTGTATTGTTTTCCATCGGCATTAACGGCAACCCATTCGGCGCCGCCATCTGCACAATCGGGGCAGCCAATTACTTCGGGCAAGGCGGTAATTTTACTCATATTGAGCTCGGTTTTTATGGCAGCGATTTCACTTTCAGAGATGGTTTTTGTACATGTCCTCGTGTCGGGCGTTTGGCCGTTTCTAGTTTTCGAAAAAGTGAGTTTGGAATCGCTAATCAATAAAGTGTTGGAACAATATCCCGTACAAAAACCAAAAGAAGTGCCATAGCTGATACTATTGAGATTTTCAATGTTGTCTTTTTTGCAGGTGGAAAAAAAGAATAAAGAAAGGGAAGATAAAAGGAAGAGTAGTTGTTTTTTCATAAGTTGGGGCAGACGTTTGTCAAAGATAAAAGTTATTGGCAAATAAACGCTTTAAATCATTAAACGCCAACGCTTGGTAAGCAAAAACTGAGACGTCGAGTCCTTTTCAGGTTTTCTCGGCTTATTTGCAGTTGATGCAACCCTACAAACCCCAAAATTCGATCTGGCTAAATTCCGTAGGACCTATTTCCGTTAGGGTAAAATCTTTGGGAAACAAAACGGCTTCAGAAAGATTCCCTATAAATCCTGTGCTGAGCAATGGCATCCCCGAAGCACCACCTATCCAAAAATCGCCACCTGTTCTGGCAGTTGATGGTGCCGAAGCATCATTTATAAGCGTCGAATTACTTCTCCGCACCAGCTTTGTACTCGTGCCTCTTATAAAGCTATACTGTTTCCATACATTTAGGCTTGTACTGTTTGTAAAGCCCCGGCTTGATATGCCGCAGCAAGCCTCAGCCGCATCGAAATAACCATTTCTATCGCTCCAGTTAACATGTGTCGACCAACGCCAGGTGGTGCCATTTACGATGCCGAAAGAATACTGCGCTACGGTGTTTGATCCAACTTTAAGCGCCGTAAGAAAAGTTCCGTTTATCCCATTATTCAGAAGGTTTTGTACTGGTTGGCCTACTGCCAGGTATTGCCCGCCGTTAAATGAGAGTGAAGGTTTACTGTTGTTAATACCGGCCGTATTTAATAACAATTCGGGTTGCACGAGTACACCTGGCTGTGTGGCATGATACCCCTTGTTTCCCTGATCGTACCAAATAGTGGCAAATAGTGGCAGGCTGCCCTTAAAGGAACTTAGGCTCATTTTATCGCCCACGTTTAACCCACTCGTCAGTGGCACAGTTGCGGCAATGGTAACAATGCTGTTTCCACTCACCACACCTGTCATATCAAAGGCTACATCCGCCTCAGTATTATCGAGCAGCGCCGCTCTTCGTACCCTCAACGCGAAACCCGTGTAAGTTCTTCGCAGTTTTCGGAGGCTATAGGCGAAAGACGGAGCGCTAATGGGTGCGGCCTTATCGAGTAGATATTGATTTCCGTTTAAGTTCCAAAATTGCTGAATAGGGTTTTGCGCCAGGGCGTTTTCGGTAAAAAAAAAGAGTAGTAACGGGATAATTTGTAGCAGCCTTTTCATTTGCACGGTACATTAATTGTAAACCCTTCAGTTCTGCTGTAATCGTTATTATTAAACAGTTACACTTTGAAGAACACTGCCGCAAGACAGTAGGTTCGCAATACTTCCCATACCGTGTCAAAACGGTCAAATCAACTAAGAAGCTAGCTAATGTTTGCGCTATCAATACTTGCAGTGCCCGCAGAAATAAAGGCTAATGGCGCTTTTAATATTCGACGCCTGGGGATGGCGGCATTAGGGCTGGATTGGCCGGAGCCATTGGAGTTTTGTACTTTTTTCATCCGTACCAGCGTCGGCATAAAAAGCGCTGAACTTTTGTACAATAATAGGCAATGCGATAGTCGAAAATGGCCAAAACAACTGTTCAGTTTATTCAGCGGCCATCTCCAGAGCATACGGTTGTTCGCCGCAAGCAACAGAAATGAACAAAAAAGAACAGCCATAACGGCCTAGTTCCGCTCTTAAAAATGGAATAATTAAGGTGTTTTGTAAAAGGTTTTTTGATTTCGCTGAATGATTTCAATCTCATTATCAGCCAATGCTGCAGGGAAGAAAATCAGCTCAGACTGATGCCCCTTGTGGTAATAATCGACTCCACCGATATTAAACGTGGTTGCACTTGCTGGCAATGGTGCCGGAGAATTTGACTTATCGGCAATTGCGCTTACTCCATTGATGAATATTTGCATATCTGGAACTTGGTCTGATGCGATCATCATGTACGTACCCAGTCCGGTTGATGGATTGACAGCAAAAATCCGCCCATATTTGTCAGTACCAACATCAAAATAGAACTTATCGTTCCAATTGATGTGACATTGCCACCTTCCGTTCCTGTTTGAAGAGTATCCAAACGCAATCGTGTTACCCACGGCCCTTTCTAAAACAACCGCAGCCGTGCCGATATACCCCGAGCCAAAAACCGAAATTGGTGGTACTGTTATCTGTAATAGGGTTGCGTTTGTTTCGCCAAAAAGAATGCTTGCCCGTGCTTCTGCCTTTTCCAACGTTCCTTCACTTACTATTTTCGGCTGTTTACTTTCGTCAGCTTGGTTAACATCGCGACTGTTTCCACTTTGGTCATACCAAGTGGTTACATAAACCGTTGATGCATTATAAAAAGTACCGAATTTTACCTTGTTGCCTACCGTGTGACCACTTGCCGTGCCAGCGGTTACAATGGTAACTACGCTATTGGCATCCACCACTCCGTTTGTTATATTAAAGGCAACATCTGCGGTGGCTAAGGAGGTGCCTGTACCTTTTCTTACCCTCATGGCAAAACCTGTATATAACCGCCTCAACTTGCGCACACTGTAGGCCATTGAAGCATTGGTAGACTTGATCCGATCTAAAACAGTCTTATTTTGGTTTAGTGTGAAAAATTGATGCTTGGGAGCTTGCGCATAGGTATATCCCGAAAAACAAATAAATAGAATAAAAGTAATTTGGATTAGTTTCTTCATTAGTTATAATTGTTGCCATACGTCCACCAGTAATTAGTTCCGTCGTAATAAAAGGTTAGGATATCAACGGCCGATGCGGTTTGCGTTAATAATACGCTGCCTCCTCCATTGTTAATTACTTTCGAACCTGTTGGAAGAGTAATCGAGCTAGTTCCGGCATTTACCAGCTTCAACATGCCGAACATCCCGGGTTTGGCATTGTTAATAGTTAATGTGTTGGTACCTGCAGCAAGACTCCATGTTGCGTTGGCGCCGAGATCGAGGTTCCAAGTGCCGGATATAGCCTGTATCGTTGCCGTATAGTTTGGCGCTGCAACGGTGCCGGCTACCTGTAGCTTTTCGGTTGGTGTGGTAGTACCTATACCGACGTTGCCAACAGCGTTAGCGGTACTACTGGCAAGAACTGTTAATGTATTGACGCCATTTGTGCTAAACGTGATATTGTTTGCCCTAAACCGAGCGTCTTTCCACACGGGTGTAGCTACACTTCTGTCGATGGACTGGAAAATTGATGTTCCTGTGCCTGCATTTGAGCCGATATGAGTTCCGTCGCTATCATAAGCAATTTCGAACCCGGTACCCGCACTTGGATAAGTAGGGGTCACCGCTCCTCCAACCCGAAAAACTCCACCGCCCTGAACGTCAACAAGTGCTGTGGGCGATGCAGTGCCTACACCAACATTTCCTCCTGCCTGAATAGTCATTAATGGGTTAGTTAGGCCATTAAATGAGAAATCCAAGCTGTTCGAAGTACTGCCGTTGTCAACATACTTGAATCGATACTCGCCACTGTTTCTGGCTGTATTAGAAACGCCTAAACGAAACATGGTAGCGTTGCCGGAGGTAGTGTTATTTGGGGCAAAAAAATTGGTCAATGGTAAGATATTCGCTGTTAGGTTGGAAGATACGTGCAGTTTTTCAGCGGGTGAGGCCGTGCCAATTCCCACCTTTCCATCGTCCTTAATCACCACCTCCGTACCTGCATCGCGAGCCGTAGTTCCATCACTCTTGGTACCCAGCGTTACCATAGTATTGCCAACTGAACTATCGTTTACCCACGCATCATTTGTAATATCGGCGGTTGCGGTTGAAGCGGCCGTTAACCATTGCGTATCATCGTGAAATTGCAAAGCCTTAGCGGTACTGTTGTAGCGGATCATCCCTGCCCGGTCTGACGCAGTTGTTAAGGCATCGGCAGTAACGTCGGCAGTACCAACCCTGGCATAGCCTGCCACAAATAATCGCGATCTGGCCGTTATGAATCTTATATCGGGGGCTATTCCAACATTGCCGTTATGATCTACGATAAACCGATCGGTATTATCGCTGTCACCATTCGGGGTCGTATAAATTATCGTTGAAGCACCATGGGCAGTGGCTGACTGATTTTCGGTAGATCGCACCCTAAAGCCCGATCCTCCGGCAGAGTCGATCGCATTTGCTGCCCTGAATACGCCTAAGGTTGTACCGGATAGAGGATAAGTCGGTGACGCCTTAGTGCCCCTGGCCTGAAACAAAAATAATTGTGGATATTGGTTATTTGAATAGGTAACACCTTTGTAAGCGTTCCAGTTGCTGCCTTCATTCTCAAGCCTGAAATCTCCATTCTTGACATGTAAGGTGGCTTGGGGCGTCGTAATCCCGATCCCCACACGTCCATTATCCTTAATCACCACTTCAGCACCAGCTACACGAGCACTTGTACCATTGCTCTGGGCGCCTAACTTTACCATGGCGTTGGCACTGTCGTCTATCCAGGCATCTTTGGTCAAATCTCCATTGCTTGCATCGGCAACCCTTACCCATTTTCCCCCATCATTATAATAAAACCCGGGGGTTACATCATTGGGAGCAGTGCCTGCGGTTGCAGTGTTATACACCATCATGCCTGCAACGTGTGCCGATAGGGGTGCAGAGGCGGTGGTGCCGGTTAATACAACCCTCGGAATTAAAACGCCTTTACTGGCCGATCTTACCTCCAGTGCCGCATTACCATTGGGAGCACCTGCTGTTCCAATGCCGACACCCGCTGTATTTTTATTATAAATATCGTTGCCAGTTGCCTCCCACTTACTTGGATCGATGGTAGTTTTGGTGCCCTTGGCGTCAATGACGACTTGTGCAAACGAATGAATAGTGAAAAAAAATGAAAAGATAAACAGGGTAATTCTTTTTTGCATCGTCGGGAGTTTTTATTTAAAAAAAGTCGCCCAGCGCACATTTAACCGACTAGGGATGGATTTGTATGCGCTGAGGGAAAGAGCAAGTTACAATATAATCTTTTTCCTCGAATTTTACAACTTTTTAGAGTAAATGTTGCAAATTTTTGGCGATGATGTAGCAGTTGAAGTTGGTTTTGTAATGCTCACCACTTGGCACGTCATAATCGATTTGACATGCTGTTTTTTAAATCAATATTTTTAATTATCAGTTGCTTAGGCTGAGCTTTGAGCAATTGAAAAAGTATGCCATTTTTTATAACAACGTTCTCTATTAATTAGCGCAACGATTCGTATTGCTTTCTAAGTTATTAATCTGTTACCAGACCCTATAACTGCTAAAAAAGCTAATTATTGTACACCAGAATCTGCATCCTGGTTAACATCGATTCAGAATCGGAGGCAGTTGCACCACTGTAGTTCACGTTTACACCGCTTGTACTTGAAGCTGGGTTGTTATTGACTGTCTGTGTTGCTCCGCTCCATGCCTTGTATTGCACCTTAAAGATATAGCTCCCGGCAGTGAGTGTTACCGATTTTATAAGCGTAGTGCCAGAAGGCAAATTACCTAATGTACCGCTGCTTACGGTTGAAGCATAAGCAGAACTAATCGCTGTTCCATTTTGTAAGAGCAAAAAAGAACCCTGGCCTGTAGTTACGCCACCAGAGCCGATGGCATATCCTGTAATCGAAAGAATTACGGTTTGTGTTTGTCCTGTAGGCACCACAATGGTTTGCGTAACGCCTGGCACATCAATGGCTGTCGTTGTATTGGTGGTGGCTGCAGCCGAAGTTCCCTGCACATAATATGCTCCTGCAACCAAGCCAGAAACCGATCCGGTAGCTTTCCATGAAGGAGCAGCACCTGCACCATTGGAAATAAGCACCTGCCCACTCGTACCTGCACTTCCCGCTGTAGTGGTCGTACCTCCAACATTGAGTTCGCCGGTTATTTGTGCAGCGCCTGCCACATGCAAACTTTTTTGCGGCGTACTTGTACCAATGCCCAAATTGCCCCCTGCGGTAATACTAACCAAGGGTGCAGCAATACTATTAAATGAAAAGTCGATACGATTGCTATTACTTTGATCGGCAGCGTAGTTAAATCTGATCTCTCCACTGTTTTTATTGGTGCTCGATACGCCAAACTTTAGGCTAATATTATTATTGGCCGTTGTATTGGCTGGCGCTAAAAAACTGGCGACATTAAGATAAGTTCCGGTACCACTTTCTTCGACACTTAGTCTATTTGCCGGATTCATTGTGCCAATTCCGGTATATCCATTCTGATCAACTATAAACTGATCGATATTACCGTTTTGTCCGTTTGGAGTGGTATAAATAATGGTAGAGGAGCCATGTGCAGTTGCAGTTTGTTGTTCGGTAGATCTTATCCTAAAGCCTGCGCCCCCTGCGGAATCTATCGCGTTAGCTACTCTAAAAACACCCATTGTAGTTCCCGACTGCGGATAAGTCGGCGCAGCCTTGGTTCCTCTGGCCTGAAATAAAAATAATTGCGGATAACTACTATTAGAATAGGTTACCCCTTTATAAGCATTAAAGTTACCGAGACCTTCATTCTCCAGCCTGAAATCTCCATTCTTTACATGTAAGGTGGCTTGTGGGGTAGCAGTTCCAATACCTACTCGTCCGTTGTCTTTCACCACCATCTCTGTTCCAGCCGCACGAGCGGTTGTACCATCGCTTTGGGTTCCTAGTTTTACGAGGGCGTTGGCATTGTCATTGACCCAGGCATCGTTGGTTGCATCGGCTACACTGCTTACATTGCTCCATGCTGGTGCTAAATTTGCGCCAGCCGAAACCAGAACCTGTCCTGCTGTGCCTGCGCTTCCTGCGGTAGTGGAGTTACCGCCAACGTTTAGCTCATTGGTAACTTGCAGCGCTCCGTTTACATGTAATTGCTTTTGGGGTGTGGCTGTTCCTACTCCGGTTTTGCCATCATCTTTTACCACCATTTCGGTTCCTGCTGTGCGAGCGGTTGTTCCATCACTTTGAGTTCCCAACTTTACCTGCGTATTTGCATTGTCGTTTATCCATGCATCGTTGCTTGCATCGGCTACATTTGTTACACTGCTCCATGCAGGTGCTAGACCTGCGCCGGCCGAAACCAGTACCTGTCCGCTTGTGCCTGCGCTGCCCGCGGTAGTGGCGTTACCACCAACGTTTAGCTCATTGGTAACTTGCAGCGCTCCGTTTACATGTAATTGCTTTTGTGGTGTAGCTGTTCCTATTCCGGTTTTGCCATCATCTTTAATCACCATTTCCGTTCCTGCTGTACGAGCCGTTGTTCCGTTGCTTTGGGTTCCCAACTTTACCTGCGTATTTGCATTATCGTTGGTCCATGCATCGTTGGTTGCATCGGCCACGCTGGTTACATTGCTCCATGCAGGTGCTACACCAGAGCCTGCCGATACCAATACCTGCCCGCTTGTACCTGCACTACCAGCAGTTGTAGCATTACCGCCAACATTAAGCTCACCAGTTATTTGTGCCGCACCATTTACATGCAGGCTTTTTTGGGGAGTGGAAGTTGCAATTCCTACATTTCCGGTGTTGGTGTTAATCGACATTAGTTCTGAAGTGGCAGTGCCTTTAAGGAAGCTGAATCGTCCATCACCGAGCGTTGTGCTTGATGCGATATATGCAAGTGTTGCGTAATCGCTATCGACCCCGCCTACTCGCCCTCTAAACTGGATTTTACCAAGATAATCGGACGCAGCGATGTCCGTTTGCGCAGCTAATGTGCCTCTGGTACGCGTAAAAAGAAAACCTGGCCCGCCTGTCGCACCGCCGCTAAACATGCGTTTAAATTGCCCTATAGCGCTTACTCCTTGAACATCGAGCAGCCAAGCAGGGTTCTCAGTTCCTATGCCCACTTTGCCGTCATCTTTAACTACCATTTCAGTGCCCACCGGGCGCACGGTGCTTCCATCACTTAAGGTTCCTAACTTTAGCTGGGTATTTGCGTTGTCGTTTATCCAGGCATCGTTTGTTAAATCTCCGTTGCTGGCATCGGCAACCTTAACCCATTTGGCGCCATCGTTATAGTAAAATCCCGGTGTTACGTTGTTTGGCGCAGTACCGGCCGTGGCCGTGTTATACACCATCATACCCGCAACATGCGCAGTTAAGGGTGCAAAAGCAGTAGTACTGGTTAATGCCACCCGCGATATTAAAATGCCCTTGCTGGTCGATTTTACTTCTAATGCTGCATTGGGATTGACTGCTCCTGCTGTTCCAATGCCAACGCCTCCGGTATTTTTATTATAAATATCGGTACCAGTGGCGTTCCATTTGGTTGGGTCCACCGTTATCTTGGTACCTTTGGCGTCGATAACGGATTGTGCAAGTGCACCGACCGTAAAAAACAGCGAAAATACAATCAGTGCAATACCTTTTTGCTTCATCGGGAACTTTTGTTTTAAAAAAAATCATCAAGCAAAGCGCCTGATGTATTTTGAAGGAAGGACTTCTGTACAATGGGGCAAACGTTGTCAAGCGTTTACCAAACTGTTACACTAATCTTTCCTACCATCATTTGATTAATGGATGATTATTTTACCCACTGGACTTCTATGATATCGCCTGTTGTAACGGTATAACCGTTTTCAACTAGCGTAACATTACCCGGTGTTACGGTATAATCGGATGGAACAGTACTAGTACTTCCGCCCACCAGCTTGGCTCCATTTCTATATACCCATACCCTCGACGGATTTGCTGGCATATCTGCTACCGCATAGGTAAGCGTCCCCGTGGTTGCACTAATAGAGGTTTCCCCACTTTGCAACAGGGACGCGGCAGTAACTCGTTTTAACACGCCGCCCGGTGCTGCAACCACCAAACTATCCGTACTTAAATCTCCAGTTTGTAAGCCTGCTACTCTGAGCGTATTAGTAGCATCTGTAGCAATAACTGTTGGCTGTGTCAAGGCGCCCCCTAGCCTCACGGTATTTCCGGTCTTAGTTAAACCGTTTGTAAAAGTCAAGGCATTGAAAAGCGTTGAAGCTGGTATAAATTTAAGCGAGCCATCCGGACTAACCACAACTACGCTATCGGTGCTGGTTGTGCCTGCCGTCAACCCGGTAATCCTCAAAAACTCGGTTGCAGTGGTCTGAATAGTCGTCGTTTTGGTTAACAAACCACCTAGCTCAGCTGTCTGTCCGTTTTTTGTTAGCCCATTGCTTGCTGCTTTTATGTAAGTTGTGCTAATGTTATTAATGGTATCTTTAATCGGTTTTACCGTATTGTTCAACTGAGTTGGAGTTACATAAAGCAATGTGCTGTCTGCCTTCGTAATAACTGCGGTCGCACTGTCAAGCACCCATTTAATCGTTCCCTTGTTATCAATAACCTTTGTGGGAACTTTTTGTGCCATTGCCGAGATGCCGACCATGAGCATAATTCCTAGTAGTAGTAAAATTTTCGTTTTCATTTCTTCTTTGCTTTTTGGTGGAGTAAAATTTGTCTATATATGTTTTTTTTTGATTTCTATAAAATTTGAACGATCCTGATTTCATCGCCCTTAACACAGGTAATCTCGGCTAGTATTGAGCTTGCGGTGCTTTGTGTAAAGGAGATGGAAACACCGTTTCTATATAATGAGATTTTGTTAAGCTCTGTAATGGACGCCGGAGTGTTAAAGATTTCCTTATGCGGCGTATCAACCACTTCGAGGCTCTTATAAACGGTTATACCGCTTTGCGTTAACGGCGCTTTTTTAACCAGCCCGGTTACCGGATCTATAACCAACACCATATCCTTAGCCACATCGCCCGAGGTTAATGTACCAATGATAACATCGCCCTGAACATCCAAAACAGCATTAGGGCTGTTTGTTCCAATTCCTATTCTGCCCGATTGTACTACACGCATTCTTTCCGCTCCGTTCGTTTTAACGATTAAGGGATTGTTATCTGCTGTTCCTAAATAGTGAGTTGCAGGATTTGTTCCGGCATTACCTGTAAGCTTCCATTCGCCAGTGGGTGCTGTTGCGGTACTAAGCATTATCCATCGCGTTCCATCGCAATAATAAATAGCAGGCGTAACATCGCCTGCGGTTGCGGTGTTAAACACAACCATTCCATTTACGAAAGCCGAAAGTGGACTAGCTTGTGTTGTAGCCTTCAACTCAACCCTCGGAAGGAGTAAGCCTTTATTACTCGTCTCTAATTCTAAAATAGCATTTGCATTAGGTAAATTGCTTCCGGAAACGGTGCCATCTTTCACTTTTTGTTGCGCAGAAGCAGAGGTGATAGAGATCGACAATATCATTACAAAGAAAAATAATCGTTTTTGAATAAATATTGTATTCTCTGGTGAAAGCATCCGTTTTTTTTCTAAAAGTCTCAGTTTTTTGTTTAACAGTTTGTTAATGTCAGTTCGCTCGGTTTAACAAGGGAAAACCTCTTACGGACTAGTCTATAAAAATCAACCACGGGATGAACAGTTAATTTAAATCTTTTAGAATGGTGGGATTTTTGTTTTAACAAATCAGCCTAACCTTATATTGGTTTTGGTAGATAATTTAGGTGCAAATGTAAGCAAACCAACCCAATAATGAAACAATGTTCGTTGAATGCGCAATATCGATCGGTGAATGAAGCTTTATGTTCCATGAATGATTTCGACGGATGACTGTATTAATGCAAGTCAGGTCTAGTCTTGTTTCTGCCGACTATATTTGTCCTTTTTCAAAGACATGATAATAGCTGCTTTTTTTAGGTTTAAAGCGACCATAGCCTATATTTTTTGGTTTTTGAATACGCTGTCATCCAACGCAAAATTATCGTATTTAGTGTCCGAAAATTCTCGGTCAGAACCTGACTAACGAACAAGCGAAAAAGAGGGAGCATCAACAAATACAAAATCTTATATTATTATTTTCGCATGACAATACACAGCCTCCAATTGGACGGATTTGTATTAATCATTGATTATTAATAAGTTACAAATACGTTTTACTAAATCCATTTAGTTATGAAAGGTTTTGAGATACAAATCTTCCACTTTTTTTCGTGCCCAGGGCATTTTCCTTAAAAAGCTCAAACTCGATTTCACACTTGGGTTGTTATTGAAGCAATCGATCTTAATTAAATTTCCTAACGCTGTCCATCCGTAATGCACCTGCAAATCGGTCACTATTTTTTCGAGCGTTATTCCGTGCAAGGGATTATTTTTCTGTGTTTCGGCCATAGGTTCAAAATTAGTCATTTGGTAGCGTCTCGCTTATAGGTACAGGTGCTTTTTTTCAAAAAAGGTTAAAAGGTCAAGACCGGGCGAAGTAATGGCAAAAGCGGCCTATGAAACAGCCGCGACCACAAACAAGCAACTACTAATCTCCTTTCGACGTTCGTCATTTCAAGATCCCGATGTTCCCCCCAACAAAATGTGAAAGATTTCTCCGTTCCGCTATGCTGCAGTCGAAACGACGACGGAGTCTAGCGTCTTCGACCAGTAAAGCAAAGTTTGCGCATTAGGACCTCCAGCCGAGCTGAAGATGACGACTGTTCATATCAAATGCGCATGAAATCAAAAGACTACGGTTATCAAAAAGAACACCGGCCACTAACGATTCTATTACGCAACCACGCCCAGCTTTGGTAAAAAAAAACCACCTAAACACTGTTACGTGTCTTAGGTGGTTAACTTAAATATCAGTTTATTAGTTTCCTTGTGGAGACCAGGTATTGTTATCTGGGTTCGAATCTGGCAAAACCTTGTTAGGATCCAGCGTTACAGATTCTACCTCATCGGTGCCAGGATAGCGAATTATCCACGAGGTATTTTTCATCCAAACATCAACAGGCACCTTTATAAGGTCAGTTTTACCACCTTTTGTTTTAACCTGAAGAATAATCGGCATCGGCATCTTTTCTAAGTTAGCTACTGTGATGTTGTATCCAGTAGTTTTGTTATTTTCCTTCACAGGCTCTACTCCTGCTATCGCCTGATCCATTTTCCAGCTGTTTAAGAACCAGCTTCTCCAAAACCAGGCTAAATCCTCGCCTGCACCATTTTCCATCGAACGGAAGAAATCGAATGGCGTTGGGTGTTTAAATGCCCAGTTTTTGATGTATTGACGGAAAGCATAATCAAAACGATCTTCGCCAAGTATTTGCTCTCTTAAAATGTCCAGTCCCCAACCCGGTTTGCTGTACAAGTTAATACCGATGTTTCTTTCTATCATTCCGTCAGGCATCTGCATAATGTTTTCGTATACCGGGTTGCCAATGGCGGCCTTACCGATCTTGTTCATATCTGCCGGACGCTCAGCATATTCGCCCTTGTTAAAGTTTTGAGAAGAAATGCCATTAATAAAGGTATTAAAGCCCTCATCCATCCAACCGTATTTCCGTTCATTCGAACCTACAATCATCGGGAACCAGGTATGGCCAAATTCATGGTCGATTACGCCCCATGCGCTTCCCTTTTTAGCATTCCAACCGCAAAAAACAATACCCGGATATTCCATACCGCCAATGTTTGTTGCAACGTTTACCGCCATAGGATAAGGATATTCGAACCACTTGGTTGAATAATGTTCAATCGTCGATTTTACATATTCTACACCGCGACCGTAAGCATCAACGCCATTGCTTTCTACAGGCTGAGCCGAAACAGCTAACGATTTTTTACCACTTGGCAAATTGATACGTGCAGCATCCAAAACAAAGGCTTTCGACGAAGCCCAGGCAGCGTCGCGGGCGTTAAGAATCTTAAATTTCCAGGTCAGTTTTGGTTTGGCCGGGCGAGATGCCGGATCAGTAACCTCAGCTTCGGTACGGATATGAACGGTGGCATCGCTGTTTTTTGCCGCGTTCCATCTTTGCAATTGAGTTGCAGTAAAAACCTCTTGCGGATTTAGGAGCTCTCCAGAACCCATCACAATATGCGTTGCCGGAGCGGTAATGGCAAAGTTGATATCGCCATACTCGCAGTAAAACTCACCACCTCCCCAATAAGGTAACGTATTCCATCCAATTACGTCGTCGTAAACGCACATGCGTGGAAACCATTGTGCTATAGCGAAAATCTCACCGTTTTTAGTAGTTAAATGGCCTGTTCTGTCCGATCCTTGTTTTGGAACAATATAAGAGTAATCAATTTTAACGGTAACAATATCGCCATTGGCAGCTAATGGCTGATCTAAGCGAATCTGCATCCTGGTATCTTCTACCAAAGAAGTAAATTTAACGGCAGCAGCTTTTTGCATTACAGTTACCTTGCCAATTTTATATCCACCATCGAATTGTTCACCTTGTGCACCATAACGACTGCGTGATGGCGTAATCATTTTCCCTCTCGAATCTTGCTTAAAAGTATTTTGATCTAATTGTAACCACAAATAAGGTAGCTTATCGGGGCTGTTGTTTTTATAGGTAATGGTAACGGTTCCTGTCACCATGCTTGTAGCCTCATTAAGCTCGGCAGTAATGTTATAATCGGCACGGTTTTGCCAGTACTTTGGCCCCGGGGCGCCAATTGCCGAACGGAACTCGTTACCATTCTGCGTGTAAAATAATGGGCCAAATGCCTCGGCCGGATTGTAGTTTGTTGGTGTTTTTGTTGTTGTTTGGGCCGAAGTGTTTAAAATAACAGCTAGCCAGGCCATACAAACAGCAAGTAGTCTAATTTTCATGATAATAATAAGGTTATTTGGTCGTAAATATAAAAAAAACAGACATAGCTATCTACTCTGTGGTTATAATGTTACTAATTGGGTTGAAAAGATGGCAAAACAAGGCTTGGCGATTACGGTGGGCAGGGTTTTCTAATTCACGGGCGAAAAAGCGGGGCTGAAATTGGCACATTTCACCAGATGTCGCACGGTTTTGACTAGTTTTTGGAAATGAACGTTGGTGTTTTATAGATGCTTTAGTCCTGCCATTCCTGCCCGTCCGGATCAGGCGGGCGCTGTAGCCCTCACCGAAGAGGTTTCGGGGCTGCCGCTCAATGTCATTTAGTTAAGGAAAAAACAAAAAACATTGTCACCCTGAGCGGAGTTGAAGGGCGATGTTTATTTGGTTTTTCCTACAGAAAAGGTCTTCTACTGAGTTTATCTTGAGCGAAGTCGAAAGGCTCAGATCCGATAGCTATCGGATGACACCCGTCGAGCTTAATTAAGGGACATTGGGCTGCCGCTGTTGTCAGGTTTATAAACAGTGGCTTGCAGGGACTGAAATTACCAAAGTCATCCGATGAATTATGCGTATTGCACAATATTCATCGGATGACTGATCTTGGCAGCGCTGCTGTCGCGCTTGCGACATTCCGATCGATATGTCGCCAATCCGATTTTAGTCGATCTTAAGTTTTGGTAAATCTCTAAGTTTTTTCTGCGCTGGCGTTAATTTCTGCCAGGCCACAAAGGCTTGCGAAATGTAATAATCGTAACGATAAGGTCGCTCTGTTTTTACCTGCTCAACAGTAGGGCGATAAATGATCATAAAATTTTTCAGCTCTTCGCCCTGAAGCTTGGTTAAATCTACAATTGCTTTTTCGGTAAAATGTTCGTCTATCTCCTCAAGGTACATTTCGCGTTCTTCTAGCTCGGCCTCTTTGCGTTGCTGCCGCTTGTACTTGCCATAACCAAGGTTAAGATTTAAACCGCCTACCTTGTCAGTCATTCGTTTGCGGTTAAGGTTACCGCCGGTATTTAATAAGGTGTATTTTTCGGCCAATGGATCTTTTGCGTCTGTTATCTGACTGTTCATCCGCACCCCTTTTACATCCACCTCTGCCAAACTGGTCGATTTAACAGGCAAATAAATGGTTCTGTTTAACAGGTTGGTTAAGTAAAGTGTATCGGTATGGTAACCTACGGCAGAAAACTCAAGCAAATCGCCCACATTTGCTGCAATCGTATATTTACCTTCTTTATTGGTGTTGGTCGATTTTTTGCTGTTCAGGTTTCGGACATTGACACCCGGCAGCGAAAGTGTTTTTTTGGAGTAATCGAAAACAGTTCCGGTGGTTACGGTTTGTGCAAACACACTAGCTGGCAATGCAATAAATAAAAAAATGAGGAGCTTATACATATTCAAAAGTAGTTTAGTTTAGTGGCTAAAGGTTGCTTTTAACAAACTTTAACATAATAACAACTGAACTAGCCAAGTGTTTCATTGTATTTTTCCTCATCAAACGAAATCAATATAGCCAGCCCATCTTTTTCAATTATCGGTCTTTTAATTGCACTTGTATTCGCCATTAGGTAATCGATTGCCTTTGCAGGGCTGTTAATTGCCGCTTGTTCTTCCTTACTTAGCTTTTTCCAGGTTAAGCCTTTTCTGTTTAATACCGTTTCCCAACCAAAAGCTTCAAACCATTGGTTCAGTTTGTCGGCTGTTACGCCTTTTTTCTTAAAATCGTGAAACTCGAAATCGATTTGATGTGCCTTTATCCAATCGAGCGATTTTTTTACCGTGTTGCAATTTGGGATTCCGTAAACGATCATTATTGAATGAGTGAATTTTGAATGAGTGAATTTTGAATGAGTGAATTTTGAATTGTTGAGTGGAATATCCCTCAAAGATACTGATTCAATAATAAATTTTATCACTTCCATCACGAAGAACAGTTTGTTCAGCATGTCGTCTTCCGAACTCTCAACTCCAAACTCTCAACTCCAAACTCTCAACTCCCAACTCCAAACTCCAAACTCCCAACTCACGCTCCCAACTCAAACCAAGCCAGTTCATCACATTTTTCGCATAGTCTGTCACATTTTATCAACCGAGTTGAAAACACTTCGTAGCATTGCACTTCAAACCGAATTAAAAATGATAACACTTTCCGACATCGATCAGCCAGAAAAGACAAAAAGCATCAATCAACTCGAGTTTTGGATTTCGACAACGCTTTACATTTTAGCCCTAATTGGAATCTGCACCTCAACCGCGTACGGATCAGGAAACGCTTACAGGTTTTCTGAAAGTGAAATTGATTACAGTGCGCTGCGAAATTTCTTCTTTCCGGAAATATTTAAGGTGAGCATGCTCTACATCAGTTTCCTTTTGATCAATTTCTGTTTCATGCCGCAGCTTGTTAAAAAGAACAACATTGCGTTGAACATTATCCTTACCGTTTTAATTACGGCCTTTTCTATTGTAGGGCTAATGGTTGCAAACACCTACACTCAAGCCTACCGCCTGGTAGAAACCGACGACATCCGCAATGCGTACGATAGGCTCTTTGGCGAAGCATTTACCTACATATTTCTGCTTTATTTGCTTTTTAATGCCTACGCCTATTTCAGCGAGAAGGGAATGGCCTTGTTGCAGAAAATCCAGTTCCTAAAAAACTACAACAAAAATATCTATCAGGAGTTATTTACCTCTACCAAAATCTGGCTATTAACACTGATGATTTTTGCGGTAATATTTTCGCCCACGCTCGATTACGTGCTGGTCATTATCTGGCTGATTGCTCCACCGGTTAACCTCCTTTTCGCGTTTCTTTCTATTTATTACACCATTCCAAACCTCCGGAAAATTGGTAAAGGCTTCGGAAGATATTTTTGGGGAAACGTTGCATTAACTGCCATGATTTGCCTGTTGTTACTATTGGCACTTGCGGGTTTTATGCGAAATGGCGAAGCGATTCCAATTGCATTGATATTTACCTCAATCTGTATGATTTGTGTAACTACGCCCCTTGCCTGGTATTTATACAAAAACAAGTTCGAAAAACTAACCGAAATCCAAATGCTTAAAACTGAACTTGGAAAATCGGATGCAAGCCTGAACTTTTTGAAATCGCAAATTAACCCGCACTTTCTGTTCAATGCCCTAAATACGCTGTTTGGCACCGCCTTACAAGAGAATGCAGAGCGCACAGGCGAGGGCATTCAGAAACTGGGCGATATGATGCGCTTTATGTTGCATGAAAACACATTAGACAAAATTTCGCTCACGCGTGAAGTTGAATATCTGAACAATTACATTGACCTGCAAAAGCTGCGAACATCGCGATCTGCAGATATCAAGATCGATACTCACATCGAAGAGCAGCTGAACAATCTGCAGATTACACCCATGCTACTAATTCCTTTTATCGAAAATGCATTTAAGCACGGCATTAGTTTACAACAACCCTCATACATTAAAATCAGCCTGCAAACAAAAGAGCACACCTTGTATTTCGATGTGAGCAACAGCATTTATATTAAGGCCGACAATGACCCTGAAAAGCTGAAGAGCGGTATTGGGTTAGAAAATGTAAAACAACGTTTATCGCTGCTTTACTTCGGTAAACATGAGTTGATTATTCGCGAAAGTGCAAAAGAGTTTTTCGTTCATCTAACGTTGCAGTTGGATTAATCCTTCGACTCCGTTCAGGATGACAACTTAAATAAAAGACTAAATTTGATAAATTCAACTCCATAAATGTCATACTGAGCGGAGTCGAAGTGCAGCTTGATTTATCCTTCGACTCCGCTCAGGATGACAACTTAAATAACAAAATTTGATAAATCCAACGCCATAAATGTCATACTGAGCCGAGTCGAAGTGCAGCTTGATTAATCCTTCGACTCCGCTCAGAATGACAATTTAGATAATAGCTAAATTTGATAAATTCAACTCCATAAATGTCACACTGAGCGGAGTCGAAGTGCAGCTCGATTTATCCTTCGACTCCGCTCAGGATGACTGGAATTGCAATAGTCTACTAGAGTTTTTTTAGTGTCAGATTGTTTTTTTGAGAAGCATTACTTTAGATTTTATTTTATGTTGCTTTTCTGGTCATTTAA
>Ga0308165_1003057_pt1 | contig 18634 bp, 15 predicted proteins | sample PhyWR2_FD_201032 | JGI IMG/M metagenome (GOLD analysis project Ga0308165, IMG submission 201032) | Phyllosphere microbial communities from UC Gill Tract Community Farm, Albany, California, United States - DLSLW.R2 | ecosystem: Host-associated > Plants > Phyllosphere > Unclassified | place: USA...
TTCTTCTGAATTTTTGGTTAATTTAACTTTTTCCATTAATGTGATACTAGACTTCCTGATTATTATATCAATTTTTCTGAGTAATCGCTTTTTCTTGCTCCAAGATGAAATGATTCCCTCTGTATGCTTGTATTCATTGGTTTGATAATGAATCAAAAGTCAGGTTTATCTAACTGTAGATAAACGCATATTATTTAAACTAAAGTAACAGCTTGTCTTTATAAAAAATTTTCATATACTCGTTTCAAGTAAACAATTGCTTCCATCTGATCTTGCTGATTCGTTCCTAAGACTATTGAATAAGGATCCGCACGTTTAAAAGACAGCTTTTTATGGTAAAACGTTTCATAAAGAATATCTTTTCTTTGTGTTTCATTAAATACTTTAACCTGTAGAACATTTTCTAAACTACTAAACTTAGCAACCTCGACAAATTTGCTTTCTTTATGATAATACTGGTATTCTTTGACCGTTTGATCAATGCAACTGATCTCAATTCGGTCCTCATAATACAAAGCAATCGGGTGTTTTGTATAGCTGCACAACTGGATTACATCTTTTAATTCCTCTTTAGGAAGGTAACTATTTCGGAGTATCTTATCTTGTAAAATTATTTGTTGTCCATTTAAACAGATGAATGTGTCCAATCTTAAATCAATTGATTCTTTTAAGAGCACATAAGGTAATTTACTAATAACTACTGGTAATGATTGTTGTTGCTCGAATAAATGATCAATTTGCACTTCTCGTTTGAATAGAATAGATTCATCGATAAAAATAAGTTGTTTGTTCACTAAAGTCCCACCCTTCTTGTTCTTTCAAGTTACGATAGCATTTGAAGTGCACTCCAAGTCAACTGAAATTGAACATAGCATTAATTTTCTATTTGACCTTGAGTCGACTCTAAGTGGTAAAATAAAGGAAATAATAATCAGAGAGGATTTTTTTATGACGTACAAAATCCACGAATTTTCAAAAATGACTGGCCTGACACCTTATACTTTGCGCTTTTATGAAAAAGAAGGCTTGATCACAGTGAATCGCGATCAGAATAATATTCGGATTTATGATGATCGAAACAAAGAGTGGATCGACTTTTTTCTTCATTTGAAAAAAACTGGAATGACGATCGAAGACTTGAAACAATATTTAACTTGGTGGTATGAGGGAGATTCTACGAATCAGAATCGATTAGATTTACTACAAAAGCAAAAGGAACTTGCTCTGAAAGAGATGGAACAAATCCAACAAGGAATTGAGGTTCTTGATTATAAAATCGAGGTCTATAAAAAAAGAGTAGCCGACCAAAAGAAATAACTTCAAATCACTTTAAATACAAAAAGAACCCGAAACAAAATGATTATTTCATTTTGTTTCGGGTAATAGTTCGTATAGAGCTAAAAAAAGCTCCTTCAGTTAGAATCAGTTCGTTATTTATTATAAATTTTTGGACCTTTACGCATATTTTTACGGTCATTTTTTGGCGTCTCCATTTGTTTCGAACGACCACCGCTTTGTTTTTTCTTGATTAGTTCAAGCATTTTCTTTTTTGTATCCATTTTACACCGTCCTTGTTAACAAAGTGACTGACTCGATATGAGTTGTTTGCGGGAAATTATCCACTGGTTGGACTTCTTTGACTTCAAAGCCGCCTTCAACAAGTAGGGCAAGATCACGTGCTAATGTTGCTGGATTACAGCTTACATAAACGATCCGTTTGGGCTTCGTTTCGATCAACGTTTCTACCAAACTTGCTTCTAACCCTTTACGTGGAGGATCAACGATGACAACATCTGGTTTGATGTCATTTTCGATCATTCGCGGTAAGGCTTCTTCAGCTAACCCTGCTGTAAATGTCGCATTTGTGATGTTGTTTAGTTTTGCATTGCTTTCAGCGTTTTTTGCAGCTTCTTCAATGACTTCCACACCATAAACATGTTTAGCATCTTTCGCTAAAGTTAGTCCAATCGTACCAATTCCACAATAAGCATCAACCACTACTTCTTCACCCGTTAATGCTGCGTATTCTTTGACTTTATTGTACATCACTTCTGTTTGTTGGGGATTGACTTGGTAGAATGAACGAGAAGAGATTTCAAATTTCAAATCAAAAATCGTATCGATCATCTTGTCTTCTCCGTGTAACAGAATCGTCTCATCTCCAAAAATCACATTTGTCTTTTTGGAATTGACATTTTGAACAATGCTGACAACTTCTGGCAAGGCTTCTAAAATATCAGGAATGATTTTACTTGTTGGGAATAATTTAGCGGTTCTCGTAATTAAAACGATCATCATTTCTCCCGTATGGTACCCACGACGAACAACGATATGACGCAAGTTACCAGTGTTATCAGATTCGTTGTAAGGTTTAATACTATAACGTCTCATGATATCACGAATCTTGATGACTGCTTCATCAATGCTAGGATCTTGGATGTAGAAATGTTCTAAGGGAATCAAATCATGGCTATTTTTTCTGAAGAAACCAGTTTGCAGCTTGTCATCGATTTTTCTGACTGGAATTTGTGCTTTATTACGGTAACCCCATGGATTATTCATACCTAATGCATCCAATACTGGAACGTCTGGTAATTTTGCTACACGTTGCATCACGTTTTTCACTTGGTCTGTTTTAAATGTCAATTGAGCACCATAGGCTAAATGCTGTAATGGACTGATCCCAACTTTAGTAAAATTTGCGTCTTTAACTGGTACACGATCTTCACTTGATTTTAAGATAGTCAAGACTTTCCCGTAGCCGAAACTTTTACCGACTTTCAAGACTTTGATTTCGATTTTTTCACCTGGCAAAGCATTTTCTATAAAAAGCGGGTAGCCATCAACTTTGGCAACACCCATTCCTTCATGTGTCAGATCAATAATATCAACTTCGATTGTTTCATTTTTGTTCACTGGAAAATTATTCATAAGTCGCTCCTTCTTTAATGCACTTCTCTCATTCTAATGAAAAAATGCTAGAAAAGCAATAGAGAGATTGTTTCTACAATGAAAAGAGTTAAAAATTAATCTTTCCATTTAATTGATTTCAAGAAGTTTATTTTCGATAAGCTGGATCACCTGTTTTTTGGCTGTTTCACTCTCGATAAAATCATACTTATCTCCATCAATTTGGATTTTTGGGCTCTCATTGTATTCTTCAAACCATTTTTCATAACGGGTATTTAATTCTTTATAGTAATCATATAAAGCGGGATCTTGTTCAACTTGCTCATAGGGACGTCCACGTCTTTGAATTCGCTCCAACATTTTAGGAAACGATATTTTAATGTGCACTAATAAATCAGGACGTTTTTTATTTGCTGCATAAGGTAATTCTTGTAACATATTCTCTAATAAGGAATCGTAAACTTTTACTTCTGTTTCATTTGCTCTACCTAAATCAGCATTTAAATGAAATAATAAAGAATCTTCGTAGATTGAACGATCTAATACATTATTTTTATGAGAAAGTGCTTGTTTAATACTATCAAACCGTTTATTTAAAAAATAAATTTGTAATAAAAAAGCATATTTTTTAGGATCTGCATAAAATAGAGGTAATACTTCATTATCATCAACTGATTCATAAAAAGCCTCTGATCCTAAATGTTCTGAAATGATTTCTGTTAAACTAGATTTTCCTGCACCAATGGTACCTGCTAAAACGATCACTGCCATCGAACTCCCTACCTATTGTTAATTATTTTCAGCCAATAAATCGTAACTCCTATCAAATGAAAAACCTGCTTACCTTGTTTATCATTTTTTGAGAGATGCGACTTATTTAATTTACTCTTATTTCAATTACAAGTCAATGTGAATACATCTCATTAATCGATTATGAGACATTTTTTATACAACATATCGTTTTTTTTTGATTACTAAACACTATATACAGTGTTTAGTATTTCATTTCATGATTCTTCTAACAAAAATATACGTAACCCTACTACAACAAAAAAGTATCTAAGACGCGTGTCTAGATACTTTTTTGCAGTTATCATGAATCAACCGATTTTTCCATTATTATCAATGTCTTCTTCGGTCAAACGTTCTACTTCTTTGACGAATTCTTTACTAGTTTCATGATATTCGTCCTCTTCATCTGAAGTCCCATCATAATCATCCAAGACAGAACCCATGATTGCATTAGACGGAATCGCATCAGCATTGGCAAACATTTCAATATGCTGATGTAAATTAGTGAATTCCATTGGTGCGTCTCCACCATATTCACCATCTAAATTGATCATCATACGACTATTTTCTTCAAGCGTCTGAGCATGCAGATGACTGGTTTTTGTATAGATCAAGCGATTGTCTTCTATGTGTTTTCCACCGTTAAGCATCAAGGCAGCTAAATGGAGAATTTCAAAAACATTCGCAGTTTTCACAATAATCAAAGAAAATTTTCCGTCATCTAGCTTGGCATCTGGCGCGATTTGTTCGAAACCGCCAACAGAATTCGTCAAACCTAAGAAAAACATTGATGCATTGCCTTCATAGACACCTTCATCATATTCCATTCGCATTTTGATTGGTTTGACCCGCGGCAGCATTTCAGCACCTTTTGCCAAGTATGCAAGATACCCAAAGATACTCTTCAGCTCTGAAGGAACCTCATATGTCAGTTCAGTTAAATGGCCCCCGGCAGCTATGTTGATAAAGTAACTATCTTTTGCTTTACCGATATCCATTTTAACTGTTTGATTTTTTTTGATTACTTCTGCCGCTTTGACAATGTTATCTCTAGGGATTTTTAATGCTCGTGCATAATCATTGGTTGTTCCAGCTGGTATAATCGCCATAGACGGTCTTTTTTCTAAAGGAGCAATACCATTTACGACTTCATTGATGGTCCCGTCACCACCGGCGGCAACAATTAGCTCAAAACCTAATTTTGCCACTCGACGGGCTTCATTCTTAGCGGAATTTTCAGCTGGAGTTGTCGCAAAAGCACTCGCTTCATATCCGCACTCTTCTAATACAGAAAGAATATCAGCTAGATTCTTTTTGACTAGCTCTTTACCTGAAGTTGGATTATAAATCACTCTTGCTTTTTTCATCATCATCTGCCGCTTTCTAACGTTTTGCCAATTCTTCTTGTAATAATTTATTCACAACGCCTGGGTTGGCTTGGCCTTTCGTTGCTTTCATGATTTGACCGACTAAAAAGCCAACAGCGCGGTCTTTCCCGTTTTTAAAATCATCGACAGATTGTTGATTATTATCCAATACTTCATTGATGATCGGTAATAATTGTGATGGATCTGATAATTGAACTAAGCCTTTTGATTCAACGACTTCTTTGGCATCTCCACCATTTTCGATCAGCTCTTTAAAGACCTTTTTAGCGATTTTAGAACTGATTGTACCATCTGCAACTAATGTAATCATGCCAGCTAAATTGGCAGGGGTCAATTTAGTATCTGGTAATTCGATTTTTTCACTGTTCAAATAAGCAGAAACTTCACCCATCAACCAGTTAGATACTTGTTTAGCATCTGCTCCTTCATTTAGAGCGGCTTCAAAGAAATCAGACATTTCTTTTGTCAGTGTTAGAACCATCGCATCGTATTCTGGTAAACCGAGTTCTTTGATATAACGAGCACGACGAGACGCTGGCATTTCTGGCAAGCTGTGACGAACACGTTCGATCCATTCATCATCGATCGCAAAACGAGGAACATCAGGCTCTGGGAAGTAGCGGTAGTCACTTGAACCTTCTTTAACACGCATCAATAATGTTTTATTTGTCGTTTCATCAAAGCGACGTGTTTCTTGTTGGATTTCGCCACCAGATAACAACACTTTCGCTTGACGTTTTTCTTCAAAAGCAAGACCTTTTTTGACAAAACTCATTGAGTTTAAGTTTTTAAGTTCAGCTTTTGTTCCAAATTCTTCTTGCCCATATGGACGTAAAGAGATATTGGCATCACAACGCATTGAACCTTCTTCCATTTTCACATCAGAAACGCCTGTAAATAAAATGATTGAGCGGATTGCTTCTAAATAAGCATAGGCTTCTTCTGGTGAACGCATATCTGCTTCTGAAACGATTTCGATCAGAGGTGTTCCTTGACGGTTCAAATCAACGTATGAATAACCACCATCACCGTGGATATTTTTTCCAGCATCTTCTTCTAAATGTACACGTTCGATACGGATGCGTTTTGTTTTGCCTTCCACTTCAATATCGATCCAGCCATCATGACCAATTGGTTGATCAAATTGAGAAATTTGGTACGCTTTCGGATTATCTGGGTAGAAATAGTTTTTACGGTCAAAATGCGTATCTTTCGAGATTTCACAATTTAACGCCAGTGCTGCTTTCATCCCAAATTCAAGAGCTTGTTTATTCATAACTGGTAATACGCCTGGATAACCCCAATCAATCACGTTTGTATTGCTGTTTGGTTCTGCTCCAAAGTGCGCTGGTGCAGGTGAAAAGATTTTAGAGTTTGTTTTTAATTCTACATGGACCTCAAGTCCGATGACAGTTTCAAAGTTCATTAGTCATTCCCCCCTAAGATCACAGGTTTTTTCGTATGGAAATCCGTTGCTTGTTCAAATGCATAAGCCGCTTTGTACATCGTACTCTCATCAAATGGTTTTCCGATGATTTGCAAGCCGACAGGCAATCCTTCTGAAAATCCAGCTGGTACTGACATACCAGGTAATCCAGCTAAGTTAACTGGAATTGTTAATAGATCGTTCATATACATCGTGATTGGATCGTTGATGTTTTCACCTAAACCAAATGCGACAGTTGGTGAAGCAGGACCAATGATAATATCATATTTCTCAAAAACAGCATCAAAGTCTCGCTTGATCAAGGTTCTAACTTGTCCTGCTTTTTTAAAGTGTGCATCATAATGTCCAGCACTTAAAGAAAATGTCCCAAGCATAATACGGCGTTTTACTTCTAAACCAAATCCTTCTGAACGTGAATTTACATACACATCTTCAAGATTTTTCACGTTTTCAGAGCGATAGCCATAACGAATACCATCAAAACGTTGTAAGTTTGAACTTGCTTCTGATGAAGCGATGATATAATACACAGCTACACCATATTTAGAATGCGGTAAACTAACTTCTTCTACGGTTGCTCCAAGTGCTTTAAAGGTTTCAGCAGCTTTAAGAACAGCTTCTTTAACGCCAGCATCTACCCCTTCCCCTAAATATTCTTTAGGTAAAGCGACTTTCATTCCTTTGATATCCCCAGTCAAACCAGCAGTAAAATCAGGAACTGAAGCCCCAGCCGACGTGCCATCTTTTTCATCAAAGCCACTGATTGCATTCAAAGCTAACGCATTGTCTTGTACATTTCTTGTCATTGGTCCAATTTGATCTAAACTTGAAGAGAATGCAATCAACCCAAAACGAGATACACGTCCATAAGTCGGTTTCATCCCAACGATTCCGTTAAAAGAAGCAGGTTGACGAATACTTCCGCCAGTATCACTTCCTAGAGAAACCGGAATTTGTCCTGCTGCTACAGCTGCTGCCGAGCCGCCAGAAGAGCCACCAGGTACTTTAGTGTGATCCCACGCATTTTTTGTTTTCTTGAAGTATGATGTTTCTGTACTTGCGCCCATCGCAAACTCATCCATATTCAATTTCCCAACAGGAATCATGTCTGCTTGATAGACTTTATCCATAACGGTTGCATCGTAAATTGGATTAAAATTGTGCAACATTTTTGATGCAGCTGTTGTTAAAATATCTTTGGTGACGATATTATCTTTGATCCCAATTGGAATACCCGCTAACGGATTAGATTCAGTGATTCCTTTCAGGTCGATTGCTTTTGCCAACTCTAGCGCTTTCTCTTCACGGATTGTAATAAATGAATCTACATCTTTTTCTGTTTCTTTGATCCGGTTTAAGGTTGCATGTGTTAAATCAGTTGCTGTGATTTCCTTTGAGACAAGTAAATCATGCAGCTCGGTTAAGGACTTATCATATAATTTTTCCATTATGCACCAGCCTCCCCATTGTCGATAATCGCTGGCACTTTAATATAGCCATTTTCTGATTCAGGTACGTTTTTCATTAATTCATCGCGATCCATACCTGGTGTCACAACATCTTCTCTCATTACATTGATCGATTGTGCAACATTAGAGGTAAACGGAACGCCTTCTGTATCTACCTCTTCTAATAATTCTACCATGTCGATGATTTTGCCTAATTGAGCGGTAAAGTCTTTTAATTCCTCATCGGAAAAAGACAATTTGGACAATTTGGCTACATGTTTTGCTTTTTCTTCACTGATTGCCATGGATACCCTTCTTTCCTTTAGAAAAACTCAGACAAGCTGTAGCCCTTTCAGTTGATCGTTTAAACAACCAAAAGACAGCTTAGATGAGTTCACTAGTTCATTTTTATACTGTTAAACGATATTTCTCGTTAAGAAAACAGCTTTTTTCTTATTCTATCATAAAATTCTAAGAAATTATGATAGAGATGAAAGAAAATAGTCTGTAAATGTAAAATTTGTGCTGAAAGTTCTAGATTGTTTCATTTTCAGTTGCTTCAATGGTCGTACTATTGTCTAATGCTGTGACCATTTGTTGTTCATCCCAGACTTCAATACCAAGGTCTTGAGCTTTCGTTAACTTACTGCCAGCTTCTTCACCAGCCACGACAATATCCGTCTTTTTAGAAACGCTCCCTGTTACTTTTCCACCTAGATTTTCGATCTTTTCTTTGGCTTCTTCTCTATTATAATGGGTTAGTTTCCCTGTTAAAACGACCGTTTTATCTTTGAATGGCGATTCAACGGCTGCTAATTGAGCGGTGCGGATTCCTTTGTATTCAAAATTCACGCCCGCTTTTGTCAATTCATCCATCAATTCATGGACTTCTTCATTTTCAAAGTAAGTGACCAAACTGTCCGCAATAATTTCTCCCATTGAATCCAGCGCCACAACCTCATCTTTCGTTGCTTTACTGATTGCATTTAGGTCACCAAAATGTTCAGCTAAAACTTTAGCTGCCTTAGACCCAACATGACGAATCCCTAAACCAAAAAGCAAACGTTCAACAGAATTATCACGACTAGCAGCAATCGCTTTGTATATATTATTTGCTGACTTTTCTTTGACTTTATCTAGCGTCATTAACTGTTCCTCTGTTAAAAAATACAAATCAGCGACATCAGCGACTAACTCCTTATCGAACATTTGCTCTAAGACACGAGGTCCTAAACCATCGATATTCATCGCATTTCTAGAGACAAAGTGATTTAACCCTTCTTTGATTTGCGCCGGACATTTTGGATTGATACAGCGCAAAGCAACTTCTTCATCTAAATGAACAAGCTCACTATCACAAACAGGACAATGGGTCGGGATTTCATATGGTTGACTGCTTTCATCTCGTTTTTCCGTCAAGACTTGAGCAACTTCAGGAATGATATCGCCTGCTTTATAGATAATCACGGTATCATTCAAGCGAATATCCTTCATTGCAATAAAATCAGCATTGTGCAAACTTGCCCGACTAACAGTCGTTCCTGCTACACGAACTGGTTGCATGACAGCCGTTGGTGTCACTACACCTGTCCGACCAATCGTCCATTCGATTTCTTCTACCACTGTTTGTGCTTCTTCGGGTGGAAACTTGTATGCAATCGCCCAGCGAGGTGCCTTAACTGTAAAACCTAATTCATCTTGAATCGTAAACTCATTCGCTTTGATGACAATACCATCGATTTCGTAAGGTAAATCTGTACGCTTTTCATGATACTCTTCGATATACGCCCAAACTTCATCGATAGTTTGACATAATTGCTTTTCAGGATTCGTTCTAAAGCCAATTTCAGAAAGTTCATTTAAAGCATCAAACTGCGTCTGCGCCGTCATTGGACCAAAATCAGCTACTGTATACAAAAAGGTGCTAAGATTTCGTTTTGCAACCATACTGGTGTCCAATTGTCGTAGGCTACCTGCTGCTGCATTTCTTGGGTTAGCAAAAACATCTTGTCCAGCTTCTTCTCGCTCTTTATTCAAGTTAACAAATGACTGCTTAGGCATGTAGCACTCGCCACGCACTTCAACTGAAATCGGCTTTTTCAATTCTAAAGGAATTGATTTAACTGTTTTTAGGTTTTCTGTGATATTTTCACCCACAGTACCATCACCGCGCGTTGCACCTTGAACAAATTTTCCGTTTTCATATTTCAACGAAATCGCTAGTCCGTCAATTTTCAACTCACAACAATAACCAACAGGCTTACCTGCTAATTTTTGAACACGTTCATCAAAATCATAAATATCTTCTTTACTGAAACCATCATTTAGACTGTACATCTGCACTTCATGCGTGACTTTTTCAAATCCTTGTAAAATCTTACCGCCAACACGTTGGGTGGGTGAGTCAGAAGTAATCAAATCTGGATATTCAGTTTCTATGTCGACTAATTCTTTGTACAAGCGATCATATACATAATCTTCTACAGTGGGTTGATCCGCCACGTAATATTCATGAGAATATTGGTTTAACTGCGTCCGTAGTTCTTTCGCTTTGTCTGTCGCTGCGGCTAATGTTAATGGTATTTCCGACATGATACCCCTCCTAAATTAAAAGTTGAAAGAGCTCTCTCATTTTTTATATTTTTTCTATCGGAGCAAATGCTGCTAATAAGCGTTTGATGCCTTTTTCAGGGAAAGCAACGTCTAGCTCTAAATCCTTGGCAGTACCGCCAACTCGGACGACTGTTCCTGTTCCCCACGCTTTATGTCTGACTTTATCGCCTGCTTGCCAAGCCATCGATTCACCACCGCTAGCCACTTTATCCGTAACTGGCTGTTTAGTCGGCTGGGAATAAGCAGGTTTAAATACTTTTGGCTCAAAAGTTTTACTTGGCGCTTTCGGTGCCGCGATTGAACCTTGTAAATCTAACAATTCTTCGTCTATTTCGTCTAAAAAACGACTCGGACGGTTATATTGTGTTCTACCATATAAGGTTCGAGAAAATGCGTTAGTAATAAATAGAATTTCCTCTGCACGAGTGATTCCTACATAAGCTAAACGACGTTCTTCTTCTAATTCGCTTTCTTCCAACATTGCACGAGACAATGGAAAAACGCCTTCTTCCATCCCAATCAAAAAGACAACAGGAAATTCTAGTCCTTTAGCTGCATGGAGTGTCATCAAAGTAACTTGAGAAGTGCTTTCTTCTAAATTATCTAAATCTGAAACAAGGGCTAGATCGTTTAGGAATACTGCTAACTTTTCTTCTGGTGCATCAGCCTCTTCTTCTCCCTGACGTTCATATCGTTTGTCGAATTCTTGTGTAACCGTTAAAAATTCATCCAAGTTCTCTAAACGCGCTTGAGATTCCAAATTATTTTGTCTCACTAATTCATCTCGGTAACCGCTACGTTCTAGTACTTCTTTCACTAATTCAGTAATTGTCAGATATGGAATCATCTGAGATAGGTCTTGGATCATCATGCCAAAACTGCCTAACTCTTTGCCAGCTTTACCTGAAATATTAGCTAAGTCTACATTTTTTGAAGCTTCTAATAAAGACCAGTCGTGTATCTGAGAAAAGCTTCTTAATTTCTCGACCGAGCTTTTACCGATTCCACGTTTTGGTTCATTGACAACACGCTCAAAACTAAGCGAATCCATGGGATTTGAAATAATATTCAAATAGCCTAAGATGTCTTTAATTTCTTTACGATCATAGAATTTGTGTCCGCCAACCATCGTATAAGGAATATTGGATTTCAGCAACATTTCTTCCATTACCCGTGACTGAGCATTGGTACGATATAATACAGCGAAATCGCCATAAATTCGATCTTTTTCTCGAATTTCTTTTTGAATCTGTCCCACAATAAATTGCGTTTCGTCTCGCTCATTATCGCCCCGATAATATACAATTTTTTCTCCATCTGTATTTTCAGTCCATAATTGCTTATCACGACGATTGCTATTATTTTTGATCACATTGTTCGCCGCGTCCAAGATTTTTTTTGTTGAGCGGTAATTTTGTTCCAACAGGATCACAGCAGCATCTGGATAATCCTTTTCGAAGTCCAAAATGTTCTGCATATCTGCTCCACGCCAACCATAGATACTTTGGTCAGCATCCCCTACAACACATAAATTTTTAAAACGCGCTGCTAACATATTTACTAATGTATACTGCGCATGGTTAGTATCTTGATACTCATCTACATGAATATAGTGAAATTTATTTTGATAATAGGTCAACGAATCAGGATGTTCATTAAACAATCGAATTGTATTCATAATCAAATCATCAAAATCCATACATTGGTTATTTCTTAATTCTTTCTGGTACATCTTATAGCATTTCGCAACAACTTCTTCATAAGGAGTTCCCTGTAATTCTTCAACTTTTGCTGGCGTCTGCAACTCATTTTTGGCGTTACTGATTGTTCCTAAAATCGAGCGAGGATCATATTTTTTCGCATCGATATTCAGTTCATTCAAAATTCGTTTCATCAATGTCCGTTGTTCAGAAGTATCAATGATCGTAAAATTACGATTATAACCGATCTGATCGACATCACGGCGTAAAATTCGCACACACATTGAATGAAATGTTGAAACCCAAACATCATTTCCGCCAACTTCTAGTAATTTCCCAACCCGCTCTCTCATTTCTTTTGCGGCTTTATTGGTAAAAGTGATTGCTAAAATATTCCATGGATTAACATCTTTTTCTTTAATTAGATAGGCAATGCGGTGTGTTAATACTCTTGTTTTCCCACTACCTGCGCCCGCCATAACCAGTAAAGGCCCTTCTGTATGTAAAACGGCTTCCTTTTGTCGTGGGTTCATACCTTGGATCAAGGCGTTTTCTTGTGCCATCATCAACGTCCTCTCTCTTTTTTCAATCTTATACATTATACCAAATATAGCTGGAAAATTCTTTAATAATGATGGAATTTATAGAACATATTTTCTTTTTTTAAGTTCGTATTTTAAGAGAATAAAATAATCGTGTGTTGCTTTTTTCTTTAGTGATAGACGCGTAAGTTAAATAAAAAAACTCACTCAATAAAGAGTGAGACAAAAAAACAGTAACAACGGAAGAAGTTGTTGAAATTTCAATCCACTCACTCAATAAAGAGTGAGACAACATCGAAAATGATGGATTCAACCGTGCGATTCTTATTTCAATCCACTCACTCAATAAAGAGTGAGACTCAATCTACGCTCATTCATTTTTATTCACCTCTCAATTTCAATCCACTCACTCAATAAAGAGTGAGACTTTTGTTTCATACGGTGGATTGCAAAAAATACTTATTTCAATCCACTCACTCAATAAAGAGTGAGACAGATCTTCCAGCTCGCCCTCTAGGTCGTCGGCAATTTCAATCCACTCACTCAATAAAGAGTGAGACATAAGTTTTTCCATTGTTTTGTCCAAACTGACTTATTTCAATCCACTCACTCAATAAAGAGTGAGACGCTACTGATTACGAGCAAGCGCAAAACGCTGCTATTTCAATCCACTCACTCAATAAAGAGTGAGACTTAATGCAACTCATTTAGGTTATGATTCTAACTATTTCAATCCACTCACTCAATAAAGAGTGAGACGCAATCTGCGTAATCGTCACGGTGTCCTTAGATATTTCAATCCACTCACTCAATAAAGAGTGAGACCGTGAAAAGACAGCAAATTTGTACCTATTTGCTCTTTTACACATTATAAATCACATTAAAATGTGATTTCGATGAGAAAAAACAACTATTTATATTGTTTTCCTCTCTAAATTTGGTGCGAATCTCCCAGAGATTTCATGCGCACTTATGGTTCGCACCGAATCTCAATGCGAACAAATGGCTTTTCACTTATATATAGTATAATCACAATCTTGTCATAAGTCACGCTCTATTTGGCTCCTAGCACCTTGATACTTATATAGATTCTTCCTTCCGATTAATCCCATTATCATACCCATTACGTAATCGTTCTACAATAGCTTCATTTACATAAATAGAAATTTCTCCACCATTCACTGGAAAATCCCCCGCACCTGCCTCATCTAAAATAACTTTTGTTGTATTATTTCCTAAAATATCAACAAATATCTTTCCAGCATGTACAGCGCTGATCGTCATCTTTTTTACACCTGCTTGCGCATTTGTCATAACAACCGCATAACCAGATTTTTCTCGGTCAAACGTACCTGTCCTAATCCAACCGATAATAGCAGGATCGTCAAAATAATCCATTTCACTCCCATATGCTAATTGTTCTCTAATTTTTAATAACAAGTCCAAATCTTCACCTACTGGCTCAACATTTTGAGAGGGAATCCCAAATAAATCGCCCCAAAAAACAATCGGTGTTCCAGCTTTACGAAGTAAGATCAGTGCGTAAGCATGAACTTTGAACCAGCCATCGACCCAGGATTCCAAGCTTTGTCCTTTTTGCGTATCATGATTATCAACAAACGTCACTGCCCATTCAGACCGTTCTTTCGCTAATGTTCCTTCAAATATATTTCGCATATCATATTGACCGTCAGAACTAGCAGCCTCGTAAAAATGATAATGTAGAGGAACATCAAATAAAGAAATCAATGTTCCAGAACTATCAATGTAATTGGTCAGTTTTTCAAGTTCCCCATTCCAATATTCACCAACGACAAACAACTCTCTTCCTTTTTCTTTTCTTCTATTTAATAACCATTCAACAAAGTAATTAAATTGAATATGTTTAACTGCATCTAAACGGTATCCATCAATATCTGTTAATTCTTGGTACCATTTTCCCCATTTATTTAACTGCTCAACGGTTTCAGGATACTCCATGTCCAAATTGCAACCCATTAAATAATCATAATTGCCATTTTCATTATCAACTTCTTGATCCCAGCCTTTTCCTTCAAAATTGAAAATACCATGATCCTTTCGTCGATCATCAAAATCAACCCCTGAAAAATTTTTCCAAGTCCAAATATAGTCATTATACTTCTGCTTTCTTCCTGGAAAAGTAAATTTTGTCCAAGCTGAAATTTCTTCTTTACCACTTAATGTTTCATTTCGGTTCTCTGGACGAGATTTAAAAGCTACAACTGTTTCTTCTTCATCGGCGCCCATGAAATGATCAAAAACAATATCTCCATATACCTCTATTCCAGCTTTCTTAAATGCTTGAATACAATTAAGATAATCAGTTTTTGTCCCATATTTAGTAGGGATCGTGCCTTTTTGATCAAATTCGCCTAAATCATACAAATCATAAGGAGCATACCCCACATCTTCCAATCCGTTTGCACCTTTATATGCTGGTGGAAGCCAGATGCCATTGATTCCTTTGTCGTGTAGTGCGACAGCCAATTTTGTCAGCCGTTGCCAATGTTTCCCATCAGCTGGCAGATACCATTCAAATCCTTGTAATATTGTACGATTATTCATGCAGATCCCTCCGATTTTACCTACCTACATTAAGCCAAAAATTAAACAACTTTGCAAATAATAAAATTTGGAAGATCGGCTGCTCAAAAATGAACGGTTAAAAACGTTAATGATCGTTTATGAACGTTTTTGATTGCATAGTGAAATAAGATGTGCTATTATATTCAATGAAAAGAGGGTTGAAAATGCTTACAGAAGAAAGACATCAAGCAATTTTACATTTATTAGACCAACAATCAGTTGTGAAATCTCAAGAATTAGCTTCACTTCTAAACGCTTCTGAATCGACGATTCGCCGTGATTTACAAGATTTGGAAGATGCAGAATTACTTGAGCGAGTTCATGGCGGAGCAAAACGAATTCTAAATTTAGGCTTTGAACAAAATATGACCGAAAAATCAAGCAAAAACACGCAAGAAAAACAAGCAATTGCTTCATTAGCCGCTCAATTTGTTCACCATGGGGATGTTATTTACTTGGATGCTGGATCAACTACTTTAGAAATGCTGCCATTCCTATCAGGTAAAAATGTTACTGTTGTCACCAATTCTGTGCATCATGCTGCAAAGCTTGGTGACCTTAATATCAACACTATGATTCTCGGTGGGGCTTTAAAGTTATCGACAAAAGCAATTATCGGTGCAACAAGTATGGAACAACTGAGTCATTTTCGCTTCAACAAAGTTTTCATGGGGATGAATGGAGCACATCTTGAGTTTGGGTTAACAACACCTGATCCAGAAGAAGCAGCATTAAAACGTTTGGCCATTACCCAAGCTGAAGAAGCTTATGTTCTGATTGATCAAAGCAAGTTGAACAAAGTAACCTTTACAAAAGTTACAGATCTTGAAGATGTCATACTTCTCACCAACCATTGTTTACCAGAATTACTTGAACAATTCCAGAAAAAAACAACTATCAAGGAGGCAGCGCAATGATTTACACTGTAACACTAAATCCTTCAATCGACTATATCGTTCATGTTGAAGAATTAAAATTAGGAAACTTGAATCGGATGACCAACGATTTTAAGTTACCTGGTGGTAAAGGCATCAATGTTTCCCGGATCTTAAAACGAATCCAAACAGAATCTACGGCTCTTGGTTTTTTGGGCGGTTTTACTGGCTCATTCATTTCTGACTGGCTAACCCAAGAACGGATTCAAACTAATTTTACTAAGGTCCGCGAAGACACACGAATCAATATCAAACTGAAATCTAAAAATGAAACTGAAATTAACGGTTTAGGTCCTGCGCTCAGCAATGAAGAACTGCAAGAATTAAAACAAGCACTAAGTTTGGTTTCAGCTGGTGACATCGTTGTTTTATCTGGAAGTACTCCAGCAACATTGCGAGAAGGCTTTTATGAAGAGCTGATTCAAATTATTAAAGATAAACAAGCTGAATTTGTGATTGATACCACTGGAAAAGATTTACTCAATGCTCTTCAAAACAAACCATTGCTTATCAAACCGAACAATCATGAATTAGCTGAATTATTTGATGTACGTTTCCAAACAGTGGATGATATTCTACCATTTGGCAACCGTTTATTAGAAGATGGTGCTCAACATGTGATCATTTCCATGGCAGGTGATGGCGCATTATTGTTTACCAAAAATGGTGTTTATCGTTCGAATGTTTTAAAACGACCATTGAAAAATTCAGTTGGTGCAGGAGACTCGATGATTGCCGGATTTGTTGGGACATTTTCTAAAAGCAATGATCCTGTAGAAGCGTTTAAATGGGGCGTTGCTTGCGGCAGTGCAACAGCATTTTCAGATGACTTGGCAACCGCTGATTTGATCAATGAATTAATTGCAGAAGTCATTATAGAAAAAATCAGCTAACTTTACAGACTTGCTCTTCAATAAAAGAGCAACAAGTCTGCACAGCTTTAAATTAGGAGGAAAAACAATGAATATCAAAGACTTATTAGTCAAAGACGTTATGATCATGGATTTGCAGGCTACCGATAAAAAAGGGGCAATCGATGAAATGGTTCAAAAAATGTATGATGGCGGTAGAATTTCCGATATAGATACTTATAAGAATGGTATATTAGCTCGCGAGGCACAAACTTCAACTGGTTTGGGTGATGGTATTGCTATGCCACATGCTAAGAATAGTGCAGTTAAAGAAGCAACGGTTCTATTTGCCAAAAGTAATTCTGGTGTCGATTATGAAGCGTTAGATGGTCAACCAACCTACTTATTCTTTATGATTGCAGCCCCAGAAGGCGCAAACGATACGCATTTACAAGCTTTAGCGGCCCTTTCTCGTTTATTGATCGATCCTGATTTTGTCGCCAAGTTAAAAGAAACTACAACCCCTGAAGCTGTTCAAAATCTTTTTCAATCAGCTGAAGAGGCAAAAGAAGCAGAAGAAAAGAAGGAACAGCAGGAGCAAGCCGCTGTAAATACTCAAGATAGCACCCGAAAATTTGTAGTAGCTGTTACCGCTTGTCCAACAGGAATTGCCCACACTTATATGGCCGAAGACGCTTTAAAGAAAAAGGCCAAAGAGCTGGGGATCGATATCAAAGTAGAAACAAATGGTTCTGAAGGAATCAAAAATCGTTTAACAGCTGAAGATATTGCTCGCGCTGATGGCGTAATCGTTGCAGCGGATAAAAAAGTAGAAATGAACCGATTTGATGGCAAAGAGCTTGTTAACCGCCCAGTTAGTGATGGGATTCGTAAAACAGAAGAATTGATTCAGTTGGCCACAAGTGGAACGGCTCCGATTTTCCATAGTTCTGAATCAGATAATAGTGAAGAAGATGCTTCAGCGGATGGTTCTATCGGTTCAAGAATCTATAAAGATTTAATGAATGGTGTGTCACACATGCTACCATTTGTTATCGGCGGTGGTATCGCGATTGCTCTGTCCTTTATGATCGACCAATTTATCGGCGTTCCAGAAGATCAATTAAGTATGCTTGGAAATTATAATGAAGCCGCTTCTTGGTTCAATCAAATCGGCAGTGCAGCATTCGGATTTATGTTACCCGTTTTAGCCGGCTTTATTGCTTCAAGTATCGCTGATCGTCCAGGTTTGATCGTTGGTTTTGCAGCTGGTGCTTTAGCGAGTACAGGTGGTGCAGGTTTCTTAGGGGCACTGATTGGTGGTTTCTTAGCTGGCTACGTCATTGTTTTCTTGAAAAAACTTTTCAAAGGCTTACCTAAATCACTAGATGGTATCAAAAC
>Ga0308165_1003060_pt1 | contig 18619 bp, 16 predicted proteins | sample PhyWR2_FD_201032 | JGI IMG/M metagenome (GOLD analysis project Ga0308165, IMG submission 201032) | Phyllosphere microbial communities from UC Gill Tract Community Farm, Albany, California, United States - DLSLW.R2 | ecosystem: Host-associated > Plants > Phyllosphere > Unclassified | place: USA...
GCTGAAGGCGCGACGGGAGCGCCGCTCCGGTCGGCCTGGCGCGCTGCCCACCGTTTCAGCCGATGCCGTTCCTATGGCCGGCATACAGCAGGCCTATTCGCTTCCGTCAGGCTTCTGGGACAGAATTTCGATCCCTTTCATCGCACAACGGAGCGCCCCACATGGACAAAGACAAGACCGAAGCGAAGTGCCCCTTCAGCCAAGCTTCGGGCGCCGGCACGAGCAATCGTGACTGGTGGCCCCAGCAATTGCGCCTGGACCTGCTGCACCAGCACTCGTCGAAATCGAACCCGATGGACGAGGACTTCGACTATGCCGAGGCATTCAAGAGCCTCGACCTGGCGGCCGTGAAGGCGGACCTCGCTGCCGTGATGACGAACTCCCAGGACTGGTGGCCGGCCGACTTCGGCCACTATGGTCCGCTGTTCATCCGCATGGCCTGGCACAGCGCCGGCACCTATCGCATCGGCGATGGCCGGGGCGGCGCCGGCCGTGGCCAGCAGCGCTTCGCGCCGCTCAACAGCTGGCCCGACAACGTCAGCCTGGACAAGGCCCGTCGCCTGATCTGGCCGGTCAAGCAGAAGTACGGCAACAAGATCTCCTGGGCCGACCTGATCGTCCTGACGGGCAACGTCGCGCTCGAGACCATGGGCTTCAAGACCTTCGGCTTCGCCGGCGGCCGCGCCGATGTCTGGGAACCGGATCAGGACGTCTACTGGGGCCGCGAGGACAAGTGGCTCGGCGGCGACAAGCGCTATTCGCAGGGCTCGCCGGGTGTCGACGGCCCTGGCGTCATCGACAAGGACGACGACAGCGAAGTGGTCCACAGCCGCGACCTGGAGAACCCGCTGGCGGCGGTGCAGATGGGCCTGATCTATGTCAACCCCGAAGGCCCGGATGGCCGGCCCGACCCGGTGGCCTCGGCGCGCGACATCCGTGACACCTTCGGCCGCATGGCCATGGGCGACGAGGAGACCGTGGCGCTGATCGCCGGCGGCCACACCTTCGGCAAGACCCACGGGGCCGGCCCGTCCGAGAACGTGGCCCACGAGCCCGAAGCCGCCGGCATCGAGGCGCAGGGTTTCGGCTGGCACAACAGCTTCGGCACCGGCAAGGGCGCCGACACCATCACCAGCGGCCTGGAAGTCACCTGGACCACCAAGCCGACGCAGTGGACCAACGAGTATTTCGAGATGCTGTTCGGCCACGAGTGGGAGCTCACCAAGAGCCCGGCCGGCGCGCACCAGTGGGTCGCCAAGGATTCGCAGGAGATCGTCCCGCACGCGCACGATGCGTCCAGGAAGCTGCGGCCCACCATGCTGACTTCCGACATCGCGCTGCGCGCCGATCCGGTCTACGAGAAGATCTCGCGCCGCTTCCTGGAGAACCCCGACCAGTTCGCCGATGCCTTCGCGCGCGCCTGGTTCAAGCTGACGCACCGCGACATGGGTCCGCGCGTGCGCTACCTCGGAGCGGAAGTGCCGGCCGAGGAGCTCATCTGGCAGGACCCGATCCCGGCCGTCGACCACCCGCTGGTCGAGGCGCAGGACGTCAAGGCGCTCAAGGACAAGATCCTGGCATCGGGCCTGAGCGTCCCGGAACTGGTGTCCACCGCCTGGGCCTCGGCCTCCACGTTCCGTGGCTCCGACAAGCGTGGTGGCGCCAATGGCGCGCGCATCCGCCTGGCGCCGCAGAAGGACTGGGCCGTCAACCAGCCCGAGCAGCTGTCGAAGGTGCTGCAGGCGCTCGAAGGCATCCGCAGCGAGTTCAATGGCGCGCAGTCGGGTGGCAAGCAGGTGTCGCTGGCGGATCTGATCGTGCTGGCCGGCAACGTCGGCGTCGAGAAGGCCGCGCGCGACGCCGGCCGCGAGGTCGAGGTGCCCTTCAGCCCCGGTCGCGCCGATGCCTCGCAGGAGCAGACCGATGTCGTGTCCTTCGATCCTCTGGAACCGGCCGCCGATGGCTTCCGCAATTACACCAAGTCGAACTTCAGCGTCCCGGCCGAGGTGCTGCTGGTCGACAAGGCGCAACTGCTGACATTGACGGCGCCCGAGATGACCGTGCTGGTGGGCGGCCTGCGCGTGCTCGGCGCCAACGCGGGCCAGTCGAAGCATGGCGTCCTGACGCAGAAGCCCGGTACGCTGACCAACGATTTCTTCGTCAACCTGCTCGACATGGGCACGGAGTGGAAGGCGATCGCGGGCCAGCACCAGCAGTACGAGGGCCGTGACCGCAAGACCGGCGAAGTCCGCTGGACCGGAACGCGCGCCGATCTGGTGTTCGGCTCGAACGCGGTGCTGCGCGCGGTCGCCGAGGTCTATGCCAGCGCCGATGGCCAGGAGAAGTTCGTCGACGATTTCATCGCCGCCTGGACCAAGGTCATGAACCTGGATCGATTCGACCTCGCCTGAGGCGGATCGACGGGCCGGCCCGGGGCGCCGCCATGGCGCCGCTCAGGCCGGCCCCGTCTGCATGACCGATGCGGCCGGGTCCGCCGGCGCGGTTTGGTCGTGGAACCGGTAGCCGTTCTTGCCATCGCGCTTGGCGGCATACATCGCGGCGTCGGCCGCTTTCATCAGCGCGCCGGCGTCCGCGCATGCCGGGCCATGCACGGCGATGCCGATGCTGGCCGACACGCGGCATTCGCGGCCATCCAGCTGGAATGGCATCGCCGCCGAGAGCAGGATCCCGGCGACCACCTTCTCGACGTCCGGACGCGAGCCGAAGTCCTCCATCAGCGCCACGAATTCGTCGCCACCCAGCCGTGCCGCGGTGTCCGACAGGCGCAGGGCCCCGCCCAGCCGCTGCGCGAATGCCGTCAGCAAGGCATCGCCGACCTCGTGTCCCAGTGAGTCGTTGACGGCCTTGAAGCCATCGAGATCGATGAACAGCACCGCCAGGGAGGTGCCGTGCTGTGCCCCGGCGACGGCATGGCGCAGCAGCTGCATCAGCAGATTGCGATTGGGCAGGCCGGTGAGGACATCGAAATGCGCCATCCGCCGGATCTGGTCCTCGTGGGTCTTGCGGCGGGTGATGTCCATCACCATGCCCTGCAGCATCGGCTCCCGCCCGGGCGCACGCGCGACCGGGCGAGCCAGCGCATGGATCCATCGCACCGCCCCGGAGGGCAGCAGGATCCGGTATTCGGTGTCGAGCTCCCTGCCTTCGCCGAGCGCCTGGTCGACCAGCGCGGCGTAGCGCTCGCGGTCCTCCTGGTGCACCAATGCGCGGAACGCGGCGTGGTCGATCACGCGTTCGGCAGGATCGAGCCCGAAGATGCGATACGTCTCCTGCGACCAGAGGGCTTCGCGATCCGATGGATCGAAGGTCCAGCTGCCGAACTGGGCCAGGCGCTGGGCCTCGGCGAGCGTACGTTCGCTCTCGGCCACCGCGCGATAGGCCCGGGTCAGGCGTTCGCGCAACTCGCTCACATAGCCCGCCATCAAGGCGAACCACGGCATGCACAGACCGAAGACCAGCAGGTGGAGGAGTTCGAGGTGCAGGTCCAGCACGTCGGGACGCAGGAGCTGCAGCAGACCGATGACGCAGGCGTAGCCGGCGACGACTCCCAGGGCATGGATCAGCAGTGTCCGGATCCTCAGGCACAGCGCGCCGAACAGGCTCACCATGACCAGCACGACCAGGAAGACGGCGCGACCCCCATCGGCGGCGAAGGCCGCGCCGAGCACGACGGCCGATGCCGCCGCCATCTGCGCGAGGGTCAGGCTGGCATCCGTGTACCGCAGGCCGAGGCCGATGCGGAACAGCCAGAAGAACAGGAGCAGGAGGGTGAGCGTCGTCGCCAGGATCCATGCCAGCGATTCGCCGCTCAGCAGGCCCAGGAAATACCAGATCACCATCAGCAGGATGCCCAGCAGGCTGGTGAGCACCGCCAGCAGATAGCTCTGCATCCGGATGGCCTGGCGGGAATCGTTCGTGCCGGGGAAGAAGTGCGCGCGCATGATCCGGACCGGAAAAAGTTTGCGCGCACTCTATCGGTCTTTCAGAGGCCGAAACGAGGTGATTTCCTACGCGGTCGCATCGACCGGAGGAACGGGAGGACCCTGTCCTCCCGGGGCAGGGGCCTCAGGCGAGGCGGCCGAACTTGCTCAGTTCGAAGACCGAATTCGGCGCGTTGGGCCGCGTCGGCTTGACCGGCCGGCGCGCCACCAGCTCGGCCTTGCGCGCGGGTTCGCGGTCCAGCGGCGGCACGCCCAGGGCGAGTTGGTCGTCGGCCAGCTTGCGCAGCGTGATCGAATCCAGGAACTCGACCACGTTGCGGTTGAGCGAGTCCCAGAGTTCCGGCGTGGTGCAGCGTTCGGCCTGCGTCGGGGCGGCCTTCTTGCCGCCGGCGACGCGGCGCGTCTCGGGCGGCGGGCCGTTGACGGCGAACAGGATGTCGGCGACCGTGATCTCCTCGCTGCCCCGGCCGAGCGTGTAGCCGCCGCCCGGCCCGCGCGTCGAGGCGACCAGATCGTGACGTCGCAGGTCGGAGAACATCTGCTCCAGGTAGGAGATCGAGATGCTCTGGCGGCGGCTGATCACGCCCAGCGCGATCGGTCCCGCCTTGTGGTGGAGCGCGACATCGATCATCGCGACGACGGCCAGACGGCCCTTGGTGGTGAGTCTCATGGTGTTGTTCTCCGTTCCCCGTGAGGTCGGGTCTGCGTGTGTGGATGGGGGGTCGTGTCGTTACTCGTCGCGGCCGCCACCGATGCCCAGCAGCATCAGGATCGACTGGAAGACGTTGTAGAGGCTCAGGTAGACGCCGAGCGTCGCCGTGATGTAGTTGGTCTCGTGGCCGTCCTGGACGCGCTTGAGGTCATGCAGGATGAAGGCCGAGAAGATGCCGATGGCCAGCACCGACAGCGTGATCATCAGCGCGCTCGACTGGATGAAGAAGTTCGCGATGCCCGCCACCAGCAGCATGATCACGCCGATGAAGAGCCACTTGCCCATCGACGACAGGTCGCGCTTGATGATGGAGGACAGCGACGCCATGCCGAAGAAGATCGCGCCGGTGCCGGCGAAGGCCGTCATCACCAGCCCGGCGCCGTTGGCCATGCCCAGCACGGTGCCGACGAGGCGCGAGAGCATCAGGCCCATGAAGAACGTGAAGGCCAGCAGCACCGGTACGCCGGCGGCCGAGTTCTTGGTCTTCTCGATGGCGAACATGAAGCCGAAGGCGCCGCCCAGGAAGACGATCATTCCGATGCCGGGCGACATGGCGCGCGCGATGCCGGTCTCGATGCCGACCCAGGCGCCCAGCACCGTCGGCAGCATCGACAGGGCGAGCAGCCAATAGGTATTGCGCAGGACCTGGTTGCGTTGCGTGGGGCTGGAAATCGTCCCGGCGTTGCCGTAGACCTGGGTGTTGTCGTTCATGGTGTGTTCCTTGGTAGACCTCTGGATGAAGAAATCGGAATCCGAAAGGGTTGTTGACCCCTTCAATGTAGGGCCTGTGAGCCTTCGATAAAAATCGTATTTTCAGCATCGTTCATCCACTTTTGGTTGAACGAGACCTGCCTTGTAGGAGAAGGCCGATGAATTACAAGCACCTCTATTATTTTTGGGCCGCCGCCAAGGCGGGTGGCGTGGTGCGCGCCGGCGAACAGCTCCACATCACGCCGCAGACCCTCTCGGCGCAGATCAAGCTGCTGGAGGAGGCACTGGGCTGCCACCTCCTGCAGAAGAGTGGACGCGGCGTCGAGCTCACGCCCGACGGTCGCATCGCGCTCGGCTATGCCGACCAGATCTTCACGCTCGGCACCGAGCTCGAAGCCGCGGTCGGCAACCGCAGCACCGGCGCGCAGACGCTGAACTTCCGCGTCGGCATCGCCGATGCCGTGCCCAAGGCCATCGCCTACCGGCTGCTCGAGCCGGCGCTCACCACGCGCGAGGAGGTGCGGCTGATCTGCCACGAGGGCAATTTCCGCGACCTGCTCGCGCAGCTGTCGGTGCATCGGCTGGACCTGGTCATCGCCAACGAGCCGATGGGCCGGCAGACCAGTGTCAAGGCATTCAACCACACGCTCGGCGTCACCGACATGAGTTTCTTCGTCGCGCCCGTGCTGCGCGCGTCGCTGGACGACCGGCCGTTTCCCCATTGCCTCGACGGCGCGCCCATGCTGATCCAGGGCGCGTCGTCGGTGATGCGCCAGCGCCTGGACCTGTGGCTGGCCGAGCACGGCCTGCGGCCCCGGCTGATCGGCGAGTTCGACGACGCCGCGCTGCTCAAGGCCTTCGGCGCCGAAGGGCGCGGTGTCTTCATGTCGCCCAGCGTGCTGGAGGAGGAGACCTGCACGCAGTATGGCGTCGAGGTGCTGGGCCGCGCGTCGGAGCTGGTGGAGGAGTTCTTCGGCGTGTCGGTCGAGCGCCGCGTGCGCCATCCGTGCGTGGTGGCGATCACGCAGGCGGCCCGGGCGCAGTTCAAGAAATAGGCTCAGTCCTGGACCAGGAGGCCGCGTTTCTCGATGAAGGCGACCACGTCGGCCAGGCCGGTCAGGGTCTTGAGGTTGGTCATGACATACGGGCGCTGCTTGCGCATGCGCCGGGTGTCGGCTTCCATCACGTCCAGATTGGCGCCCACGTGGGGGGCGAGGTCGGTCTTGTTGATCACGAAGAGGTCGCTCTTGGTGATGCCGGGGCCGCCCTTGCGCGGGATCTTCTCGCCCGCCGCGACGTCGATCACGTAGATCGTGAGGTCGCTCAGCTCCGGGCTGAAGGTGGCGGCCAGGTTGTCGCCGCCGCTCTCGATGAAGACGATGTCGGCATCGGGGAACTCGCCGAGCATGCGGTCGATGGCCTCGAGGTTGATCGACGCGTCCTCCCGGATGGCGGTGTGCGGGCAGCCGCCGGTCTCCACGCCCATGATGCGCTCGGCCGGCAGCGCGCCCGAGACGGTCAGGAGGCGCTGGTCCTCCTTGGTGTAGATGTCGTTGGTGATGGCGATCAGGTCGTATCGCTCGCGCATCGCCTTGCACAGCATTTCCAGCAGCGTGGTCTTGCCGGAGCCGACCGGGCCGCCGATGCCCACCCGCAGCGGCGGCAGGTGCTTGGTGCGATGGGGAATGTGATGGAGGGCGGAGGCCATGGTCTCGCGGGTCGCTTCCTGAGGGGTCGGGGGGAGGTGGGTGAGGAGTGGGCCGGCAGGTCCGGTCGGCGCGTGACGCCGGGCCGTTCAACTCCGGAACAGGCGGGAATATTGTGTCTCGTGGCGCGCCGAATGCACCGCCAGCATCGGCGTGAAGGCCTGGCGCTCGTCGTCGGCGCATCGCAGGGCGCGCTCGACCGCGGCCGGAATCTCCAGCGCCAGCCGGCCCAGCATGCGCTGTCCCGCGCTCTGGCCCAGGGGCACCGACTTCACGGCCGCGCCGGTCATGTTCTCGGCCCAGCCGAAGGCGAACGCCAGGCAGCCGTCGCGCACGCTGGCCTGGGTCCGGCTGGCGGCGAAGGCGAAGGCCACCGGATAGGTGATGCGGGCGGCGAGGGTGCCGCCGAAGGCCTCGGCGATGTCGTCGTGGCGCAGCCTGAGCCACTCCACCAGGGAGCGGCCCATCTGTTCGGTCTGCAGCAGGAACTCGGCCGATTCGCGCGTCTGCAGCACCCAGTCGTTGAGTCGGCGCACGCGGCTCGCGTCGCCGTCGCGCCAGGCGGCGATGGCCTGCGCCACCACGGGCAGGTCGCCACGCGCCAGGCTCAGGTGCAGCTGGTCGGCGATCCAGTCGGAGGCGCGCGCCTCGCCATCCACGCCGCCCCATTCGACGCCGGCCTCCAGGCCTTCCGAGTACGAGAAGCCGCCGATGGGCAGCGCCGGCGAGGCGAGCCAGATCAGCTGCAGCAGGCTGGCGGCGGGCAGGGCCGCCGGCGGCGCGGTGTCGCCGGCCGTGCCGCAGCCGGTACCCGCGCCGCCGGTGTCGCGGTCGTCGTCCTGGAGGCGTTCGGGGCGCGGATCGATCATCGGTTCAATGCGAATGGTCGTGGCCGCAATGGCTGTGATCGTGGTCGTGGCTTGGCGCGCCGCCGTAGGCATCGGGATGCAGCACCGGGCCGACCGGCGCCCGGCCTGTGATGGGCGCATGGGCGTGATCACCATGGTCGTGACCGCCGTGGTCGTGGCCGCCGTGCCCATGCCCGCCCGCGCCGTGCGCGCCATAGGCGCCGTTCTCCGGCTCGAAGGGCTCCTCGGCCTCGCGCACGATCAGGTGCATGGCGCGCAGCATGGCGGCGAGCACGTGGTCGGGCTCGATCTTCAGGTGCGTCGGCGTCAGCTCGATGGGCACGTGGCGGTTGCCGAGGTGGTAGGCCGCGCGCGTCAGGTCGAAGGGCGTGCCGTGCTGCGCGCAAGGCGTGATGATCAGCACCGGCTGCGGCGCGGCGACCACCCTGACCAGCGAGCCGTCCTCGACGACCAGGACGTCGCCGCCCCGCACCGCGGTGCCGCGCGGCAGGAACACCCCGAGGTGCCGGCCCTGCGAATCGGTGGCGTCGAAGCGGCTTTTCTGGCGCACGTCCCAGTCGAGTTCGACGATGGCGGCGCGTTTGAGCAGCACGGGGGCGAGACCGCCGCCGCGCGGCATGAGTTTGTTGACGTTGAGCATGGCGTCGAGTGTGCCCGGCCGGGGACGCGGGTCCCGGCCAGGGGTCAGAACAGGAAATAGCGTTGCGTCATCGGCAGCGATGCCGCCGGTTCGCAGGTCAGCAGGTGGCCGTCGGCGCGCACGGCATAGGTCTGGGCGTCGATCTCCATGCGCGGCGTGTAGCCGTTGTGGATCATGTGCTGCTTGCGCACGCCACGGATGCCCTTGACCGCGCTCAGGGTCTTGCGCAGCCCGTAGCGCTCGCCGATGCCGGCGGCCAGGCCGGCCTGCGAGACGAAGGTGAGCGAACTGCGCGCGAGCGAGCCGCCATAGGCGCCGAACATCGGCCGGTAGTGCACCGGCTGCGGCGTCGGGATCGAGGCGTTGGGGTCGCCCATCGCCGCCATGGCGATGCTGCCGCCCTTGATGATGGTGAAGGGCTTGACGCCGAAGAAGGCCGGCTTCCAGACCACCAGGTCGGCCCACTTGCCGACCTCCACGCTGCCCACCTCGTGCGCGATGCCGTGCGCGATGGCCGGGTTGATCGTGTACTTGGCGACATAGCGCCTGGCGCGGAAGTTGTCGTGGCGCTCGGAGTCGCCGGGCAGCTTGCCGCGCTGCGCCTTCATCTTGTGGGCGGTCTGCCAGCAGCGCAGCACGACCTCGCCGACGCGGCCCATGGCCTGCGAGTCGGAGCTGAACATGCTGATGGCGCCCAGGTCGTGCAGGATGTCCTCGGCGGCGATGGTCTCCTTGCGGATGCGCGATTCGGCGAACGCCAGGTCCTCGGCGATGCCGGCATCCAGGTGGTGGCACACCATGAGCATGTCGACGTGTTCGTCGAGCGTGTTCACGGTGTAGGGCATGGTCGGGTTGGTCGACGAGGGCAGGAAGTTGTCCTCGCCCACCACGCGCAGGATGTCCGGCGCATGGCCGCCACCGGCGCCCTCGGTGTGGAAGGCGCAGATGCCGCGGCCCTTGACCGCCGCGATGGTGTTCTCGACGAAACCCGACTCGTTGAGCGTGTCGGAGTGGATCGCGACCTGCGTGTCCGTGGCGTCGGCCACGTCCAGGCAGTTGCTGATCGCCGCCGGCGTGGTGCCCCAGTCCTCGTGCAGCTTCAGGCCGATGACGCCGGCATCGATCTGCTCGTGCAGCGCCGCCGGCAGGCTGGCGTTGCCCTTGCCGAGGAAGCCCAGGTTCATCGGAAAGGCCTCGGCGGCCTGCAGCATGCGCTCGATGTGCCAGGGGCCGGGCGTGGAGGTGGTGGCGAAGGTGCCGGTGGCCGGCCCGGTGCCGCCACCCAGCATGGTGGTCACGCCCGAGGCCAGCGCCTCCTCGATCTGCTGCGGGCAGATGAAGTGGATGTGGCTGTCGATGCCGCCGGCCGTGACGATGTTGCCCTCGCAGCTGATGACCTCGGTGCCCGGACCGATGACGATGTCGACGCCCGGCTGCACGTCCGGATTGCCGGCCTTGCCGATCGCCACGATGCGCCCGCCCGACAGGCCGATGTCGGCCTTGACGATGCCCCAGTGGTCGAGGATGAGCGCGTTGGTCATGACCGTGTCGACGGCGCCCTCGGCGCGCGTGCGCTGCGACTGCGCCATGCCGTCGCGGATGGTCTTGCCGCCGCCGAACTTCACTTCCTCGCCATAGCCGCCGGCGCGCAGGGTGTAGTCGGCCTCGACCTCGATCACCAGGTCGGTGTCGGCCAGCCGTACCCGGTCGCCCACGGTGGGGCCGAAGATTTCGGCATACGCACGCCGTCCAATCGTCGCCATCTCAGTACTCCCCCAGTCTTCGCGCACTGCGTGTCGCTTCGCCCACCCCCTCGCCGGGGGCAACACCAGCGGCCCGGCAAAGCCGGTTCCGCGGTGTTTCGCGCCAGGACCCGCGCGTCGCATGAGTGTCGAGTCGATTCATCTACAGCTTCCCTTGAACGAGGCCGCGAAAGCCATGGACGATGCGGTCGCCGGCGAAGTCGCACAGCTCGACCGTGCGCTGCTGGCCGGGCTCGAAGCGCACCGCCGTGCCGGAGGCGATGTTCAGGCGCATGCCATGCGCGGCGGCGCGGTCGAAGCCGAGCGCGCCGTTGGTCTCGGCGAAGTGATAGTGCGAGCCGACCTGGATCGGCCGGTCGGCGGTGTTCTGCACCACCACGGTCAGGGTGCGGCGGCCGGGATTGAGCACGTGGTCGCCATCGTCGGTGAGGAGTTCTCCGGGTGTCATGGTCGCGTCTGCCTCATGCGAACGAAGACAGCAGCACGGCGCCGAACAATGCCACGCCGGCGCCGATGGCGCGCGCCAGCCACATGCCACGCTGGCGCAGGGTCCAGCCCAGGCCCATGCCGGCGGCATGCAGCAGCGCCGTGGCCAGCACCATGCCGGCCACCGCCGACATGGCACCGCCCGCATCCGTGAATTCCTGGCCGTGGGCCGCGCCATGGAAGAAGGCGAAGGCGCCCACCAGCGCCGCCGCCAGCGGACCCGGCAGCCGCAGCCGCGTGGCCGCCAGCAGGCCGATGACCAGCAGCGAGGCCGCGATCATCGGCTCGACCGCCGGCACCTGCATCCCCGCCAGCCCGGCCGATGCGCCGGCCAGCAGCAGGGCCGCGAAGCCGAGGGGCGCCCACAGGAGGTCGCGCGCATCGCGCGCCGCCGAGGCGCTCCACAGGCCCACCACCACCATCGCGGCGAGGTGGTCGAGGCCGGTGAAGGGGTGCGCCAGGCCCTGCATGAAGCCGGCGTGGACGTGGGTGGCCGCGCCATCGGCGCCGACATGGGCCGACGCCGCCAGGGGCAGCAGGGCCAGCAGGGGCAGGGCGGTGGCCAGGGAAGAACGAATCCAGCGCATGAGAAGCTCCGCTCGAAAGGTGGAAAGGGACAGGGAGGAGGAAGGCAACGAAGGGGGAGGGGTGTGGCGGGATGCCGCGTCGGCCGTCGCGCCGCCTCAGACGATCGGCTGGTGCACGGTGACCAGCTTGGTGCCGTCGGGGAAGGTGGCCTCGACCTGGATGTCGGGAATCATCTCGGCGATGCCCTCCATGACATCGTCGCGCGTCAGGACCTCCCGGCCCTCGCTCATCAGGGCGGCGACGCTCTTGCCGTCGCGCGCGCCTTCCATGACCGCCGCCGAGATCAGGGCCACGGCCTCCGGGTAGTTGAGCTTCAGGCCACGGGCACGGCGGCGTTCGGCCAGCAGGGCCGCCGTGAAGATCAGCAGCTTGTCTTTTTCGCGGGGAGTGAGTTCCATGGGATCGGCAGCGGGTGGCTGAGGGAAGCAGCCATTATGGGCAGGCCCGCACCGATGCAACAGTCGTGCCGGGTTCGCCGGAAGGCGTATGCCGTCGACCGTCGTCCGCGCCTGCTCAGGCGTCGTAGGTGCTGCCGTCGCGGATGCGGTGGATCTCCTCGATGTCCACCACCCACACCAGGCCGTCGCCGATCTGCCCGGTGCTGCAGGCCTCGACGATGGCCCGTCGGATGGTCGGCACCATGGCGTCGTCGGCCAGCAGGCAGATCATCACCTTGCCGGAGAAGTCGGTCAGCTCCTCGCGCACCGTGCGCGTCTGGAGCGCCGCCGGGGCGGTGAAGCCCTCGGCCTTGAGCAGCGTCACGCCGGGGAAGTTGGGGATGGCGCGCAGCGCGGCACGCAATCGCTCGATGCGGCTGGGCCGCACGATGGCACGGATTTCCTTCATGAGATCTCCTGACGTTCAATCAAAAAAGAGGCGGCGCAGCCAGCCGATCCGCCGGGACACCGCGGAACCGGCTTCGCCGGCCCGCAGGTGTCGCCCCCTTGCAAAGGGGGTTGGCGAAGCGACACGAAGTGCGCGCAGCCTGGGGGATGTCCAAGCTTTATGCTTCGACCGGCTTCTCGTCGAACCAGCGATAGAGGGTCGGCAGCACCACCAGCGTCAGCAGCGTCGACGAGATCAGCCCGCCGATCACCACGATGGCCAGCGGCCGCTGCACCTCCGAGCCCGGTCCGGTCGCGAACAGGAACGGCACCAGGCCCAGCAGCGCCACGGTGGCGGTCATCATGACCGGCCGGAAACGCTGCACGCAGCCCTCGCGCACCGCCTCGGCCACGCCCAGGCCGTCCTCGCGCAGGCGCCGGATGGCGCTCACCAGCACCACGCCGTTGAGCACCGCGATGCCCCACAGCGCGATGAAGCCGACCGAGGCCGGCACGCTCAGGTACTCCCGCGTCACGAACAGCGCGACCAGCCCGCCGATCGAGGCGAAAGGCAGCACCAGGATGATCAGTCCGGCCAGGCGCACCGAGTTGAACAGCATGAACAGCAGGAAGAAGATGGCCGCGATGGTCAGGGGCACGATCACCGAGAGCGTGCTCATGGCGCGCTCCATGTTCTCGAACTGGCCGCCATAGACGAAGTAGTAGCCCTCGGGCACCTTGATCTCCTTGGCGATGCGGTCCTGCACCTCCTGCACGAAGCCGCCCAGGTCGCGGCCCTCGACGTTGGCGCCCACCACCACGCGGCGCTTGCCGGCCTCGCGGCTGATCTGCGCCGGGCCGTCGAGCAGCCGGATCTTGGCCACCGTCGACAGGGTCACCTGCGCGCCGCCGGCCGCCGTCAGCAGCGTGTTGCCGATCGCCTCGGGCGTGGCGCGCTCGTCCTCGGGGAAGCGCACCGCGACCGCGAAGCGCCGCTCGCCCTCGTAGAGCGTGGTCACCTGCTTGCCGCCGATGGCGGTCTCGATGATGTCCTGCACGTCCGACACGTTGATGCCGTAGCGCGCGATCACCGCGCGATCGATCTCCACCATCAGCGCCTGCTGGCCGGAGAGCCGCTCGATGCGGATGTCGCGGCTGCCCTGCACGTCCTTGAGCACGCGCGCCACGCCCTCGGAGACCTCCTTGAGCTGGGTCAGGTCGTCGCCGAAGACCTTGATCGCGACCTGCGAGCGCACGCCCGTGACCATCTCGTCGACCCGCTCGGAGATCGGCTGCGACAGCACGATCTGCACGCCCGGGATGCTGGAGAGGCGCTGGCGGATCTCCTCGTCGATCTCGTCCTGCGAGCGGTCGCTCTTCGGATCGAGCAGCACGATCGGGTCGGACTCGTTGGGTCCGGCCGGGTCGGCCGGCGACTCGCCGCGCCCCAGCTTGGAGACCACCGAGCGCACGCCCTCGACCTCGGCGATGCTCTTCATGGCGGCCATCTCCATGCGGATCGACTCGTCCAGCGAGATGCTCGGCACGCGGTTGATCTGCGGCGTCAGGGCGCCCTCGCGCATGGTCGGCATGAAGGACTTGCCCAGCAGCGGGAACAGCGACATCGACAGCAGCAGCAGGCCCACGGCCGCCGCCAGCGTGACGCGGTTGCGACGCGTCGCGGCATCCAGCAGGCGCAGGTAGTGGCGCTTCATGAAGGCGATGACGCGGGTGTCCTCGCCCGAGCCGCCCTTGAGGAAGAACGAGCACAGCACCGGCGACAGCAGCAGCGACACCACCAGCGAGACGAACAGCGAGATGGCGATGGTCATCGCCAGCGGGCCGAACATCTTGCCTTCCTGGCCTTCGAGCGTCATCAGCGGCAGGAACACCAGGATGATGATCAGGATGCCGAAGATGGTGGGCGTGGCCACCTCGGTGGTGGCCTGCAGGATGGTGCGGATGCGCGATCCCTTGCCGGGCTCGGCATGGCCGAGCCGGTGGTAGACGTTCTCCACCACCACCACCGTGGCGTCCACCATCAGGCCGATGGCGATCGCCAGTCCTCCGAGCGACATCAGGTTGGCCGAGATGCCATAGCGGTTCATGACGATGAAGGTCGTCAGCGGCGTGATGATCAGCGTCGCGACCACGATCAGGCTGGAGCGCACGTCGCCCAGGAAGATGAACAGCACGATGACCACCAGCGCGATGCCCTCGAGCAGCACCTTGGCGACCGTCCACAGCGCGGCGTCGACCAGCTCGGTGCGGTCGTAGAAGGGCGTGATCTGCAGGCCGCCGGGCAGCATGCCCTGGGCGTTGATCTCGGCCACCCGGTCCTTGACGCGGCTGACCACCTCCTTGGCGTTGCCGCCGCGCATCATCAGCACGATGCCCGAGACCGACTCGGTGTAGCCGCCCTTGATGATGGCGCCCTGGCGCACCTCGCTGCCGATCTGCACCTCGGCGACGTCGCGCACGAACACCGGCACGCCGGCCTGTTCCTTGAGCACGATGTTGCCGATGTCCTCGAGCTTGCCGATCAGGCCCACGCCCTGGATCAGGTACTGCTCGGTGGCCAGGGGCAGCACGCCGCCGCTGGCGTTGGCGTTGTTCTGCGCGATCGACTGCACGACCTGCTGCACCGTCAGCCCGTAGTGGCGCAGCCGTCCGGGATCGACCAGCGCCTGGTACTGGCGCACATAGCCGCCCTGCGAGTTGATCTCGGCCACGCCGGGGATCGAGCGCAGCATCGGTCGCACCACCCAGTCCTGCACGGTGCGGCGTTCGGCCAGCTCCTCGGGCGTGAGGGCGCGCTGGCCGTCGTCGGGATGGTCGAGCGTGTACTGGTAGACCTCGCCCAGGCCGGTGGAGACCGGCCCCATCACGGGCACGATGCCCGCGGGCATGCGCGGCGTGACCTCGATCAGCCGCTCGGTCACCAGCTGCCGGGCGAAGTAGACATCGGTCGCGTCGGTGAAGACCAGCGTGATGATGGACAGCCCGCTCTTGTTGAGCGAGCGCATCTCCACCAGCCCCGGCAGGCCGGTGACGGCGATCTCCAGCGGCACGGTGACGAAGCGTTCGATCTCCTCGGGCGAGCGGCCCGGGGCCTCGGTGGCGATCTGCACCTGCACGTTGGTGACGTCCGGGAAGGCGTCCACCGACAGCTTGAGCGCGGCACGCACGCCGAAGCCGCACAGCACCAGCGCGAGCACGATCACCACGAGCCGCTGGGTCAGGGTGGCCCGGATCAGGGAAGCGATCATTCGCGCTTACTCCAGTTCGGCGCGCTTGCGCTCGTTGTTGAGGTGGAAGGCGCCGCCGGTCACGACCGGCTTGCCCTCCTCGATGCCCTTGAGCACCGGGCGCATGCCATCGCTAGGCGCGCCGAGCTCGACCGGCACCAGGCGGTAGACGTTGTCGGCGGTGCGGGTGTAGAGGTGGTCGCGGTCGTTGTCGCGCACCACGGCCGCCTCGGGCACCGCCAGCACGCGCTGGGTGCGGCCGGTGATGCGCATGGTCGCCAGCATCTGCGGCTTGAGCGCGCGATGCGGGTTGTCGACCTGGGTGCGGATGGCCACGGTGCGGGTGTCGGCGGCCACGGTGTCGCCGACGTGGACGATCTTGCCGGCGATGAGGTCGTTGCCCAGCGCGGGCACCTCGATCTCCACCGCCTGGCCGGCCTCCACCGTGCGCGCGGCCTGCTCGGGCAGGGCGCCCACGACCCAGACGTTGCGCAGGTCGGCGACCGTGAACAGCGCATCGCCGGGCTGGGCCACCTGGCCCTGGCTCAGCGTGCGTTCGAGCACCACGCCGCTCTGCGTGGCGACGATGGCGGCGGCCGACGCGATGGTGCCCTGGCGCTGCAGCTTCTGCAGCGCGTCGCCGGAGATGCCCATCAGGCGCAGCTGGTCGGTGGCGGCGCGCAGCTCGGCCTGGGCGATGGCCAGTTCGGCCTCGCGGCGTTGCACCTCGGCCGAGCCGATGACATCGGCCTGGATCAGCTGGCGCGCGCGCTCGACGGCGCTGGAGGCCAGCCGCAGGCTGGAATTGGCGCGCATCACGGCGAGCTGGGCGGTGGTCAGTTCGGGACTCGTCACATAGGCCAGCGTCTGGCCCTGGCGCACCGTGTCGCCGACCTCCACCAGCACCTCGGTCACGCGGCCGCTGACGGAGGCGCCGATGCGCGTCACCAGCCGCTCGTTGGCGGCCACGCGGCCGGGCACGCTCTGGGTCGTCGCGAGTTCGGCCATGGCCAGCGGGCGGACCTCGAAGTTGGAGGCCATCTCGGGCTTGATGGTGACCACCATCGGATCGGTCGGCGGCGCCGGCGCCGCCTCGGGCTCGGCGGACTTGCCGCAGCCCTGCAGGATCAGGAGGGACGCCAGGAGAACGGCGCCGGGAAGGAAATTGCGTGTGTGGGGCATGGGGTCCGCCTTCAGGGCTGCAGGGGGGCGCCGGCGAAACGGCCGGCGAGGATGTCGATGTCGATGCGCGCGGCCTGCACCTGGAAGCGCGCGGCCAGCAGGTCGGAGCGCACGGTGCGCAGCACGCGCTGGGCGTCCAGCACGTCCAGGATGCCGCGTTCGCCATAGCGGTAGGCGGCCTCGGCCACGCGCACGGCGGCCTCGGCGTCGCGCACGGCGCCGGTGCTCAGCGCCTGCACCTTCAGGGCCGCGATGTCCTGCATCTGCACCGCCTGCAGGATCTGCTGGCGCAGCTCCAGCTGCAGGCCCTCGTAGCGGCCGCGCGCTCGCGTCAGCTCGGAGGAGGCCTCGGCGATCGGGCCGCTGCGCTGGTCGAACAGCGGGATCTGCACGCCCACGCTGACGCGGCCGGTGCGGACCTCGGGATCGCGACCCTGGTCGTAGCGCACCTCCAGCCCGGGCCAGCGGTTGGCGCGGGCGCCGGCGACCAGGGCCTGCGAGCGGTCGATCTCGGCGCGCAGCGCCAGCAGGTCGGGATTGCGCGCCAGGGCGTCCTCCACCAGCAGTTCGCGCGGCGGCAGCGGCGGCACGCCCGCCAGGGTCTCGGTGAGGGTCCAGCGCGCGGGCAGGTGGCCGGCGGCCAGCCGGTTGAGCGTGAAGAGCGACTGCTCGACCATCAGCGCCGAGGTGTCGCGCACCTGGCGGGCATTGATGATCTCGGCCTCGGCCTTGATGAGCTCGTAGCGCGGCGCCTCGCCGCTGGAGACGCGGGCGTTGACGCGCGTCTGCACCTGCTCCAGCAGCGCCAGCGAGTCGGCGGCGGCGGCGGCCTCGGCCTGGCGCAGCAGGTACTCGTAGGCGCGCAGCCGGATCTCCCCGACCAGCGCATTGCGCACCGCGGCGGCCGACTGTCCGGTGCCCTCGACGGCGAAGCGCGCCGCGTCGACGCGGGCGCGGCGCAGCGCCGGGTTCTCGATCAGCTGCGAGACGCCCCAGGTCTGGGTGCTGCCGCTGGCGGTCGTCGGCAGGATGGCGCGCTGGCGCCCGGTGCCGTATTCCAGCCGCGGATTGGGGATCGCGCCGGCCGAGATCACGGCGGCGGCGGCGGTCACCCGCGACTGCTCGGCCGAGAGCAGCGCGGGGTTGTAGGTCAGGATGGTCCGGACCAGTTCGTCCAGGGCGAAGGCCGGGGCCGGCAGGCCGCCGACCCGCGTCGGCGCGACCTCGCCGGTCGCCAGCGAGGGCGAGCGCGAGTCGCCGGTCGGTGCCGGCGCGCCCGCGCGTTCGCCGACCGGCGTCTGCGCCAGCGCGGGGCTGAGCGCCGCGCCGGTCGTGAGGAGGGCGGCCGCCAACGCGCGGCGCGCGGCCTTGTTCAGGGGAAAGTGCATGGTTGTCGCTGCCTTCTTGCGGACAGTGATCGGATGGGAGGGAACGGAGGGCACGCCGGCCGGCCACGGTCGGCGCGAAAAGGGACGGGTCGATTCCGGCGCTGCCGAAGACGACCGCGCGCGCGGGGATCAGGCGCGGGTCGGGGGGCGCAGCAGGCGCTCGTGCCGCTCGGGCAGGGCGCCGCTGGCGGGCAGGGTGGGGCGGATGGGGCGCGGCAGGGGCGCGAGGGCGAGCGCGGAGACCGACGGCAGGGTCTCGCCGTGGTCGTCGAGCGAGAAGGCGGCGTCGATCATCGGACTGCAGAGCGGCGCGCTGGCGATGTCGTCCCAGAGCTCCTCGACCACGTCCACGACATCCACGACTTCCGCGAGATCCACGCCGTCGAAGGCCTCGACGCCGGTGACGTCCTGGAGCGCGATCGCCTGCGCCATGCGCTGCGAACCGACGGGCGGCGTGCACGACTTCGTGGCGACCAGACCCATCGTCAGGGACGTCACCAGAAGGAGGAGGAAGCACGCGAATGCGGAACGCATAGGCGA